>Ga0194035_1000104_pt1 | contig 48927 bp, 37 predicted proteins | sample JunL2320m_MetaG_FD_148680 | JGI IMG/M metagenome (GOLD analysis project Ga0194035, IMG submission 148680) | Anoxic zone freshwater microbial communities from boreal shield lake in IISD Experimental Lakes Area, Ontario, Canada - Jun2016-L239-20m | ecosystem: Environmental > Aquatic > Freshwater >...
GGTGGAGTGAACTCAAGACTCAAAGAACTGGTAAGACGCCATAGAGGTCTCTCACCAAAGAGAAAACGTGTCATGGCTTCTTACTACTTTGAGGCACGAAAAAACACACAAAAGGTTACTTAACTCACATATCCTATACCCATTTGGGATCGTTTCACTGTCTATAGACTTCACATTCAGAACCGCTCCAGTGCAAGATCCTGAATCAAGTTCAGGATGACAGAGCTGATGACAGAGCTATTGGTGCAACTAAGCGCGTGATGTCTATAGGTAGGGGCAGGCTATCCTTTCATTTCTCCCTCCAAATGTATTTCTCGAGGTTTGTTGGCGATGGTAGCACTCTCAACGGATATTAGCCTAGTCCCGGCAATCTGAGGATATCCCACCCGATAAATCTGAGGAGAAACACTGCAAAGATGATAAGTGCGAGTCCAGAGAGGCAGTGCGTGAGCGTCTCTCTGGCTTTGGTCAGGCCCTCTCCTCCCTGGGAGAGCTGGATCATGATGGCGCTGTATATCGCACAACCGAGGGTGATGGCACCCGTAAATCCAAAGAGTATCCTGAACAAAAACTCAGTTACAAATGTGTTAAGGTTATTGATGGGTACAGCGCCGAGAGCAGTGTAGATACTCTCCTTGGATGCAGCGCTCATGCATGTCGCAAGTTCAATGACTTCTGAACCCTTGACGCCGTATTTGTCTTCAAACTCAGCCACATCCTTATCAACTTTGGCGTTATCTACTATTGGCATATTAGGATCCGTAAAGTTGGTGTTGGAGGCTTCACTCCAAGCACGAGTGCCTGAAGAAAGCCTTCTATTTATAGTTTTGAGTATACTCTCTATATTTTTTGGATTGCTCAAAAACACTGAGCTGCCAGGGTCAGCATAAAATGAGGTCTCGAATTGAGGGAACGCCAAACTTACACAATTAGCAAAAAAGCATCCCTCGACTTTGGATCTATTGGGCCACTTCAGATCTATAGCAGCACTGATGATCGAGCTCCCATGGGGGGCTGAGCGTACGCAGAGCTTCATGAGGGGGATCTGAGATGGAGGGAGGGTTGGGGGAGACGCTGGTGCTTGCACCAATCGAGGGGAGCCACCATCTACTGAGACCATCTCTTCAGGCTTTGCATTATTAACCTTTGCAAGGAGATATTCACCCCAGTTCTCCTCAAGGACACAGAGATTGTCCCCCTTTGTATTTACTAGTGCGCCAGTTTTTGGATTTTCCAGTCGGCTCAGATCATGAGCCTGGGCACAGGTAGCGCCTGCATTACATCCGACGCTATACTGAACTGAGTATCCAGGACGTACATCATTGTTTTCAGAATTTCCATAGACGAGTCCAAGCGCAGCATTTTGAAAACTCGCAAATGCAGAGGGGATACGTTCGATGATCTTTGCACCATTTTCGGATCTGATAGCCCAGGGGAGATTGGAATGCATGGATTTGGCCGTACGTGTCGCACTCTTTACGATGCTCATGAGTCCTGGAGCAAATTCTTTGCATGGGTGACCAGGGAATCCAGCTTGAGGATCTGTGGTAGATAGACAAAAGTTGCGCGAGCTTTCTGACATTTTTGATACATCCAGCTTTGGGTCCTCACAATCAAGGTCCTCTTCGAGGCTTTTTGCCGAAGCACTCACCGTATTTGCAGGATCTAGCATCTCCAGTGGGGTGAGCGTGGGGCCAGCAGGGTCTCGAGTAGGGGCCACATCCGGAGTGTTGATACCGCGTAAGGTGGGTTGATTTGGCGCTACATCTGGAGTGGTAAGTCCACGAAGACTGTTGGGATTTGGAGATGATTGCGGCTGAACAATTACAACAGGATCAGTATGACTTTCGAGCTCGATCGCATGGACCAGCAGAGGACTCAAAGAACACACAATCAAGAGTACGATGCCAGCGCAACTCAAATAGTAGGATCTCATAACTACATCGTACTGGTTGCGCGCTGCTATTTCAAGTCACTATCTCCATCAGTCGATGACTTGATGAGATGTATCCCTCCTGCGATGAGTGCAATAGTCCCTATCCGTGGAGCCATCTCTTTGAGGACGTCCATCCATGTACCTCTATAGCGCTTCATATACTCATCTCCCTGATTGCCACCTATGAGCTTCTTTTGGATCAGGTATCTGATCACTCGATTTGTCTGATAGGCGCTGAGAGACTTACTCGTATAGGGCTGGTTTTTGTCACCTGCCATAGAGGTCTTGTTTTGTCCAAAGAGGAGCGCACGTACATCCTCAAACATGCCAGTAAACCCATTTCTAAATCGCTCCTCTTTGAGGTTGGCCTGCAGGACTCTATTCACGTACCAGCCGACATAATGTTGAGATGCTTCGGCTCCCTTTGCATCCTCGATCTTTTTACGGTATGGATTCAGGTACTCAGCCATCTTGTCGATCGCAGCAAAAGGGTCCTTTGCAAAGTTTTTGATCATCTCATTTACACTTGTTTCTTTGTCTGGGTTGAGATCGTCTTTGACATGTACAGCGGTATCTTGTATATCCCGCGCCATACGACCCATATGATCAGCATCGGCGTTTTCGTAGTGCATAAAGTTCTCTGCTGCATCTGCCTCAGGTTGAAAGGTGAGCTCTTCTTTTTTCCATTTGTCCATAAAAAACTCATTCCGTGACCTGAGCTTTTGTCTGTAGCGCGCCTCGTATTGCTCTTTGGTCCCTATCTTCTCGGTGATCATCCGAATAAATCGTTTGTTCTCTCTATCATCTGGACTTTTTACGGCTCTCGGGAGGTATCCTTTGGCATCTTTGGTGCCGAGCATGTCGGCCACGACGTCCTCATATTTTGGCAGCTCTGGCGCCTTTAGCATCTCAGCCAGGATGCGCCTTCGTAGCTCGAGGACGCGCTTTATATGCGCAGTACCCTTCTCATTTAGGGAGCCATTTGTGCTGTACTCTGGACGAGCGCTATACTTTTTGGTGAGTACGCTCGTGAGATAGGCATCGGTGATGACATATCCATCCTCATCGGATCCCTCCAGGCGAAAGCTGGAGCGAGTAGATGAAAAGTCTCCGAATGTGTTGGAATTTAGACCATCTTTTTCAGACTTATTCTCCCACTCTGCACGTTTATCAAGGATAGCTCGTGATGAGCCGCCACGTGCCTCTTTTTGGACGAATACAAGATCATCAGTGGTTTGTTTCCATAGATCATTATCAAACTTAGTCTCTCCATGTACACTCTTTTTGAGTCCCATAGGATCACTGGAGTCTTGCATGATCTGAGTCTTGAGCTGCGCGATTAGAGTCACTCCTGTCTGCTCGCCCCAGGGAGTCGTAGCATCCATAAACACAGTGGGGGTGCGCTCGGCCATGAGGATCGTGTGGACTGCATAGAAGATGTTTTTATAAACCTCGACTTTTTCACTATCTATTTTCTCGCTATCAGACTTTTTCTTATCTTTATTTGCCTTCGCAAGCGATCTGATTTTGGCATCGATTTTCTGGAAGAAGTCTGCCTCATTTTTGACTCCCGCATACACCCCACCATCGATAGACTCGAGTACCTTTCTCCCAAAGTCCACGCCGAGTTTGCACCCATCAAAATAGCGCTGATACAGATAGGAAGTGAGGTGCTTGTATTTTGCTTGAGATGTCTCATAGGAAGCACTGAGGACTACATCATCTGTCCAGGCTCGGAGATAGTTGGTCCCTAGATTTTCGACAGATTTCCAGAGGAGGGTGAGGTGGTCAGCGCCTGCATAGGTGCCGATCGTACACCAGTCCTTGCGATCTGCATATCCGAAGAGTTTCTGAGATACGTTGTCTTTGGACTTTTTTTGTTGGCGCCAGCCTCTGAGGTGATCATCAGATCCTACATTGAACCTATTTTGATGAGCCATGATATCTGGAAGATGTTTTTCGAAGTGAGGGTTAAAATGGCGGAGGAAGTATCCGTACTTGCCCGAGAGCTCATACATGACGGCGCCATAGCCCATATCTGTATAGTTTGATATCACCGTAGGATCGATATCCTTGATCGCATCAAACCCGCCAAGTGATGCAGGGAGAAATACTGAACCTTTGTCAAATGCACGATGGCTCAGAAACTCCTCCCAAGCCACATGACTCAACGAGGCGGGGAACTTGTGAGCTATCGCGCGCTCATTGAAGTAAAAGTTTCCAAACTTGTGCTTCATCCCCGTAAATCCAGCTAGAGGCTTGGAGTTGCTGAGCATGAGCTGGTAGACGGAGTGCAGATACGCCTGCTTCACTGCGATATAGGTGATCATGTTGCGCTTTGTCTCTGAGTAGTCGGGATAGTTTTTGGCCATGAACTGATTGACCATCAGATGCAGATATCCCTTGGGCTCAAATGCCTCCTTTTCGATCTCATCATCCACGACCCATCCCTTCTCGGAAAAGTAGCGCATCATCAGAGTCTTTGCGAGGGGGAAGGCAGCAGCGACCTCAGGACCTATCTCGCTGTCGTGCACCATATCAAACTGTTTTGCCATCGCATAGTGCTGGAGTTTGCCATGATGTCCACCTTCGCCCCCGATCTCTTTGTAGAATTCTCCCCCTCCTTCATGTATGCTCGCGCGGATATCAAAGTTACCAAACATCTCGTCTTGCATGACCTCAAAAAACTCCTCCATATTGCGCGCATGTTTCCAAAAGGCTTCGCCGCTGTGATGACACTCTTTTTTTACCCGTCCATACCGCTCACGGGTAGTACGTCTGTTCACCGGGTCCCAGACATCTTGGGTCTCACGATACGTATCAGCGAACAGGAGATGTTCATCGGTGCCACCTGGCAAGTCGTGAAGCTTGGCTCCGTTCATCTTGAGTCTCGTGAGTGCGCGCTGGATGAGGGAGAGTTTTTGCGAGTTGTCCAGACCCACTGACCTAGTTTTTGCGAGTGCCTCGCGAACACTCCCTACTGGTTCTCCTCCTGACTCCAGAGCGGGGCTGATGATAAAGGTCACGACATAGCTGATGATGGACTGGATCTCGCCGTCCACGCGGTCCGCCACTCGCTCCTCTAGCTCGTGTCCGTGGAGTGTGGGAGAGGAGAGTTTGACCTCCTCACGTATCTCATGGAAAAGAGGCTGGTAAAAGTTTTTGATGTAGGAATCTATAGAGTGACACTCTTTGATGAATGATTCAGCACGTTCCACTCTCTTGCGCTCTATGGCATCAGGTGAAAATTTGATTGAGTCTTTCATTTGTTTCGCGAGACTCTCTGAGAGTAGTCTGTGTTCGCGTTCGGAGTTATCGAAGAACTGTTGTTTGTAGCTTGCGTCTATAAGACTTTCTTGGTTCAACCGCTGTTGCTCTATACTCAGACTCGCTATCTCAGAAAGTATCTCTGTAGTCTTGGGTTCTTTTGCAGCGAGCTCCTGGAGGCGAAGCTGTACTTTTTGGAGCTGCGCAGCTATATCTGCAGATTTTTTCTCTGGATTTTTCGAGTTCATATCCTCGAGTGCTTTTTTGAGTCTGGTGAGCTCGTTGCGATTGAAATCAGTAAACTCTGTCGGGTGGTTTTTGAGTTTGTCTTCGAGTTCTTTGATCTCCATCTCGACGTTGTATATTGCCTCTTCTTGATTGACCTTTACTCTATCTCGGAGATCTTTGAGCTTGATCTTCTCATCAGGCGAGAGAGGGATATGGTTTGCCTCCTGCTTGCTCAGACGTTTGAGCTCAGCTTGCTCATCTGCTGTCAGCTTTTTAGAAGATCCCCTGACGACATCGGCCAGCACGTCGGCTGGCTTCGTACCTGCTTTATATGCTTTGATTTTGTCTGCAGCTGTTGAGATATCATTTTTTAGCTTGAGGAGATCTTTTGAGAGCGAGACTATCTCCTTCTGCTCTTTTTCAGATGCGCCATTGACGCACCCGGCGTAGCACTCCCACACCATATCAAACAGCTCATCCTCCTCATTTACCTTCATCATCACCAGATCATACTCGAGCGAGCCAGGGAGGAGATTGATACTGACTCCAGACCCTACATGAGGAGAGGTTATAGGCATGCCGTTTACTACCTCAAGCTTTGAGGAGAGTCCCTTTGTCTCAGTTATTTTTATATTTTTGAGCAGTTCTGGTTGCTTGAGCTGAAAGTAGCCAGGAGAGCTAACGATCTTGACCGCAAGGGGAGCTATTTTGGCTAGAGCAAATAGTGTGGGCTTTTTCTTCCCTATACGCACTAGAAAGTCGAGTGCAGTGGGATGCTTGTCCGCTATCTGCTCTTCTGCGGGGAGATGGTCCTTTTTGTCTATATCGATCATGCGCTTTTTTATCTCGGCATCAGCGAGCATGTTCATGATCTGTCTCAAAGCGACGGCATACCCTTTTAGATCTATTGCTATGGTTTCTTTGTTGCTGGTGCCCTGGAGTACATTTTGGACCTTTTTTTCATTCAAGAAGTTGAGTAGCATACGGTACCTTTCTTTTGCGACGAGACTCCCAAATAACTCTGGGTTTTTTGCTGCATCTTCGAGTATGTGAAGATCATATATCAGATCGCCTCCGTCGATCGACTTGAGTTTGCCGTCTGGTCCGATCCCAATAGACTGAGTGGCACCTGCTTTGCGCTTCATCTCATCACGCACAGACTCGATGTGAGCCACTGCTTCAGTCTCGGCATTTAGAGTATGGGTTTTTCTTTCGGGTGACATAGGATCAGATGCGAGCAACTATTGTTTTTATGCTGTGAAAAGCTGATGTGATTGTGTCATTTTGATTTATCATCGTCAGTGTCAGCGAAGATGTACTGAGGAATCCACTCAGACTCCCACATGCGGCACATCCGGGTCTCGCTAGGGTAAAGTAAACCAGATCCAAGGCGAAAATGAAAGGGAGAATGAGGAGAGTGAGAAGAAGGCGGGGGGAAGGAAATTGAAAATTCAAAATTGAAAATTGAGAATGAGCAAATGATGCAGCAGCATAATTGTCATTCCGGCGGGATGCCGGAATCTGTGGGATCCCTGCCTTCGCAGGGCTCCGCCCACCGAGGCGGGTAAACCCATAGGCTACGCCCGGAGGGATGACAGGGCGTGGAGCTGGGATGACGGAGGAGGAGAAATGAGAATTGAGAATTGAAAATTGAGAATGAGGAAGCGTACCAGGGAGAGTAGACGCTCTTCGTTTGAAAACAGAGGAGACCATACTGCGTAATGCAGTGAGTGGGTTCTCCGGTGGTGATTTATTCACTGAGTGGTGGTGCATCTGTGCCAGTATAGGCTACATTGCTGTTTGTTTTCAAGTCTATCACGAGCTCACGCGCGCGTCCCTCGCCCACAGAGTAGGTGGTCAGCTCTGGGTAGGTGTTGGTGATGTATTCGTGGATGATGCGGCGCTCGTATGAGTTCAGGCCTCTGAAGGGGAGCCCACTGCCTTGGACCTGGACTTTGCCTGCGATCTCAGCTGCTATGGACTGGAGCCTCTCGACTTGCTTTTCACGGTAATCATTTACATTTACGACGAGCTCTACACGAGTACCTGCGGCGTTAAATGCGATGACCTCGAGGACTTTTTGGATGGAGCGGATGGTGTCTCCGTGGCGGCCGATGATGGCAGGAGCCTGCTCACCTGCGACTATGGAGATTTTGTACATGCCATCTTCTTCCACGACCGTGACTGAGGCTGTAGGGACCATCATAGATACGATGGTGGTGGCTGCGTGTTGAATGGTTTCTAGTGGGTTCATAAGTAAAAAATAAACAATAAACAGAAGAGGAGTTTGGGGAAAAATCTACAATGTCAATTTGCAATGACAAATAATGTCAATGTAAATATCGAGCATACATTTTGTCATCCCGAATTTATTTCGGGATCTTATTAAAGATGCTGAGATACCTCAAGGGTACTTCCGATGGGCGCAGCTCAGCATGACAAATAATGCGGGCTGGAAAATAATCCACTTCTGTCTGATGTTTATTTGGACGGTTTGTGAAAGGGCAATTGGGCATCTGGATCTCGATTTACATCGGGATGACAGGTCATGGCAATTTTTTCTTTGTCTGTATGCCCTGTAGTATAGCAAAAATCGAGAAAATATTCCAGTACAAACTCAATCCGAGTGGAAGTGTATATGAAAAATACCCGATCATGAGAGGAAACATGTACTTCATTTGCGTGTTCATCGCAGATTGAAAGTCATCTGACATACTGGGCTCGGCCTTTTTTTTGTCTCCGTCTTTAGTCAGTTTATTATCTTGTTCTGTAGGTGGAGTAGGTGCTGCTCCCATACCACCATATTTTGCTTGAAGGTATTGGAGGAGTCCAGTCACAAAAGGTATGATGAGATACGGTGCATAGGGCGCGTTTGTGGGGATCAAAGTAAATCCTTTCACAAAATCAAGGTGGAACAATGGATGAGTCGAAGGACTCAGGGATAGGTTATAGATGAAAAACTGCGGGTCAAGCTTTGTAATCGCTAGCCATGGTGCATAGACCAGCTTGTTCATGTGAGAGAGCGCGTCCGCGGCGGTAGAGGCTGAGACGAACTGATTCAGCGTCTGGTAGAGTCCGATAAACACGGGTATCTGAATGAGTGCAAAGAGACAGCCGCCCGCAGGGTTTATGCTGTGCTCTTTATACAGATCCATCTGAGCTTGTTGGAGTCGCGTTTTGTCGTCCTTGTGTTTTTTACTTAGCTCATCGAGTTTTGGCTTGATGGCTGCCATCCTTTTTTGAGTTTCGATCTGTTTTTTGAAAAAAGGGTTAAAAAGGAGTCTAATAGCAACGGTGAGCGAGACTATAGAAAAGCCAAATGCGTAGGGGACACCTGCAGATTGAAAGCCCTTATAAAACACAAGGAGCGCATTTAAGATGGGTTGGACGATGAGGGATTCAAACAAAGCAGAAGTTCGTAAAGTTTATAAAGTGACCCTCCAGGGTCATCCCGTGCATGCGCGACAGCGAGACACGGGATCCATACGATATAGTTGCGGGGGAATAATTCATACGGTCAGTTTTGCGCGACCGATGTCGCGTCGGCGCTTTAGGACGAGCTTACCCTTTGTGGTCGCCATGCGAGCAAGGAACCCGTGTTTGCGTACGCGCTTCAGTTTTTTTGGTTGGTATGATCGTTTCATAGGGGTATGAGGTTAGAAATCAATTTGAGATAGTATACCTCACGAGCTTTGTTTTTTGGGGACAAATTGTGTCTGGATGGCTTCGCACACAAAGGGAGCAAAGGGAGCGAGCATCGTAATACCCGAGAGATACACCTCAGTCAGAACTACCTGCACCGTTTGATTTCCTGATTTGGCGTGGTTTTTCAACTTCTCAATATATATGTCGGCGAAGCGGTGCCAGATAAACTCGTAGAGGTCGACGAGGACCTGAGAGTACTCATGTTTTGCCATATTTGAGTGGTATGAGGACACCAGTTTGGCATGCTCCTCCAGGAGAGCGTCGAGGTCAGACTTGGGAGAGGTATCAGGAGGAGCTTCTGCAGGAGCTGCAGGGTCAGGATGGGACATCAACTGGAGGAAGCGGCCCATGTTCCACAGTTTGTTTACAAAGTTTCGCATGCCCAGGACCTTGTCTTCTGACAGATTCGTATCGTTGCCTGCGGTCGTGCTGTAGACGAGTGCCATGCGCAGGGCGTCAGTACCGTACTTTTCGGTCAACTTCAGCGGATCGATCACGTTGCCTTTGCTCTTGCTCATTTTTTGGCCTTTGCCATCACGCACCATGCCGTGGAGATAGATCTCAGTGAAGGGTGGTTTGCCAGTGACAAAGAGACCGAGCATCATCATGCGCGCAACCCATGCGCGGGCGATATCGTAGCCCGTCTCCATGACTGAGGTGGGATAGAAGTAGTGGAAAAAGGAGAGGGAAGCTGCAAGCTGCGAGTGTTGAGCTGAGTGCAGAGTGTGCTCATGGGTGGAAGAGATTGCCACGTCATCCCGCTTCAGTGGGACTCCTCGCAATGACAGGTCAAGGTTTTCACCAGTCGAGCTTGAAACTAGGTCGTAGAGATCTGATACATCAGCTCCATGCTCCTGTGCCGCGATCGCCATCAGTGTCGCGAAGGGCCATTGACCCGACGAAAACCACGTATCAAAGGTGTCTGTGTCTTGGATCGGAGTACACGCGCCGCATATCTGACACGTAGTCGGCGTCTCGAGCGAGACGAACCACTGAGCCGATTGAGCTTCTGCATTTTGACTTTTGACTTTTGACTTATGACTTATGACTGACGACTGTTGACTGTCGACTTGTGCACATCGATATGCCGGGATACGGATACCCCAGACGATCTGGCGGCTGATGTTCCAATCTATATAGTTGTCGAGGATCTGGATCATAGTCTCTTTGAACCTAGGGGGATATACCTGTATATCAAGCGCCTCAATAGACTTTTTTGCACGATCCGCAAGTGGTTTGACCTGTACGTACCACTGATCAAGCGGCAGTGGTTCGAGTGCGCTGCCACACTTGTAACATGTCTTCACGACCATCTCGTGGGCTTCGGTTTTGAGGAGGAAACCTGAGGCGGTGAGATCGGTGATGATCATCTCACGTGCAGCTTTGACCTTCATCCCATCATACTTCGTGTCTGTGTGACACATCTTTCCGTTGAATCCAATGATGGGTGGGTGAGAGAGCCCATGCCGTTTTCCCACTTCAAAATCGTTATGATCATGATTGGGCGTGACCTTCACCGCGCCGGTGCCAAATGCCATATCAACATAAGTATCAGCGATGATCGGGATCTCTCGCCCAGTGAGCGGGAGCTGTACCATCTGACCTATGAGCGAGGTATACCGAGTGTCATCTGGGTGGACCATAACCGCCACATCTCCCAGCATCGTCTCGGGTCTCGTGGTCGCCACAACGACCTCAGTGATATCTCCAACAGGTTTTACGAGTTTATATTTGAGATGGTAGAGTGAGCCAGCAGTCTGCACATTCTCCACCTCAAGGTCGGAAAAGCTCGTACCGTCTTTGCAGCAGTAGTTCACGAGGCGGGCCGAGCGATAGAGGAGGCCCGCCTCGAAAAGCTTTTTAAATGTTTTGTGCACGACTTTTACGATGGCGGGATCGAGAGTAAACTGCTCCCGTGACCAATCGAGGCTGAATCCGACTGATTTGAACTGTGAAACAATCGTATCTTTGCTGGACATCACAAACTGTTCGATCTCTTTGTAGAGCGTCTCGCGATCATAGTCGAAGCGACTTTTCCCTTGTTTGCTCAGATATTTTTCAAACACAAACTGTGTCTCAAATCCCGCATGGTCAGTGCCCGGGAGGTAGAGAACTGATTTGCCCTGTGCACGCGCGTGGCGACACATGATATCCTGGTATACCATCATGACATGGCCTGCATGGAGGCTCCCATTCGCATTTGGTGGAGGGAGGATGACGGTGAAAGAAGATTTTGAAGGATCGACTACGGCTCGATAGGGCTGGTCTTTTTCCCATTGTTCTCGTATCTGGGGCTCCCAAACGGCGGGGAGATATGCTTTGTCCATGTGCCTATTGTAATTGAAAATTCTTGATTGATAATTGGAGAATATGGACTGGCTTCAATATTTTCTGTCGTGGTACTTTTATCTGTTCCTCGTCGGCATCATATTTTATCCACTCACCCGACGTATATTTCGTCATAGTCTAGATGGGGGATACGCGTTTGCAAAGATCATCGGCATCATCGTCTTGAGCTACGCCATGTTCGTGCTTGGAGCGTTTCGCTTCGTGCCATTCACTCGTGAGGCGATTCTCGGAGTCCTCGCCGTGGTTGCGTTCTTTTCGTATCGTCATGCATTCAAAGGGGACATCCTCTCTAAACTCGAAAAAAGCTCGAGCCTCATGAACTGGATCATCATCGAAGAAGCGCTCTTTTTTTGTGGACTGCTCTTGTGGACCTTGGTGAGAGGTCAGGAACCCTCAGTGCATGGCCTGGAGAAGTTTATGGATTATGGATTTATGCAGTCTATCGCCAGGTCAAAGTTTTTCCCTCCACTTGACATGTGGTATGGTCCAGACGCTCTCAAGCCAAATGGGTATCCTATAAACTACTACTATTTTGGTCACCTCAGTGGAGCCATGCTCATCAAGCTGACTGACACCTATGCACCCGTTGGATACAACCTCGTACTCGCCAATCTCCTGGGCCTCAATCTTTCTGCGGTATTTTCGATAGTCATCAATATGATCCACTATGCGGGCAAACAGATGCGTGTCGCGGTGCAGATGAGCTCTCGCAAACTCATCGTGTATGGATTTCTCGCTGCACTCCTCGTCAATATGGCTGGCAATGCGCACACGATCTACCTCTTTACCAAAGGATATCCAAACGAAACGCCGATGGCGCCCTGGAGTGCGTCAGTACGTGCTGATGTGCCAAAGCTACTCGAAAAAGTCCAAGAGCGTTGGCCAGATGTAGTAGGTGGTCTCCAGGAATACTCGAAGTATTGGTATCCAAATGCCACCCGATTTATACCCTTTACGATCCACGAGTTCCCCTCATATTCATATGTCGTGGCAGATCTGCATGGACATGTATTTGATATTCCGTTTGTCTTGCTCACGCTCGCCATCATTATCATTGGAGTTATCCCTCTTATTTCAAATCGACATTTTGGATACTTGTTTGAGTCAGAGGGTGCAACTGATACAAAGAGCGCCAGTTCACAAAATATGAATGAGAAAAAAGCGCTCAAAGAAGACCAAGATAATCCACTGCGCGTATGGGCTCGTAAATTTATACTCGCAAAAGTGCCACTCACTATCCTTTTTGGATTTATGACTGCGATCCACTATATGACCAATGCGTCGGATGGGCCTATATACCTCATGCTCATCGCGGTCATACTCTTTTTCCTACACGGGTTTTCTGTTGATTTTTTCTTTAACATATTTATTCTGATATTCACATTCCTCGCATTTTCGTGGCCGTTTTCACATTTCTTTACTCCATTTGTAAATGGTATAGGGGTCAATTGTGGATTCCCACTCGTCGCCAATTTGGCAAAAGATGCGTTGACTTACAAGATAGGCCCATTCCTTTTTGAAAAGGCAAACTGTCAATCGACACTCATGTATCAGCTCTGGACGCTCTGGGGATTCTTTTGGCTCCATGCGATACTGCTGGCAGCGACGCTCTGGTATGTACGCAAAGCAAAGAAGTTCACCCCGCTCACCGCAACAAGTCTCATCATCTCTCTCCTTTTCGCATTTGGTACGTTTCTCATCGTGATACCAGAGTTCTTTTATATCAAAGACATATATCCTGGCCACTTCCGCGCAAACACCATGTTTAAGCTGGGATATCAGGCATACATGATGATGTCTATCGCATCTGTGTACTCGATATGGAGACTGCGCCATATGGAACATACTATCCTGAGGCGCACATCGCGAATCGTATCGTTTTGTATGGTAGTGCTCGTCTTGATATACATGCGGCTCGCAGTCGAGGCGTACTATGGTCAGATGCAGCGACCTACTGATCTGGACGGGAGTACGTGGATCAAAAATAGTTATCCCGAGACACACGAAGTCATCCAGTATCTCAACACAAAAGTCACCGGTCAGCCTGTGGTTCTCGAAGCGCAGGGGGATAGTTATACTGACTACAACGTGGTATCAGCGTATACAGGACTCCCTACGGTCGCTGGCTGGTGGGTCCATGAATGGCTCTGGCGAGGGACCTCGGATATCGTAGGAAAACGTATCCCAGACATCGAGCAGATGTATAGGTCTACCGATGAGGCGGTGACACGACAGCTGCTACAGAAGTATCGCGTGGACTACGTGGTGGTATCAGAGCTCGAACGGAAAAAGTACAACGTCGGAGAGCTCAAGATCTCCGAAGAAAAATTTGCAAAGATGGGTCGAGTGGTATTTACGAGCAGTAATGGAAAGGCAACGGTGTATAGGATAAATTAAGAATTAAGACTTAAGACTCAAGATCTCACCTTACGCACATACCTTATCATACCTCGATGTATGTCATTGCGAGGAGGAGCCTTTTAGCGACGACGTGGCAATCCCATGCATAAGGAGATTGCCACGTCGTCCCGACATGGTGGGACTCCTCGCAATGACACATGTAGCATGCGTAAGGCGAGTTATAGACATCACACTCACAGATGCGCCAAAAACCTTGTCATCCTGAACTTGTTTCAGGATCTTTCACTGGAGCACTTCTAAATGTGATCTCTATAAGACTAAAGAAGTGGGATCCAATTTATTTCGGCACTCGCATTTGCATTAACATTATTTGCAAATTGAAGATTGCAGATTGTATATTTTCCTTCATGGTTTGATCACTGCTACTTTTACTTTTTTGAGGTCTTCTGGGGTTATACCAATCGTTTTGATCCATGCTTGAAAGCTCGCTATCACTTCCTCAATAGGCTTCGTGCCATCGGTGAGGATGTCTATCTCGATATAGGCTTGTCCGTTGGATCGTATCATATCTCTTTTGCCCATGGTGTACCCGGGACCCGAGTGGGGGATGTGTTTGGCGATCAACTGGTCAGGAGGCACCACCGGTATCGGAGTGGGAGAGGGAGCTGGCGTGTCAGTCGGACGGCTTACCGTCTCCACAAACTCACCAATCTCAAAACTGAGTGGTATCGGCTCCTCATCGTCATCAGTTGGTGTGGGTTGCAAGGTTTGTAGAGATGGCGTGGGTGAAAGAGCGAGAGTATTTGAGGCCTTGGACTGGCTTGAAGATCGCCACATAAAAAACCCCAAAATGAAAATGACTACGACTACAGATATGGCGGTAAAGAGGTTCCGGATCGATGACATCTCCCAAATCATACTCATGAATGGGTGCAGATTCAATGGGGGCCTGATCAGATACGTTTATCGTTGATCACAAATTGATCGTCGGAGAGAGCTGGGTAGGAGTCCTTGCGCCACTTATTGTATGCATCCTCGCCTGCATCATTCAATATGAGAACGCTGAACTTGTTGTCAGCATAGTCAAAATCGACTATAAAGTTTTGCATATCTAGAGGGACTTTGAAAAATAGATCATTGTGCGCTTGCTCAGTCGTGGTGAGTGTCACGTCCATGTTGCCCCCCGTTTCTTGGGATGGGATGGCTGCTATGGTTGGATCAATTTGTGGTATCGTAACTGAAGGATTGGGGGAGATGGTTATAGTTGGTATACGAATAATAGTCGTAGATTTGGAATTTGATTGACGTGATATCAGGAGCAATATGATGAGTAGAAAGCCAAGTCCGAGCATGAGCGTTATGGTGATTTTTTGTGTACTCATATAACTATTTTCTAACTGGGGTGATATAAGTAATGCGTGCACTTCCGTAGTTTTTTGAGTTAAATGGCAGTGGAGAGCTCACTCCCCAGTAGGGATCATAGATGAGAAAGCGGTTCTGTGCATCGATCCCCACGATCCATACATAATGTCCTCCTCCATTAAAGTATCCGAGTGTGAGCAGTGTCCAGCCATTTTGCAGATATGACTTTGCTTTTTTGATAAATAAATCGTTGGTGAGATAGCCTTGATCTTTATCAAAAGCGATGTGGCCACCTACCGTGATGCCGTACTTTTTCAACGTAGTTCCTAGTATGGGTAGGTACGCTCCACCACAGGTCATACTTTGTGACGTATTGTAGCTAGCCAAAAACCTCACTGGATTTATACTCTGATTTGTATACGAGGATACAATCATGGCTGAGGCAGCGAGGCCACAGGATGCCTTACAATAAGAACACTGCACAATATCTCCCCCTTTGTTCGTGCCATAGATGATATTGCCTCGAGCATCTTTCATAGGCAAGTTGCTCCATGGTGCTGAGTGCAAACTACCATTGCATTGCGGATAGTAGATGAGTCCAGGGAGCGAGTCGACTGATGAGCCTGGTGAACGATTTAGTGGTCCGATCTGTGGGGGATCTATCTCATCCCGAAGCGCTTTGATAAATGTAAGTGCACCGATGTTGCTATAGAGCGTAGGCCGCGCGCACAGTCTGCGATCACCACAATAAATCACATACATATCCTCATGTCTTTTGTCGTAGCACGCGAGTGGATAGATATGATCTTCGAACTCAAACTTTGCAGGACAACCGTCATATCCTGGAGCTAGGGCTTTCGGATTTGAACTAGTACATTGGGAATTACCTGGGCCATTGTAACGAGCAAATGTTCCCACCAATGTCTCAAAGTCATCAGGACCTGTTCCTGTTGAGCTCATGGCGATTCTCCTTTTTTCTTTGTATACATCAGCAGATCTGATAGCGCTCTCGAGCAGACTGCTGTACCTGTTCATACCTTGATCAGGCTCGGGGAAGCCTATGGGTCTCCCGCTGATGAGCGAGTTGTTTGGATTGTTACCCGCTTCGACATAGTGGATAGCCGCGAGTATCTCCCAGGGCACATCAGTCGCCTCTGATGCCTTTTTGTATGTATCGATCAAGTATTTGTTTTGTGTTACCTTTTTTATTGCGGCTGTGGCAAGATTTGAGCATCTGCCTGAGGGTATGGGGGTAGACTGGTCTAGGTTTAGATCACCGGATGGATCGAGATCGCCACCATCATTTACATTTACATTTACATTTGAGCACTCCTTTTTGAGCGCATCTATCTCGCTTCGACTCTGTTCACTGTACTCAGGGTTTTCGGCGAGGTACTGTTCGATCTCAGGGAGTGCGGAGCAGCGATCTCTCAGCTCTTGTTCAGAAGACTGCTTTCTTCCTCCCAAAAGCGCCGCCAAAAACTCAAATATGATCTGCAAAGTAGTCTTGTCTTGACCATCCGGGGTCTTTGGAGATATGCTGATATTCGTATCGTCTGACTCACTGGGTGTCGAGCTCGAGTTCTGGGAAGCTCCTGGTATACCTGGAGTGTCTACACTTTCATCTTGAGTAGTATCTAGATTGGAGGGCTGTACTTCATCTCGTGTAGATCTGATGATCTCATTTGGTGTGCCGTCACTCTCAGCACCATGTACATAGGAGATGAGGGGTGGTGTGGAAAATATACCAATAGCGCAAAGACACAAAAAAACCCTATACAAATATCGTAGCTTCACGCCTCTGTTGACAAGTGAGATATTATTTATCATAATGATCTGGTCATGGCAATTCTTGATTTCATCAAATCTAACCAACCTCAGTCTGCGGGTGCTGTCACTATCAGCTCACAACCCATCGTTCCTCAGTATATAGGGACTCAACCCATCGTACAACTGGTTCCGGAAGACGATAAGAAAAGTCAGTCAGAGAGCGCAGAACAGAAACGCAAAGATTTTGTCTCAAGTTTATTAAGCGTCACAACACCAGGCGTGGTAATTGGATCTGCTCAGTCATCTGTCGTTACTCCAGGCACTCCTCAGACACCAGTATCCGCCATAACGGGAGACAAGACTGGTGATGTAAAAGATAAGGTCGATTCAAAGAACGCCCCTCTTGATGCAAAGAGCGATATCAAAAAAGACGATAAAAAAGACGATAAAAAAACAGACGAAAAAAAAACAGAAGGTGAAGTAAAGCTTGATGTAAAGCCACCGACAGATCTCAACGGAGTCCTCGTGACACCTGGCGCACCTCCCGTTCCAGGAGGCGCAGTAACCAAAGATCCTGTCACTCATCCTGAGCTGTCACGTCAAGCACTCCTAGATATCATGACTCATATGACTGCACGCGCGAACAAATGTCTGGCACTCGCACAAAACAAGGCAAAAGAGATAAAGAGCGTTGATGTAGATAGTGAGCATCTCCTCGCGGGACTCATCGCCGATCAAGCTGTATATAAACTATTGACGGAGATGAAAGTAGACATGAAGAAGGTCGAGACAGATCTCGCTGCGATATACAAAAGGGGCGAGGTAGCGACCAATCCACAGCTCTCTGCACGACTAAAGCGCATCCTTGAAGTCTCGATGGAGTCGGCACGTAAGGTCGGCTTGGAGTTTATCGCTCCAGAACACTTGCTCGTGGGGTTGTTTGAGGATGGCGAGGCAGCAGGTGCCCGCATACTCGCAAACAATGGCATCAACAAAGAAGATCTGACAAAGAAAATCCTTGGAGACGCCGCTAAAAAGGACGATCCAAATGCAAAAGATGCAAATGCTCCTGGAGGACCAGGTGGTGAGGTAAAGCAGAGCGCACTCGCTCAGTTTACGATTGATATGACCGCAAAAGCACAGCGTGGCGAGCTCGATCCTGTCGTCGAGCGAGCCGAGGAGATTGAGCGTGTTGTCCAAGTACTCTCACGAAGAACAAAAAATAATCCTGCTCTCGTAGGCGAGCCAGGCGTGGGAAAGACTGCGATAGTCGAAGGACTTGCTCAGCGCATCGCCTCAGGTCAAGTGCCTGAGAGCCTAATGGGCAAAAAGATCCTCGAGCTTGATCTGATGGGCATCCTTGCGGGAGCATCACATCGCGGAGATTTTGAACAGCGCATGAAGGATCTGATCGAGGAAGTTGTTGCGTCTCAAGGTGGCATCATCATGTTTATCGATGAGATGCATACCCTCGTAGGCGCTGGTGGGAACGGCGACGGGTCACTGGATGCTGCAAACTTCCTCAAACCCGCACTTGCTCGTGGCGATCTACAGATGATAGGAGCTACGACCATCACTGAGTATCGCAAGCATATCGAAAAGGACCCAGCCTTGGAGCGACGTTTTCAAACGGTAACCATAGACGAGCCCACTGAGGAAGCAGCCATAAAGATGCTTGCGGCGATCGCGCCAAAGTACGCAGACTTTCACAAAGTACAGATTCCTCTGGATACTATTTCTGCTGCAGTGAAGCTCTCGAAGCGCTATGTGGGAGATAGATTCCTCCCAGATAAAGCCATTGACCTTATCGATGAGGCGTCTTCTGCATTGAGACTCCCTCTCATGTCACTTCCTGAAGATATCAATTCTCTGGAAGCTAGACTAACCGAGCTCAATGCCCAGAAAGTCGTTGCCGAGCAAAAGGGCGATACCGTACATACGCGTGTCATCGCCGCAAAAATCGCCGAAAGTGATGCATCTGTGAAATCAAAGCGCGATGAGCTTGTGAAAAAGCAAGCTGCGACCACCGCCATTGTGACTGAGGACAATATCAAAGATGTCGTGTCTCGCTGGACGGGTATCCCCATCTCGAAACTTTCAAACAGTGAGACGAGCCAGCTCACACAGCTCGAAAAAATCATGCATGAGCGGATGATCGGTCAAGAAAGACCTGTCAAATCTGTGGCTGCAGCCGTCCGACGAGGTCGTGCAGGACTCAAGTCTAACAAGCGTCCCATCGGCAGCTTCATATTCCTTGGTCCCACCGGAGTTGGTAAAACTGAACTCGCCAAAACGTTGGCAGAGATACTTTTTGGACAGGAGGATGCACTCATCAGATTTGACATGACTGAGTTTATGGAGAAGCACGAGGTAGCAAAGCTCCTTGGACCGCCTCCAGGCTACGTCGGATATGAGGAGGGTGGCAAGCTTACAGAACTCGTTCGACGCAAACCGTATTCCGTTGTACTCTTTGACGAGATCGAGAAAGCACACCCAGATATCTTTAACATCCTGTTGCAGGTGCTTGATGATGGGCGTTTGACTGACAATAAAGGGAGGACGATCTCATTCAAGAATACAGTGATTATTTGTACTTCAAATATTGGCACACAACTCATCCAAGACCATTTGCTTGCGAAAGCTCAAGGCACACGAGATGATAAAAATGTGGCAGTGGAGGAGCTTGAGGTTGAGGCAGGATCACAATCTGATAAACAAGTTTCATTTGCAGATGATCTGACTCACGAGTATACCAACATGTCCAAGGATCAAATCGCTCCTGTATATCAAACTGCAAAGGCAAATCTTGACGAGCTGGAGCTCCCCTCAGGATATCAGTATGAGGATGAATTGACAAAAGGCATGAATGCTGACGAGTATGCAGAACTGAAGAATCTCGTCATGGGCGAGCTGCGAAAGTTCTTCCGTCCTGAGCTCATCAATCGTTTTGATGAAGTTATCGTGTTTGAACCACTGCAGCTATCACACATGAAAAAGATAGTGGCCCTGCAGATCAAGGCATTGTCCAAGCTCCTCGAAGATCAAAATATGGGAATCACGATGACAGATGAGGCTATGGAACAGATTGTCCAAGAAGGATTTGATCCTATATATGGAGCGAGACCGCTCAGACGCGCTATACAACTCTCTCTAGAGAATCCCATCTCTGAGCTTATCATTGCTCAAAAAGTCAAAGATGGCGACATCATCAACACAAGCTTTGCGAGTGGAGCATATTCATTCGAAATGGCACATCCCAAACCACCCGACCCAGTATCTGCTGCAAAAAAGGATGGTAAGGGTATAAAGGATGTGGATGAGAAAGGAAAGAGCAGTGAATATCATCAGGTTAAGCACTTTGCCTGTGCAGTATCTGGATTTGAGTTTGAAACTCCCATCTATCCAAACAGTACCACCATTTGTCCGAAAAACGCAGGTGAAAAAGTAATCGAAAAAGCAAAGGGAGCAGATAAGCCACAAGCAGATAAGCCTCAAGTCCCAGAAGTCAAGGTTGAGCCACTCGTGACTCCGTCACCAGCTGTAGTTGCACCAGCGCCAGTGATCTCGCAAATTGTCCCTCTAACAATGCCTGAGCCTCTGGTGCCCCCTGTAGCACCTGTGCAGCCCATTGACCCCAATGCGAATCAAGTGATAGGTGGTCAGTTTGCCCAAGCCTAACCTATGGAACCAACTCCGGTACTCCTCGCGCAATGTATCAACCTGGGCACGAAGATATTTCCTGCTGGCACCACTTGTACTGCTGGCACCGTCCAAGTACCCCCAGTTATAGTTGGTGGTATTGTGCGTTGTGCTCAACAAATATGTGGGCCATTGCCGAGCCTGACCCCAACGGCCGATTGTGTTGCGGATCCGCTCACGACAAAGTGCATTGAAGCGTCTCAATACTCCCTCGGCACCATCATAAATATCATCATGGGCTATGTGTATCCCTTTGCAGGCATTGCCATCTTTCTCGTTCTTGTTGCCGCAGGATATGACTATATCCTTTCCTGGGGAGACTCTGAAAAGATCACTTCGGCGTGGAGCAAAATCACCTATGCCGTCATAGGCTTTATCATCCTTATCAGTATCTATGCGATCACACAGATCGTCGGCGCGGTCTTTGGCCTGACTCTTGGCCTGACTCAGATATTCTGATATAGATTTCTTATTCAACCTTCTCTAGTAGTTCTCATGACGCTGTCATCCCGAATTAATTTCGGGATCTTTCGTCTCCGCTTACGCTCCGCTCAAGATGACAGAGAGAAGTTATGCATTAGGCGAATGCGTGCACTTTGATCCACATCACTTGCACATCTCCCATAGTTTGCTATGATCCCCCTTGGTCTTATGCATACTGAAACTTACTCAATCTCAAACCCTGTGGTCATTTCAGTTGGTGGTGCGCTTATCGTCCCCAAAACAGGTATTGCAACCGACTTTCTCCGCGGGTTTAATACTCTCATCAGAAACCAGATCAAAAAAGGACGCAAATTCATTCTGGTTGCCGGCGGAGGTCACACGTGCCGTCAGTACTGCGAGGCGAGCAAGGCAGTTATAGATACATTGACGAACGAAGACATCGATTGGCTCGGGATCCATGCGACGAGACTCAATGGCCAGCTTCTGCGCACTATATTTGTCGACATCGCACACAAGCGTATGATCGAAAACTACGCACACAAACTCGAAAACTGGACAGAGCCGCTCGCTATCGCCGCAGGATGGAAACCTGGATCAAGTACCGACTACTGTACCACCTATCTCGCGCATGAGTACGGCGCGCAGACCATCATAAATCTATCAAATATAGACTTTGTATACGATAAAGACCCAAACCAATTCACAGATGCAAAGCCACAGTACCACATGTCATGGGCACAGATGAAGGAACTCGTGGGAACGGAGTGGATCCCCTCGATGCACTCGCCATTTGATCCCGTTGCGAGTGCATTTGCAGCCGAGCATGATTTTTCGGTGTTGGTCTGCAACGGCAACAATCTCGCAAACCTCGAAGCCATCCTTGACGGCCAACCTGCTCAAGCCACCCTCATATCAAATCGTCAGTGAGGTGCGTCGAGTACAATACTTACCTTGTATGCTCCTCACCTCACTCTCACTCCACCACTTTCGCTGTCATATTGACCTCGATGATATAGCGATTGGCGAACAGGTAACACTCATCTCAGGTGAAAATGCGCGAGGAAAAACGTCTATACTTGAGGCCATCTACCTCCTCTCTCATGGGAGAGGATTCCGGGAAGATGAGGAGCTCGAGCTGCTGACTTTTGGTGCCTCGAGTGGATATGTGAATGGTCGCTACATCGATACTCAGTCACATGAAGCAAGCGTGACCTATCAACGACAAGAGGAAAAACTTGCGAAAAAGTATTTGCTGAATAAAGCTGCAACCACCGTCTCCAAGTTCCGCACGATCCAGACACCTGCCGTACTATTTGCTCCCCATCAGCTGGACATCGTGACACACTCACCCTCGTATCGTCGTGAATATCTTGATACGACTATCGGACGTATCGATCCCATCTATGCCAAATCAGTCAGAGAGTATGGCGTCGCCATACGAAAGCGCAACATGATCCTAGAGACCATCACGAGTGATTTGGAACTAGAGGAACAGCTCCAGTTCTGGGATAGCTACTTGATTGAACGTGCGACTATCATCACTTCAGCTCGTCAGGCTTATATCACCATGCTGCATGAACATCCCGTCTGTGCGCGCCGCGCATTTCGTGTCGTGTATCATGCAAATCACTTTTCGCGGGAGCATCTCGAGTCCACGAGATCTGCAGAGCGCCATGCGCGGCGCACTCTGATAGGCCCCCAGAAGGACGACTTTGAGATCTTGATCTGTGAAGATGAAAAGAAATTTGCAAATCAATCTCAGTATCGGAATGTGCAGCGCTACGGATCGCGTAGTCAGCAGCGCCTCGCGCTCCTCTGGCTAAAGCTGGCCGAGATCGATCATCTTAAAAATAGACTGCATGTGTCGCCGCTTCTGCTCCTGGATGATATTTTTTCTGAGTTTGACCCCGCACATCAACAGATCATATACTCGCTATTACCTCACTATCAGACAGTGATCACGAGTACCGAGGACCATCTGCCTGCATTGCAGAGTGGAAGTGAAGTGGTGGAGATTAGAGTGTGAAGGCAATTCAAAATGAAAAATATAAAAGGTAAAATGAAAATTAGGATTGAGTATTGTCATCCCGAATTTATTTCGGGATCTTTCTGAGGCAAGTTTAAATGTATTTTTCGGAAGTGAAAGAAATATTTGTGAGTTTATCTGGTAAAGATGCTGAAACGAGCCACTCCGTGGCCCCTCCGGGGTTCAGCATGACACAAGTTACAGGTTTTCTCAACACACTCTAGGTAAAGAATGCCAACCGAATTCGTAGCGACACTGAGATAGAGGAATAAACTCGCATTCAAAATACCCAGCCTGCACTAGAATTCTTTGGGTATACTTGGCGCATATGAACAGATTCAAGACAGTCATACTCCTCTCATTACTCACCGGGCTTTTTATGGTTGTAGGTAACCAGATTGGTGGTCAGCAAGGGATGTTGATAGGGCTACTCATGGCAGGAGTCAGCAACTTTTTCTCCTATTTTTTCTCAGATCGGATGGTGCTCGCACAGTATGGCGCAAAGGAAGTGACCGCATCTCAGCAGCCACACCTATTCGCGATCGTCGACCGCCTCGCAAGATCTGGTGATATGCCCATGCCTAAGGTATACATGATAGACATGCAGGCCCCAAATGCATTCGCGACGGGTCGCGACCCTGCTCATGCGGCTATCGCGGTATCGCCCAGCATCATGAAACTCATGACCACAGATGAGCTAGAGGCAGTGATAGCTCACGAGCTCGGACATGTCAAAAACTATGACATACTCATCTCCTCTATGGCAGCGACTATCGCAGGTGCGCTTTCGTATCTCGCACATATAGCTTACTATATCGGGCCAAGCTCACGAGGCAGTGATGATCGAGGTCGGGGGGGAAGTCCCCTTTCTCTTCTATTTCTCGTTATCGTCACTCCTCTCATTGGCACGTTGCTCCACTTGGCAGTCTCCAGACAACGGGAGTATGGAGCTGACGAGTACAGTGCTCATCTCACCCGGAATCCTCGTGCACTCGCGAGTGCATTGGCCAAGCTCGGAGGAGTCGCTGCACAATATCCAGCCACTCCTGAGCCTGGTCAAGAGTCGACAGCACATCTATTTATCATCAATCCCTTTGACACGTCATTTATCCAAAGTCTATTTTCTACTCATCCGCCACTAGCTGAGCGCATCGCCAGATTGAAAGAGATTGTCATATGACCTCAAGCACCATACCCATACAGCGAGAGGTTGTCCAAGTAGTGACGGTATTTTTAAAGTTCAAAAACAAATACCTTATATTGCACCGAAATTCTTCTAAGAAAATTGACCCCAATACACTCAATGGTGTTGGTGGGAGAATGGAAATAGGTGAGAGCTCGATAGACACTGCTGTACGTGAAACGATAGAGGAGACTGGTTATAAGATCGCTCCGGGTGACCTCGTATTTTCAGGAGTGCTGAGTCTTTACAACGGATATGCGACTGATTTTGTTGTGACCTTTTTCACAGCTCATGTATCTGATGATCAAATTCCACATGGTTCACACACAGATGACGGCAATCTCCAATGGATGTCATATAAGGCATTTGTTGATAGCCCGATAAAAAAATGCGATGACCTGCACTATATCTTTGATGATATTCACGAAAACAAGAAATTTGTAGGGAGTGCTGTATTTAATGAAGAAATAAAGATTGTAAAATTTACCAAACACTACCTGAACCTATGAAACATATAGTCATCGTCGGGGGAGGGTTTGCAGGTGTTACTACTGCTGTTGACCTCGCCAAAAGAAACTTGCATGATGTGCGCATCACTGTCGTCACGCCACGGAGCTATTTTGATTATTATCCTGGACTCTTTCATCTGCTGACCGGATTTTCAGTCAAGCAACTTGCTATACCTTACGACTATATATTTGAGGGAACAGGCATCATCCATGAGAAAGCAGAGGTGACGAGTATCGATGTGGAGAAGCGGATCGTGTGCACAGGGGTTGACTGTATGCTCCAGTATGACTATCTCGTCATAGCACCGGGATCCGTCACAAACTATTTTGAGATGGAGGAATTTAAGGAATATTTGCATACGGTATCCACTGTCGATGATACTCTTGAACTGAGGCGCAGTATCCATGAGATGCTGACTCGCTGCCACTTTGACCCGTCACATCCAAAGTGCACGAGCGAGATCATCATCATAGGGGGAGGTCCAAACGGTACCGAATCTGCGGCAGAAGTCGCTGCATTTGTGCGACAAGTAGCAACAGCCTATCAACTCGAGCCAAACCAAATCAAAGTTACGCTTTATGTGTCTGGCGATCGTGTCACACCTAATTTTGATGCTAAAGTTTCTCAGTACTTATCAAAAAAACTTACTGATTTTGGAGTCAATATCGTCTATAACAAACGAGTTTCCAAAGATGAGATGGCCACTGTCCTCGTGCCGGCGATCAAGGCAAACCAGAAACTCGTGGTATGGTCTACAGGCATGAAGCTTGCACCGCTCGCCGGGACTCTCACGCAGCTCAAAAAAGATACAAAAGGAAAGGTCATAGTCGATCCCTATATGCGCGCTACCAAAATCGATGGCACAGTCAGCCCCTCAGTCTTTGTGGGTGGAGACCTCGCATGTACTCAGTACTCGGGTTTGGCACAGACCGCTCACTATGATGGACATGATATAGCTGCTAATATCGCTGCATCAGTCACAGGTGCTCCACTCCAGAAACACACTCCAAAGAATAAAGGGTATGTGGTCGCGATGGGGCGTGAGTGGGCGATCTTTGTCAAAGGCTCACTCCATCTCACAGGCAGAGTCATCTGGTATCTGAGGCGTCTCATTGACCTCAAGTCATATCTCCAGATCGTGTCCATTCGCAAGTCACTAGAGCTCTGGATGAGTGAGCATGAGACGTGGGAGGAGTTTGATGCTTCAGCGCGCAGACATATTGAGGAAAAATATACTTCATGATGATACTCCATGAACATACAGAAATTTCAAACTCAAATCTTCGCGTATGCAGCTGCTCACAAGCGAGACCTTCCCTGGAGGACTCCCGCTCTTACACCAAATAAAAAAGGTGAGCTTGATCTGTATGGTGTGCTTGTATCAGAGGTGATGCTCCAGCAAACCCAAGTGACGAGAGTGATGCAAAAGTACCCAGAGTTCCTCGCAGCGTTTCCTACTCTTCAGTCGCTTGCTCATACAGAGCTCTCTGACGTACTTCGTGTCTGGCAAGGGATGGGATATAACAGGAGGGGAAAGTACCTCTGGCAGGCTGCGCGGGAGCTACAAGCTGCAAGCAACAAGCCGGACCTGACGCCGGCAGAGCTTGATGCACTTCCTGGCATCGGACCCGCTACCGCAGCCTCCATCTATTGTTTTACCTATGACAAACCCATCGTTTTTATCGAGACGAATATCCGCAAAGTCTTTCTCTTTCACTTTTTCCCTGACAGAGAGGACGTGCACGATACTGAGCTTTTGCCCTATATCCAAAAGAGTCTGAATTATGAGAACCCCCGGGAGTGGTACTACGCGCTCATGGACTATGGGAGCTACTTGTCAAAAATGGTGCCAAATCCAAACAGAAAAAGTAAACACTATGTCAGACAAGCAAAGTTTGAAGGCTCTGATCGTCAGATACGAGGGAGGCTGCTCCGAGAGTATTTGGCTGGTAAAAAAGTCACTCAGAAAAATGAGCGCGATCGGACGATATGGAACGCATTACAAGCTGAGGGACTCATCAAATGAAATCAGTATCTATGGCACGTGACGCGCGGCGCTCCCGCGCCGCGCGCATCATCACCATCCTCAAAGATCTCTTTCCCACTCCTCAGTCGGCACTGCATTGGTCACAGCCCTATGAGTACCTTTTTGCGGTCATCATGTCCGCACAGACGACTGACAAGCAGGTAAACAAAGTGAATGCAGGATTGTTCCTCAAATACAAGACTCTTGATGATTTTCTACGCGCGGATCCCGGTATATTTGCCGCAGATATGTCTGCGATAAACCTATACAAAAACAAGGCAAAATATATCCTTGCAACAGCCCGCATCCTGCGTGACGTATATGGAGGCAAGGTGCCTGATACGATGGATGAGTTGATCAAACTCCCTGGTGCGGGACGCAAAACCGCAAACGTAGTACTCGGTACGCTGTATGGCAAAGCAGTGGGTGTCACCGTCGATACACATGTCATCAGATTGACTAAACTATACAAACTAACCACGGAGACCTCGCCCGAAAAGATAGAGAAAGAACTCATGGAGATCATACCCCAGAGCGAGTGGATAGGATTTTCAAACAGACTCATCTGGTATGGACGTGAGCATTGCCCTGCTCGCTGCAAGAAGTGCCCTGCGTGTCCATTGTGGAAGGCGGTCTAGTAACGCTTCGTATGGACTGAGATAGCGCCCTGCTCATCAATCACCCCATACTCACTGAAGCCGTACTTGTTCACCCCTGTATTCACAAACTGATTATGAAGTGAGAGCTCTCTGACATGAGTGTGCCCACATACAAATACTTCACCGGGCTTGAGCTCTGATTTTAGCAGTCTCTTGATTTGACGATTGAGTTTCCCAAACATTGCATGAAAAAAGCTCAGACCGAAAATCCGAACGATTCCCATTTCTAGAAAGTAAGCAGGAGTAAATAGAAGTCGACCTACTCGTTGCATATGGTGCTTCTCATCAAACTTGAGTGCGAGTCTATTGCCATGCTCAAAGATATAGTGTGTGTCTCCATAGGTTTGCTCAAAGCGCCAGCCAGACCACGCACAAAATGCTTCGCGTCTACTATCTGAATACGTTTCCCTGTCATGGTTGCCATATATATAGAGTGCGTTTTTTTCCTTCAAGAGAGGGAAAAGTGCAGCCCATTTCGAGTTTAGGAACTCCTCGAAGTTGTACCAGTATCCCTCCCAAAAATCACCGTTTAGGATGATTTGATCGTGCTTTTGAAAGAGGCGCATCAGATAGTCACACTTCTTTTGATCAAACGGCTCGCAAAGGTGTGTATCTGAGATAACGAGGGTGGACATGGGGAGATTATAAGTGAAGAATGAATAATTAATAATGAAGAATTAAGAACTAAGGGTTATGTACTCGCTTTACGCACATATGTCATCCCGACATGTCGGGATCTCATGCACAAGATTGCATTCCTTTAGATCCCCGCGTGCGCGGGGATTGTAATAGTCAACTAATTCGATGTCGATTATTTACAACCTCACTTGTCTGTCATCCTCGTGAACACGAGGATCCAATGGTATACATGAGGCTGTTTAGGTGTGCGGCTCCTTTAGATCCCCGCGTACGCGGGGATGACATACAGAGGAATTTGTCACCGATATTATTAACTATTACAGGATGACAGATAGGCGTGCGTGGAAGTGTTGAATAAGTACCTTCTATGATTTGACCAGCTCAAACCTGACGATTTTCATCCGAGACTCGGGAGAAATATGCTGATGGTAGTAACCCTCATATATCGCGCATATCTCATCTACATCCCCCATAGATTCATGTCCGACTCGATCTGCGTCGGTGATATCCTGGATGGCCAGCTCTTTTACCGAGGTGATGACTGCATATGCAAAGTGTTCACGTGTAGTTGCATGTACCAGATCCAGTTCATCACCAACACTGAGATTCTTGTCATCAAACAGCCTCCAGGTAGCAGTCTTGGTGCCATTCAGCACCGACGGCACAAGTTTTTCAGCAAATTTGAGTGTTTTCATAGGTGTATTATCCTATGTGGATAGTATCGGATAGATGATGAAAGATCAACTGGAGCGTTCGCAGCTCATAAGCCTTGATATACTTCAGTCATGAAGCTCCAGGTGCCATTTTTCCCAAATACGTCAGATGATACCCATTGTTACCAAGCAGTTCTTCAGATGATATTGGGGTACTTTTTGCCACTGGAGGCTCATACTCTGCAAGATCTGGATTCTATCACTGGAAAAACGGACCAGAAGTGGACGTGGCCCACTGCGGGACTCATGTGGCTATACGCTCAAAGGGGCTACACATACACATCATAGAACTCTTTTCGAACAAGAGTTTTGTGGATTTCGGCGAACAATACCTCAGGGAGTATTATGGCGAAGCAGTAGCGAGAGAGCAGATTGCTCACTCGGCTATATCCATCGAGAGAGAGCGACTGCGACTGGCAGGAGATGAGCTGGATCAGGAAGTGCGTATCCCTGAATTGAGAGATATATATGCGGCACTTGATACGAGCTGTCTGGTGATGTGTACTATAAATGCCTGTGTCCTTGCTGGTACGGAGGGATATATCGGACACTATGTGTTGGTTGTGGGGTATGAGAACGAGAGTATCATCATCCATGATCCCGGGCTTCCAGGTATAGCATATAGAGAAGTTCCTGTGGATCTCTTTGAAATGGCGTGGGGGTATCCAGATGCAAAGTCAAAATCAGCAGTAGTGACATCTAGGTAATCACAGCTTCTCCCACTCAGCTACTGACAGCCAGTGCGTTTCTCACCGCATCTTGGATAAATTGCATCCGAGTGATCTTGCCTTTTGAGATGTAGACTAACGGATCTTTACTTTTTGTACCGTATTCTTGCTGTACCAAGACTCCAAGGTCGGCATACTGACTGGGGACCTTGTCCCACATATACTGAGGTATCTCGATATCTTGTGAAACTCCAGCTGATTGGTGACCATCCCTATTTTCCATAACACATACATGGTGTCCCCAGTAATTGTGGGCTTTTAAGATCTTATGATTCCCTCCTTCAATCGAAACGAGGAGATCAGGTTTTGCCTCATGCTCCTCTGCAGTTTGCAGAGATTTTTTCAGATTAACCAGTCGCCCTCGTGCTCCCGCATAGGTCTCTTCAAATGTCATAGGCTCCTCTGTCACTCCTGAGGGGACCTTCTTTCCAAATATCTGGTGGGGCATCTTTGCGTCGCACAGCGTGAGAGAGAGACCCTGCATCTTGAGATCACTTTCGCTGGTGATGAAGGCAGTGGGGAGAGAGTCAAAGTATTTGGATATCTTGGATAGGTCACGGTGAATCACCAGAGGCTGTGTCGCTAGTATCTCTGCATAATAGGGCGAGTTCGGATCGGGCGATTCCCACAGAAATATACGCCTATGCATAGTGTGTGCAAAGCCGAGCTCCATGAGCGTGTGTCCGCCGATGTACCCTCGAGTTCCCTTTTTCTCATGGTTGAGCACGATTATTGCCTCACTCTGTGATATGAGCATATAGTGCGCCCTGATATACTCGCGATGTATCTTTCGATCTATGGCTATATCTGCATTTCCCGACTCAAGTGCGGCATCCTCAGGGTCTTTGATCTCTGGAATCTGCACTCTCAAGCCAGATTTGATAAGCTGCTCTTTTGTGCTCAGCATTTCAGTAGCAAACATCATCGATCCACAGATGGTGATGGTGGGGGAGTAGCGGAGCATGCGGAGATTATAGCAATAAAAATCCCCGCCAAACTGGCGGGGATAGAGAGACCCTTCAGCGTGCTCGCCTCAGGATGATCCCGACATGTCGGGATCACTTGTCCATCATCTCTTTCACTATGTTATTTGGCACTTCCTCATAGTGTGAGGGCTCCATATAGGAGGTACCACGACCTTGGGTCAATGACCTAAGTGTCGTCACATAGCCTGACAGCTCTGAGAGCGGAGTCAGTGCTTTGATGATGGTGGTTTTACCTTTTTTCTCAGTGTTTGAGATCTTGCCTCGCTTGGATGATACGTCTCCGATGACAGTACCCATGTACTCATCTGGGACATTGATTTCCATCTTCATAATAGGCTCAAGGAGTGAGATGCCTGCATTCTTACATGCATCGACAAAACACATACCTCCCGCGATCTTAAAGGCGATATCAGACGAGTCGACCTCATGATATGAGCCGTCCTCGAGAATGAACTCTACGTCGACCATGGGGAAGCCGAGGAGCACACCCTTTTCAAGTGACTCTTTGACACCCTTTTCGACTGAGCCAATATACTCGTTCGGGATACGTGCACCTTTGATGACGTTGGTGAACTTGAATCCCTCTCCACGTGCGAGAGGCTTGACTGATCCGATGACGTGACCGTACTGTCCGCGTCCTCCGGTTTGTTTCACATACTTGGCCTCAGCGCGTGCTTCTTTTTGAATAGCTTCTTTGTACGCTACTTGTGGCTTACCTGTGTTTGCTTCGAGTCCCATCTCGCGCTTCATGCGATCGACGAGGATTTCAAGGTGTAGCTCTCCCATACCTGACATGATGGTTTGGTTGGTCTCATGATTTACTTTGACACGGAAGGTAGGATCTTCTTCAGCGAGTCTTTGGAGACAGAGCCCCAGTTTTTCCTGATCTGCTTTGGTCTTTGGCTCGATAGCGAGTGAGATGACAGGCTCGGGGAACGAAATCTGCTCGAGGAGGAGTGGATGGTCTTCATCACAGAGTGTGTCACCGGTACGTGAGTCTTTTGGTCCCACGAGTGCGACGATCTCTCCTGCATAGGCGGTATCGATCTCTTCACGTGAGTTGGCGTGCATGAGCATGATACGAGACACGCGCTCCTTGAGTCCGCGGTTTGCATTGTAGACATAGCTTCCTGATTCGAGCTTGCCTGAGTAGATACGTGCATAGGTGAGCTTGCCTACGTGTTGATCGAGCTGGATCTTGAATGACAGCGCTGAAAAGTGCTCATCTGCAGTCAACTTACGCACCTCTTCTTTGGCGAGGTCGTTGATGTTGTGTCCTACAATCTTTTCCAAGTCGACAGGTGAGGGGAGAAAGTCTACAACGCCATCAAGTACTGGCTGAACACCTTTGTTTCTCAAAGAGGTGCCACAGAAAGTGGGGACGATCTTGTAGGCGATTGTCGCGCGACGGAGAGCTGCGCGTATCTCATCATTGGTGATCTCAGTGCCTGCAAGGTACTTCTCCAGGAGCGCATCGTCAGTCTCCGAGACCTTTTCGATGAGCTTGGCGCGGTACTCTGCTACTTTGGCTTTTACGCCCTCTGGGATTTCCTTCGTGGTTGTGTAGTCAGTACCATCTTCCTTTTTGTCATAAATGATAGCCTCCATGTCGATGAGGTGGACGACACCTACAAAGTCAGACTCCTTACCTATAGGAAAGGTTACTGCGACTGGGTTGCCACCGAGTCTGTCTGCGATCTCGCCCAAGGTGCCTTCAAAATCAGCACCGAGCTTGTCCATTTTGTTTATGAATACCAAGCGAGGCACTTTGTACTTATCTGCTTGTCGCCAAACTGTTTCAGATTGAGACTGCACACCTTCTTCGGCATCAAACACGACGACTCCACCGTCTAGGACGCGGAGTGAGCGCTCGACCTCGGCCGTAAAGTCCACGTGGCCTGGGGTGTCGATGAGGTTGAAGCGGTAGCCTTTCCAAAAGGTAGTCGTCGCAGCTGAGACGATAGTGATACCACGCTCTTTTTCCTGCACCATCCAGTCAAGCTGTGTGTTACCCTCGTCAATATCACCGATTTTGTAGGTGCGTCCTGTGTAAAAAAGGATACGCTCAGACGTGGTGGTCTTGCCCGAGTCGATGTGGGCGATGACTCCAAAGTTTCTGATTTTATCGAGTGATACGTTGCGGTTGAGGGTTTTGACTGGTTGTGCGGCCATAGGTGAAAGAAATAATCAATAATCAAATTCCAAGCTCCAAATAATGTTCAATATCAATATTCAAACCATTTGACACATGTGTCATGGATATTGTAATTGATCCCCAGGGGTTTTTACTGTTACCACTTTAGATGTGCAAAGGCTTTGTTTTGATCTGCTTGCTTCTCGACGTTTTGTCTCTTGGTCATGGCGGTGCCTACACCGTTGTATGCATCCTTGAGCTCTACAAAAAGCTTGTCGGCAAATGACTTGAACTCTTTGTTTGATCGTGAGCGAGCTCCTTCGACTATCCAGTTGAGCGCGAGGAAGAGCTTGCGCTCTTTGCGGACCTCAGTAGGCACGAGATATGAAGCGCCTCCGAGTCTGCGAGGACGGACTTCCATAGCTGGTGACACGTTACCTATGGCTTTGTGCAGTGCTTTGAGTGGCTCTGGATCTACTTCCTTCAGTCTCTCCAGTACTTCGTAGACGATGCCTTGGGCGACGTCTTTCTTGCCGTGAATCATGATGTAATTGACGAGTTTGGACACCTCAAGACTATCGTGGATAGGATCTATCGCGACTGGTCTGCGGACGTATGAATGTCGTGGCATAGGAAATTAATGAATGATTGATAGTTACTAATGAATAATTCTCTTTCAAATAAAACTGAAAGAAATACTATCTATCACTAAAAATCAAAATAATAAAGATGGAAAAGAAAGAATTTTTTCAGGCTGCCGAGTGGCAACCTTACTCTCTCTTTTCAAATAATAATATGAACGTAAATCTGAGCTCTTCTGAGATTGTTCATGGTTCGTCAAGCTCACCATGACAAGCCAGAAAACTTCATCGCATCAGGCTTTTGCTTCTTTTGGTTTCTTTGATCCGTATTTACTGCGACTTTGACGACGAGGGTCCTTGGAAGAAGGAGTACCTTGGGTGGTGACACCTTGGGTATCAAACTTACCGCGTACTATATGGTACTTCACACCTGGAAGATCCTTGACACGTCCCCCACGTATGAGCACGATGGAGTGCTCAGCGAGGTTGTGACCGATACCAGGGATATAAGCAGTCACCTCTTGTTTGTTTGACAAACGCACACGTGCTACTTTACGTAGAGCCGAGTTTGGTTTTTTTGGAGTCATGGTACGGACTACGGTACACACGCCGCGCTTGAAAGGACTGAGCGTAGGCACATAACGTCGCTTCACTCCGTTAAACACCTGTTGGAGTGCTATGGAGCGATATTTGGTTACACGTTGGGTACGTTTTGACCGCTTTTTAATGAGTTGGTTGATTGTTGGCATAAGCTTCTTTAAATTTCTGGTCGTATTCAGTGATCAACCCTTGGTTGACTGGAATGAGACGGCCGATTATAACATTCTCTTTGAGTCCCAGCAAGTAGTCTGTCTGTCCTTGGATGGCAGCCTTTGACAATACACTAGTTGTTTGTTCGAATGATGCTGCTGACAGCCAGCTTTCGGTGAAGATAGATGCTCTGGTTATACCCAGGATCACTATCTTGCCTGTGGCAGGTCGAGCACCGAGTGCAAGGACCTTGCTGTTTTCGATATCGTATCTCAGACGAGAGACGGTCTCACCTTTGATGAGTGAGGTGTCGCCTTCTTCTTCGATCAATATCTTGTCTGACATTTTGCGCACGATGATCTCAAAGTGCTTGTCATGGATATCGATACCTTGTGACTCATATACTTTTTGGATCTCGTCCACGAGGTATTGCTGAGCAGCATCGAGTCCGCGAATAGCGAGTACGTCGTGCAAGTCGAGGTATCCCTCTGAGAGAGACTGACCCGCGGTTACGAGATCGCCATCGACGATGCGGAGCTTCTGAGACATCGGGACACGATACTCTTCTTCTTCGCCCTCAAGTGATTTGATGCTGATGTTGTAGGTCTCATTTGCACTATCTTCAGTTACCGTGGCTCGGCCCGTGATACCTACTATAGGGGAGATGATCTTTGGAGTACGAGTCTCAAAGAGCTCTTCCACACGCGGCAACCCTTGGGTGACGTCAGAGATGACGATGCCTCCGAAGTGACGGACACGCATGGTCAGCTGTGTACCTGGCTCTCCGATTGATTGAGCTGCGAGCACACCAGCTGGTGTGCCAATCTCTACTATTTGTCCAGTGGTCATGTCAGCGCCGTATGAGCGTCGACAAATGCCTTGTTTGGCGGCGGAGAAGAGAGGTGAGTATACATCGACACTTTTGACACCTGCGTCAACGATCTCTTTCACTTTTTCTTCTGTGACCATCTCATCTTTTGCAAGAATGAGTTTGTCGCCAGACTTGACATCATTTGCTACGAAGCGACCATAGATGCGCTTGGCAAACTTCTCACCACGCTCACCACTGGTGGTGATCGTGAGGAACTTTGTCATTTCACTCGCTTCTTCACGCACGATCATGTCGTGAGCCACATCGTGGAGACGACGTGTCAGATATCCTGCATCAGCAGTCTTGAGTGCTGAGTCAGCAAATCCTTTGCGTGCTCCGCGAGCTGAGATGATGTACTCAAATATGTTGAGTCCATCTCGATAGTTCGACTTCGTAGGCACGTCGATGATCTTTCCCATAGGATCGACCACGAGTCCTTTGAGTGCTGAGAGCTGTTTGAGCTGTTCACGTGAGGCACGAGCTCCTCCGGACTTGATAATCATCTTGACTGGGTTTTCCTCATCAATAGCATCCCAGGTCATATCAGCAAGCTTCTCGGTGGTTTCCATCCACAGCTTGTTGGTGTAGCGACGCTTCTCATCGAGAGTCAACAATCCATCTTGGAAGTTGCCTTCGATGGTGCGGACTTGACCCTCGGCGACCTTGATGGCCTCATCCTTGCCCTTTGCCACGATACAATCAAAGATTGATACTGACAAACCTCCGGCTATGGTCGATGCCCAGAATCCGATAGATTTGATACTATCGATGAGCTCCCCGACTTTGTCGTGATCATTGAAAAGCTTTACTGCTTTGGTGATCAGTGACTTGATGTCTGAAGCCTTGACTTCTTTGTTGATAAATCTGAGTTCTGCAGGCAATACTTCGTTAAACATGACACGACCGATGGTGGTCTTCATGGTCACGCCGTCTATGTTTGCATAGATTGGCTGTCTGAGTTCGACTTTGCCCAGGTGATAGTGACTGATAGCCGTCTCTTTGGATTCAAAGAGGTGGAGACTTTCATCTTTCATATTCACGAACATCTGGTCCATCGAGGTCATGTAGTACACACCGATAGCCATCTCTTTATTTGGAATGACGATAGGCGAGCCATCTGAAGGCTTCAAGAGGTTGTGTTTTGCAAACATCTTCGTCTTTACTTCTTCGATGGATGCCTTCGAAAGGGGGAGGAACACACCCATGGCGTCTCCGTCAAAGTCTGCATTAAATCCTGCACAGACAGTGGGGTGAAGGCGTATGGCGATGTCATCGGTCAAGATAGGATAAAACGCAAGCATCGAGAGCTTGTGCAGGGTAGGTGCACGGTTCATGATGACGGGATGACCCTTTACTACCTGTTCGAGGATATCGTATACCACAGGTTGCTTTTCTTCGAGGAAGTTTTTGGCTGCCTTGATATTTGGAGCAAGTCCACGGATCATGATCTCATGGAGGAGGAATGGCTTGAATATCTCCAGAGCCATATCTTTTGGAAGTCCACATTGATCGATCTTTAGATTTGGACCTACGGTGATGGTTGAACGTGCCGAGTAGTCGACGCGTTTACCAAGGAGGTTTTGACGGAAACGACCCTGCTTACCACGGAGGACATCAGACAAAGACTTGAGTGCTTTGACCTGTGATGATCCTACAACACGTGACTTGCCTCGTGACTTTTGAAGGTCGATCAGGGAGTCTACAGCTTCTTGGAGCATGCGCTTCTCGTTTCTCAAAATGATCTCTGGTGCACCGAGATCGATGAGCTGTCGCAAACGATTGTTGCGATTGATGACGCGACGATACAAATCATTTAGATCTGAAGTGGCAAACTTACCACCGGCGAGCTGGACCACTGGTCGCAGATCTGGGGGGATGACAGGGAGGAGTGTGAACATCATCCAACTTGGCTTGATGTTGCCCTTGAAAAATGACTCGATAACACGAGACTTTTTGATCAGCTTGGTGCGGCGCTCTCCTTTTGATTCTGAGAGTTGCTTTTGCACTTCGGTCATGGCTTCAGCGAGGTTAAACTTTTCGAGGATCTGAAATATCACTTCAGCACCCATACCTACCTCAGCAAAATCATCGAGCTCTTTTTCACGGAGGAAGAGGAAATCTTCTTCTTCAAGCACTGAGTTCACTGCTGCATCTTTGACGAGCTTGATCACGCGATCAAATGTCGCGGTGACTTGGGCTTTGCGCTCAGTAAATGCGTCATTCAATCTCTTTTGTGCCTCACGCTCTCGCAGATCAATCTCAGAGAGAGTGATATCGCGCTGCTCGACTTTGGTGATTTTTTTGGTGGTGTCTTTCTTTTGCTTTTCATATTCGTTTGAAAGATCAACACGCTTCAATTCAAACTGAGCCTCGACTTGAGCAATATCCTCGCCCTTTAATTTCTCTAGTGCTGCTTGAGCAACTTTTTGTTCCTCGGTATGGATACCGGTGACCAGATACGCTGCATAGTAGATGATGCGCTCGAGCATCTGAACAGGGATATCTAGAAGTGCCGAAAGAGGAGAGTTGGCACCTTTAAAGTACCAGACGTGTGCGATAGGTGTAGAGAGCTTGATGTGGCCCATGCGTTCACGACGAACCACCGCAGTGGTTACTTCGACTCCACAGCGATCACAGATGATGCCCTTGTATCTGATGCGCTTGTATTTTCCACAGTAACATTCGTAATCTTTGGTAGGTCCAAATATACGCTCATCAAACAGACCATCCTTTTCAGGACGGAAGGTGCGATAGTTGATGGTTTCTGGCTTGGTGACCTCACCTTTTGACCATTGCATGATGTTTTCAGGCGATGCGAGTCTGATTTGGAGACCTGCAAAACTGAGATTTGGTTTTTGATCATCCATAGGTGTGTGGAAAATAATTGGCGATAAAGAAAAAGTGTTAGAGTGATAGTGACGCTGGCTCTTCGCCTCCGATATAATCAACTGATAGACCGAGTGCATTCAACTCTTTGACGAGCACGTTAAATGATTCAGGTACCGATGATTGAGGGATATCAAGTCCTTTGATGATCGACTCAAATGCCTTCTGACGTCCGCGCACATCGTCTGACTTGATCGTAAGCATCTCTTGCAAGACGTGTGGTACACGATGTGCTTCGAGTGCCCATACTTCCATTTCTCCAAATCTCTGTCCTCCCATCTGACTCTTGCCACCGAGTGGTTGCTGAGTCACGAGTGAGTACGGTCCGACCGAACGTGCATGGAACTTATCCTCGACCATGTGGATAAGTTTCATGATATAGCCTGTTCCCACGAGCACAGGGCGATCCAACACTTGACCAGTTTGTCCATCATAGAGAGTCTGTTTGCCATCGACGGGGAAGCCGAGAGCCTTCAGCTCGTTGATGATGAATGACTCCTCGACATGTTCAAAGACAGGGATGTCGATGCGCATGCCCTTTGCCTTGGCGATCTTGGTCAAAATAGTCTCAAAAATCTGTCCCATGTTCATACGTGCCAACATGGATGCAGGTGAGATCAAGATGTCCACCGGTGTACCATCTGCCAGGTATGGCATATCATAGGAAGGGAGAATCTTCGCGATGACTCCTTTGTTTCCATGCCGTCCGGCGAGCTTGTCTCCTACCTGGACCTTTCTAAGGTTTGCAGTGTAGACGAGTGCGCGCTTGAGGACTGAGGGCTCGAGCTCATTTGGATCTTTTTGACCATCTATAGTCTCGACATTTACCACGACTCCACGCTTGCCGTACGGCACGCGCAATGAGGTGTCTTTGACATCTTTAGCCTTTTCACCAAAGATTGCACGGAGCAAACGCTCTTCAGCAGTCAGCTCGCGCTCACCTTTTGGAGCTACTTTACCCACGAGAACGTCTCCACCTTTGACCTGAGTTCCTTCGACGATGTACCCATCTTTATCGAGGTTCGCGAGAAGTTCCTCGCGTACATTTGGTATGTCACGAGTAAGTTCTTCGGGTCCAAGCTTGGTATCGACTACATCTGCTACAAACTCTTCCATAGTGATGGAGGTGAGCAGGTCTTCTTTGAGCAGACGATCTGAGATGACGAATCCGTCCTCGTATCCATATCCATGGAGAGAGGTATAGGCTATCGTCAGATCGCGACCGAGTGCGAGGCGCCCATTTTGAGTGCCTGGTCCATCGATGATAAGATCTCCCTTTTTGACCTTTTGTTTGAGTTCGACATGTGGCTTTTGATCAAAACATACATCCTTGTTCGTTCGTGCAAATCTTTCTAGATTATAGTTGTATGCTTGTCCTGATTTGCCTTTGAGAGTGACGCGACTTGCATCCACATACTCTACGGTGGCATCCTCGGGAGCAAATATAGTGCGTCCCATGGCTGAGGATACAGCTGACTCCATGCCGGTTCCCAGCTGTGGTGCTGAAGGATTGATGAGAGGTACTCCCTGACATTGCATGTGCGTGCCGGTGAGCGCGCGGGTAGCTTCGTCGTTTTGGATAAAGGGAATCAGCGATGCTGAGATGCCTATAGCTTCACGAGGAGAAATGTCCACATAGTTGATCTTGTCGATCGCGACCTCGACCAACTCACCTTCGTGACGAGCGACTACCATCTCATCGATGATAGATCCGTCAGGGTTGGTTTTGATCTTGGCTGAGGTGATATAAAACTTATCCTCATCATCGGCTTGGAGATAGACCACCTCTGAGGTGACCACCATCTTTTTGCCCTTGGCAACTACCTTGTGGTAAGGTGCTTCGATGAATCCATACTTATTTACTTTTGCGTACAGTGCGAGGTAGGTGACGACTCCGATGTTTGGACCTTCAGGTGATCTGATAGGACAGATACGACCATATTGTGAAGATCCGATATCGCGGATCGAAAAGCTTGCACGTTCCTTTTCGATACCCCCAGGTCCTGCGACTGTGATACGTCTCAAGTTATCGAGCTCAGACAATAGATTGGTCTGATCAACGATGTTTGAGAGCTGTGAGGTACGGAAGAAACTGTTGATGGCGGTCGAGATGGGCTTGGTATTTATGACCTGAGATGGAGCTACTTGGAGCTCTGAAGCCACGAGACTCATGCGCTCGCGGACTTCTTTTTCGGCTCTGACCATACCTACTCGTACTCCATAGAGTGCGATGATCTCTCCGACGGTGCGGAGACGTCTGTTACCGAGATGGTCGATGTTGTCAAAGTTGGTCTTGTTCTGTGTCAAGAGGAGGAGCTTTTTGATAGCTGCTACGACATCTTCCTTTTTCAAAAGATGATTCTCAGGAGTGTTCTCCAGTGTGGTGTCCAGGCGACGATTGACCTTGTACCGACCTACGTCACCGAGTGAGTAGCGCTTCTGATCAAAGAAGATCATATTCAACGTTTTGTATGCGTTTTCGATGATGAGAGGCTCTCCTGGCTTTACCTTGCGGTAAAACTCCATGACCGCATCCTCACGAGAGTGAGTACGATCCTTTTTCAGGGTTGGCACGATGTATTTTTCGACGAGCTCTTGATCGAGATCGCTAAACATATTGCGGATTGCATTGTTGTCGTCTCCCTCAAACAATCTGAGGAATGCAGTAGCGAGCAGTTTGCGCTTGCGGTTGATCTTTGCTTCGATGACGCCTTGCTTGTTGATCGTAAAGTCGAGCCATGCACCTATATACGGACGTATCTCAGTGTTGAAGAGTGTCAAGCCTGTGGCTTTGTCGATCTCAGCAGTCAAGTAGGCGCCTGGTGCTCTGACGATCTGACTGATGACGGCGCGCTCGATACCATTGATGATAAAGGTGCCACGGTCGGTCATGATGGGGAGGTTACAAAGGTAGACCTCTTGGATCTTGATGTTTTCAGCACGCTTGTTGTTTATTTCGAGTTTTGCGTAGACTGGACGATCGTAGGTGAGTTTTTTGTGTTTGCACACCTCAATCTCATGTCGTGGTTTGCCATAGGAGATATCGTGGAAGGTGAGTGAGAACTTTTTGCCCGTATAGTCCTCTATAGGGAAAAATCCTGCGATGGTTTGCTTGAATAGTCTGTCTTCAAAATCTTTCCAAGATTCCTTTTGAATCTCGATCAGATCGACTTGATTCAGCTGTTTTTCAGCAGTTCCAAGAACGAGAGTTTGTAACGCGGGGTTTTGGTGATCACGATTTTTTGCCATATCGCGTACTACAGAAGAGTGTGCAATTTTTTTTAACAACAAAAACCGCTACAAAGAGTGCCGGCTAGGTGTATATTATAGCGAAGGATTGAGCACTGTCAAACCTATTTTGCGATCTGATTTTTTTGAGCCCAATAGTTGTTTGCACGCAAGAGTGAATCAAAGGTGCCCGCATCCTCATATATGCCCTGGAGCACGCTCACTTTGAGCTCACCCAAGGCCAGGTACTGGTTGATGACGTCAGCTATCTCATACTCACCTCGTCCTGAAGGTTGGACTTTCTTTGCAAACTCGACCGCACGTGAGTCTACGACATACAGACCGACCATGGCATAGTCGCTTTTTGGCTCTTTGGGCTTTTCGACTATCGAAAGGACCTTCATATTCTGGTCAAATTCAATCACTCCATAGCGCTGAGGATCAGGCACTTGCTTTGCAAATACGTGACCTCCACTCTTGAACCCAGAGATGGCAGCAGAGAAATCCTCGTCAAAAATATTGTCTCCGAGTATGAGTGTCGCATTGTCTCCGTGCATAAAGTCCTCACCGATGACAAACGCTTGAGCGAGTCCCTTTGGCTCCTCCTGGATCTCAAAGGTGAACTTACATCCAAATTCACGACCGGACCCGAGCAAGTTCATAAACTGTCCCGCATACTGGGGGGCGACGATGATCAAGATATCAGTGATCCCGGCACGCTTGAGCGTATCAATGGGATAAAAGATCATGGGCTTGTTGTAGACGGGGAGGAGTTGCTTTGAGGTGATTTTGGTGAGAGGACGGAGCCGTGTCGCGCTCCCGCCTGCGAGAATGATACCTTTCATATGTGGCAAATAAACTGATAGTACGGGGGGATTGTACTCTGCTGTGGATCAAATGTAAATGTGAGTAGATTCGCAGTTTCGTATCTCTGAGTCTGATAAAAACTAACGTGTACGAGTATTTTTTCTTCACGACTTAACTCGTCCCGCCACGGCGGGGTTCAGACAGAAGTCTCCAAGAAAAAATACACGCACACGTTTCATGTAATGTTATGCATACTACCCGACGATACTACGACTGAACTCATGGAAATATGAGAGTCAGCGAGAAGAAGAGGACCATAAATCCGATGAGCATGTACTCCAGGAGGACGCGAAGGCGGAACGAGCGAGTGACTATATGATGATAGACTCCCCAAAGGATATAGAGCGAGGTGAATGCCAGCACTGCATAAAACTGCATCTGACGGTACCCCATAAAGTAACGGGTGGCATACACGAACATACCAGCAGCCAACAGTATAAAGGTATAGTCAAATAGATGTGTGTGCCAGATCTCGCGATGTATGTGTCTGAAAAAATGTTTCATAGGATGTGATCGAATTACAATATACTTCCTCGTCCCAAAAAGAACATGGCCAAGAGTATCGCCACCAAAAAGATAATGTGCGCAATATGCTTACCCCGATGAGCCAAATGCCCTGTCTCACTCAAGTGATACAAGTCTATGACAAACGCTGACACGAGAAATGCGACGAGGAGCGCCACGATAGTCTTAAATGCGGGATAGAGGTCGAGCGAAAATGGCTTTGGCTGGGGATATGCTGCTTGGACCACCACCGCACTGAGATCACCATTTGGAGTAGGAGATAGAGTGGCAGGGACCATCACTGGTTTTTGAGTATCTATTACTTTGGGCACTACGGCAGCAACTCGCACTATCTCGCTTTCTGCACCATTTACCTGTCTTTGAGCCGTTTGGGTAGGAGTGGGCGCCTCGGTGGGCGCTGAAGGAGCGAGCACGGACTTACTCCCAAACATTTGCACTACCAAGGTAGTATCTTCGCCAGTCAAGTTGCCATTTGCCACTGCAAAACCCACATCTTGATAGGTTGACTTCAACACATTTTCACGATGAGTAGGTGAGCCCATCCACGCGTCAACCACCTCACCACTGGTAGTATAGTTTTTGGCTAGATTTTCACCGGCTGTATCATAGCTATACCCTGAGCCGAGTATAAATGTCCACGGACTCTCGCCGTTTGGACCAAAATGCGCCCAATACCCCTTTGAAAGCATATCTTGCGCCTTGCCCGCTGCGGCTGCGGCAAGCTGACTATTATATGAGAGCTCAGGCAGACCATTATTCACTCGCTTTTCGTTGGTGAGTGCAAAAAGTCTATCACTGCTGATGTCTGTGGCAAATCCGAGCACGTTACCAGTTTGTGCGCCGATATTTTTGAGTACCACAAAACTTGCCATGCCAAGGACCAGATAAGCTGTCAGAGCCATATGCCCGATCGAAGAGGGATGGTGATCATTATGACGCCCGGGGATAAAGGCGTGACGTAATGATTTTTTGAAAACGGTGAAGGTATCCATGTGTACCTAGCCAGTATACAGATAGGACGCCGATCAGGTCAACCCCAACATCTCTGATGCTCCCACCCCGGGTAGGGATAAAAGTTTGATGGTACTCGTCACTGCATGCGTAGAGAAATGAAAGTAGTGTAGCGATTTGCCAACAGCGAGATTTGGATACTGAGCATTCGAGCGCCCATGCATATGAGATGGTGAGGAGTCCATATCCCATGGCATGGAAGGTTTTGAGGATTAAAAAATTTATGAGTGGCTCTTCACTGGCCTGGACATGGGGGCGACTGGACATGGCGAATATAAATACCATGATCAGGAGGGAAGGGATCCACCTGCCGAGCGCCTTGATGCGAGTGCGAGAAGCCACAGTGACCATGTACCTATCATACCAAGGATACCTTGGACGATCGTGAGGATCGTAGTATCTGGTGGTGGGGTGACGTCTGTGGCAGGATCGAGCTCGCTCGATTCATCTCCGATAGTGCCCGGTCTCTCTGGCGTTGAAGGTATGTGGACAGTCTCTACCCCTTCAGATGAAGTGTCTGAGATACCCAGGACAGTGCCAGATCTGAGTGAGGGAGACTGAGTGATTTTGATCCCTGTTCCGATGGTTACACGCGGGGTCACGGTAGGGTGCGGAGTAGTTTTAGCTACGGTGCTGGTCTTTGGGGTAGGAGTGGGGGTGGGTGTGGGAGTAGCTGTTGGCTGGATACAGGAGCCATTTGCAGAAGCCTTGGTAGGATTTTGTGTACACCATGATGAGTCAGCAGGATTTGTTTTCGCCCAGGAGAGTGATTCTGTGGAGTCTGAATATGAAAAAGTTTCAACGACAGTACCTACAGGGTTAATCAGACGTACTGTATCGCCATCGTTATTCATCAGCGACGAAGTAAACTCCACCACTGTATAGCCAAATGCTCCGATATCAAGTGAGATAGTGCGTGGACTCGAACCACTATCTACCTGATCATCAATCTGCCAGTTTCGCAGGAGCGCTGTCGACCCACTGCTGTTATACAGTTCAAGCCATTCATTTTGTCCGCTCAGTGGATGGGGAAAAATCTCAGAGAGATGGATAGATGAGGGGGTAGTAACGGTAGGAGTGGGAGTGATTGATGGCGTGGGGGTTGGGGCGAGAGTAGAGGTGGGTTTTGGAGTGATAGTCGGAGTAGGTAGAGGTGTGGGCGTGATGGTCGCTGTAGGAGTCAGGGTGGGTGTCGGTGCACAGGGGATATTTGCTCCGCCTTTTGTAGGTGATTGGATACAAAACAGGATGGAACTGATTGATGCGCGTGACCAGCTGAGAAATTGTTCTGCGTGATCATAGATAAATATCTCTAGCACCGAGCCATCAGGCTGGATCAGGCGGACAGAGTCGCCCGTATTGTTGAGCATGGATTTGGTGAGATCTATAGCTATATATCCGTGTTCTGAAATGGAACCAGTCAAGGACTGTGGGGATGATCCGCCCTCTGCAATGTCATCGATAGACCATCCCGAGAGGTTGATACTTGCATCGCCATCGTTGTAGAGCTCCACCCACTCTAATTGGTCATCTGCGGGATATGCATGGACCTCGTTGATAAATAATTTTGGTTGTAGTGTGGGGGTGGGGGAAGGAGTCATTGATAATGGAGAATTGGTAATTGATGCCGTGGGCGCAGGAGTAGATGTTGGCATATCAGTAGGCGAGATGGAGGTGGTAGGGATAGGAGTGGGCGTAAAGGTGGGTGTAGTAGTTGGGACAGGAGTGGGAGTAACTGTTGGTGTAGGAATGGGAGTAGGAGTCGGGGTAAAGGTAGGGGTGGGTGAGCTGGCTACAGACGTGCAGTCTGTAGCCAGCTCATTTGACAGCCCAAAAGACGAGCCTTCTATCACCCAGGTATTGGTGCCGTCTGGATTTCTGAGATGTGATTTGCCGGCACCAGGACCAGTGGCGTAGGTACGCGAGTCCATGAGCACTGCACCTGCTGTGACGGGCGATGCTATGCCACTAAACAGTCTCACTGTATCTGATGAGGCAGAGTTAAAGTTAAAACTTCCACTCGAGTAGACGAGACACTTGTTTGGTTGAATGATCTGAGAGCTCGAGGGTATTTGATAAAAAGTTGCGCCTCCGTCATCATCGATGTACCATCCATCTATAGTCACTGCATCTGGTCCGGTGTTGTAGAGCTCGACTTTTTGGGGAGAGTCTGTGGCAAACTCATTTATCACCACTGCTGCAGAGACAGAAGGAACCACAGAGAGAGCGAGCACGGTGATAAGCGAGACGATGATACAGCGATCCATATCACTCAAATACTGCTGCACGACCTGACAAACTATAGTACTGCGACAATTTTAAATCCGGGCCATAGATGGGATCGTTCATGATGTACTCTCCATCTACTTTCTTCTTCAGCACTACATAGTGACTTTGACCTCGCACGGAGGTGATGACAGGTATGTTGCGATTTAGATATCCATCAATCTCTGAGTTTGGTATCTCGTGATAGTTTAAGCCCGCGGGCCAACCCCCGTTGAAGTTCGCAGGACCATATGCCCATGCACTGAAGGGGAGGAAATACTTTGCATTGGACGAGAAGAAGAGCGGAGTTGTAGGATGTCCATAGTAGGTGAGCACCATAGAAAGCGACGAGATAAAGCATCCCACATCCAGTACCGTTTCATTTGAGTTGCCCATGTACGCACCTGCCCACCGTTCGTCTCGCTGGGAGTAATACCATCCACCTTCACCAGTACCGAGGGCTCCTGCCGCAATGGTGTTGGTGCCTGTGGATTGACGGAAGTTTTTGAGTGAGAGGATCTGTGCTTTTGCTTCAGATATTTTTGCTTGATATTCTGACTCCTGATTTTTCGTAGTGGCGATAAGCAATCGTTTTGATTGCTGTTGATTGGCGAGATCCACCTGCTCCTGTTGCAACTGCTTTTGCAACACGAGGAGTTCCTCTTCGATCTTTTCTCGTTTCTGTTTTTCATTTTCAAAGTTTTGTTTTGTTTCCTCGGTTTGGATCACGAGCTGTTGTGCTTTGTCTTCAGTGACTTTGCGATATTTGAGAGTATGGATGAGTCCGGTTGCGTTGTCTGCATTTAGTATATAGTCGATGAGTGAGACGGTGCGCTGTTTGTAGCGTTCACGTGCGGCGATGACATAGTTTTTGAGTTGGAGGTCGAGCTTTTGATCGAGATTTACGATGCGATTAGCGAGGAGCTCTGCCTCCTTTTTTACTCTGACGATCTTAGCTTCTGATTCTTCGATTTTGAGCTGTGTCACATAGGATTCTTTGTCCAGGTATTGGAGTTGACCTGCGAGCGTGTTGGACTCAGCCCGTTTGTCATTCAGACCTTTTTCGTACTCTGAGATTTTTTGTTCGAGCTTGATCTGCTCATCAGTCACAGCACCATTGGTGGGGCTTGGGGTCGCGCTCTGTGCAAATACAGGCGCACTAGAGAGCCAGAGCAAATGAAGGATCAATATGAGGGCACACGCGGAGCGTCGCATGCACTCACGGTACCATATTTGCGCTCGAATTGCAATTTATCCTGAATCATTTATCATTTGATTCGATGAATTATGATCATTCGCTCAATCGGCTCAAAGGAACCCTCGGTGAAGCCCATGCAATCGAGTATTTGCAGAAAAAAGGCTACAAACTGATAGAGAAAAACTACTATATACGTGGAGGTGAAATCGATATCATTGCTGAGACGCCCCGAGGCGCGATCGCGTTCGTCGAGGTGAAGGCAAGACAGGATCTGACCCATGGAAAACCTCACGAATCAGTCACTCCGACGAAGCTCAAACGACTATACAAATCGATACAGTTGTATCTGTTGAAAAACAAACTTTACCAGCGTAAACTGTCCCTCGAAGTCGTATCGATCATCTTTAAAAACGATATGTCTGTCGCGCATATTGACCACTATGATGATCTAGCCAGTCATATGCACCTCGGATGAGAAACTGAGGTAAAACCGCAAGCCCTCTCAACTACCAAAACGGTCCCGCGAAAGTGGGACTGTTTTTTTATACGCGTGCGAATTCACTTGGATGTCATCCCGTATTAGCCAGCTACCTCGATGTAGATTCAAGCCGGGTCATTCTGAGCAGAGCGAAGAATCTCATTCTCCGCAGTCCTCGAGATCCCTCTCCCGTTGGAGCGGGATCAGGCACCGCCCGTAGGGCTATGCCCGGAGGGATGACGGACAGCTCACTGAGAGGTTGTGAACACTTTGCATTCCCACCCCATCTGGACAATCTGTTGCTATAATTCACTGTTCTCTTTGCAGATTGAAAATTGCACATTGGACATTTGTTTTCTAGCCGGTCCCATCTTCTAGAGGCCTAGGAAACCGGGCTTTCATCCCGGTAACACGGGTTCGAATCCCGTTGGGATCACCAAAAAGGAAATCGTGGATTCGCAAGGTGGAGCGCTCGCAACGCCCCCGCCCGTTGCGAGCGCCCTAAAGCCAAAATTCAAATTCGCCGAGAGCCGCCGATTCATTAAAAAGAAGTTCGAGCCGACTTTTTTTGCCATGATTGCTAAATCATGGCAATTATTTTTTGCGCGCGCGATTTTTTGCGCCTGTAAGGCACAATTTACGAATTCTCTCATGGGTTCGAGCCAAACAGTTCCGTTTTTGGAAATTTGCGATTTTTTCTCCTCCAACTTTAGTTTTTCATCAAACAATTCATTCTTCTTTTGCTTGTAAATTTCCGGCTCAATAACTTGGTCAAGATAACCATCAAGAAGTCGATTAAGTTTTAATTCTGATTCTTGGATTTGTCCGTCCAGTTGTTTTTCTTCTACTTCGGCAGTCAATTTGTCTTTTTCTTCGGCTTCTGTGATCCATTTTTCAAAATACGGTTCCCAATTCTCGTGCAAGCCGCAATCACCAACAATTTTCCTTAATTGTATTTCTGTATCGGGTTCAGAAATATATTTTTGAGTACAGGGTTTTAGCTTTTTGGTACAACGGTAATAGATAAAAGTTTGTCCAGTCCCATTTTTGTATTTTTTGATATGTTGTTCCGCCGTGATTGCGGCGCCGCATTCGCCGCACGTCGCCAGACCTGCAAAAGCGAAATTATGGCCTTTTTGTCTTGGTCTTTCAATTTTCTCAACTTGTTTTTGCACTTCATCAAACAGTTTTTTGCTGATAAAAGTTTTGTGGGAGCCTTGATAATATTCTCCAGCATATTTGAGAATACCCAAATAAAATCTATTGGCAAGCATATTTTTTACTTGGTCAACTTTTACGGGTTTTTCTCCTTCTCTCTTAATCCCAAACTTAAACATAAATTGAGAAATGCCGGTAAAAGAAATATTTCCGTCAGCAAAAAACTGAAAGGCTTTATTGACGACTTTTGATTTTTCTGAGTTAAGTAACCTTTTGTGTGTTTTTTCGTGCCTCAAAGTAGTAAGAAGCCATGACACGTTTTCTCTTTGGTGAGAGACCTCTATGGCGTCTTACCAGTTCTTTGAGTCTTGAGTTCACTCCACC
>Ga0194035_1000105_pt1 | contig 48041 bp, 30 predicted proteins | sample JunL2320m_MetaG_FD_148680 | JGI IMG/M metagenome (GOLD analysis project Ga0194035, IMG submission 148680) | Anoxic zone freshwater microbial communities from boreal shield lake in IISD Experimental Lakes Area, Ontario, Canada - Jun2016-L239-20m | ecosystem: Environmental > Aquatic > Freshwater >...
CATTGCTGGCGAATCGCTCGTGGGCGTGGGAATCATTCTGACGTTCGAGGTCCTGATAATCCTAGGCCTCTGGACGTAAGCCTCGCTGTGCCATCGCCGTCTCGGGCGTATCCTCGGCCTCGCCGAGGAAACTTGTGCCGCACCCGTCGCCTGTGCGACGCTCCAGTACGCCTGATTCCCTCAGATGCCTGCACACGACCAGACACCAGAGCGAGAGCACCTACGTGAACGCACATGCCGTGCGGTAGGAATCCGCCGGGGGCGGGTAAAGTCTCCGCGTCGATGCGAGGATACGCCGACTCGCGTCAACTTCACCCGACCCCCTGCTTGCTCAAGCGATGGTTCGGAATGTCGCCGTCCATCCGCGTCAAGAACTCACCAACCGAGGCGATGGGGGTCGGCGGAAGCTTGAGGAGCCCTCGGGCGTATCCTCGCCCTCGGCGACGAAACTTCTGCCGCACCCGTCGCCGGTGCGACGCTCCTGTACGCCTGATTCACTCAGGTGCCTGCACACGACCAGACATCAGAGCAAGAGCGCCTACGTGAACGCACATGCCGTGCGGTAGGAATCCGCCGGGGGCGGGTAAAGTCTCCGCTTCGGTTACGAGGATACGCCGACTCGCGTCAACTTCACCCGACCCCCTGCTTGCTCAAGCGATGGTTCGGATACGTCCTAAGCGTCTGGTACGCTTACTCGCCTTCTAAGCGTCTGGTACGCTTACTCGCCTTCTAAGCGTCTGGTACGCTTACTCGCCCAGATACGCGTCTTGCACGCGGACGTCAGCGGCTAGGTCTTTCCCGCTGCCAGTCAGCGTGATGCGGCCGGTTTCGAGAACATAGCCCCGCGTCGCAAGCTTCAAGGCGGCGTATGCATTTTGCTCGACGAGCACGACAGCAATACCGCGAGACGAGAGGCCCGCGATCACTTCAAAAATTTTTGTCACGATCAAGGGGGCCAGCCCCAGCGATGGCTCGTCGAGCATCAGTAGCTTTGGCCGTCCGACAAGGGCTCTGCCCAGAGCAAGCATCTGCTGCTCGCCCCCGGAGAGCGTGCCGCCCAACTGCCCCATGCGTTCGCCCAATACGGGAAAGAGTCCGCAAGCCTCGTCGATATCTCGCTTAAGTTGCGACGAGTTGGGCTGCGTGAAGCCACCAAGTTCCAGATTTTCGCGAACAGTGAGTCGCGGGAAGATCCTGCGACCTTCCGGCGAGTGGCCGATGCCCAACCGCACGATCTGGTGTGGCTGGAGCCCATTGATCGCAGTCCCCCGAAATCGCACTTCGCCGCTGCGCACCGGCACGATTCCAGAAATTGCCATCAGGAGCGTCGTCTTGCCAGCCCCATTGGCACCAATGATGGCTACCAGTTCACCTTCCTGCACCTCCAGCGAAACGCGATCCAGCGCCCGGATGGGGCCATATCCTGCTTCCACTTCGTGCACTTCCAACATCGGCATCGTGTGCTCCTCACGCCCCGCCCAAGTACGCTTCGATCACCCGTCCGTCCCGCTTCACCTCAGCGGGGGTGCCCTCCGCAATTTTAACTCCATGATCGAGCACGGCCACACGGTCGCTCACTCGCATAACAACGTTCATATGGTGCTCAATGAGCAACACCGTTACGCCTCGGGTGCGAATCTGCTCCACCAAGCTCGCGAGATGCGTCGCTTCAGTCGGGTTCATACCGGCAGCCGGCTCGTCGAGAAGAATGAATCTCGCGCCGGTGGCCAGAGCCCTGGCAATTTCCAGTCGTCGCTGGTCGCCATAGGAAAGTTGGCCCGCAATCCGGTTGGCATCGTCAGCAAGCCCCACGAAAGCGAGTTCATCTCTGGCCGCGCTGCGAGCCGTTTCCTCACTGCGGCGATTGGCGGGCGTGCGAAAAAGCATCCCCAGCACACCGCCAGGGATTCTGCCGTCGAGGCCCACGAGAACGTTTTCCAGCACGGTCATATTGGAAAAGAGCCGGATATTCTGAAATGTTCTGGAAATTCCTGCCTGCGCAACGATATGCGGGGAGCGTCTGCCTCGCTGCCACACGGCTAACGCCCCGGCAGTGCCCAAAATCCATCCCACAAAGAGACCGGTCCATCCACGCCAGCGAATCCTTTTTTTCCCGGCTGCCAATCGATCGAGCACATGCTCCTTCACCGTTGGCAACTGCCTTGCCCCGGGAACGGCCTCCACCACATCGGCTAGGTCGCTTGTATCGGGAACTGTTCCTGGCCCAACGCGACGCGCCGTCACGGCTGCCTGCAAGGCATTGCGGAGAGCCTTCGCTTCGCTCAGTTCGCGAGTGATGGCCAGCACATCCGCGCCGTCAGCACTCACCACTCGCCACTTTCCAGCCATCTGATCAATCGCCAGTTCAGCGCGAAAATAGCCTCGCAGCCGAGTGGTTGCATCCACGAGCGTAAAGGGCGTGCCCGTGACCATACCCCGCTTTACCACAGCCAGCCACAGTCGATCCACATCGACGGCGGCCGCTGCACACAACAGCCCTGTCAGAAGACCAATTCCAATCGCCCTCCAACATATGCCCGCCGTCAATGGCCGCTCGAGCCTGTGCCCTTCAAAACGAACCGATCCCGCTGACGGCGAATAGATACCACTGATACAGTTAAAAGCCGTTGTCTTGCCGGCCCCGTTGGGACCAATGATCGAAGTGATACTCCCTTCGATCACATCCAGATCCAGTTCTGACACGGCCACGAGGCCACCAAAACGCACCGTCAGCCGATTGACATCGAGCAACGGCGAATCGGCAACGCCTCGGAGTGGCGAACGATTCGATCGGCCTAGACCGAAAGGAGCGGATTTCATGGATGTGCCTCGTGCAACTCGGCGGCCAAACGACGGGAGGGCACGAGCCCTTCTGGGCGAAATCGCATGACCAGCACCAACGCCAAGCCAAAAATCGCCAGCCTCCATCCGCTAAAACTCAAGAGAATCAAACCTGAAGGATTGATATTCATCTGCTGAATCAACGAGTCGGCCCACGGTGCGAGCACCGTGTCGAAGCCTACCAGAATCGTCACGCCCAGCAGCGTGCCCGGAATGCTACCGAGCCCTCCGAGAATCACGGCACAGAGCACCATGATCGAACGGTTAAAATCGTAGGCATTGGGATCAGCCGTGGTGGAAAGGCTGGCCGCATAGAGGCAGCCCGCGAGGCCAGCCACGGCGGATGACATTGCAAAGGCCGACAGCTTGACTCGTGTGGCCGAGATGCCCATCGCAGAAGCGGCGAGTTCGTCTTCTCGCACGGCAACCCATGCGCGACCGAGCCTAGAATCTTCGAGCCGCCGCATCGCCAAAACAACTCCAGCCAGCGACACAAGGGCAAGATAGTAAAACCATCGGGGGTCGATCGCAAACGCCAAGCCCAGATCAATGCTCGCCACCTTCACGCCCGCGCCTGGCGGCGGCACTGGATTGAGTCCCTTCATGCCGCCAGTGATCTGCTCAAGATTTCGAAGCGTAACCTTCACCACCTCGCCGAATCCAAGCGTGACAATTGCCAAATAATCCCCCCGAAGCCGCAGCGTTGGCGCCCCCAGAGCCAAACCCACGCCAGCCGTGATCAACACGCTGACGATCGTCGCCGCGAGAAATCCGATTTGAAATGGGTACATCGGCACCGTCAGGATGGCCATGATATAGGCTCCTATCCCGAAGAATGCCGCAATCCCCAGATGCACAAGCCCCGTGTAGCCCACTACCACATTGAGCCCGAGTGCCAAGATGCAATAGATGAAGAGCGTTGTCACCTGTCCGCCAAGCGCTCCACCCAAGGCCGGCACACACAGCGGTGCGACGGCAAGCACCACGAGCGCCATCATGTCCCAACGCTCGCGCAGAAATTCGCAAGCCCAGTCGCGCCGTGAAAAGAAATCCGTTGAATGCTGGTGGTCTTGAGTTTTCATGGATGGCTTCCGGCTGATTGGCCGACGATCGTTCACTGCGACCGCCCAACTGATTCTTAGACCTTCTCCCGAGTGCGCCTGCCGAGTAAGCCTTCCGGTCGAAAAACCAGAATCACAATCAGAATTGCGAAGACGATGGCACCGGTCCAACGCTCACCGACATACGCACTGGAGAGCGCCCGCACTAATCCAATCACGATGCCGCCGAGCACAGCACCGGGAATGCTCCCAATCCCGCCGAGCACAGCAGCGGTAAATGCGTAGAGCCCGTTTTGAAAGCCCATCTGAAAGCCAATCGTGTTGATATAGAGGCCATAAATCACACTGGCCGCCCCGCCCAGAAAGCCGCCGATGAAAAACGTCGATGCGATGACTCGGTCTACGTCAATTCCGACAAGTGCAGCGGCCGTCTGATCCTGCGACACCGCACGCATTGCCTTGCCGAGCCGGGTAGCCCGCACTAAAAGCGAGAGGCCGAGCATCAGGGGCACCACCACAATCACGACGAGCAGATCTTTCCAGTTGAACTGCAGCGAGTCGCTCGGCAAGAGGTTTGCCGATGGAAGAAGTTCTGGAAACGAGCGGTCGGCCGAACCGATCCAAAAGAGCCCGATGTTCATAAAAATAAACGATACGCCAATGGCAGATACCAGCGGCGCGAGTTTCGGCGCCGTTCGCAACGGCTTGTAGACCAACCGATCGACCGCCACATTGAGCGTGCCACAAAAAAGTCCGCAGAGAAGAACGAGCAAGGCGATTCCCATCCACGTTGCGGCTGGCCCTGCCATGGAGAGGCCGAGCGCCGCCACCAACGACAGCGCCAAGCATGCGCCCAGCATGATCAGGTCGCCGTGCGCAAAGTTAATGAGTCCAATCACCCCGTAGACCATCGTGTACCCAAGTGCGACCAGCGCAATGAGTGCACCATTGGTCAGTCCGATCAGGCACTGTTGAAAGAAAAACTGAACAGACACCGACTGGCTCTTGTGGAGAATGGGGAGTGGGGCGACCGACCGCAGCACGCGTGCTGGCAGTTGCAGTCTTAACGGTTCGCGGCGTCATCGCCCACGGCAGGGGCTTCAAGCACCTCTTCGAACTCGAATTTGCCGTTCTTTACAACACTGACCGTCAGCGTACGCATGGTTGTGTCGCCATTTGCATCAAAGCCCCAATGGCCGAGTGCACCGTCAAAATCGCGGATCTGTAGTGCCGCATCGGTGATCTGTCGCCGGTCCTTTGTGCCTGCATCGCTGATTGCACGCAGTGCCACACAGGCCGCCTCATAGCCGTACACGGCATACGCCTCGGGATTCTCCCCAAATTTTTGGTGATACCGCTCTACAAACTCGCCTCCCTTGCCAGTGAGCTTTTCTGGCGGCAGTCCTCCAAACGTTACGAAGCAACGCCCCTCCAGATTCGCGGCGCCAGCAGCATCAATAAACACCTGCTCACGGCATCCATCAGGCACCATCAAGAGTGCATCAACCCCGGCGCTGGTCATATCTTTGGCCAGTTGGCCGCCCTTGCTCTGCGTTGTCCCACCAAAATAAACAAGGTCGGGCTTGGCGGCCTTGACGGTAGCCATCAGCGATTTAAATTCCTGCGCCTTAGAGTCGATCGAATCGTGCCCGAGCACCTCGATACCGATCTCGTGGCAGCGTTCGTCAACGAGGTCGGCAAGCCCTTTCCCATAAACCTCATTGTCATCCAAAATATAAACGGTCTTCACGCCCCTTTTTTTTGCCCAGTCGGCCGAAAGCGGCCCCTGTAAATCGTCAGCCGGCACGACACGCGTGTAGTTGATCCTGCCCGTGGGCCTGTAGACCTGCGGTTCCCCCGGTTCGCCTAAGCCCGGCTTCGTAAGCCCCACAGCAGTATTGGCCGGCGACACCATGAGAAGATCGCCAAGGTTCAATATCGGCATCGACACTTTGGCTGCACCCGAGTTGAAGGTGCCGATATAGACGCAGACGTCTGGATCTTGCAGTGCTCGGCGGGCGTTGGCTGCCTCTGCCTCGCTGGTCCACTGGCCGGCTGCAGCCGTCGAATCATCGAGATCGAGATATTCGACACGAAACGGCCCTGCTTTTCCCTCGGCCTCTTCAATCGCCATGCGGATGCCTCGCACAAGCGTGTCGGACTGCTGCTTTGCACTGCCCGTGCGAGGTAGGCTGGAAATGATTTTTACCAGCGACGGATCTGCTGGGCGGCAGGCTGAAAGGAGCAGTACAGAAAACAAAACCACTGCTTGGAGTCGAAACGGCCAGCGAGCAACGTACATGGAGAAAAATCCGTTCATATCGATACACTGTAGGGGGTTTGCCTCATCTCTGAAAGTGGGTCGGAAGAGTGGCCTGCGGACCTCCTTCATACGGCGATTCCTTCAAGACCATCCGCCAGGCACGATGGATACGCTCGTTACGAAAATCCTCTGGGAGGGTTCGATGCGTGATCTCGCGAAGCGTGTAGAGCGAAGAGAGCTGCTCTTCGGCGAGGTGAAACCGACGGAAGTTGGTCGCAAAGTAGACAACGCCTCCGGGCGACAGCTGCCGCGAGACAAGTTCCAGTAAGGCGGCATGGTCTCGCTGGATATCCCACGGGGTTTCACTTTTGGCAGACCGTGAAAATGTCGGCGCATCGACCACAACGAGATCGAACGGCAGCTCGCCTCGCTTTTCGCGATGTTCTAAAAACGCGCGCGCCTCATCCCGCACAATGCGGTGACGCCCAGAGTCTTTAAAGTTGTTTTTTGAGAGGTTTGTGCGAGTCCATTCAAGATACGTGTTGGAGAGGTCGACGCTCACTGTCTCGGCCGCACCCCCGGCTGCAGCGTAGACCGAAAAACTTCCCGTGTATGCAAACAAGTTGAGCATCCGCTTTCCCTGCGACTCGGCCCGGACCATCCCGCGAGTCTGCCGGTGGTCGAGAAAGAGCCCTGTGTCGAGGTAATCGGAAAGATTCACCTCGAACGCTAGGCCGGCCTCCTGCACGGACACAACCGCATGTCGGTGATCAACTTTTTCATACTGACCGCCAGCTCGCTGACGCTTCCGCATCTTCAGAAACGTCTGCGCAATTGGCACGCCGAGTTCCATGGCCGCCGCCTCGACCATTTTGTCGAGCCAAACATCGTGCTCGATCTCGGTCCGCTCATGCGGTCGCTCATACTCAGCAATATGGAGCCAGCCGGCATAGCAGTCGATCACCAGCGGAATCTCTGGGATATCCCGATCGTACATACGAAATGCCTGAATCCCCTGCCGTCTGGCCCATTTCCCAAGATGCTTAAACCGCTTCGCTAATCGCCGGCGAAAATCGCCAATCTGATCCTCAACTAAACGGTGGCTGCCACCAAATTTGGCCTGATTGGGTAATACTGGAAATGTGCACTCTTCCTGAGCCGCGATGCTTACCGAGTTTTGTTGGCAGTCACCGTTTATTTTGAGTTCGAGCAAACGGCATTCAATAGGTCCGTTCATGAGCACGATGCGATGGGCCGGCCGCAAGCCCAGTTGCCCTGCGGCGAGTGGATCGGCTGCCAGAATGGCCGCCCGCCATCCACCGCAATGGGCCACGAGCCAGTCGCCGATTCGGCGAAACAAAGCGGCCGCGCGAGGCAGGGGCAACCGTTCACCGTACGGCGGGTTTGTGACGACCAACCCAGTGGCGGCAGATGGTCGCACCTGCTCAAAATGTTTTTCTTCGATTGCGATTGATCCAGCGACTCCCGCTGCCTCGGCGCAGGCTCTCGCCGCCTCCACCGCTCTTGGATCCAGATCGCTCATCGCGAAGCTCCCGACCGGACGGCACACGCGGGCCTCCAACTCCGCCACGAGCCGTTCGATAAGCGACTGATCGCGGTTGCGGAACTTAAAAAATCCGTGCCCCTTTCGACGCGCCCGGTAGAGCCCCGGCGCAATCTGAGCCGCCATCGTGGCTGCCTCAATCACAAGCGTGCCCGAACCGCACATTGGATCGATCAAGGCCTCCCCGGGCGTCCAGCCGGCAGTCGCCAGAATGCCAGCCGCAAGCGTCTCCGAAAGCGGTGCCAGGACCTCGCCCATCCGCCATCCGCGCTGATGGAGCGACCGGCCCGCGGCATCACGGAAAATCGTCGCCGTGTTGCCCACAAGGTGCAACGCCAACCGCAACGTCGCCCCCCGCAACTGCACGCTCGGCCGCTTCCCGCTCGGGGTGCGCAACTGATCGACGATTGCGTCCTTCACAACCTGCGCGGCATAGAGCGAATGCGTGAGGAATGTATCGTGGATCACGGCGTCGACTCGCAAAGTGTCAGACGTTCTGAGTTGCTCCGTCCAGTCGATCCCCTGCATGGCTCGGTAAAGAGACTCTGGAGAATCAACGGAAAATCGTCCCAGTGGCTCAAGCACGCGAATGGCCGTACGGCTCTCGAGTACAGCTCGGTAGAGCGTTTCCGGATCACACGCCGAAGAGGCCCCCGAAAACTCGATCGTCCGCCGACCAACCCGCAAACTTGTGGCCCCCACCTGCTCCAACTCACGGGCAAGCACCCACTCCAGACCTTCCAGCGTGCGAGCTGTCATCCTGGCCGGCTCATCGGGCTTAGGTGCGGCCAACGGCCTTGGCACCGGGGGAATATCGGGGAAAAGTCTGGGGATAGGAGTCATGCTTATCGTGCTGGATGGACATACAGAAAGGGCTCGTGTAACTCACCCGCTAGCATACACAGCCATCGGAACTCCCCTCGGCGATGCTGACGCGCCGTTGCTGCACGCCAACCACCGAAAGACTACTTCGCAGTAGACGCGAGAGGAAAACGGTCTTGGATGGCCTGCACTGTGAGCGATTCAGTCCGCAATGCCTCCATTGCCCGCACGCATGCTTCGGCGGCAGGCAACGTCGTAATGCACGGCACACCGTAGAGTACGCTCGCCGCGCGGATGCGTCCTTCGTCGGTCCGCGCGCCCTTGCCCCGCGGAGTGTTAAAGATTAATTGCACGCGGCCGTCAATGAGATGATCGATCAAATTTGGATGCCCCTCTTGCAGCTTTTTCACAACCTCGACGGGAATGCCTACGTCGGCCAGCGCCCGGGCCGTGCCCGATGTGGCAATCAACTCAAAGCCCAAAGCAAGCAGCCGCCGAGCGACCGACACCATCGATTCTTTGGCTTGCTTGGTGGCAAAGCTCAGAAAAATCCGGCCTTGCTCCGGCAGTAAAATACCTGCGGCAATCTGACTTTTTGCAAATGCAATGCTGAAGCGGTCACTGACACCCATCACCTCGCCCGTGGATCGCATCTCGGGGCCAAGCACAATATCAACACCGGCAAACTTCACAAAAGGAAACACACTCTCCTTCACGCTGACGTGCGACGGCACCGGATCCGAGTCGATTCCCTGCTCCGCTAGGCTCATGCCTGCCATCACTTTGACTGCCACTTTTGCAACTGGCATTCCTGTGGCTTTCGCCACAAAAGGCACCGTTCGGCTCGCCCGAGGATTGACCTCGATGACGTAGAGCATTTGCTTGCCTTCTTCTCGCTTCACGGCAAACTGCACATTCATCAGGCCAATAACGCCGAGACTTCGAGCCAGGCTTTCTGCTGCCGCCTTGATCTCGGCCACGACATCCAGTGGCAAGCTGTGCGGTGGAATAGCACAAGCCGAATCACCAGAATGCACGCCGGCCTCCTCGATATGCTCCATCACTCCAGCGATGATCACATCCCGGCCGTCGCAGATACAATCGACATCCACCTCGATGGCGTCCTCCAAAAACCGATCGATCAGCACCGGCTGCCCCTGCGCGACGGCAAACGCCTCGGCCACGTAACGTTCAAACTGCGAGTTGTCGTAACAGATTTCCATGGCGCGGCCACCGAGCACAAAGCTAGGGCGAACGAGGGACGGATAACCAATCCGTGCCACTTCCCGCCGCGCCTGCTCCAGCGTGCGAGCGATGCCGCTGGCCGGTTGCTTGAGCCCGAGGCGGTCGAGCAGATCGCGAAATTTCTCTCGATCCTCCGCCTGCTCAATGGTGTCGACGCTCGTGCCAATGATCGGCAGTCCCGCAGCGGCCAACGCCCGTGCAAGATTGAGTGGCGTTTGCCCACCGAGTTGCACAATCACGCCATCTGGCTGAATCCGTTCCGCAATATTGAGCACGTCCTCACACGTGAGTGGCTCAAAAAAAAGCATGTCGCTGGTGTCGTAGTCAGTGCTGACCGTTTCTGGATTGGAATTGACCATCACGCTCTGGATCCCCATCTCGCGCAGCGCATAGCTGGCGTGGCAGCAGCAGTAGTCAAACTCGATGCCTTGACCAATGCGGTTGGGGCCGCCGCCCAAGATCATCACCCGCTTGACGCCAGGCTCCTTGGGGCGAGTCTCGTCCTCGTCCTCCCACGTTGAATAATAGTAGGGAGTGGACGCTTCAAACTCGGCAGCACAGGTGTCGACCGCCTTAAACGTAGCCACGATTCCTCGCCGCTTTCGCTCCTCTCGCACCTCCATCTCAGACGAACCCAACATCACCGCCAACTGCCGGTCGGCAAAACCCGCTTGCTTGGCGTCACGCAAAAGAGCCGTATCCACAGATGCCAGCGAGCCGACGGTGCGCACGAGACTTTCCAACTCCACGATCTGCAGGATTTGGTCAAGAAACCATCGGTCGATCGCCGTCAGTTCGAAGAGTTCGTCGATAGACATCCCTGCCTTCAGGGCGTATCGCAAATACCACACGCGATCGGGATCGGGCGTAGACACCCTCGCTCGAATCTCGTCAAGCGACGGTTCGGCCGCCGTGCCCCATAGATCCTTACCGTCGCAGCCTAATCCAAAGCTGCCCACCTCCAGCCCTCGCAAGGCCTTTTGAAACGCCTCTTTAAACGTCCGGCCGATGGCCATTGTCTCGCCCACGCTCTTCATCTGCGTGGTGAGCCGACTATCGGCCTCGGGAAATTTTTCAAAAGCAAATCGAGGGATCTTCACAACAACATAGTCGATCGACGGCTCAAAGCAGGCTGTTGTTTTTTGAGTGATGTCGTTTGCAAGTTCGTGCAACCGCCAACCGACAGCGAGTTTGGCTGCGATTTTCGCGATAGGAAACCCTGTGGCCTTGCTCGCTAACGCCGACGATCGACTGACTCGCGGATTCATTTCAATAACAATCATCCGGCCAGTTGTGGGCTCCATTGCAAACTGTATGTTGGAACCGCCCGTTTCCACTCCAATCGCACGGATCACTGCAAAACTGGCATCGCGCATCCGTTGATATTGCTTGTCGGTGAGCGTCATCGCTGGAGCCACCGTGATCGAATCGCCGGTATGCACGCCGCAGGGATCAAAATTCTCAATCGAACAGATGACGACGGCGTTGTCGTCGACATCACGCATTACTTCCATCTCATATTCTTTCCAGCCGTGGATCGATTCCTCGACGAGCACCTCGCCAACTGGCGAAAGATCGAGGCCACGCTGAACTTTCTGATCAAACTCTTCGCGGTTGTAGGCAACACCCGATCCAGAGCCACCAAGCGTGAAACTCGGGCGGATCACCGCGGGCAGGCCTATTTCAGCGAGCACCACGCGAGCCTCGGGCAGCGACTTCACAACACTTCCTCTGCAGGTTTCCAGATTGATCTTGCGCATCGTCTGTTTGAAAGACTCGCGATCTTCGCCGCGACGGATCGCATCGGCTTTGGCTCCGATCATCTCCACGCCGTATTTTGCCAGCACGCCGTGCTGCTCGAGTTCCATGGCGAGATTGAGCGCCGTTTGACCGCCGAGTGTGGGAAGCACCGCATCGGGCCGCTCCAACTCAATCACCTTTTCCAGCATTTGCCACGTGAGCGGCTCGATGTACGTTCGATCGGCCGTGCTGGGGTCGGTCATGATCGTGGCTGGATTGGAGTTCACCAGCACCACGCGATAGCCGTCTTCCCTGAGTGCCTTGCAGGCCTGCGTTCCCGAATAGTCAAACTCACACGCCTGACCAATGACGATGGGACCGGAGCCTATCAGCAAAATCGTATGGAGGTCGTCGCGGCGGGGCATGGGAATTTCCAGGTTGCGGGCAAACTGCTGCACATTACCATCCCAGCCGCCGCCGCTTCAACGCACCGCTATAATCTTCGCAGTTCACAAGCCCCACTCCCCGCCAACGGAGCGATCCCAATGCCCATTGCCACGCCGGCCCTCGATCTTTTAAGCCATGCGCTGCCAGACGAACTCAAAGACATCCGCCTCAACCTCTCAAGCGTACTGGGTGGCGAAAACCTGCAGTCCGAACAAGCCTTGGGCATCGCTTTATCGGCAGCCCACTTCCTGAAATCCCAACGGCTATCGCAGGCGATCCATTCCGACATCCTGGCTGGCCTCGGCGATCGAGCCACGGCCGTTGTCTCCGACGCAGTGGCATCGGCGGGCCTGATGGCAATGAACACCGTCTACTACCGGTTTCGCCACATGATCGGCAAGGAAAGTTACGCCACCCGTCCTGCCCGATTGCGGATGAGCCGAATGGCCCAGCCGACAACGGATAGGGCCGACTTCGAACTGATGAGCCTCGGCTGCGCGGCGTTGGCGGGATGCGAAGCCTGTATTCAAAATCACGAAGCCAGCCTCGTTGACATGGGCACGAGCGAAGATGCCTGCCACGATGCAATCCGCATCGCGGCTGTCATTTCTGCGACTGCCTGCGGCCTGATGAACTGAAGGCAGTCGCGGGAGGCTGTGACCCCGTTATCGTATAGATTAATCCATCCCGATGGGGTTCAATGAAAGGGAGATGAGCGTCGATGCGATGTTCCTCGGCTTACTCTCCAAGTGCGTGCAGTAAGTCGAGCGTATAGATTCCCGTGGAGTGACCGTCAGAAAACTCGATCGAGTAGGCGTATTGACCGACTGGCTTCATCGCCGTAATCGCCAGCGGCGCCACCTCCTCGGCTGTCAGTACCGTCAGCAGTGCCGGACGTTGTGGCGGCGAGGTGCGCTGCTCACGACAGTTCGCACACGGGCACGCATCGCGAAGCAGGCGAGGCGTGTAGACGCGGCGAACGGCGTCTGACCAAACAATTTCAATCGCAGCAGGGATCGTAACGCCGCGGCTAGATTCCATGGGCAGTCGCTGAATTGATTGGGGAACGGGTTGGATCATGGTTTGGTTGGAGTTGCTGGAGGCAATCGGCGAGGCAGCACGCGCATCCGCCGATCCTGAATGCGTTTTCCTTTTCCTTCGAAGCGAGGCAATGTGCCGACCGGTACGCTTGCCACGGCAACTCGTAGCCCCAGTCGCACCTGCAACTCGCAGGCGACGCGATCTGGAGCGGCGAGGTGGTCTTCGATTTCGAGTGACATCGTATCGAGACTTTCGCAGGACGAGACCGTGAGCCTATATTCAACCACTTCTGGAAAGCTGCGCATAATATCGTCGATTGCACCTGGGAAAATATTCACGCCACGCACGACGAGCATTTCGTCGTTTCGCCCCAAAATGCCCCCCACCAAGTGCACCCATGGACTGGCTCCTGCCGCGATCGCATCGTCTGTCGGCCATCGTGGCCGGACCAGATCGCCTGTGCGGTAACGGATCACAGGCGCGCCGCATCGGCCGAGCGTTGTCAGCACAAGTTCGGACAGTTCACCAGCGACGGCGGCCTGCCCGGTTTCAACAGAAAGAAACTCGGGATGGAACCATGGCTCAATGACATCGACGCCGCAGCCCGACACATCGCCAATACCCCATGGTCCCACTTCGCTTGCACCAGCATGATCGAGCACTGCTGCAGCCCACGCAACGCCAATGCGGGCACGCACCGACGGAATCGAACCGCCCGGCTCTCCGGCAACAATCACAAGCCGCACAGGCAGGCTGGCAATATCGATTGTATGTTCCTGTGCCACCTCAGCGAGATGCAAGCAGTAGCTCGGCGTGGCGACGAGCACGGTAGCACCCACACTTCGGGCGAGTTCCAAACGAGCCACGCTCGACATGCCACCGGTGGGGATCGCCATCGCACCTGCCGCAATGGCTCCTTCGAACGCGCTCCAAAAACCTAGATAAGGTCCGAATGACGATGCCACGAGCACGCGATCGCCTACCGTCACGCCGGCACGATTGAAGATCGACTGCCAACACTCCATCCACCATGCCCAATCATCCGCCGTGTCGAACACAGCCAACGGACGGCCGTGGGTGCCGCTTGTCTGATGGAATCGGACGTAGCGATCTGGTGGCCATGTGAGATTCGCGGGCCGACCGGTCGTCGACGCGGCTTCAACGAGTTCGTCTTTGTAGGTGAAAGGCCAGTCGGCGATTTCCTTCAGACTGCTGAGGGCTTCGATCGGGCCAGTCCCCGCGGCCACGCGATCGTGCGACACTCTCGCGAGTTTCGCGGCATAGAACGTATTGGCTGGCAGAATGGTCGCGAGCAGCGAACGCATCCGCTGGAGCTTGAGCCTCTCCAGATCGATGCGAGATAGCGGAGTCGATGGTGGAGCGTGTGTGGGCATTGGCCCATTATGGCACGCCGAGGCTCGGAATACCCTGAGAGGGAGCGTTTTGTTGCGGTGCCTGCAGATTAGGAACTGGAAATTGCGGCAATGACTGCTGCGGGGCTGGCAGGAACTGCGGCGAGGGATTGGGCGGCAGCAACTGCATGGGCGGCGGTGGCGCTGCCGGAATCGGCTGTGGGACAACTGCCTGCGGCGGAACGATCTGTGGCGGCGCGGCAGGGAGACTCCCCGCCGATAACCTCGCCTGCTCCGCGCGAGCCACTACGAGTTCTGGAGGAGTCGATGCGACGGGCATCATCGCAAGGTCCACGACTCGCTCATCGCGAATCTCCCAAGGCCAGATATTCTCCGTCACGAAATCGAGTGGAAAGATTTCGTACCAAGGCACGGGAAACGGTTGACGCACGGTGAGCGTTTCGTACCCGTCCTTCACAAGCCGCACTTTTCGGGTGCCGTAGTAAATAAAGTCTGTGGATACAGGCGTGGCACCAATCTGATAGTCGTCGACATAGACAAGCGCCCCAGGGGGATTGCTGCGGATCGTCATGCGTCGCTGCACGCACCCCGTGCTCGTACACAACAGACTCACGCACGCACAGGCGAGCATCGGCAGCCATCGCCGGCATCTGCGCCGGAGCCTTGAAGCACGACGATACAAAAAAGGGGGCCGCATGAGCGGGAAGGTACGGTTCGGCCCGTCGGGCCGCCAGATCAGCCCCAAACGCGTACATTGCCCCGACGAATGTGTCTCGCCGGGGCCGTCGGCCCCCGCTAGACTCTTGTTTGACACATCCGGTTCACCACAAAATGGTTCACGAGCAAGCCCCGCAGACGTTGTGTTCAAGGCTGAACGGATTACGGAAAAAACCTCCTGAGGCAATACACGCGTGGGAAAAGGCCTGAGCCTCGTCTATTGCGACCGCACCGATATCGGTCGCAAGCGTTCGAACAACCAAGATTCGAAGGCGGTGCTGCCGCCATCCGGCCCGCAGCAATACCGAACCAGAGGCTGGCTCTTTCTTGTGGCCGACGGCATGGGCGCACATGCGGCCGGTGAGATGGCCAGCGCGATCGCTGCGGAGCGAGTGCCTCTTGTCTATGAGAAAACGGCGCAGCGATCCCCACCGCTGGCACTGCGGCACAGCATGGAACAGGTCAACGGCGAGATCAACGCGAAGGGTCAGGGTGACCCGGAGTTGAAGGGCATGGGCACGACGTGCACGGTTCTCGCACTGCTGCCGCGAGGCGCGCTTGTAGGACACATCGGTGACAGCCGCGCGTATCGCTTGCGCAGCGGTACGATTGAACAACTCACTCGCGACCACTCGCTCGTCTGGGAGCTCGAGTCTGCCGGCGCTCCGGATGCGGCTGCAAGACACGGAAAAAACATCATCACCCGCTCGATGGGCCCGCATCCGCGAGTGGAGGTCGACATCGAGGGGCCTTTTCCGGTTGCAGACGGCGATGTGTTTTTGCTGTGCAGCGATGGCCTTTCAGGCCAGGTTGCCGACGCGGAAATCGGTCTGCTTGCCGCCGAACTGGAGCCCAAAGAGGCGGCGGCTGCGCTCGTGGGCCTGACATTGATTCGCGGTGCACCTGACAACATCACTGTGATCGTTGCACGGGCCGGTGTTGAGGAGATTTCTAAAACATCGCCCGGCGATGAGCCATGGCCGATGAGCGATCCACCAACCGCTCAACCGCAAGCTGCGGCCCGGCCATGGCGAATGCTCGCGTTGGCAGCGGTGAGCTTCCTTGCAACCTTATTAATAAGCCCATGGAGCGATGTCCCCGGCAGGGAATGGGTGGCGGCAACCATTGGCGAGAATCTCATGCACCCTATCAGCGTGATTGCCAGTGTCGGATGCCTAGTCGTTTGCCTCCTCTCTCTCCTGATAGCGTGGATAGGCTTTCTGCCCGCTGCACCAGTCAGCGTCAGGCACCTCATGCCCGGCAAGCAGATTGGAAAAGGCCCCTATCGCTCATACGAGTGCAAGGCTTCGCAAGCCCTTCTGGAAGGAATCGTGACAAGTATTGAATCCGCTGCCGACGGACTGAAAGAGCAGGATCGAGAGAGGACGTTACAGCTCATCTCGAGCGTGCGGCAGCATGTGGCCGAAAACCAATTTCCCGAAGCGGTGATGGCAGTCGCCGATGCCATAGCCATCTATACAAAAACACTTCACTACTCCCGCTCGGGTGACACGGCCCCCGGCCGCCCTGCACAGCCATGAAGATCATCTCACGCTACGTGCTGAGCGAACTCTTACAGGTGTTCCTCGTCGCGCTGACAGCGCTCACGCTCTTCATGCTCGTCATCGGTCTCGTGAAAGAAGCGCAGCAGCAAGGGCTTGGATTTCTTCAGATTGCGGCCCTTGTTCCCTACGTGCTGCCCGAGGCGATGCGGTTTGCCGTGCCAGGCACGATGTTGTTTGCAGTTGCCAGCGTCTTTGGCCGTATGTCGGCCAGCAATGAAATCACAGCCCTCAAAGCAGCTGGCATTACGCCAATGGCGACCATCTGGCCAGCCATGGCGCTGGCCGTGGTGGTGAGTTTTGTGTCGGTATGGCTCAACGACGTTGCGGTTTCGTGGGGCCGCGACGGCGTGCGGCGAGTGATCGTCGGGAGCGTGGAGGAAATCATCTATGGCCGATTGCGGCAGCAACGTTCGTACAGCACGCCACAGGTATCGATCAACGTCAAAGGTGTGGATGGGAAAAAACTCATTCGTCCTACCCTCTCATTTCAACCAGGGGGCTCGGCTGCGCCCGTGACTGTCTCGGCGGCAGAGGCACAACTCCGTGCCGATGCTGCCGCAGGAACCCTCGTGATCACTTTTCGCGACGGTACGCTCCACGTGGGAGACTTCAAAGCTGTGTTTCCCGACACCATCGAGCGAGTCGTACCGCTGAACACCGTGAGTCAGAAAAACATCGTATCCACAAGCCCATCGGAAATCGCGATGGCTGATTTTGCGAAAGCGCGGACCGAACAGATAGCACGAATCAGTCAACTCGAGCAGGAGTCAGCGGCCAAGACGGCGATGGCGATTCTCTCTGGCCGGATGGATCAGTCTGTGCCGGGGGCTGTGGAATTTGAGCGGCAAGCAGTCAAACAAGAGCAGTCGCGGCTCAAGCGAATCATCATGGAACCGTGGCGGCGCTGGGCCAACGGTTTCAGTTGCCTGTGCTTTGTGCTGGTGGGTGCGCCGATGGCGATCCGCATGCGAAATGCCGATTTTCTCACAAGCTTTTTTCTCTGCTTCCTGCCGATCCTGATCATCTATTATCCCGTCTTCATGCTCGGAATCTCGCGAGTCAAGGCAGGGGCGCTGCCGCCATCAGCCGTGTGGATGGGAAACGTGCTGATGATGCTGTGGGGACTTTGGCTTTTGCGGCGAGTTGTGCGCAACTAAGGCGTTCTGTCAAAAAAGTCTTCCGTGTCATAATCACGGTTTTCTCTTCTCCATGAATCTGCCACAATCCTGAGCCGTCCCAACCACCGCCTCTTCAGGAGCCTTTCATGCCCCGCCCCGTCACTCTCTTCACCGGCCAGTGGGCCGACATGCCGCTGGAAGATCTAGCCAGAAAGTCACGCGAGTTTGGCTACCAAGGGCTGGAACTGGCCTGCTGGGGCGACCACTTTGATGTGTCTCGTGCCATCGACGAGAGCGGCTACTGCGCAGCAAAGCGGGATGCGCTTGAACGGCACGATCTCTCTGTTCACGCGATCTCCAATCACCTTGTGGGGCAGGCCGTTTGCGATCGGATTGACGAGCGGCATAAAACGATCCTGCCGCCGCACGTCTGGGGCGACGGTGATCCCGCCGGAGTCAACCGCCGCGCAACTGAAGAAATGAAACGTACGGCGAGGGCCGCGCAAAAACTCGGCGTGTCCGTCGTGAATGGATTTACAGGTTCGAGTATCTGGCATCTGCTCTATTCGTTTCCTCCAGTTCCCAATTCCATGATCGATGCCGGCTTTCAAGAGTTTGCCGATCGCTGGAATCCGATTCTGGATGTGTTTGCTGAGTGCGGTGTGCGATTTGCGCTGGAGGTGCACCCCACGGAAATTGCATTTGACACGGTCACGGCTCAACGAGCACTCGATGCACTCGGCCGCCGCGAGGAATTTGGATTTAATTTTGACCCGAGCCATCTCCACTGGCAGGGCGTTGACTCGGTCGAATTTATCCGGACGTTTCACGATCGCATCTACCATGTTCATATCAAGGATGCCGTTGTCACGCTCAACGGACGAAGCGGCATTCTGGGAAGCCACCTCAACTTTGGGGATCCTCGCCGAGGCTGGGACTTCCGTTCACCGGGCCGGGGTGGTATCGACTTCGAAGAGATCATCCGTGCGCTCAACCAGATCGGCTACGAGGGCCCCCTGTCGGTGGAGTGGGAGGATTGCGGCATGGATCGCGAGCATGGCGCGGCAGAGGCCTGCGAGTTTGTGCACAACCTTGATTTTTCGCCCAGCCAACGACAGTTTGACTCGGCCTTTGCCGAGGATGCCTGATCCGTTGGCTCGCGGCCACTACCCGAAGGAGGAGTGATCCGTGATCATGCAGGATCTCACTCGCCGAACCATGCTGGCGTCAGCAGCGGCAGCGATGTGGTGCTGGCCACGACCTGAGCGGAGTGCGATGCCGGCGGCAGGTTCGTTGTTTCGAATGCCAGCGGCACCTGTCGCCAACGAGCCGCTATTTTTTGCCAGCAGCTTTATCGATCACGATCCGGCACTCGCCTATGTGCACTGTCCGTCCATCTGTGCGAGGCCCGATGGAGGATTGGCGTGCGCCTGGTATGCGGGCTCGCGAGAGGGCGGCCGGGATGTGGCCGTCTGGATGGCCGAGTCAGCACCACTGGTCATCGCCCAAAGCACTTCCGGCAATCGCGGCGGTGAGCATCCGGTATGGGGCGCACCCCAGCGAATCGTCGACCGACAAACGGCGATGCGCGATCTCGATCGGTATGTCGATAAGGTCGGCAACTCGGTGCTGTTTGCAATGCCCGACGGCCAACTGTGGCTCGTCTACGTGACGATTGCCGCGGGGGGCTGGTCGGGGAGTTCGCTGAATGCCTGCTGCTCTCGCGATGGTGGCGCAACGTGGAGCCAAAGCCAACGGCTCACACTCAGCCCATTTTTCAATATCAGTGAGTTGGTGCGTGCCGCACCTGTGCTGCTCAACTCCGGCGAAATTGGACTGCCTGTCTATCACGAATGTATTGGTAAATTCCCAGAAATGCTCTGGCTGCGGCGGGATGGCGAGCGGTTGGTGGCGACCAAGTCGCGGATGGCTGGGGGGCGATCCATGCTGCAACCCGCCATCGTACCGCTCAATGGCGACCACGCTGTGGCGTATCTTCGCAACCATTCCAAGACGCGGCAACTCTTCGTACAGCGAACTGCGGATGCCGGACACACATGGTCGCCACCAGCGGCAACGGGGCTTGCAAACCCAGATGCCAGCGTTGCCGCCATCCGCCTCTCGACCGGGCATGTGTTGATCGTCTTCAACAATTCACGTTCCAACAGGCATAACCTGAGCGTGGCAATTGCAGAGGGTTCTCCAGGCCCGGATGGCTCGCCTATTTTTTCGAACGATTGGCAGCAGGTCGCAACGCTTGACGACGAGGCACATGAAAACTTTGCCTATCCCTATATGATTCAGGATGCCACCGGATGCGTGCATCTGGTCTATTCGTGGAAGATGAAACGAATCAGGCATGTTGCCATGAATGAAGCGTGGATTCTCTCGCAAGTTCGCAAGCCTGTGACGTGAAGAATGTCGCACCGCGCATCCGACTCGCCCTCCCGAGTTGGATACGCTTTGGATTGGATAAGCTTTTTTATGGTTGAGTGGTGGTATCCCGTGGCGGTCTGGGCGATTGTTATCGGCGCGGTGGTCCGGTCTATCCAAGTTGGCATGAACGCCGCTGGCCTCTCTCATGCCGGCCCGCGTTGGCTGCCACTTGTCGCTGGGGCCTTGGCAATCGTACCCATCGATGGGCTGCCGCTGGCCCGCTGGCTCCATAGCTTCAATGCCAACTTCTCCATTCCTCTGTCGATCTTGCTTCTTGACTTTGGCATCTCGCCCCTCCTTCGCAAACCCCTTTTGAATCGTCGTGCCACGCTCACCGCAATCTGGTTTGGATGTACCTGTGGGCTTTTGCTCTATCCTCTCAGCTTGGGGCTGGGCTCTTTTGACCCATACGAACTGGGCTGGAAATCTCCCGGTGTCGCTGCCGCCGCCGCGATGTGTGGTGGGGTGCTCCTCCTCCAGAAAAACACGTTTGGGGCTGTGCTCTTGGTGGCTGGTGCCGCGTGGCAGATCGGCTGCTTGGAGTCGGACAACGCGTGGGATTATCTCATCGATCCCGTCTACTGGCTGCTCTCTACGATCAACGTCGCGGCTGTGATGATTGGCTGGCTCGTATCGGTGTGGCAGAAACTGCGAAGCCGAACATCCGCAACGCTTATCGGAGCGATCCTAGTTGGCTCCTGCTCTTTGTATGCATGCAAAGCTGAGGACCAGAACTCTCTTGCGACACCGATTGGGCTGGATGAAAAATGGCAAACGGCTGCGGCTGAACTCCATCGGCGTGCAACCAGCAGCGGCAATGAACGACTCGCTTTGCTCATTCGTGACTGGCGACTCCCTGACGAGGCTGGCCGAACGCTGGCCGTGACCCTTCCGCCGAAGCTGGAGCAGCCCGAATGGATTCTTTCAGCCGATGCGCAAGCAATCTGGTCTGACTTCTGCGACGCACGAAGGCAACGCGCCGCCGGCACGTTTGCCATGGCACTGGCAGCCGCAAGGGCACGCGGCAAGCCACCTGCATCAGGCGACCGTGGGGATGCCGAGGAGGCCGTCCGACCACCAATGCAGCAGCAAAGCTGTGCAGCGGTGCGACTGCTCTACCGAACGCTGCGGGATGATCCCGAGCACGCACAAGCCAGGGAAGCAGGCGGGTGGGTGCGGCGGGGCGGATCGTGGGTGTGGCCCGAGGCCGCGCGGCGGCTTGACAAGGGCGAAGAATATTCCGCTGCGTACGGCTGGCTACCAAAGGGCCGGTTGGCAAGGTATGAAGCGGGGGACCGATACGTCAGGGGCCGCTGGATGAAGGCATCGGAAGATGCTGCCAAGCCCCGCACGCTCAACCACGGCTGGAAATGCAACTCCGACCACTGGCAGATCGCATCGACTGCCAGTCACGAATCTATCGCCCTTTTAGTTTTGTACCTCGAAGAATCGCACTCCATCTGGCGGCAGATATTTGGTGCGTTTTCCATCCCACCGGCCGAACTTGAAAAAAGGCTGGAGGGCCGCGGCCGCATTGCTGCACGTGATCCATTCGCCGCGGTGCTTCTGGCAAACCGAAAAGAGTATGTTGCCGAAATGGAAGCACTTGAACCGACGATTGCCCGCACGCTTGGCATCTATTGGAGCCCGACGCACACGGCGTGGTTTTTTGATTCCAAAGCGCAGCACGATCCCGCCGACGATGCATTTTCGGGAGGCCTCGAATCAACAACGATTTATCACGAAGCCACCCATCAACTTTTTGCCGAGACGCGAGTGACGAGCCCCTTGGCGGGCGAACGCTTTGGATTCTGGGCCATCGAGGCTGCCGCTTGCTTTATGGAAAGCCTACAAGTCACCGATTTTGGCTGGACGCTCGGCGGCATTGAGAATGGCCGTGCTCCGGCCGCCCGACAGCGACTTCTCGAAGACAACTTCTACGTGCCGCTGGAAGAACTCACGGCGATGGGCCGTCGCGAGTTCCAAGCTGACGCACGCCTGCCGGAGATCTACAGCCAGATTTCCGGCTTAGCCGACTTTTTTATGAACGGCCAGCGAGGCCGCTACCGAGAAGCTTTTGTGGAATACCTCGTTCGCATTTACACAGGCACGGTGGACGCCGACACCCTCTGGCGGCTGTGCAAACGCAGTGCTTCCGAACTGGATGAAGAATACCGACGGCACATGGCCAGGTAATCGATCCCTCCCCTGCGCATGGGTATTGGTTTGGCGTGGGTGTGCAATCGTTGACGCAGATTCGCTCCCGGTCCTACACTCTCGCCACAGGAATAACGCATCTTTTTAGGCCCGCTCTTCTCGGAGAAACGCTTTCATGGCTCCCACCCCCGTCGCCGCTCCTGCGCGATCGTCTCTGGCCGCTGATCTGGATCGTCTGGCGATCGACACGATTCGCACGCTCTCGATGGATGCGGTCGAAGCGGCCAAGAGCGGCCATCCAGGCACTCCGATGGCATTGGCCCCTGTTGCCTACACCGTCTGGAAAGATTTTTTGCGGTACGACCCCACCGATCCAGCCTGGCCAAATCGCGACCGATTTGTGCTCTCCTGCGGACACGCATCGATGCTGCTTTATTCGCTCATCCACCTGGCTGGCATTCGCCGCGGAGGGGCAACCGATGCATCGCGGCATGAACCGGCTGTGACACTCGACAACATCAAACACTTCCGTCAGTTGGGAAGCGTGTGTGCGGGGCATCCAGAGCATCACATGACCGCCGGGATTGAGACGACCACTGGCCCGCTCGGCCAAGGCTGCGGTAACTCTGTCGGCATGGCCATCGCCGCCCGCTGGCTGGGAGCCCATTACAATCAACCGGGTCACCAACTCTTCGATTCCAACACGTATGTGCTGTGTAGCGACGGCGATCTGATGGAGGGAGTAGCCGCCGAGGCTGCTTCGATCGCCGGTCACCTCAGGCTTTCGAATCTCTGCTGGATCTACGACCACAACTCCATCACGATTGAGGGCACAACAGAGCTGGCTTTCACCGAAGACGTTGCGGCTCGGTTTCAAGGGCTTGGCTGGCACGTTGAGCATGTTGCCGATGCCAACGACACCGCGGCTTTGTGCAAGGCTTTGCGCGCATTTCAGACGGAGCAAAAAAAGCCGACGCTGATCGTGGTCAAAAGCCAAATTGGCTTTGGATCGCCTAAAAAAGCAGGGTCGCACGAGGCACACGGTGCGCCGTTGGGCCCCGACGAGATCAAGGGGGCAAAGGAGGCGTATGGCTGGCCAGTGGATGCCCATTTTTTGGTACCCAGCGAAGTGCCAGACCACTTTGCAAAAACGATGGGGGCCCGGGGAAAGCAAGCCCACGAGGCTTGGCAAAAAATGCTGGCTGATTATTCTAAGTTGCATCCCGTCTTAGCCACAGAGTTGACAGATTTTCTGGACGGACGTATGCCCGCCGACTGGGAGAAGCACCTCCCGTCGTTCCCTGCTGATCCCAAGGGTGTGGGCAGTCGTATTTCTTCGGGCAAAGTGCTTTCGGCCATGAGTGCTGCGGTGCCGTGGTTCCTAGGTGGCTCGGCCGATCTCGCGCCCTCGACCATGACTCTGGTAGCCGGGGCGAATGACTTTGCTCCGGGGTCGTACGGTGGCCGCAATTTTCACTTCGGCATCCGCGAGCACGGCATGGCCGCGGCCTGCAATGGAATGGCCCTCTCCGGCCTCCGGCCCTACTGCGCCACATTCTTTGTGTTCTTCGACTACCTCAAGCCGTCGCTGCGGCTTTCAGCGATCGGCAACTTGGGCGTGATTTATATTCTCACGCACGACTCAATCGGGCTCGGCGAGGACGGCCCAACGCATCAGCCAATCGAACAACTCGCCAGTGCCCGCGCTGTCCCAGGGCTCAGCGTGTTTCGACCGGGAGATGCCAACGAAGTAGCCGAAACATGGCGGGTTGTGATGCGTCGCGCCGATCGGCCGGCAGTGCTCGTACTGAGTCGTCAAAACCTCCCTACGCTCGACCGTACGGCATTCGGCTCAGCCTCCGGCGTCGCCAAGGGCGCGTATGTCCTCAAGGATGCCCCTGGCTGTAAGCCCGACTGCATTCTGATCGGCACGGGCAGCGAGGTGCAGATCTGCCTCGACGCGGCGGTATTGCTGGGAGCCCGTGGCGTGCATGCTCGAGTTGTGAGCATGCCGTGCTGGGACCTCTTTGAATCGCAAGATGCGGCCTATCGAGAGAGCGTTCTGCCACAGGCCGTGGCCGCGAGGGTTGCCTGCGAAGCAGCCTGTGGCTTCGGATGGGACAAATGGATCGGACCTCTCGGCCGTTTTGTGGGGATGAAAAGCTTTGGGGCATCGGCCCCGGCCGATGTGCTCTACAAACACTTTTGTATCACGCCTGAAGCTGTGGCCGAAGCGGCTCAACAGTCCATCGCTAGCAAGTAATGCGTCGGGACGTAGGCAGCACGCACCGGGCTCATGAGATTGAATAGTTTGACGGCTTGTCGAGCGTTCGCCGTCACGCAAGAGCCTCGGTTTACTGGATCGTCGCGGCAACGCTACCCATTGGTTGAATGCGATCTAGGGCTGCCGGTGTGAACTGCCGATGACGGCATCATTGGGATCGATGCCAGCAGCCGGTTGCCCGGCGTGATTCTTGAAAAGATGATCGTTGCGACTGATATCATCCAGAAAGAGTCGCTCCACATGGCCATCTTCGTAGAGCACATAATGGAGTCCACCTGGATGGTTGCTGCTCTTCTCGCCATTGTCGTCAGGGGTATCAGCCATGATGGGATGATGCGTGCGATTTAAATGACTAATCGGCTGCAACCTTCCATCAACATCCCTGTGACCGAGCGTGTAGCCGTAGTCGCCCCCCATGGATTGCAGCAACACCTCAAACTCGGGAGTGCCCACGGCGGCCTTGAGTTCGTCTAAAGTTGGCACGCGAAAGTTCTTGCGATTGGAAAGTACGGTGTCGGGACACAGCAGCGTGCCATCGTCGGCCACGAGGCGTTCCTCCGAAACCAGCGTGGGAGCATAGAGCCCCGCCCTTGAAAGCGATCCTGAGTCCGGAGGCGACGGAAAAATACGATGCGATTGGGCATAGCCCTCAAGAGCCCCCGACACTTTAACCAGATTTCGCTCCACTCGGCGCGCCCTCGATTCTCCAATCGCGTCAAGGAGCAACGGCCCGATCAGCACGCATGCGGCCATGGCCGTAGCCGCGATGATAATTCGATCGAGCCATGCTCTCGGCGCCCCACCGTGGCTCTGTGCGGCCTCGCTCGTAAACGCTCGGGGGGTTGGACGCTTCTCAGCAGCACGTGATCGGACAAACTGGGTCGTGCGTTCAGCCAGCCCTTGCGGGGGGGTGATCGTGCCGCGATCTCGGGACACAACCGCCGTGCTCCTTCGGAGGCACTCAAAGTCGCGCCGCAGTTCCGGCCCCTCATTGGGATCAGCCAGAGCCATCTCGACCCGCTTCAGCTCCGGCTCATCGAGCGCGTTCAATACATAGCCTACAAGATCGTCTCGCATAAAATTGGTGCTCGCGTTTTTAAAGACTTTTCCCGCTTGCGTACCAAGACTCATTCAATTTCAACAAAGCGGAGTGGAGTCGGCTCTTTACGGTACCCACTGGAATCCCAAGCACTTCAGCCGCCTCGCGGTATTTCATTCCTTGATGATAGACCAACAGTAATGCGCCCTTCAGCGATTCGGGAAGTTCTTTGACAGCCGATCGCACCCACTGCCTTGATTCCTCGTCTTCCAATTGCTCGTCCGCTGTCTGTTCGTGGCCCGCCAGCATCTCCACAAGCGCCCCCAAGTCATTTTCTCCGCCAACACGCTGATCGATGCTCACCATGCGGTGGCGACGGTTGCGACGCTGGGCGTCGATGGCCTGATTTGTGGCGATCGTGTACAGCCATGGCCGAAAACGGCGTCCGTCTTCAAAATGCTCCCTCTTCAAATGCACCTGCAAAAAAGTCGCCTGAAAGACATCTTCCGCCATCTCCGCGCTGCCGAGGTAGCGACGGAGGTAGCTAAACAGCTCATGTTCGTAGCGATGCACGAGTGCCTCAAACGCTCGGGAATCGTCGGCCACTCGAAACCTGCGGAGCAAATCCTCGTCGGTCTGCTCCACCCCCTGCTCGCTGGCATTGACTGTACTGGAAACCAAACGGTCCGGGTCGGGCCTGTCAATGGATCGAGCCTGAGAGTAGGAATCGTGCGAAACCATCTGTGAATACGCAGCCGTGGGCAAAAAGGTTCGCTGGGCTAACAAAAGAGGAACGACTTCGCTGAAGATCCCGGCAGTATAGCCCCGAAAAATCGCGGTGCCCCGTTTTTGGTAGGCTCACGCCCGATGAAACCAGCAACAAACCGCTATTGTTGGGCCACATTGGGCGATATCAACGCTTTTTTTGGCCTCTCGCTCGACAATCTCGCCGATCTCGTTTTGGCCGTTTCTCTGCTGGCAACCGCCTTTGACTTTCCAGCTCAGTTTGCGATCTCGCATTTGGTGCCTGGCACCGCGGCTGGCGTAGTGGTGGGGGATCTGCTTTTCACGTGGATGGCGTTTCGTCTGGCCCGACGCACCGGTCGCACGGATGTGACGGCCATGCCCCTCGGGCTCGACACACCGAGCACGTTTGGAATGGTTTTTTTCGTGCTTGGGCCAGCCTTTGCCTCAGCGGTTGCCTCCGGAATGGATCGGGAAGCGGCCGCTCGGCATGCGTGGCACATTGGCATGTGCGCGATTGTTGCCAGTGGTTTTTTCAAACTCCTCTGTGCGTTTGTGGCCGGATCAATCCGTCGGATCGTTCCTCGGGCTGGCCTCCTCGGAAGCCTGGCGGCGATCGCGCTGGCCCTCATCACATTTTTACCATTGCTTGAAATCTTCAGTTCACCGCTGGTTGGCCTCGTCTCGCTGGGGATTGTGCTGGCCAGCCTCACCGCACGCATTCCGTTACCCCTCCGCATGCCTGGCGCACTGGCGGCCCTCCTCGTCGGTGGATTGATTCATGCGATCGGCACATCCACTGGATGGATTCCCGCTGCCGTAGGACACGCTGCAATTGACGCACAGGCGGCCCTCTGGCCTGTGGAGTGGCTGGATGCTCTCAAGTGCGAATGGGTGGAAGCATGGGGGGACACGGTTCAGTATCTGCCGATCGTCATCCCTTTTGCGCTGGGCACTGTCGTCGGTGGCATCGACTGCACGGAGAGTGCCGCAGCAGCCGGCGATGAATACCATACGGGCCACATCATTGGCGTCGAAGCAATTGCGACAATCGTTGCCGGTGCATGCGGTGGCGTGATCCAAACAACGCCCTACATCGGCCACCCGGCTTATAAGGCAATGGGGGGCCGCGCTGCGTACACGCTCGCCACTGCAGTGTGTATTGGAGTGGCCGGCCTGACGGGCACGTTTGCCTACCTCTACGAGGCCATTCCAGGCCCAGCGATCCTTCCAATCTTGGTGTTCATCGGCCTCGAGATGACGGCCCAGAGTTTCCACGCCACGCCCCAGCGGCACTACCCAGCCGTGGCGATTGCTTGCGTGCCAGCCATGGCTGCGATGGTGATGATCCAAGCCGACAAACTCCTGGCTGCAGGGGCCGTGCCGAACCAAGGGCTCGCACAGGAACTTTTCTCGATGCGGCTGCTTTCTGCTGGATTTATTGTGACGAGCCTTCTCTGGGCTGGCATGGTTGTGTCACTCATCGATCGCAAAATCCTGTCGGCTGCCGGATGGTGTCTGGCAGCCGCCGCGTGCACGCTGTGCGGCATCATGCACTCACCGTTTTCCGATGGACGGCTCTTTCTGCCATGGGACATCGGCTCGCTGCCACCCCAAGCCGCCGGCCGCGGTCCCATCCAACTGGCCGCTGCGTACGCCTTGCTAGCGAGCCTCTATCTGGGAATCGGCCTGGCAACGAAAGACCCGATTACCAGACCCCTCTCCGACGAGGAGACTGCATAACCAACGCTTTCAACTAGCAATCCGATGGAGCCATTGCGTTTACTCCAAGCCGTAGGTTCCGGCCATCGGAATATCCAAGCCGGTACGGCTGGCGAACTGCGTGCGGGACAGGAATCTCGGTTCGAGGTTGAATGTCACGCCAACGTTGTTGCGGCTGTAATCGACGTTAAAGCCAAATGTCATGAGGAACGACTCGCCAATCCTCACTAATTGTAGGTTCTGGCCGATGTTACGGCCTCGCAAATCGAGTGCGGTGCCAAACGTACTGGCCCACTTCGGACTCATCCGGTAGGTGTAGGAACCCGTTAGCACGCTGGCCTGAATCGGCCCACCGTATTCATTGAAACCGATATAAAAGCTGCCTCTCGGCGTGCGATTGAGGAGCGCTCCAACCGTATAGAGTTGCTGGCCTCCTGTGAAAAAATCTACGTCTGCCGACGAAAGCACTGTCGTGCGGTCGCCCACATGCCAGCGGAAGTCATATTGCCAAAGGCCCAACATCTGGCCAAAGTTCTGGCTTGTGGTTGGAAAAATCTCGCCATCAACATCGAGCGTGATCCAGTCGATGATCCGCCGATTACCCATGGGGCCTCGCTTGGTCTGCCAACGCTGCCTCGCTGCGAGCCTAAAAACCGTGAGGTCGTTTGCAATCTCGGTGGGCCCGGTGACCCAGCCACCAAGACCACGGCGAACCGCGTACGAACGCGGATCGTACTTGTTGTTGGGGCCAAAGATGAATGGCGAACCCAACGGAGTTGACTGGCCAGGCACCGCGCCATAATCCCAGTAGGGGATATTGCGACGGTATTGGTTGATCGTATCGTCGTCGATCTGGTCGTAGAGCGGAAACTGCGTCACGTCCTGCGAACTATTCGTGTATGCAAACTCTGTTTCGAAGACCACCTTGTGTGCCAGTCCGTGTACATTCCAGAGCTGGCTCTCCACCGTGTTGTCGACCGACCAGAGCGGCAGGCTCGAGCGAACGCCGATCTGGCCGTAGGCCCGATTGATCGGTGACTGCGTGAGACTCTGACCCCAGTTCGCCAGTTCGCCGAGCGCATACGGCACGATCTTTACGGCTCCGGCCTGAAATGGCATGTCGATTTCCTGCCGCGTCGCAAGCCGCTGTCCAATGACGTTATTTTCATACGGAAGCAGTGTCCAGATATTACTCCCCTGACCAGCTGTTGGGGTCTGCGGGACATTTTGTCGCACGTACGAAACACCAGAGTGTTCGTACCAACTCAAGGAATCGCGGAGTAGCGGCTGCGCCATCCAGTAGTGGTCGAGCCTCGGCCACCACTCGCTCTGCGTGAAGAATGGATCGACCCGCACGCTGGTGAGCAACCGTAGTTCGCGGTTATCAACCGGACGCCGTAGATCGAGCCACGTGCGTTGCTCGTAGCCTTCCTCCCACTCAGCCTCGTAGTACTCTTCGAGGAAGTTCATGTCGCTGATCCAGCCCGCCGCGCCTCTGGCCTGCCAGCCGGCGCCTAGATCTTGACGGTGCCTCCAGAACGAGCGGCCACGAAACGTGGTGTCCGGATAGCCTGGATAAGTGAACGTGCGTCGTAGGTAACCGAGATTATCGAGGCCACTATCGCCGATAAAGAAAGCATCTGCGACTCCGTTCGCGGGCGTGTCGATGCCGAGAAATGACGGGCGGTTGTAGAGTAGCGATGTGCCGCCGCCAAAGCCTCGCAAGCTCAGGTAGTCGATGTCGAAATCCCAGTCCACACCACTCGGCGGGCGACGCCAGCCAAACACTTGAAATGTATCCCAGCTCGTCAGCACTTGCGTCCCAAAGACCTGATCGTTTTTCACCTGTGCGTTATTGATGTAGAATGTTGGCTTCTTGGCATTCGTTGCCAGTACGGGCCACCACAGCACAGGCACGCCGCCGAGGTTGACTGTATTGTTTCGACTGGTGATGAACTGTTGGTGCTCGATGGCGGGCTCGCCGGTGAGCGGATCGTTCATAGGCTGGCCGAAGGGTCCGGGCAGTGGCACCTGTTCGTCTGTAAACTCCAGTTCTCTCGAACGAAATTCCCATGTTGGCACGCCAAGCCGGCTGGATGTAAGCCCAGTGCGCTGAGCCACGAATCGGCTGCGGTCCACCTGCCGCAGGACGTCAGCGCGAAGCCGTACAACACCAGCGTAATTGTCGACCGGAGTGAGCACCGTGGCACCTGTGATCACTCCCGACGAGCGTGGAACATCGTAGAACATGCTCACGGCTTCAACGATACGCTGCCCTTGTCGAAAAACAACGTTGCCCTCCATGTAGAGTTCCAGTGGCGTGTCGGGCGACTGCGCGGCGTTTCCATCCAGATCTGGCTGTGTGCCACTTTTTGTCCAGATCACGAGCCGATCGGTTGAAATATCGAGCGGCCCAGCCGGGTCAACGCCATCCACAACGAGGTTGACGCCCGATGTGATCACGGCAATCCACTCCCCTCCCGATGGACTCGGAAACCATCGCACTGCAAGCGGCGTACTGGATCTGGGAAACGCACGCAGCCGACGCGCCGGAGCGGCTCTCGCCACCTGTGGTGCAGTCGCAGCGTTAAACTCACTGAACTGGGCTTGCTGAATCGGATTTTCGTCCTCGGAATCGACGAGATCGCCATCCGCTGCTGATGGGATTCCTTCGGCGGGTGCATCGTAAATCGGTGGCGTACCTGCGGCTGGCACCACGCTTGTGAAGTCGAGTGTGGGATCTCGTAACGTCCAGAATCGTCCGGCCCAGCGAGGGCCGCGAAGCGTTGTTGGAACTGATTCGGTAGCACTGGCTTTCCCAGTGGTTGTCACTTCCGCTCCACCGCTCTGGGATCGAACGTTGACATCCCCTGCCATGCGAACAAGCAGGCTGCGCACCTGCGGGCCACCAATCGCTGCACTGTCAGGATCGTCGCCTGCTTGCATCGCAATGGGCAGTCCCGAATCCTGTTCGATCCACACAACAGCCTCGTGGGCTTGCGCCTCCGTCGTGCCCTGTGCAATCCGCACGCCACCGGTGAGATGCCACACATCGTAGGAACCTTCAGTCCAGCGAGCGGCCTGTCCAGCGCGAATCGTGAGTGGCTCACGCGGATCCACCGACGGCACCTCAATGCGGCCTGCCTCCGCCAGCGCTGCTGCCAAACCACGCGCAGGCAGTGCGGCCAATGAGCCCGCGACGGCCGTTTCAACAAGCGGCTGCGCTGTCGATGCTACCGGCTGCGAGCGTCCCTGACTCCATCCATCGCGACACCACATACCAATCAGCACAGCGATGATCGCAAACACATTCCACCTCGCCACGCAACACACACTGCGCAGCGAGAACCGCTTCGACTGGCACAAAGCCGATCGAAAAAGAGGCGACAGAATCCTGCTGCGGTAGGGCACGCGGGGGCCGGTGTGGAGGAGGAAACGGGCTGTATCTTCAGAGTGCGCGACTATAGGAGCGGCCGCTTGAGCGGGTCAAGGCATGGGCTTGCTACAAACGCCCGCAAGTCGTGACGGTATCGGGGGTTAACGACCAACATCGACGAGGATGTTTGGGGGTGCCTTGGCCATGCCAATTCACGCTCAACAAGGCCTATTTTTTTCAATCTCGGCAAGCTTCACATCACTCTGGGTAAGCTTGCCGCTCATCCGCGACTGTGCTACGAGGCTTCGCATACCGATGTGGCTCACGCTGCCTTTGTCGTTGATGTGGCCTGCGTAGCCAATCAGGCTTGCCGTTTTGGGCTCAATGTTCCCGATCGACCCTGTCTCCACCATCCTACCGAAGGAACACGCATGCATCCCGTCTGCGATCGAGTTGCGAGTTGGCTCATTGCCCACCGCAACCTCATGGCGGTCGTTGCGGTGGTGCTCTCGATCGTATCGGTAGATCGCTCAAGGCATTTGGAATTTGTGCGATCGATCGACACCATGTTTGATCGCACCGATCCCTCGCTGGTGCCCTATCGCCGCTTAGCCCGTGCGTTTGGATCGAGCGAAGTCGTGCTGGCTGCATATGACTCGCCCGACTTATTGACTCCCAGTGGCATCGCTTTTCTTCGGTCGCTTACGGCACAGCTGGACGCCAGTCCTGGCGTCGCTTCGGCCACAAGTCTCGCCAGCACGCCACTTGGCGACCGCATCATCGATCTGGAGAACAGCCCAACTGCTCGCAAACTTGTAAAACTCATGGAGGGCTACGCCCTCGGCAACGATCATCGTACCGCAGCGATCGTGTGCGTGCTCCAAGAGACCTCTTTAACGAATGCAACTGCCCGAGCCAGAGTTGTATCACGAGCAAATACCATTGATCAGATTCGCGCGATTATGGAGGATTTGCCTGGTGGAACGGTGGCCGGCGAACCTGTGATGCTCCGCGACGGCTTTGCGATGCTCGAGCACGATGGCAATCTGCTCGGCACGATTACCGGACTCTTGGCTGGCTGTGTGCTGCTGGTTTCATTTCGTAGTCTGCGATGGCTCACCGTGCCGCTGGCCGTGGTGTTTCTTGCGCTCTGGTCCACTCGCGGTGCACTGGCGGTCGCGGGACTCAAACTCACGATGGTGTCAACGATGCTCTCGGCGATGGTAACGGTGGTGGCGATCGCCACCACCGTGCATGTGATCGTCGAGTATCGCCGGCAGCGAGATTTAGCTCTGGAGCCCGCCGCCGCCCTCCAGCGAGCCATTGCTCTTTTATTCTGGCCTGTGATCGGCGCGATTGCCACTGACGTGATCGGCTTTGGCTCTCTGACTTTCAGCCGCGTGGGGCCGGTGCATGACTTCGGGATCATGACGGCGATCGGCGCTGTGATGGTGCTCATTTCGGCAGCATTGGTGGTCCCGTTTTTGGCACTCGCCGGACAATTCGACGCCGATCCAAAGCGAGCCTGGGGAGAGGGTTCACTCGAACTGGGTCTGGATGGTCTTGTCACACGGATTGTGCGACAGCCCGTCCTAATCCTGACTTGCTCGGGCATCCTGACCGGTGCCGCGGTAGCCGGCATGTGGTGGCTCGAAGTTGAAACAGATTTCACGAAAAATTTTCGCGCATCCAGCCCGATCGTAAAATCCTATGACATGATCGAATCCCGGCTAGGGGGTGCCGGTGTGTGGGACGTACTCGTGCCTACCCCAGACACCATCGACGGTGCTGTGCTCTCAAAAGTTGCACGGCTTGAACACCGACTGCGAGCGGAGGTTGTGACGACGGACTCCGATGGCCGCACAACTGCCTCTCTCACTAAAGTCATGAGTGTTGCTGATGTACTGGCAGCGATCTCGCCGATTTCGCTCGAAAGGCTCGAGAGCACGCGGGCGGGCAACTGGCTACTGACCAATGCGATCACGCTCCTGGAGCAGCAACTGCCTCAGTTAGCAAGCACGCTCATCGGCCGCGATCCTCTAGACGAATCGAAATGGCTACGCATCATGCTGCGGGCCAGAGAGCGACAGGCGGCCCCACAGAAGCGGGAGATTATCGAGAGTGTGCGTCGGATTGTGGCCCAAGAATTTCCGGCCGGCACTCAACAGGCCGGCGAGGTCACTGGGTTCTTTGTGCTGTTGGCACAGTTGGTCGATCGCATGATCGCCGATCAGTGGCTCACCTTTTTTATTGCCGCAGCGGGGATCTTTATCTTGCTGGCCTTTGCCTTTCAAAGCCCGTTGCTCGCGGCGGTAGCCATCGTCCCCAATGCCCTGCCGATCTTTGTGGTACTGGGGCTTCTGGGATGGGCTGGCGTGCGGGTCAACATGGGCACAGCGATGATTGCAGCGGTGTCGATGGGTCTCTCCGTAGATAGTTCGATTCACTATATTGCCGCCTTCCGCCGGCGTTGTGCCGAAGGACACACCTTCTCTACTGCGATTCAAGCGGCCCATCAAACCGCAGGCAGGGCCATGATCTTTTCGACGCTGGCGATCGTTGTCGGATTCCTCGCTCTCACAACGAGCGATTTTATCCCAACCGTTTCGTTTGGATCGCTCTCCTGCCTGACCCTCGCCGGCGGACTCTTGGGTAATCTTGTCGTGCTGCCAGTGCTTCTCACGCTCGTGTCTCGCTGGCTCAGTCCGGGCTGCCAAAGGGTTGCCAACACGCTACAACATTGACCCCTCCACCATCCCCATCCCGCTGACAAACAAGACAAAATCCCGGAGCATTTCCATGAATGATGAATTTTCTGTTCCGCGAAACACAAACGGTATTATTGCCGAACAATCCTCGCGGCCCGAGTCGATGGATGCCGACGCGATGGTTGTATTTCTGACCGAAGGCGGCATCGGCAGCGGTGCCATTGCTGCTGTCGACGCATCCACCGGCGGCTTCTTATCGCGGCTTGTGGTAGCCGGTGAACTGACTGGCAAACGCTACGAATGCGTACCACTACTTGCGGCCCCTGGCCTACGGGCTGGGCAGTTGGTGGTGGTTGGTCTGGGCAAACGAGAAGATCTGGATGCTGGCACGCTCTTCCGCGCTGCTGCGACAGCCTCTCGCCATCTCTCGGGTCGGTTGCGAATGCGTGTGGTGATGGTAGCCGATGGCTCGTGGACTTCCCGACAAATCGAACAGGCTGTGGCCGGGGCCGCGGTCGGAATGGTTGGCCAGGATCTCTACCGTACTGAAAAGAAACGCACTCGCTTTGGCAGCACGATCTGGGCCGGGGCGTCTTTCGAGGCCGTTGAACGCGGAACCATCATTGCAGACGGAGTGAATCTGGCCCGACGGCTTGTGAACACCTCTCCCGACGACCTCTATCCGCAAACATTTTCCGAAGAGGCCGCCGCCGTTGCTGGCCGCACCGGCCTGGAGGTCGAGATCTGGGACGAGAAGAGGCTCTTGCAGGAACGCTGCAACGCCATCCTGGCCGTGGGTCGAGGCAGCTCGCGTGCTCCGAGGCTCGTGATTCTCAAGTATCAAGGCCCAGGAAATCGTGCCCACGGCGCTGAAAGCGGCCCCGACATCGCACTGGTTGGCAAAGGTGTAACGTTCGACTCCGGAGGCCTCTCGCTCAAGCCATCGGATTCAATGATCACAATGAAATGCGATATGGCTGGCGGGGCAGCCATGCTGGCTGCAGCGGCAACCATTGCCAAACTCAAACTCCCCATCCACATCGTGGCGGCTATTGGGCTGGCTGAAAACATGACTGGCTCCAAGGCTTACAAGCTGGGTGATGTAATCACGGCCCGCAACGGCACGACAATCGAGGTCCATAACACCGACGCTGAGGGGCGTCTAGTACTTGCCGATGTGCTCGACGTTGTGCGTGGCTTGAAGCCGCGGCGAATCGTAGATGCTGCCACACTCACCGGAGCCTGCATGGTGGCGCTGGGTTGCGATGTTGCTGGGCTCTTCACAAACAACCAGCCGTGGTGCGATACCGTAGCTGCGGCCGCACGGTCTGCCGGAGAGCCTGTCTGGCAGTTGCCGATGTATGCCGAATACGACGAGCATATTCGGGGAGATATCGCCGACATCAAGAACGTGGGGGACGGTCGCTGGGGCGGCGCCATCACAGCGGCGAAGTTTCTTGAACGCTTTGTTGGCGAGATTCCTTGGACGCATATAGATATTGCCGGCCCTGCGTTTGCTGAGAAGCCGCGGCCGTGGACCGATGGGGGCGGCACGGGAGCAATGGTACGGGCAATGGTGGAACTGGCTCGCAGTCCCGAGTAAGCCTGCTGCCCACCCCGTTGCTGACTGAGGCCACTGGACCTAATGTCCCAGGAGAATCTCCTCAATGCGATTGCGAGAGACAGGTTCAATCACGCCCCTCTCCGTAATGATCGCGCGGATCAATCGTGCGGGCGTGACATCAAAGGCTGGGTTGTAGGCATGGGCTCCTTCGGGGGCGGCCGCCCTGCCAAGCGGACGCAACACTTCATCGCCGTCTCGCTGCTCGATCGGAATGCCGTCGCCGCTGTCCATCGACAAATCGAATGTGCTCGACGGCGCCGCGACAAAAAATGGCACTCCATGCGCTGCAGCTAGGAGGGCCAGCGAGTAGGTGCCGATCTTATTGGCCACATCGCCGGCAGCTGTAATCCGATCCGCCCCGACGATGCATGCCGCAATCCTCCCCGTGCGCAAAAGCTGCCCCGCCGCGGCATCCACGAGTACCGTCACCGGGATGCCTCGCTGGACGAGTTCCCACGCCGTGAGCCGCGATCCCTGAAAGAGCGGCCGCGTTTCATCCGCAAAAACCATAAACCGGCGGCCTTCCTGCCAGGCTGTCGTGATCACTGCCAGCGCCGTGCCGTCGCCGCCGGTGGCAAGGGTCCCGGTGTTGCAGTGTGTCAGCAGATCACCCGCTGGCAAAATCGCGGCACCATATCGACCAATCGCCGTGCACAGCCGGCGATCTTCCTCGTGGATTGCAAGAGCTTCATCGAGGAGAATCGTGACAATCGCTCCTGCCGAGGCGTCTCGGGCTGCTCGCTCGAGCACCGCGAGGCTGCGTTCTACAGCCCATCGCAAGTTCACTGCTGTCGGCCGAGCGCAGGCCAAAGCCTCCGCTTGCTGCCGCACGTGGCTGCGGGCTCTTTCAGGCATGAAACCAGCGTCAACGGCCTCCCTCGCCGCCACCACGAGCCCATAGGCCCCTGCAATACCAATCGCCGGCGCCCCGCGTATACGCAAGCTCTGAATCGCTTCCACCAGCACGTCTACGCCTCGGCAAGCGATCCACGCCAACTGTGTGGGTAGAAGCGTTTGATCGAGTACTTCTAAATGGCCGTCGCTCTCTCCAACCCAACGGAGCGGTGTCGGAATTGCGGTGGATAGAGAGGAAGCGGGCTGATTCATGGAAGCAACTTGGCGGGCCCGAAAATATTTAGGCGGCAAAAGACGCAGGCTTACATGCCATGCCAAAAGCGGCTGCAACCGCCGGATACACCAACTGTCCTCGGTAGATATTCACCGCCGACAGGATCGCCGGGCTCTTCTGTGCCGCCACTTCCACGCCCAGCGATGCCAGTTCCAAAACATAGGGAAGCGTTGCATTGCACAAGGCGTAGGTGCTCGTGCGTCCGACGGCGCCTGGCATGTTGGTGACGCAGTAGTGCACAATATCGTCCACTACAAATGTCGGTGTTGCGTGCGTTGTCGGTCGACTGGTGGCCACGCAGCCTCCTTGATCGATCGCCACATCGATGATGACCGCACCAGGTTTCATGAGCTTGAGATCTTCTCGCTCGATCAAGTGCGGGGCACGTGCACCTGGAATGAGTACGCTGCCGATCACTAAATCAGCCCTCGCAAGCTGTTCGCGAATCGTATGGCGATCTGAATAGAGGCAGTCGACATTGGGAAGGGTAACATCGTCGAGATACCGCAGACGCTCGAGATTCGTATCGAGCAAGCCAACGCTGGCGCCAAAACCGGCTGCCACTTTTGCTGCATTGGCGCCCACTGTGCCGGCTCCGAGCACCGTCACATGCGCTGGCGCCACGCCAGGCACGCCGCCCAACAGAATGCCGCGTCCCATCTGTGGCTTTTCCAGATACTTCGCCCCCTCCTGAATGCTCATGCGGCCAGCCACTTCGCTCATCGGAATCAAAAGTGGCAGCCGCCCTCGCGAGTCTCGTAAGGTTTCGTACGCCACAGCCGTCGCATCGGTGGCCAGAAAGCCCTCGGTAAGGAGACGATCGGCCGCAAGATGAAAGTACGTAAAGAGCACTTGCCCTGGCCGCAGCAATGCTAGCTCCTGCGACTGCGGCTCCTTAACCTTGACGACCAACGCCGCCTCGCCAAACACTTCTCCCGCTGTGTCGACGAGCCTTGCGCCGCATGCGGCATACGCATCGTCAGAGAGACCAGACCCAGCACCGGCGCCTCGCTGCACCAGCACCCTGTGCCCAGCTCTTCCCAACTCCTCAACGCCCACCGGCAGCATCGAAACGCGATACTCGTCGTGCTTGGTTTCCTTCGGAATACCGACGATCATCAGGCAGACTCCTTTTGAGTGGTCGTGATTTTATAAGTGGCTGGCATGGGAAGCGGATAGTTGCCATCTTTATCTGGCACCACAGGAGGCGTTGAAGCCCACGTCAATGCTTCCGGCATTGTGCGGTTGTCGAGTTCGAGCGACTGCTGATAGCCGCACTGCTTTCCGGAGTACGTTGCGTTGCGGGCGAGCACTGCAGAGAAGCTCGATGTCGTGCCGTAGACGGCATTATTCAGAGGTTTATCCGTGCGAATCGCATCGTGCAACTCGTCGTGCTCGACCTGGTAGGGATTGGGGCTATCGCCTTGGAATTTCCAGAGCACCTTTCCTGACAAGTCCGTGATCGTGCCGATTTTCACAAAGCCTTTTGTGCCCTGAAATTCCTCGTCTACGCGGCCATCCCCCCCAGGAAACTGGCGGCACTGGCTGGCGATTCGCACCCCGCCAGGATAGACAAAATTCACGGCATGATGGTCGTAGATTTCGCTGGGCTGACCGGGCACGCGATTTTGCCGGCCGCCTGTGCCGTAAGCACTCTCGGGCAGCCTGTCCAGCATCCAATTCGCTACGTCGATGTTGTGTACGTGCTGCTCGCAGATGTGGTCTCCGCCGAGCCAGTTGAAGTGATACCAGTTGTGCACCTGAAATTGCATTTCGGTGGTGTTGGGCTGGCGGCCGCGATACCAGATGCCTCCTCCGTTCCAGTAAACCTGACCGCCGATAATTTCTCCCGCAAGCCCCTCCCGAACGCGGGCCACTGTCTCGCGATATTTTCTGTCATAGCGTCTCTGCAAGCCAACCACGACCTTGAGCTTCTTCTCATCGGCCATCTTGGCCGCCTCCAGACAAAGCCTTGCGCCAAAGCTATCGACGCACACCGGCTTCTCCATAAACACGTGCTTGCCGGCTTTAACGGCCGCGTCGAAATGAAACGGACGAAAACCAGGCGGAGTAGCCAGGATGACAAGGTCGCAGTGTTCCAGCACCTTCTGCCAACCGTCGAGCCCCTCAAACTGCCGATTTTCAGGACAGTCGATCTTGTCTTGCATCGACTCGACTGCCCTGAGCGCACCCTTGATACGGTCACCAAAAGCATCGGCTACGGCCGTCAGTTTCACATTGGATCCGGGCACCGAGAGCGATTGCTGGAGAGCGCCTGTGCCGCGTCCACCACACCCGATGACTCCAATGCGAATCACATCGCTCGACGGCGTTTGGCCGTGCACCGTCGGAATCGCAGCCAAAGCACCACCCAAAACTCCAGCGGCCCTCAAGGCATCCCGACGAGAAATCGTGGACTTTGGAAAATGCATGCCCATCGTGTTCGTTGCGTCGGGCGTGTTCATCCGGTTCATTCGAAAGGGCTCCTCATAAAGATAAAAACGAGTCTGAAATAAAAGATTTCACCCGCACAGAGCACTATACTCTATTCTAAAAGAATGCTCGGGGGAATGAAAATCCTGTCACCGCCCTACACAATCACTCGCCGACGGCAGCCTCCTCTTTAGTGCGACCGCGCACGAACAGCTTGATTGGCACTTCCCGAAATGGCGTCTGCTTGCGCAACGCTGCCAAAAGATATCGCTTGTACGGCTCCGACACACTCTTCGCTGCGCTCGTCGAGAGCACAATCGTGGGAGGCGCGACTTCCACTTGGGTGGCGTAGTAAATGCGTACCGGACGGCCCCGGGTGTCGGGTGGCGGCTGGTTGGCTGCAATGGCGCTACGCAAAATTGTGTTGAGCTTGGCCGTTGGTACCCGAGCTCGACTTTGGCGAAAGAGCCGCTGGGCCGTATCAACAACAGCCTTCACATTGCGGGCAGATGTGGCCGTGACGAATTCAACGGGTGCCCACGGCATTGTCCGAAATGTCTCTCGTAGATACTCCACCCATTCTTTCTGCTTGACACCGCCGGCATAGAGATCCCATTTATTGACTACCAACACCACCGGCTTTGACCCATCGGCGACCGCATCGGCGAGTTGCTTGTCGACCTTGCCAATCGGCTCTGAAGCATCAAAGAACAAGAGCACGACATCGGCCCGGCGGATGCTTCGCTGCGCGCGGTGGGTGGAGTAGAAATCAATATCACTCTTGCGGCTCTTGGCCCTCCGAAGACCAGGGGTGTCGATTGCCAGAAAAGAATGGCCGTCCACCTCAAATCGCACATCCACGCTGTCTCGCGTGGTGCCAGCAACAGGACTGGTAATCACTCGCTCTTCGTGGGCCAAAGCGTTTACAAACGTACTTTTCCCTACATTCCTTCGGCCCACAATCGTGAGCTTCATCTCGGGGAGTCCTGCCCCCTCCAACTCATCGGGCCACGCTTCGGGCAGATGCTCAACAATCGACTGCACCAGATCTTCGCGGTTGCGGTTTTGACGCACGCTCACAACGAGTGGAGGGCCAATGCCGAGTTCGTCAAAGTCATGGGCATGCACGTCAAACTTTTGATCATCGGCCTTATTGGCGACCAAAACCACTGGAGTGCTCGTGCGACGCACGCGACGTGCCACCTCGCGGTCGGCCGGCAGCAGGCCGCTACGCACGTCGACTACAAAAAGAATAAGCGCCGCCTCGGTCAGGCCCGATTCGATCTGCGCATCGATTTGAGCCGTGAGGCCGTCGGGATCGTCAAAGCCCATGCCTCCTGTGTCGATCAAATCAAACACGCGGCCCTCGATCTCAACCCGCTGCACCAGCCTATCGCGAGTCACGCCAGCAGTGGGATCTTCGATTGCAATTCGCTTTTCTGCGATCCAGTTGAAGAGCGTCGACTTGCCTACGTTCGGGCGGCCGACAATTACAACCTTCGGCACAACGATCTTCGGCAGACTTTTTGCAGAGACTTTCATATGTGGAGACACGGTCGTCGCTCGATTCCGGCATGTCGCCCAACCGGTGTCGGGGTGTGGCATGCACAAGGGAGTGGGGGGTTATGCTCTCGAAAAAGACTCGCACATACGGTTCGAGCCACGAAAGCAGGTGGGCTGAGTTGACTGCGAGTGCCATCGGCGACTCCAGGTTTGTTGAAGCAACCAAGGGTCGCCACAGAGCCGCGAAGGGGGCTTGCTCGTTCAGAAGCAATCTGTTCGGGGTGAGGTGCAATCATCGGTCGACGGCGGGCTCCGCAGTCAGAAACATTGAGAGGCGGTGAATTTCAAAGAGTGTACCACGCCCTTGCTTTGCTCTTCGATCCAACTGAACTGGCATACCAAGACTGGCCGGGCTACCGAGCTTGAGAATGGCCGCCGAGCACCGCTTCCAATTCGTCTACCAGTTGGCCAAAGTGCAGGAGTGCCGTGGCCACCGGCTCTGGCCGCTCCAGATCGACGCCTGCGTCTCGCAGCAGGTCAAGGGGCCACTTCGAGCAGCCACCCTTGAGAAAGCTCATGTACGCTTCGAGTGCTTGAGGCCCGCCATCCACCACCTGCTTGGCCAATGCAATTGCCGCCGACAAACCGGTCGCATACTTGTACACGTAAAAAGCGTTGTAGAAATGCGGAATCCGGAGGCATTCGAATTCGAGTTGCTGATCGATGACAAACTGCGGTCCAAAGTAGGCGTCCAGGAGTTCCCGGTAGATCGCCCGCAGGCGCTCCAGAGTGAGTGGCTCACCAGCTTCGGCGGAAGCATGGATGGTTCGCTCAAACTCCGCAAACATCGTCTGCCGTACAATGGTCGACCGTATCGAGTCGATCTCACGCACCAGAATTGCCGCACGTTCTTTGGGCGATGCGGCGCGCTTGAGGAGCAATCGGGTGAGCAGTTGCTCGTTGAACGTGCTGGCCACCTCTGCCACAAAAATCGTGTAGCTGGCCTCCTGATAGGGGCGAGACTCAGCAGACATTCGCGTGTGCATCGAATGGCCTGCCTCGTGGGCGAGCGTGAAGACGTGCTCGATCGCCTCTTCTTGAAAGTTCATGAGGATGTAGGGATCGGAGTCGTAGGTGCCCGAACTAAATGCCCCCGAATCCTTGCCTGCATTGGGATAGCGATCGCACCAACGGCCCGTGAGCCCCTGCTCCAAACGGGAGCAATAGCCCTGCCCAAGTGGCGCGAGCGATTCGACCACGAGGCGAACGCCTTCGTTCCACGTGTGCCTGTGCTCGAATTCGGGCACCAGCGGCACGTAGCAATCATAATGGTGGATCGCATCCAGCCCCATGATGCGCCGCCGCAGATCGTAGTAGCGGTGAACGGCCGGGAGATTTTCTCGAACAGCAGCGATCAATTGCTCGTAGACGGCTATCGGCACATTGTCGGCAAACAACGCAGCCTCAAGAGCGCTGGGATAATTGCGCACCTTGGCCACGTAGACATCCCGTTCGACCGACCCAGAGAGCGAGGCCGCCAGCGTGTTCGCGTGGGCTTGATACTGCGCGTAAAATTGATGAAACGCGGTTTGCCGTACCTGTGGCGATCGATCGTGAAGGATCGTCACGAAGCTGGCGTTTGAGAGTTCCACCGTCTCGCCTTTACCCGTCGTCACGCTCCCAAACTTCATGTCGGCATCGGTGAGCTGGCGAAACACTTTCCCGGCCGTACCAGCACTTGTTGCCTGCATTGCCAATAATTTTTCCTCTGGCTGCGAAAGCACGTGCGGCCGCGTGCGCACGAGTCGATCGAGCATGAGCCGATAGGGGGCGAGCACGGGAAGTGCCAACCACGCGGCGAGTGCTTGAGGCGCCGTTGCCATGGTCGCCACGATCTCCATAATCTCAGGCCGAAGAAAACTGGCCTTCTCGCCGAAGAGCGTTGCTATGTGCTGGAACCTACCCGTCATTCGCTGCGCTTCCGAGGCAGCCTGATCTTCGCTGGCACGCAGGTGCGCATACGTGCCCAGCCGGTCTCCTGCACGATCGACTTCGAGATCATACGCAAGGCATTCAGCGAGCCGCTCGGGGCTCGACGCCAGCGTGCCCGCAAAAGCGGCAAAGTCGGGGATCCGCAGTTCCCACTCGTCAAGCGCCAGAGCCCATGCCTCGTCGGAGGAAAAAAGGCTGCCCAGATCCCATGTGTCATCGACCGGCACATCCCGACGCGGGGGAACTATTTTTACAGAACGAATGGCCGTTTCCATACCGAGAATTCCTGTCTTCATTCCTCGCTTGATTCAACTTCTACAGCCGCCACACGGCGCTACCCCACGCCAACCCGCCGCCAAAACCGCACGCGACGATCGTGCTGCCCGGACCAATCCGCCCAGCACGCCATGCCTCATCCATCGCCAGTGGAATCGAACCGCTGGATGTGTTGCCGTAGCGGTCGAGGTTGATCGCGAGCTTCGTCGCGGGGATGCCCAAAGCCGTGCGTGCCCCTTCGATAATTCTCGCATTGGCCTGATGGAGCACAAAGCAGTCAATGGCATCCAACGTGAGCCCCGCATGCGCCACCACCTGACGGATATTTTCTTCGGCCAGTCGGATGGCCCACTTAAAAACAGCGCGGCCATCCATTTGCATAAACTGCTCGCGTCGGGCGGTACCCTCAAGAGTGACTGGCTGCCGCGAACCGCTCATGGGACAACACAACAATCCTGCGCCGCGGCCGTCGGATCCCAGCGAGTAGGAGAGCAATCCCTGCGCGTCTCCGGAGGCTGCCGGCCCAACCGACTCCAACAGCACAGCACCGGCACCATCACCAAAAAGCGGCCATGTTTGAACGTCATTTGGATCAACGACTCGCGAATTCGTGTCAGCCCCAATCACGAGTGCCAATCGGCTCGAACTGGCCGCGACGAACTGCGAGGCAGTGACCAACGCATAAATAAATCCAGCGCAGGCGGCCGTCACATCCATGGCCGGTGCATCCAGCCCAAGCTTTTCCTGCACGATGCAGGCCGTTGAAGGGATGCACATATCGGGAGTGAAAGTGCCGAGCACAAGCAGATCAACGGATCTGGGATCCGCTCCAGCATGGGCGATCGCCGCGAGGCCAGCCGCAGCAGCCAAGTCGCTCGTGGCCATCTCGGGGGAAGCATGCCGCCTTTCGTGGATTCCCGAACGCGTTACGATCCACTCCGGATCACAACCCAGGCGAGCGAGATCGGTGTTTGTCACCACGTTCGGTGGCACATAGCTACCAATGCCAGCCAGTCGAAATCCAACTCCCCGACCAAATCGTGACGGCCGCGGCGAAGTGAGAATAGCGGACATCGTGAAGTCAAAGACCAGAGGACGTGACACCAACAGGAACTGTAGGCGAGGCTGCGGCTCACGCTTATTTGGGGGCTTCGGCGGCTTCTGTTTTCTTCTGCGCAATGCCTTCGCGACCGAGATGAATCTTGGCGTATTCTTTGTTGGAAACGACATAATACCAGTCTGCAAAACGATTATTGAGATCTCGCACCCGCTTGCGGGCTGCCTTGACTTGCTCGTCGTATGCATCCTGCTTGCGTTTATTTTCGCGTTCCACTCGCCGCCGCTCCTCTAATGCCGCCTGGGCCTTGGCCTCAGCTTCGTCGGCCTGCTTGAGCGACTCTGCTGCCTTTTCGTCGACAGGCTTTTCTTTCGTAACCTCGTCCTCTGCTGGCTTATTCCCGTCCTTTGCGACTTCCTTCAAAGACTCCTTCTCTCCAGCGGCCTCGGGCAACAATTCCAACGTGGGCTTCTCAAGCAAACCTTCGTTGAACTTCGCCATGACAAGCAAGTACCGGCCAGCGGTTTCGACGGCAGCCGCTTCTTCACCGGGCTTCCCCGACTCCGTTGCGGCAGACTCACCGGCCACAGTCGTGCCGGCCCCAAACCGCAGGACGTATTCCACGCCATCCTTCATCCCAACGGTTGTTTCGCCGTCGGTCGAGAGAATCTCCCCCGACTTCAGCGGCAGAAACCCTCGCTGCTGCATCGAGGCCACTGCTTCTGGATCGCTTGTAAACTTTTCCTCAGCCTTCAGTTCAGCACTGAATCCAGACGGCTTCCTGGCCACGTCAATAATCTTGAGATCACCGAGGGCATTCCGCAAATCGTTGAGCTTGCCAGAAGCTAGTTCTTCGGTGTCTTCCAGTTTCTCATCCTTTGGCTTGTTGTCCGCCGTGAACGCCTCCAGTTTAGCCAGCGACCACTTCGCATCTTTATCGTCGTAGGTTAGATCGATCAGGTTTTTACGATCTTGCTTCACCATCATCCGCCCTTCCGACTCAACAGCGCCCAGCGTGTAATCGTCGAGCGTCAACCGACGCACATCCCAAGGCGAGAGTTTGAGGAGATCTTTTTCGATCCAGTCGTCGAATTTCGTTACAAACTTCGACGTGTCGATCTCGATGCGATAGACGGGGTCTTGCCCTGACTTTCGCACAAATCGCAGCGCACGGCCCGCTGCACCGGCTCCAGCGGGCCGCTTATCTTCCTTGCCAATAATGAGCCGGGCCAGCTTGGTTCCGCCAGCATCTCGAATCTCCACGAGCTCTCCGATGCCCGTCATGCCTGGCTTGATCTTGTCTGGATCGGGTTCGATCACGCCATATGTTTCGTGATCGGCAGGCGACTTGCTCACCACGTCGAGCGACTCAATGTCGACGAGCTCTGTCGCGGCTGCAGCCAGCTGATCCTTTGCATCGGCCGGATAATTCTGGTGCGATGGAAGCACCCACACTCCGCCCGACTGCACTACTTTAAACGGCTGCAGAGTGGCCAAAGCCTCGTCGTATTTGACGATCTCAAGGCTGGCGGCCTTGGAGGCATCGGAGAGCTCCGGAAAAAGCACTCGCTGCCCTTCCACTTCGATGGCCTTGCCCTTAAAGCGTGGCTGCGCGACCACGCCAAGCAAAAGCACTCCCACTCCACCAAGTAAAAATATCGCGGTCTTACGCATCACTGGCGAAAGTCCGGAATTGACAGCCTCTCCATTCATCAACACACTCCTCGTACTCGTTTCAGTGCGGCCCGGATCACCTGAGCCTCGATTTTGCAACGCCCTCGCGCTCGAGAGAACGACGGCGAAAATAGACAAAGAAAGCAACGACCAGTGGCGGAATTGGGGGCAGCAGCACAGCCAGCCACTTTTGGCGGTCTTGCTCGCTTCGCACTTTCGCGCCAAGCTGACGCTCCACTGCTTCTACATCAGAATCCCGCGTGCGTTTGAGTTGCTCGATCTTGGTGTCGAGCCTCCGCTGGGCCAATCGCTGGCGGCTGGCGAGTTGCTGCACAGCCTGCATGGCCGCCTGCGGATCGGCGTCGCCGGCGCTTTCCATGTCCTTAATTTTCTTCTCAAATGCGCCGACCTCTTTTTGCATTTCGGCGTTCGCGCCGCTCTCAGCAGCGTCAAACTGCTCGATAAATTTCTGACGTTCTTGGTCGGCCTGCTCACGAGCACTTGCCACGGTGTCTTCGATTCGCTCCAGAGTGCGGTGCTTGGGCTTCCGTTTGCGGATGTCCAGAAACCGAGTGTCACCCGAGAGCGAGTCGAGGATATTCAACGCGAAGGTAACGTTGTCGAAATTGAGACCAAAGACCTCATCCGGCCGATTCCGAAGGCCAAAGATTCGACCATCCAGCAGATCGATATCGGCCACGACCACAGCCCGAATTGGCTTGGCTTCCGGAGCCGCCGCCTTCCGCTCAACCGAGACGGCAATGACCATCGCCTGCTTCCCAGGCTTTTCAAAGATGCGAAGCTGACGCATGTCTCCGCGATTGCCCATCACTTGCTCCACTTCAATGGTGCCTGAGCGCGTGCTCGTCTGTGCCAGTGGCGTCCAGATCACGTCGGCTGCCTCGTCTTTTGCAACGGCTCCTGGAAATGGAAAGAGCACTTCCTGCAAGCCGGACGTGATGGGTTGCTGCTGATTAAAGCTTGGGCCCACTGCACCTCCTGCACCGGCCTGCGCGGGGGTGGCATCACCCCCCTGATCGGCGTTGATAAACACAAACTCACTGGGCAATTCCAGCTTGGGATGTGGGTTGTAGTCCTGCCACACCACGTAGGGGCTGGATCCCATCTGCCCCATGGCAGGCCTGCCAGAGCCGGCAGCCAACCGCACTCCCAGCGTCTGCCACAGCGGTCCAATATCGCCCTTGGGCTGGCCTCCTTGCGGCTGAAACATCGCCATCGGCCCTCCCGGACTCCGTCTGGGCTGCGAGGTTCCAGGCACGCTTGTCATGAGCACCGGTAAGGGATCCTCAAAGATCGCCACTGGCTGTCCGGCCTGCACGGCCGCCACGAAGTGAGCCATCTGCTCGGGACCAAGCGATGATGGCTGCACGGCCAGCAGCACGTCGTAGGACTCTGTAAGCGGCGCCGATGCGTCGACTTGCACGACATCGTATTGCTTTTCCAATTCATCCAGAATGGGCTGACGCGGCCGCTGCTGCCCGCCCATCATATCGAAGCCCCCGAAGAGATCGGCATCGGTTGCAAGCACACCCAGCCGCTTTCGCTTTTGCTGAGCGGCCGTGCAGACGGAGCGAATCAACTCATATTCCACGGGCGTGCCTTTATCAAAGAACGGCACAACTACTTTTTCCAGGCCGCTGGTAAAGGCGCAGCCCATGAAAATTTCCTCTTCCCGGTACGTGCCTCGCACCCGCGAGAGCACCGTCACTGGCTGGATGCCAAACTGCTGGCTGGCCAGTGCGGCTGCCTCCGTCTTGGGTTCAGTCGAAATCACCTCCACGTTCACCTTCCCTCGCCCGAGTCGCTGGAATTGCCGCAACATATTCAGAAGCGTGAGCCGCGTTTGGGTGTAGTCTTCTGGCACGGTGGGGCTGACGTACGCCTTGATCTCGATTGGCCGATCCGATTCCAGCGTGCCGAGAAGCCGCCGAGTGTCGGGGGAGAGCGAACTGATCTGTTCATTGGACAGGTCAGCGCGAACATCCAACGTTCGAAACAGCAGAACGGCCCCCACTGCTGCGGCCACCAATCCCAACGACCTCGCGACATAGTGCAGCCCCATCTGAGCC
>Ga0194035_1000106_pt1 | contig 48041 bp, 77 predicted proteins | sample JunL2320m_MetaG_FD_148680 | JGI IMG/M metagenome (GOLD analysis project Ga0194035, IMG submission 148680) | Anoxic zone freshwater microbial communities from boreal shield lake in IISD Experimental Lakes Area, Ontario, Canada - Jun2016-L239-20m | ecosystem: Environmental > Aquatic > Freshwater >...
CCAAATAAGGAGTTAATATGAGCAGTACAAGTTCATTCAAGCCAGATTACGTAGAAAAACTAACAGAAATGCGGGATTTATGCAAAAAGCAATTAGAGAGTAAGGGTCTATTTGTGGAGAACACGAGCGACCAAATCGGTCTAAGTATCTCCCTGACACAGTTTGGTCTAAGCACTATATACGCTACCTTGACACAGGAAGAGATTGAGTACATAGTAGATAACGAGATAGAGCTATGAGCGTACAAGAACTAATAGACGAGTTAAAGACAATCAGAGATAAGAGCCTAGACGTTATGATAGGCTCAGATAGCGATTGCAACCTTTGGGTAGCCGATATTTCTGTACACCGAACTGGCGACAGTGGTTACGAGGAATTTGGTGCAGTAGTATTGGAAGTAACAGAATAATATAATTAAAGGAGATAGTATGAAAACATACAGCTTAGTAACAACTCAAGATGTAACACAGGAACAAATAGAAGATGTTATGACGACAGCCTTCGAGGGTGGTAGTAATTACTGGATTGACGAAGTGACAGTAGACATAGAGCCAACCGAAAAGTACAAATATATGAGCGAGGTGCTTACTCGTGGGGGAACCCTTAAGGTATATGTAGAAGGAGAGGATGTGATACAAACACTAACACTAGGCAGGTTCTTGAACGCTTTGAGTAACGAACATTTTGACTTTGACAACTATGACGCAGGTGGTGCCGATGCAGTTTTGCAGAAAGCTATTTTTGGAGAGGTAATATATGGCTAAGACATACTTACAGTATTTAGCTAATAGCAAGCCCATAATATGACAAAAGTAATATTACATTTATGTGCTGATACTGGTAGCGATACATACCCATATCAGGAAGATCCAGACTACGAAGTGGTTAAGGTCGGTATTGCGATAGGTGTGGAGAACTTTAGTGTCGCAAATTGGTTGCACTTCAATGGCTTAGATAAGCAAATCTATGGCGTTGTTGCTAACCCTGTCTGCACCGAGTTCTCAACTGCACGCAGTAGTGGGAAAGCACGCAACCCAGAGGAAGGGATGTTTCTAGTGAAAGAGTGCCAGCGTATTATAGCTGAGGCTAAGTCGCTCGGTGGATTAGAGTTTTGGGTCATAGAGAACCCAGCGAAAGGAGTATTAAAGCAATACTTAGGAGCACCACGATACCAGTACGAGCCTTGGTGGTTCGGTAGCCCGTGGACTAAGAAAACTGCACTATGGGGAGAGTTTAATATACCCGAACGACAATACTTTAACTGGGAAGATGTCCCAAAGATCGATGGTCTATACACAAGACCAGGGAGAGGGAAACCAAGTCTAGCGTTTATGCACAAAAACCACAAAAGGTTCATTAGGGAATTTGATGTGTTTAGTAGTGATGATGTAGATAGTGATATGGAATTTAGAAGTTTGTGTTCGCAAAAATTTGCAAAAGCATTCAAGCAAGCCAATAGTTAAGGGGGGTAATAATGAAAAGTCAATTCAGCCATACGGGGCATAAGAATATGAAGGAGTCTGGTAAAACATATGCAGAGTATCTAGCCGACAGGAAACCTATAACAAGAGACCTTGCACCAGTTGGAGCTTTGCCAAAGTACTCGAAAGGAGATACGCATAGGTCTAGACGTAAAATTAAAGCTATGAAAAATCACGGGGAGGTTTTTATACATCAACTACCAACAAAGAAAGACGGGACATTAAAGAAAGCAACATTAAAGAGAATGAGGAGTATTTAACTATGAGTTACTACGACGCGCCTAGCGATGAAGTATTTAACAAAATCAAACAGGCGGCAATCGAGATCTGGCAGACCTATGATGATACTTATGGTTATGCCACGGAAAAACTGAACTATGTAGATTCCATCACTAATATCAAAGATAATTGGGGTACATTAGTAGGAATGTTTGATCACGATAATCAGATGAAACTATTAGCTAAATTGTCTCCTGAAGCGAGACAGAAAGTAGGGGAGTGGTTATGACCGAAGAAGGAATGCAATTTCTATTAGACCAAGAATATATAAGGCTAGACAGCCCATGGGAGGATGAATAATGCGACATCAAATAGATACAGGCGAGGAGGTTCGGGTTGGATAAGATTAAGCAAACCAAATTAGAAACTGCAGCACTCAGAGGATGCAATCTGTTAGTTAATAATGGGTTGGGTCACTGGAAAGTAAAAATTGGTAACACAACTAATGTTATAGCTCGGACACGTCACAAAGATAAGACCATAGAGTATAGTAGGAAGTTTATATACCAGTCGACAAAGGAGCAGTTCGATGGCATAACATTACACGAAGCCACACACGCTCTGCTAGGACCAGATAAAGGTCACGGTAAAGAGTTCGTGGACAAGTGCATAGAAATAAGCCCAAACGATAAGTATATCGGCGACAAAGCTAATATACGATTAGGCAGATATATATTAACCTGTCCTGAGTGTGGTTATTCGGGTCAAGCAAATACTAAGCTAAATGGTTACTGTGCGAAATGTGACGAGAAAGGAAAGATGGCAAAGTTTAATATAGAGAAAAATATCATCCATGTAACGGTATGGTAGGCATCCATATCTTGGTGCCCGACAGGAGTGGTGGATTTACGGACAAATTGCCTGTAATATCTACCATCTCCATGTCGTTAAATGGCGTTAGCGTCGCTAAACTGGTGGCAGACAAAATTTCCACCACGTAACCATCAGTAAAAATATTATTATCAGTAACTAGAGCGTTAGGCTCATATTCACCAAATTCCTCAACATACTGCAGAAATTGTCCACACAAAAATAATTTATCACCAAAACTTATTTTGGATTGACCCATACTGGCATAGATCCTTCCTTCACATATATCTGCCCATCGAATAGATCTATTTCGTAAACATACCCATAATAAAATTCTTTTCTAACGTACGTTGGAGCGTACGTGTCATTCGGGCTTGATATAAGTAATATATAACTGTCTTTTTTGGCGACACCATAGTTTGATGGGGTGCCAGCCGTGCTTGTAATAGAATATCTGATACTATACCCCGATAATGTACCTAAAAGCATTAAACTGTCTATAAGAGCTTTATTTGTGGTCACAAGCTGTGTTCTGAGGTTATCTTGACCGCCAGACGCATCAATAATTGTATTGATTAGCAATTGTGATAATTCTTTAGTGCTATTATAGATAATTTTATCAGACAAAAACATCTCTTTTCGCTTATCAGAACCTAAACGCGTTATAAGACGGGCGCATAGCATATTCTTCGAGCTAACCACGATCTTGGGACTTGTTTTTTCGCTGTGCTGCATATGCCAGCTGAATCCCATTCGGTCTAGTATGTCCCCGATTATTCGAGTCTCTTCTTCGATACGCTTCGGATCTAGGAATAAATATAGCATCGGTTTGCCGGGCTTTTTTCTTATAAACCCGCGGATTAAGACGTAGCCCATCAGTTTGTACCAGTCATAGTGAGATATTGTTGTATATCTAGTCCCGAACTCATCTTTTATTATGATTATTTCCTTTTTTGGTTCTTCGGAAAAATTATATCTAAACTTACGATAAATTCTAGTGTCTAAACGAGCTTTTATGTTCTCGGCTCGTGCAACTTGAAAATTATTACCTTTCGCGGTCTTATCTTTGTCAAAAACTACGGGGTGATGAGGTGTCACCGAAAAATGCCAGTTTCTAGCACCGATTTGTGTTACAAAACCGTCATATTTTCGTTTTTTGAGTGCAAATGGTTGTATGAACTCAGCTTCGCCAAGGAAATTTCTTACTAGAACACGATCTTTGCCGGAAACGTCTTCTATTCTCTTCCAGCCAGCATCGGTAAACACCTGTGTGTCTGCAATAAAAGCCATGTTACCACCTTATATATGAGCTAATGTTTTTAGGCTTCATTTTGTTTGCCGCCATATTAGCAATCATAGCGGAGTCAGCATGGTCAGGAGACCGCCCCAGAAGCTGTCTAAGCTCTTTTTTACGTGTAACGCGGGGTTTGCCAGTATCTAAGTCATATCGGTGTGCTGTGAGCTGTCTGAGCAGGTAACCAGCTTCCCATACTGTGTCTAGTACTTTTATAGCACCGGAGTCTGCGTTTACCATAAACTCATAGTAACCATCGTTTCTAGTTTGTAAACTAGCCATATATACCTGGACGTTCCAACCCATAACTCTTAACGCGTCTCTTAAACTAGCACCAATGCCATTGCCTTCTATAGTAATATTACGAGCTAGGGGCTTAGAGAAGCCATTACTCTCGGCGAAAGCAATAAGTTTGCCCGCGATATAAAAACCGATCGCGTCATCTTTACCTTGCGGCGACTTAACTTCAAGCTGTTTAGTGATACAACCGTTCTCTACGAGTGTGAAGACAGTATCGTCCTTACCTGTGTCTGAAGGGTCAACACCAATATATTTTTCGAACTTTTCGGTTGCTTGTTCGGGTATGTCGAATATAGTCATCTTGTCAACCAAAGCCATAGGGAATAAACTGTCGTCTTCATCCATATAATTCCAGTCACCGTCTAGCAGACGCTTCCTTTCTTGTGGGGGCAGTCGTTTCAGCCCTTCAATATAGTTATCATCGATGAACGGGTTATCTAGCACGGTAGATCGTATGTATGCACTGTAGGCGTCTACACGCTCACCGTCAACCCAAACGTGACCACTCTTCCATTTCTGTATTCTGCCACCACCGAGCTGGTCGTATTTATCATAATAGTCTTGGCGAACGAAACCGGGGGATGGGTTACAAGAAGCAACAACCTTACCAGTCAGCCCGTATTCTTTATTCAACCATCGGTTTACACGACTTGAAAGAACGTCGTAGGCTTTTTTATTTACCTCACCTACCTCATCCACAAACGCACCAGTAAGTTCAAGTGAACCTAAACTTTCCATTTCTGGGTCAGATGGCTTCGCGGTTAGGTCTAATAGTAGTATCTGTGAACCGTTGGTGTATTCTATCGTAGAGTCCAGTAGATTTAATTTATAATCGTTCTCCGAAATCCCTAATGTGCGATGCACCTTAGATATTAGAGTTGCAAGGGTTGTTTGCTTCAAACTCTTTAACTCTTTACGAGCAAGACCCCAGCGTGTACCGGGATACTTTTTACATGCAATCGCACACAAGAGACCTAGGAGAAAAGATTTACCACCACCGGCACCACCACCGAAAACAATACTAATAACACGCGGGTCGTCAAACTGCTGCATAGCGAGGTTCTGCACCTCAGATATAGTTAAATCAGGATGCATCGGTCTCTTCTATTTGTTTAATATCACTTTCGAGAACTTCTTGGGGGTCGATAGTGTTCTTTAGTTGTTTAGAGGGCACGACTTGAATAAGGAACTCTGACTTGGCAAAGAACCCATTGTCGGTTTCGAGCATAACTTTATCGCCGAAACCAGTCTTTCTAATCCATTCAGCAGCTTTAATATCACCACCCATCGCCTTGACCATCATAACGGTCGAAATAATATAAGCCCCGTTCTTAGCGGGTAGTCGTTGCCAGTACTCTGGTTGGTTTTGAATTACTTTATCAACTAATGTATCGTCATCAAGAATTTCACGCACGATCTTATCAAGGTTGCGTGGTCGTTTTGGTTTGCGAACTTCTGCTACGTAAGTACCAGCTTGTTGTTCGGCTTTCTTTTTGTCTCTTTTTTCTTTTGAGGCAGCGTTAGCTTTTTCAATATTTTTCAAAAGTCTCTGCTTACGCTCTTCAGGCGTTTCTGGTTGCATATATTTCTCTCTTTGTTTTCTATACTAATTATACCATTAAAACAAATCCCCCGATGGTGTTTCGAGGGAGTAGAATATAAATAAGAAAACGCTGGGCGAGGATACTACTTCTAGCACTTTACTCGCATGGGCCCCTACCCAACTAGTCTTTACTTTAATTGTGTTCTAGTATTTTAGGGGTTTTGCTGACTGTCTTGCATTTCTGCAAAGGTATACCGAGTTCATGGTTACTCCACGATATTTCTACTCTTTCGAGCTACCTTCAGGCATTTGTCGTTGGGAAACATAATATGCTACCAGCGTCTTCATGTTAATGTTCTACTACTTACTATTATACACCCTTGGATAAAGTACGTCAATAGTTCTTATGTTTTATTTGTACTTTTTTATTATCTCTCGTATTTCGCCTTCGGTCACACCATTGCACGATCGTGCCAAACTCCACAAAGCGTCTACAGCTAGTAATGAATATTGTGCGACTAGCTTATTTTCGTATTTAGTTAGGTTACCACCCAAGTCTACGTTGCAATGATTACATTGACACCATGCATTTAAGGGGTGCCAGCGAACACCAAAATAGCCACGACGTATAAAATGACCAGCCTGCAATTCACCTATCGGTAGATAAGCTCCACACGTATAGCAATTGTTGTACCCATAATTAGCGCCACGATTTCTAATATATATACTAAATAAACGATCAGCCTCTTTTATTAAGGACTGTCTACTCATTTTATTTTACGTTTATTATCGGTTAATGGGTTGTAAGTTCTTAAGCTTTTAATCGACCTTCCATCATATAGCGTGGACCCACAGTTCGTACATGGTATGTGTTTATTGTGTCCGCCAGGCAACCAGTTGTGGTGTGTAGTCCACTTATTACATTTCATACACTGAAAGACAACTGAATGACGATTATTGATGTCTTCTTCGGTCAAAAATCCGTCCATTACATATGTACTAATCATTATATTACCTGTTTCTAGGCTTAATTGTTTTCATGAAGTTTATGATACCCATTTGTGCATCTAAGCTAACTGCAATATCTAGAGTTTCATGGCACAACTGAGGTGACGGTGTTGAACGTGCGAAGCCAACCATTTCTTCTAGTATATGACTAATTCTATCGCTATCACTGCTCCATCCAGAGTATTCACGACCAAGATCGTGCACTACACTTAGTACTGGTCGTGACGGTACATGTAACGGCTTGATTACGTTATGTAAATAGTCGTGGGTTGATCTGGAGGCACCAACTACAAAAGCGCCTAGTTGTCGCACTTGCCTAGACTCGGTTCCAGCAATCCACTCTGGTCGTTCGAACAACAAGTGATGTCTGGTTAGCGAGTCAGCTTGCTGTCTTTCGAACGGTGGTGTCATATTATCCTATCCTGTTTTAATTCTTTTACTTACCCTGCATAGGTGTTAACGGTACTTCTGCTGGTGGGGTAGTTGTAGGTGTCGGTGTGACAGTGGAACTATCTACGCAAGCCTTATATATCACAGTTTTTGGTTCTGCAGGAGAGCCAAGTGCGCGTATTACAAATGTCGTGCCAAAAAAACCAATAATAGCGAGCGATAAATATATAAGTGTTGGAACTATCGTCTTAATTGTTATTTTCATGTTTTATCCTTATTTTTTACTTTAATTAACTAGAGCCTTAAGATTATTCTCGGGATCTCTCATAGTCCCAGTCTTCATCTATTACATCTTCTTCTGGTGAGCCTTCTAGTACTTCGCCACAGTCAGGGTCTGAGCATACATAGCCAAGACTTTCGGTCTGATAATGACCATCAAAGCCCATATGGTCTGTCGTAAATTCTTCAACCTCAAACTCATCATGAATACAATAAAATACTCCATCTTCTAATTCCCATGTGCAGTTCGGGTATTCGTATACTTTTATTTTCATATTTTAATTATAATTTATATTATATTAAAAATCAACAGTCTTTATGCTTATATTAGTACGAAAGTTCTAGGTAGTTAGTTGGCCATAATTGTTCAGGTGTGAGCAGTTCTGTAAGGGGGGTAGTTTGACCAGCCTGAACGGCTATCTCCATCGCTTCTTTTGGCAGCACAAACTCATCTGTGCTAGTAACAAAACCATAAATGCGTTGATCCATAGGGTAACTAAATTTATGTGCTAGATTAGAGATGTTGCCATAATCATGGCCCTCTAAGATTTCACCGTTAGAAAACATTGTAGCCGCTCTTGCGATTATCATAGCACCCCCTTGTTAAATCTATACTTCTATTATATACCATTATAATAGTAAGCACAAGAGGCTTATTCTAGTTCATATATATATTGGAACTCTGTATAGTAGACGGTGCGATAACTAACGGCGTAAAGGCCTTCACGATTCATTTCTGAAATAGTAACATACTGACCATCAACACTAACTCCCTCTACGTATGCAACGTGACCAGCCCAACCTGCGGTCGTAGTCGCAACAGCACCTTTTTTTGGCGTGAACCCGACATTCCATCCCTGTGATTGTGCTCTAGCATACCAAGTATTAGCGTTGCCCAAGTTGTTAGGCAGATCAGGTCGTTTGCTTTTAGCCCACCAAGTACAGTTACCAGGAGTGTACAAATTACCAAAAGAGTCCGCAGAGAAAATAGTAACATGTACAAACATATTTTTAATTTCTTCTAGTCGCTTCTTTTCAGCTTCTGCGGCGGCTTTTTTGGTCGCTAGTTTATCTGATAGTTCGCTAATTATTCTTTTTTCGCCGTCTAGTTGTTCTAGTAGTGTTTGCTTTTTAGTCTCTAGATTGTGTATCTCTTCGGCTGTGCTCAGTAGTAGCCCTGTTTTTTGAATAACCGTCTGACCCTTGTCTTCAATAGTTTGCTCATTAACCCTTAGTGGTTGTAAGTCTTGTGCATTAACAGTACCCCCAAGAATTAACACGCTAGAAGAAAGCATAACTAATAGCAGAAAAAGGTATATAAAAGAATATCTAAGTTTAGACATTAGTTTGCCCCCAGTTCTGCTTCAAGCTTTTGACGCTCTGTTATTGCGTTCTGTGTTTCGGTCTCTAGTTTATGGACCTCTTGTATGGTCTTCTCTTTGACCCCTGCGGTCTTATTGAGTTCTGTATCCAGTTGCACTGTTTCAACATTTAACTGTTCAATATGTGCTGTTTGCTTTAGTAAGTGATGCTTAACGTTTACTGCGTCGCTTACTGCTAAGTAGGTGAATGGACCAACTACTACCAGAACCACGACTGTGGTAATTATTTTGCTACTCATAGGCCAGTTGTCTTACCGTCTTAACGGGTGAGTGGACAACGTTTTGTCTCCTCTATTTGTATAGTTTCGAAAATGCTTTTATTAATATATAAGTTGCGAACACCACCTGCGGTGTTAATGCCAAAAATGATAACCCAGTATCGACAAAAGTTCGCACAACATAGGTGCTGTATATGATACTCACAATCACAAACAACAAACCTATACCCATTATACCATTTTTTCTCTGCTGAATTACGGCTTTTTGCTCTATTTTAGTCATTTTTTTAGCTGTTTTACTGGGGTGTAGAGCTTTATTAACAACATTACTAAAATTGATCTTAAGAACTATTAATTTTGCTGTTGTAAAATCCTTAATATGTGTTATGCGTTCTTTTATTATTGTTGATTGCGTTCTTTTCTTTACCACATATTTAGCTTTTTTAGTTGCGACCTTAGTTGTTGGTGTTTTTTTCACTTTATGAAACTCCATTTCTTCGTAATATAACTTAAATTCTTCTAATGTTTTTGCCATAATATAAGTTTACTAAACATAAGCGAATAAGTCAAGTACTATTTGTTATACTGCTAATAAGAGATGTACATAAAGAAAAACGGCAAATTGGTTAAGATAACGAAGAAGTCTATTGGCGCGGTCTCACCATCGACACTAAAAATAAAAAGAGATGCTTTTGAGCGTAAAAAGAAAACCACCGCTTTTAGGCAGTGGCGAGCTTACCAATATAAGGTAGTTCAGCGAGGCGTGTGCTTTTATTGTCATCGACCCATTACTGATGTATGGGTAACCGATCATATCATACCGCTGTTTCGTGGCGGCACCTCAGCCTACAAAAATCTTTGTGTTACATGCTGGAGATGCAACGAACTTAAGGGCATTAAGATTATAGAGCGCTAATAGTACTCTATAAGCGTCGCTAGTGCAGAAAATGATAAAGTATACGCAATCCACTCAAAAAGACCGCCAGCGAACGCCAGTGACGTTACAGCACCTATTATAACGGTCGTGCATGCTACACACGACAGCATGTCATATAGTCCGCCTTTTCTTGTCTGCTTTTGAGCAAGGTATGCCCTAAATCGTACAAACATATCAAGTGGACCGCTCTGATTGACTAACAGGTCAGATACGCGCCATACTATAAGACCTCCAAATATCAGACTTACAATATTCATTTTTTAGGTATCTTTAAGAAATTTGGTCGTTGCTGGGTTACATACATGATACGAACCCATGTATACATAAATGAATTAAACATATACACACCAAGTACAAGGTGCACTAACCAGCCGCCAGTTAGCTTCCACATAATTGCCGCAAACATTAGATGTAAGAGCGACAACTCTGCGTCTAACCAGTATTTTAATAATTCTATTTCTGTTAATTTTTTCATATTTTTACACCTCTTCCATTGGTATGTTTTCGTTGTCGTCTTCAGCTTCAGTATCGCCCTTTTCTATCTGAACGATGCGTGCTTTGTGTTGTTGAATTTTAGTTTCATAAGTATTAACACGCGACTGGTGGAATGTTAATTCTATCTTCTCTCTGTTGATCTCTTTTTCTGATTCTTCTAGCGAGTTTTTTAGATCGTTAAAATTATCAAAGATAAAAGTAATCGGCTGTACACCATTAGATGGGGAGCTAATCTGTGCAGCGTACTTTACCTTAGCTGGTTCTAGACTAGATACTGTAATTTGTACTGTATAATCTAATGTATTGTCTTTAAGAGACTTGCGTATTACTTTCTTGACTAGCTTTTCTAGCTCTATTAACTGCTCTCTCGCGTCGTTGCTTACTTTTTGCATTTTTGCTCCTTATTTTTTTTAGCTTATTAGTGTTTTTGGTAAATTGACTATCTGTTGGTGGTTTTCTTCGTCGGTCAGCACGAGTGTATACACGTTTGCCTAAAATAGTCTGTTCTTCTTCTGGTGTCATATTATTATTTTACTCCTTTTTCCATTATTGACCTTTATTTATAAAAACTAAATCAGGGAAACCAGTCCACCGGTCTACTCTTTCATAGAGTTCAAAGCCCCTACTTGTTAGATATTCGGTTACTTGATCGGTTGAACTGTTAACCTCTGTTTCTAATTCGATAACTTTAACTTTGCTTATATGCTCGCCTAGACCCTGCAGCACTTCATAGGATAGACCCTCAACGTCAACAAGCATTACATCTATCGTTTGGACACCAGACTCCTCTACTAAGTTTGCGAGCTTAGTTACCTTAACTTCGATAATTTCTTTTGTAATTGTAGGGTCTGCAGACATGTTACCGTCTAGCCAATGAGTGTTTAAGCTCGAGCAACCAACAGTACCCATATCAACACCATTATTTCTACCGAATACAGCAAACTCTGCTGTGCCCTCAAAGTTTGAGACAGCAACATCGAACACACGTGAGTCTGGGAAAAGGTGTTTAATCTTTGTAGATTGGCTAGGGTTTGCTTCGACAAAATAAAGGTTAGCTGGATCTGTTGCACCTATTCTCAGGGCAACCTCAAAACCATCTATACCGTCTCTTGAACCAACTTCCCATACGACTTTGCTATCGCTTGAAAAATTATCGTTGTATGCTCGTACTACAGTATCTAGCCACTTATTCATTATTCGCTCATCTCAATCATTCTTATATCATATAAGAGTTTATTTAACTTATCTAAATCTGGTGGTGTCATATCAAAACCCTTCCATTAAATACTCTATGCAATTTTCAGGTACTTGTGTTATACCTGAATGTCGGTATTTTTCACACCTATTAACTAGCATGTATTTACTTATCACGGTTGATAGTATTACGCTACTAGCAATTATTAATATGGTTAAATATATTATATTTATAGTGTGCTGTATTATCTTATTTTTTTGCATTGGTATACCTTTATTTTATTCCTTTTTATTTTATTCGTATAGTATCCATAATATTATTATAGTTCAGCATAAGCGTTATGTCAACTATAGCTTGCCGTATATCTTGCTAGATAGGGTGGGTGGTTTTTTTCTAATCCACTTAAAAGTAACTACAGTTAGCCAGAGATCAATTATCAGCTGTTGATATATCTGGTCATAGTTATCACCATAGGAGTACGGTCTACTACGAAACACTACGACAGCATTTGGGTTTACTCCCTCTTTCGGTAGATGACTGTACGGTTTTCTGAACTTAAAAGTCATATCTTGCGTCTCCAATCTGTGCAACGTTTATACCATAAACGTCTCTTAGCATATTAGCTATTCTTGGACGATCATCGAACCATAGAAGAACGTTATATTTACCTACGATATGCTGTTCAATAAATTCTGCTTTTATAACTTCGTCCGAACGGTTGTCTTCTATGTCGCTACCTTCTAGATACTGTGGTCGCATCGCAAGTAGGTCGTACTCTATGTCATGTCGTTCTAGCCAGTCTTCGGTTTCTGTTCGGCAAACACTGTTTCTTCCACTAAATATAAATATCTTCGCATAATCAATAACTCGCATACCGTCTAGTGCGTGCGCCACGCCTAGATTTATATCATCTTGACCAACCTTAGACCACTCATATGGTGAGCGACTTTTAGGTCCCTTAGTAAGAGTCCCGTCTATGTCAGACACAACTACAAACGGTAAGTTTGGGTCAAATTCTAGAAAAGTAGGAAGGGTTTTAACGTGGTCGTGAAACATCTTACGAATCGTCTGCTCGCCAACGGCGTTAGCGCGTAATGCGTCACGCTTTATCACCTCTGCCAATGACGTATCAAAGAAGTCTTTTATTTCAATTTTTGCTTCATATTTACGAGCAATTGCAGACATTTGCAGTATGTGTTTTCTTACTAGGTTAGTATCTGAGACTATAACACTTTTACCACTAGACAATGCACTGTGTATACGCTTGTCTCGCTCTTTGATTACAATGCTTTCGTCGCCACGGCTATGGTTATATACACCACCCCTAAAAAGACTAGGTTCACTTCTTATATCGTCTTTTTCTATTCGCACCCTATTAGCTTCGTCTATCGCGACCCAATTAAGTGCATATGTAGTTTTACCAGATGCAGGTAGTCCTTTAGTGATAATGACCGTTAGTTTATTTTTGTTTTCCATTTTTATTCTTTCGCTTCGCACTTTAATTATTGTCTGCTACAGACAATGTGTTATTTAATAAATCATCCAGCTCTGGTTTTCTTTCTTCATAATACATAAGCGCAAAAGCATTCCATGCTACTGCTGCCATATGATCTTCTGTTCTGTCGCCTTCTCGCCACTGTATCAAATGTCGAAATAGTGAAGCGTATGCCCGAGAATATGGTTGGCCTTTTTTCCAGTTATCGTCGTCATACTTTTCAGCACCCCTTGCATATAAGTCTGCTAATCGTCGCAAGCCCTCTGCGGGTATTAGGTCAAACCGAGGCTTACCAGACTGCGTATCGCGTACCATACCAGAATCAAAAACCTGCCTCTCGCCACTATCTTTAGTAACAAACTGTTGTTTCTTCATATCCTAATTATACGTCATAAAAACGCTTATGTCAATTAGAAGCTTGCCAAGTACTACCAGATAATAATCTTAGTTTAACGATACGAGTCGGGCCAAAGGGCGTTAATTCTAGGTCTTCGCCATAGTTACGTGTTAGGTGGGTTACTGGTAGTCCCCAGTCTATATAATTATTGAAGCCTTTATTACGCATAAATAGACCAAGATTCACGTCAGGACCAAGACCATTTTCAGTATAGAACTCATGCTCTTTGTATAGGTCAGCACGTATTAACGCACAATACAAACCACATGCGTCGATAGGTTCTATTACAGTAGGGTCTTCCGATACCCTGCTTGTTAATGACGTAATGACCTTAGTATCAGCTATATCATCTACCGTCCATGCACCTATATATGGCACACCCCATCGCCCGACCTCTACACCAGTAACCATGCCAGTATCTGTATTTTTGGTCATAGTTTTCACTAGTCGCTCAAGAGCGTCTGACGGTAAGATACCATCATCTTCTATGCTAAAAATATAATCAGTATCACCGATGAGTGTTCTTATTTGATTATGTATATTAACAATGTGTCTACGACGGTCTGGTATTGAAAATGCCAACGTTAGACTCGTTGATTCTGCGAAACGTACAAACTCAAAGTCTAGACCAACTATTTTATTTCTAGCCTCAACATAATCGCTGTGATGACCGTCGTATACCACTAAAAGGTTATTGGGTTTGTGAGTCTGCGCTAGTAGTGATTCAATAACCCTATCAAGATATTGCATCCGCGAAACTGGTAGAATTGCTGTTATGTTCATTTTTTGTATTACCTTGTCGTGTTACTTATTATATCATTAATTTTTGCATAAGTAAAGCCCACTTATGTTTAATAGATTCTGCGGAGTATTCTTTAATAGCTGTGTTTCTAGCTAGTTCTTTGTATGAATACATAAGACTGTCGTCTGCACCTACAAGCTGTGCGATTCGTTCAGCTAATGCTGCATGGTCAGCAGAATAAACATCAACTAGCGTTCTAGCTTGAAACGATGTCTTTTTTTCTGCAGACACAAGCCACTCTTCTGGAAGTATTTTATTGTTTGGGTCAATATCCGTCATTACAACAGGAAGACCAGATGCAAGCGCCTCGTTCATCGGCAGACAAGCACCTGCATACCTACGAGGAAGTATCATAGCATCAAAATTACGGTATAGCTCTTTCTCATCGGTTGGTTCACTTTTGTCTATGGTTATTCTAGGATCGTCGAACATATTAACATTAGTAGTTTGAGTTTTTATAACTAGCTCAAAATCAATATTGCTAGGTATGAGTTTCATCGCATCTAGCAAGTCTTGTGTGCCGTTCCTGTCTTCATATGTTTTTCTACCAGCAATATGTAAAAAGCGTTTTTTGCCTGTTCTAGTTAGGTTTTGTTGGTATATAGACTCATAGTCTTCGATAAAAAGCGGTGTCGCACAATATTCAGTTATGTCTGGCCATAGTACTTTCTGTTCTTCTAAGTGCCAATAAGAGTGGTTGACCAGTAAATCTGGTAGTGGCAATAATGGTTGCTTAATGTAGTCAGTAAATTCCCAATTATTCTGAATGATAGTTTTAATGCCTCTTACTCTAGCTGCGGATATTAGTTGATAGTTATATGGTATCTCAAAAGTTAAAAGAATATCGGTATCGTCCAGTATGGGATTGATTTCATTAGTTTTAATAAAGCCGTCTATTCGATACGCATTAAGGTGATCATACCACTCAAAATGCTGTTCGTTATTATTGAATGGTCTAGAGTCTATCACAATAACTTTATTAGGGTTTAATAATCTTACCCAGTTTCTACTTTGTATGCCTAGTCCTGTTAGGTCGGCACGAGCTATTATAGTTATTTTTGTCATTTTATCGCCCTGACTATCAAACTCTCTTTAGGTCGTAGGTCATGCTCACTCTGTAAAAGTATTTCTACATTATTGAACCCTGCGTGTCTAAGTTTTTCCGCCATCAGGTACGATGTGTATATAGATTTTCTACCGTATCCTATTATGCTTTTACAAAAAGCCTCATCAATACTTCCTAGAAATCCAGGGAACCCTTCATGATCTTTTGCTTTGTAGTTTTCGAACGCCTTAACCATATCAAAGTCTATAACTTCTATTACCGCGTCGTCTTTTAAGTACTGACGTATGTTTGCTAGTGCTCTGTCTACCTCGTCGTATGGTAGTACGCACAATACGTGGTTTATAAGCACATAATCTACTTGACCAATCATTGATTCGTCAAACTTTAGCACATCCATATAAACAGCACCCCCTACTGGCGGATGTTCCAGCCCGTTAGTGTTAAGCCAACCCTCTTTAATATCAAAACCGCAACCTAAATTCCATTTCATTGGTACTGCCATAGCCTTTCTGGTACGTAAATTATGTATGGGTCTAAAATGCCCGTGTGTATTTGTGATTGATAGCAAAGCATAGAGCGTATCTTCTTCGCCATCTTGTCATTTGTCGTGGCGTGTTGAGTAAGTTTTGTTGACGATAGTTTGAGTTCTATCAATCTAGACCAGACTAATTCTGGTTCCATCACTCTTAGGGGCAGGTCTTCCCATAAATATATAGGCAGGTCTGTATTTAACGCAAGAACTGCATCGGTAACTTTTATATGGTCAGGATGACCAAGACCTATAGGACACATAATGAACTCATAATCATAACTACTTAGTATCTCTTGTAGTTTTTCGGTTATTTGTTCTGTGTCAGTCTCGTTACCGTACTGGCCATCTGGGAAGTCTAGATTTATGGCGGTAGCTTCAAGTAGTGCTAGAGCTGAGTCGTTTTCGCGTCTTCGTTGTGCTACTGCATCTTCTGCGTTCTCAAACCCACACTTTATGTCGTATGGTGTTTTGACTCTGGACGCCGTAAGTGGGAAGCCACCGAATACCGTTACAACTTCAGCGTCTGGTCGGTCTGCCATAAATTGACCAGCTGACAATACTGCGTCATCAAAATGTGGCGATACTAATAATATTTTTTTCATTTATTCCTCACAAATAATACGTTACGTTGATGCCATGAGTTGACTTCAGACTGGTCAACCTCTGGTTGTTTCTGTATTTCATTCAATGGATCTGCTAAAAATGCGACAGCGTTATTGTCAGCTGCGTTCGGTATAACATAAGCACGATACCCACATTCTTTAATATTCTTTATAAGTGCTGGGTAGCGATCGTGAAACACTGGCGATATTTCAAATACTGCATAATCTACATCACCCTTTAAGAAACTATCCTTCATGATGCGAAATGCTTCTGGTTCTTCGCCTTCGATATCACATTTTAATAAGTGTATTCTATCTGCTGGTCTTACTTTACTTTCTTTATCTACAATACCAGTCTGTACCTCTATATTATACGTACCGTTCATATGTACACTGCCGAGTAAGAGTGATGCACTTTCTTCGTCAGCCTCAAACGAATGAACGTTATAGCCGCTTAATAGTGCTAGCATAGAGTACCAGCCTATCTGCGAGCCAAAGTCGTATACTCTATTATATCGTCGTGGTTGTTTAAGGATATCTGATATGAGTGCAGTTTCATACTCCTCCCAGTGACCTTTCTGGTCTATCTGTTCAGAAATAATGTCGTCTGCGGGACACCACGTCTCTCGCGGTACATATATATGCTCTGCGTAGTCGTATATATTTAATTTGAACTTATACCCAAGATAATCAATATCTCGTACTAGATGACCATGTTTATCGTGTATAGTGCATCTCATATTTTTTGCATATAGAATCTTATATTATGGTTTTCTAATTCTTCGGCTCGAACTATGTATTTGCATTGTGAGTAAAAACCTGTTGTAATACCATAGTGCTTAGTTGGGTCAAAAAAGTCCATCGACTGAATATCAAACCCACGAACGTGTGTCGGATCTATCCACAAGAACTCTGCTCGCCAACCAGGAGTCTGTATAAATAGCTCCCCACCCGGCTTTAGAATGCGGTGACACTCTTCAATGAAAGCTACGACACCGGGCTTAAGGTCTTGGGTATACGGTGGCAGATGCTCAAGAACATCAACTGCACGTATCTCAGAAGCTGAATTATCTTCGAACGGCCATGGGTATATAGCCATATTATGAACTACATCAATACCATCTAGTGGCACAAGGTCAACATTAACCCAGTCTTTGCGAATATCAGTACCAGCACCAAGATTAATTTTAATAGACGAGTCTTCGTCTTTTTTACTAAAAACAATATCAAGCATCTCTTGCATTCGGTTTAGATATGTATGGTCGCGTTTTGCACGCTCAAAACCAGCCTTACGTATCTGCTCTCGCTCTGCATCATTCTTTAGGTAATAATCTATCTTTTCTTTTAATTGTGCAAAATTACCATAATCATAAAATACGACTTCTTCATTTTCTTTGAAGTCTTTTTCTAGGCCACTTATTCGTGGGTGAATCATAAAACCACCACGACCAATTGTTTCGTAAACACGGTCGCTCCAATAGTTTGGGTGGTGAAAACCGACATTCAACGAGTCGCCGATAACAACTTTAGCATTCGCGTATAACTGGTTCAAGTCTGCTTCACGCACTAGTTTCTGTGGGTGGCCGTACTTGCGATAACCATCAAGTTTTTCAAGCACGTCAATAAGTTGGTGACGATAAGGCCATTCTTTATGCATGTATTCTTTACCGCCGCCGACAAATATAATATTGCCCTGCAATTCTGGGTCTGGGTTAGGTTCAAACATGACACAACCCTCGTCGAATACACCAGCACGCAACCAGTGATGATTGATGCCGTGTGCTTCAAATACTTTTTGAGACGCTGGATCTCCGTCTGCAGTAAATACAAAGTCAGTTCTCCATCGTGGGTCTGTATCTAGCGTGGCTTCACGACTAATACCAACAAATAGGTCTAGGTGTACGTTGACACTTGCTATACCAAGACGGCGTACGTTTTCAATGTCTTGCAGGGTTACAAAACCCTCCCATGTGCGTACCCATAAGAACATATCATGTCCGACAACTTCTCTAATAATATCGTTACGTTGTATTTCGTTTTCTTGCTTGCGCGTTACTTCATGACCAAGCTTTTCGAGGCTTTTAGCCCAATGAACCTCAGAGCACCAAGGTGCAGAGAAGTTTCCTATCATATATATTTTAGACATTATTCTATTTCCTTTGGTTTTAATGTACCTGTACCGATCACTGAACATTGAGATGCTAGACTTAGCTGTTTAGCTGAATTATCATATTCATTTTCGTTCGACTTAAGTATTTTATTGCGGAGAAGCACAATACCCTGCTTATTATAATTATTGTACTGATTATAAGATATCCACTGATCCAAGCCTGTACCTACTATCACCTTATCTGGATAGAGTACGTATGTGAGTCTACCTCTATTAATTATGGTTGGAAAATTTTTCATGATTTATACGTTTACAAATTGTGGCTTAATGTCTCCATCTTTCTCGGTCATAGCCTTGCGATCGCTAAAGAAACCGTGACAGTCGTTGCACTGAAACTGATGGTAGCGAGACGTGTTGGTCGTTCTCTCTCTGTAAGCCTTAAGCCTAAAGCTATAACTGCCACAACGAGGACATGAGTCATATTCGCCGCTGATGCGTGAAAGACTTGGGTGCTGATGCATGAACGGTCGCATCTTAAGATATATTTTTGTTGTTTTGTCAACATCATTCTTGCAATATATATCCATAAGTTTCCATGCTTTTTTATCACCATCTAAGAATGCATCAACCCATAGGTCTTTATAAGTTATTTTAGTCTTACCGCCAAAACCAAGTTCTTCGCCTAGGTTGTCTAGTGTGTTATTTAAGAACCTAAAATAGCGTTTAGCTATCTTCTTCGTGTCAATATATTTAGTTGGTGGAATTGGCTCTAGATCGTTTCGTATAAAGAAGTAGTTAGCCATCTTCACATCAAATTGGTCTGAGTTTTGTCCGAGAAGTATATCTGCATCTGACATCACTCTGTGTAGTTCTGTGACTAGTAATTTGTCATTCTGTGGGTCTACTTTATAGGTGCCCATATGCGATAAATTAAGAGCGTTAATTTTCTTTTCGCCAACTATCTGCCACGCAAAACTCATGAGTCTTTGTCGTTCTACGGTTTTTAATATGCCAGTTTCCCATGTTGGTGGATAGAAATATCCAAGAGCAGGACTTACTTCAAGGTCGAAGCTTACTATTTTTGGTTTTTTAATTGTTTGCATTTCGTATTCCATGTTACCCCCTTTAGGTTAGTCTAATATTAGCATAAGCGGTGTTTAATGTCAAGGACTTTTATTGGATAATATTTATATCTGTTAGGAAGGCATAGAGCCTCTATAACCTGATAATACATAGGCGAATAGTTATATGAGCTTTAACACTAGTACAGCTTCTCGGGGAGATACCCTCTGTTTAGTCTGTGGTTTATTATTCTGTTTGTAATGAGTGCCCCGCCTCCGCTTTCGCTCTTGGCTATGGGACTATGTATTGTCTCTTTCGAGTATCAGGCACAATGTCGACAGGCTTAGTCGTTGCATTGATTAATGTTCATTAAACAGTTACTAATTTTTCGTTTTAATTCGAGGAGTAATATCCCAGAATCGTGTTAAAGTGCTTTGTAATACCTTTCGGTACTTTGTTAGTATAAACCACGAGCAGTTTAGGTGTCAATACAATAAAGTGGACATTTATGCCATATTATTATTCATTAGCACTATTGTTTTTTATTTTTTTTGATGTATAATTAATACTATAAGGGGTAACAACATGTTTATAACAGTAAATATCAAAGATCAAAAAGAAGAAGAAAAAGTTCTAGTAATAAATACATCACAGATTGCTTTTATGTCAGACAATTTTGTACATATGAGTAACGGTGCTTGGTTCGAGGTTGTGCAAGACTCTGTAAAAGAATTAAGAGAAAACCTATATGGTACAGAATACAGTACAAGCGGACCTGTATCAGAACATACCGCAACATTATTAAACGAGCTACATAAATTATTGGGTGGTCGCGGTGAAGCAAAACCAACTACTGACCGTAAAGCACGTCTAAAGTCTCGACTAAAAGATTTTAGTGAAGACGAGATGAAACTCGCAGCCACAAATCTCGGTTCAGACGAGTTTATGCAGGGGGCTAACGATAATAACAAGCGTTATGGTACGATTGATTATCTATTGCGAACCTCAGCTAATGTTAATAAATGGCTAGAAGAACAGCCACAGAAGAAAAAGGGCATGTTTTAATGACAAAAGAAGAACACCTACCATACAATGCTGAAGCAGAGGCTGCGGTTCTAGGTTGCATTCTTATAGACAGCAGTAAGTTTAAGAAAGTAAATGAAGTAATTGCGTATGACGATTTTTATGATACAAAACACGAATATATTTTTCGCGGTATGGAGTGGTTAGATAAAAAGAACATAGATATTGACCTAATCACATTACACGATGCTTTAACCGATGTCGGTTATATTGACGTAGTTGGTGGTGCTAGTTATCTTGCTGAACTTACCAACTACGTACCGACAGCATCTAAGGTAATGAACTATGCACAGATAGTAGCAGAAGATTCGGGTAAGAGAAAGATCACAAAAGCCGCTGAAGAAATTGCAAAAAGCTCTACTAATGGTTCGACGCTAGAAGAAACTCTTGCGACAGTACAAGAGCAAATTGCTAACGTAAATAAAATAGGTGGTAAACAAAATAAATACCAAGTAGCGTCTATGCTTGATTATGTAGAAGAATCACAAGAACGCTATAAGCACTGGGGTAAAATGCAGGGTCTCAGCACTGGATTCCCGTCAATAGACAAACTAACAATGGGTCTTGTTGGTGGCGAGCTTGTTATTGTTGCAGGCCCTACGTCCAAAGGTAAAACACTGCTATCAATGACTATTAGCAACAACATAGCTAAAAGAGGCGGTCGCGTATTATTTGTTACGCTAGAAATGACTAAAGCCGAACTTACATCACGATATATGTTTGTTAATGGCGGTTGGGACACGGACGATTTTGCACAAGTAGCCGCCAATACGATCTTTCAAGAAAATGATGAGCTTGACTGGAAAGATATTGACGGTTTAATGAGAAACGCAAAAGAGCAACTAGATGTTGACCTTGTTGTTATAGACCACTTACATTATTTTGCTCGTGACATAAATAATGCGTCTGAAGAGTTGGGTAAAATAACTATGACATTCAAAAAGAATGCTATTCGTCATAAAATACCTATTATTCTTATTTCGCACATTCGCAAAATGCAGAAAGATGAAGACCTTTCGGGCGAGGCGTTACGCGGTTCATCACTTATCGCACAAGACTCTGATATTGTTTTATTGGTTAACCGTGACCCAGAAACAAACCAAATGGGTGTATTGATTGATAAGAACCGTAATCGCGGTAAGTTAAGTGATCGTACACCAGATTGGTCTGGTCGCAGCCAGCGTGAAATTGATACTGTATTTCTTGACTTCAATAATACTAAGTTGCACGATCCAGCGCAGTCACTGATAAACGTATTAGATATTTTTCCTGGAGCGAATAACCTACCATATAAGTAGTAACATCGCTAATGCTATACTAAGTATATGAAACTTACAATCAATGGCAAGACACCTAGCAAGAAAAATTCAAGAAATATTTTTGTAAGAAATGGCAGAATAATCAACGTACCCAGCAAGCTTTATAAAGAGTGGCAAGAAGATGCAAAGTTGCAGCTCGAAAAGCAATTTAAGAACTATCAAGTATCTGATTATCCGATTGCTATAAACGTACTTATTTATTATGGGGCTAAGCACAGACACGACCTAGATAATGCACTGGGTAGTATTATGGACGTACTTGTTGACGCTCAAGTTATCGTAGATGACGACGTAGAACATATCAGCCAAATAACTATTCAACACGGTGGTTTAGATAAAGAAAACCCTCGTGCAGAAATCTATCTAGAAGATTAGTTGACTTAAATAATAATATATAATATAATTTCTCAATGGTGGTTAATATTAATTTAATCAAACAGGGAGAAATCATGTTTAGTTTGAAAAAAAGAATGGGTCGTCCGCCAAAGAATTACGGTGAACGTGCAACCTATAGACAAGTAGCGGTCACACCACAAGCCCACGCAAGACTTTGTCAGATTGCTGATAAGCGAAACCAATCAATCATCGACACAGTAAGTCAACTGGTCGGAGTTTAACCAAAAGGGGAGAAGAAATGGGAATATTAAAAGATTTTAGAGAAGATCATGATGGGTATAGAATAAACCGAAAAGTATTTTATTTTTTCTCCCCCCGAGTTTGGCTCAGACTGCACAAATATAGAAAGCAACGAGCAGATCGTGGATGGTCAGACAAGGATGCGTGGGCTGCTGGTGAACATATAGCTCGAATGACAGCAGAAATGCTACAGCACTTGAATGATAGTGCTTATGTCAACTGGTCTGAATGGTTCAAGATGTACGTTAAAGATAAAAAGAGCGGGTCGTACAATAACCTTCAGTCAATAATTGACGATATTAATAACTATCTAGACTTTTCTGTCGCTTCGTGGGCTGACGGCCTAGAAGTAATAGATAATGAACCAGAAGAAATATTTTCAAAGCGCGAAGATGGTACGTTTGAATACAAAATCGCTACTTGGATTGACCAGAACGGTAAAAAACTTACCAAAAAGCAAGTTACTACTCGCATTAAGAATTGGCACAAGCAAGAAGAAAGGCTTCATAAAAAAGCAACTGACGCTATGCAATTTTTTGGCAAATATTTTACAGGCTTTTGGGACTAAAAAAAGAACCCCTCAAATTACGAGGGGTTTTAATATTCAGGGGGGAGTGTATACTTTAGTTGTCTATGTACTTCTCGAGCTTGCTCCCCCTATGTTGATTGAGAGTAATCTAACATCTCTGTTTGTTTTGCTCGGCTGGTCATAGGCTACTCTTATTATAACATTATCGCATAACTAGTAACAGCAATTAAATAAGGTATACAATAGCGTTACCGCTAGACACCATCAGATCATTAAGACTGATATTGTCTTTCAGTATTATTCCTAACCATCTACCGTATTTATCTGCAGGGTTTAGAGACGTTTTAAGCGTGATAAAGCTACCAAGTGGTACTTGTGACCGTAAATAGTCACGAGCTACCGTACCAGCTGGTACAGACATCTCAGGAGCGTTAATACCATACATACGTATTGCCGTATGTAGTGTTATCCAGCCATCTTCAACGTGTACGTGGTAACCGACATCTTGGTTTTTCATTCGTGTCTTTTTCATTAAAATAGCGACAGTCATGGTATCGCCGTCATGTATATCTAATACTTTTGCTTGTGCTATGTGGTCAAATTTCGGGGTGCTCATATTCTACTTCTGCTACTAGAGCAGTGACTCCTTTTATGCGATGATAGTTGCCATCCATATCAAAGCCTTCTTGCGTATCATCAATGTCGTGTTGTGCGGGGTGATAAGCATTAGGTTCTACTAGTTCTACTTGTACTACTCTATTAAGACCAGACATTATTAAGCCAACCCGTCTAGATCTTTCAATATTTCTGCCTCTCGGCACGTCGTACTCACCCATAATTATAATTATACTATATTTGGCAGGAACACTTGGATTCGAACCAAGAACTATGGTTTTGGAGACCATTGTTTTACCGTTGCTACTATACTCCTATATTCAGAAAAAAAACATAAAAAGCACCAAGTTAACCGCTCGCTACCCATCTCAGTTTTACTGTCTCGTCGCCGAAGCGTAGAGGGGTATCACTCCCCTTGTTACAGAATACTAAGCCTTAGCCTCGTCCGTTACTTGGTGCCTTTTTTGTTTTTGTTTTTGTTCTATTTTTGCAGAGAACTATTTTGTGTTCTCTAGACTTATTATACACTATGAAAATATTAAACGCAAGCATCTTACTTGGTTACTGGGTAGAGAGGTTGCCGAAATATTTGTTACCTCTCGAAATTTGCATAGGGTTCATGTCAGTATTGATGAATGAATTCTCGACATCAAAACAACTACCTTATCGGTTCTTCTTATAATATCACAAGCAGTTTGTTGTGCAAAAATAAAAACATAAAATGTATTGACTTTATTTGTTACTTTTTATATAATTAAAGTACTAAATAGGTGCTTGCACCAGAAAGGGTAATAATGACAGACAATATTAAAGAACTAGCTCAAAAAACACTTAAAAGAGCTACCGACTTAAGTGAACTATGGACTGGTACTACAGTTGGCAGTGTCATAGACTATAGAGCTGACCATGTAAGATCACTTCTGTTGTCGAAAGATATGAACCTAGTTAGCATAGCTATACTAGAATTGGTGCAGTCATGCGAAAACGCAGAACGAGACAGTGATGAATATTAGGGAAACACAAGACTATCTAAAGCGACTCAAGCATCATCTAGTTTTCTTAGAGCTAAAACTAGAGCAAAAAGAAGAGGCAAAATCTCATTATCTTAGAGCTGAAATGTCTGCACTAGAATGGATCATAAGATATGCAGAAGATACAATATTAGAAGCATCAGAACATCAAAATAAGTGGACCCAAGAAAGGTCAAAATGAGTATAAAGTATAAACTAAGTGCAACCGTACCAGTAGCCCAATATGCTAACCTTGTACCTGAAATAGAAGTAGAAGCAGAGACCATAGCGGAGGCAGAAGCACAGGTGCTACCATATATAGAAGACTTTTTTAATAAGTATTCAGAAAAAGCAAAAATTGGTGCAGTTAAAAAAGCGCTTAATCCTAAAAGAAAGTTAGAAATCGACTTATTCGGTAACGAAATCTTTTATGATGATGAAGCACACGAATACACTAATGCACTTGGCGAAGTATACTTATCTGGCTCTAAATACGCCAAACAAGATGAGTTCGATGGCGATTACTGGGCTGAAGAGTTCGTAGCCAAGCATGGTCTCAAAGCTTCAGACAAAAATAAAATTCTTGCTATGTGGGACACAAATAGTAAAGCAAGCTCTAGTTTTGGTACTGCATTACACCTTGCGATCGAATTATATGGTACGTATGGTTCACTTGCTGATATTGTAGACATCGATCTAAAAACTGGTCAGCGTAAAAAGCTAGACGCTAAGACAGAAAAGCATTCTGCTATGTCTAAGCTACCGTACTTAAAAGAAGTAGTTAACTCTTTCTTCACTGATGAGCGAAAAGCAGAAGTCGCACAATATGAAGTCCTAGTTATTGACCACAAGAATAAGCGTGCTGGTCGTATCGACCGACTACTTACCCTGCGCGATGGTTCATTCGCTATACGTGATATGAAAACTAACCATAAGATTTTGAAACCAGAGCGTGATACATACCAAAAGCAGTTAAGCTTCTATGGGGATATTATTCTAGAAAATGGCGGTAAGCTTGATTTAGGTAACCCACTTATGTTGCATCACTGGAGCGATAATGAATGGAAAGATATTAAACTAGAGAAAGTAAACACATTAGGATAAATATGAGTCTAAGTAACCCAAGTCTAAGCTACGAGTATGGGGACGACGCTGAACCGTTGCCCTATACTGGTAAGCTTTACCCCGAGATTTTGATGCACCCGAACATACCAAAGCCTCTGCACGAGGTTAACCCTAGAAATATTATGGGTCAAGAAGCATGGGACATTGTTCGCAAAGAAGTTTATGCGTCTACAAACGATCATTGTATCGCTTGTGGTGTACATAAGAGCAAAGCTAGGGGTCATCAGTGGGTAGAAGCACACGAATTCTATAATATAGATTATGCCGCAGGGAAAGTAGAGATTGACAGAATTATACCTTTATGTCATTACTGTCATAACTTCATTCACTCTGGTCGTATGTCTATGATTATTGGTAAAGAAAAGACCGAAGAAGAAGTTGTAGAGATATTAGAACATGGTTTCGCTATATTAGCAAAAGCAGAATTGCCCTGTTTCTACTTTACTCTACATCTCGCTCACGAACTTGATGCCGAAACCTATGGTGTAGTGCAAGCTCTTACTCCTGACGGTGAAATGCCAGAATGGGGTGATTGGCGATTACTGTGGAATGGTAAAGAATATCCACCCAAGTATAAAACGCAAGAAGAGTGGAAAAATAGATACGTCAATGCTTAAACTGATGAAAGGAAATAACATGGAATACATAAACCCTAGATACGAACAGCAACTTAGAGATTTAGCACATCTATTGTGCCCGCTAACGGAAGTGGCAAAAATAAATCCATTAAGCATACCTCGTGGCGACGACGAAGAACTATCACAAAATAGATGGGACGATATGGGAAGGTACATTAATGACCTCTAAACTATACTGCCAAATAACTAATAGGAGATAATATGAAAAACAATGATTCAGGTAGAGAAATTTGCCACGAGTGTGGTCAGACCATAAATAGTCGCGAGATTAGTCTCTTTAGCGGTATGGTTAAGGCTTTATTTGAAGTAGCAAAGTGGTGTAAGCAAAATAATACCTACGAATTTACTCGTAAAGATATCAAACACCTATTAAAGAACGACAGTCAGATCGCAAGATTTGGCGACTGGGTTCTTTTCGGCGGTATTGTATACAAAAAAGGTAAGGGTCACTATGGTATCAATATAGATCGTGCCAGACGCTTCTATGCTAATCAGCTAGAGATACCAATAGCGGTCTCAAAAGATCCAAAAGGTGTCATCACGACACTTAGAAGTGGTAAAATATTAGATGTTCCTAACTTAACAGCATTTTTAGATGAGAACTATATGTTCAAAGCGAGGTATCAGTAATGGGTAACTATTTAGCCGAACAAGCACAACAGTACTTTGACGTACCGGTCTACCTAGAAGAACCACCTAAAAGTATTGACATTGTTGATAAAGATGGTGAATTATTAGGCGTTCTAGAAGACATGGGTGGCGATTACCAATTAAGAATTAATGGTGTGTATACTGCTATGATTGAAAAATCATCAGCACAACAGGGGGTCGAATTAAGAAAATACGAAAACGAAAAGGATTAACTATGACAGAACCAACAAGAAATGATGAAGTAGTTTATGGAACAAGCCACAGCAAGTCTGACCACACACTACTAGATAGCGAGATAGAAAATAAGATAGGCTACATATTAAAAAAGTATTCCGTATATTGCTTTATGGGCGAAAGAGCATCAGATTTTGATGAAGTTAAAGCAGAGCAAGCTTTTAAGAACCTATTACTAGAGGCACGTTACGACGAACTTTTATGGTCAACGGGTGTTGAGTATAAATATGATAAAGACCGAGAAACAATACAAAACCGCCTAGCCCAGTTACAGGAGATGTTGAACCATGGGTAAAACGGCACTTGATTATGTAAGAGAAAAGATGCTTGAGGGCGCTAAAGGCGACAACACCAGTGCGGGCGGTTGGGAAGCTATAGAAGGTATGGCTAGAATGAAAATACAGCTAGATTATGATGGGTATTTTATTGTAGCACTAACCGAATACCTGCTAACACAACCATACCCAGTAGGGTCTCTAAATGAACAGGAAGGAAAGTAATGTTTTTTAAGCGTAAAAGCAAATGGATAGAACCAATCACACATGACATAGATATATTGCCTGGCGGTCAAGTAATTCATTATTCAGTGTGTTGGTGTAAAAAAGTAGAATATGCAGAAAACGCTTGCGCTAATGAAAGTTTTTCTATATAATAATAAGTAAACAAGTAGTTGTTTGTAATAATAATAAGGAGAAAAGATATGAGTCTATCACAAGATCGACCAACAAATCCAGCAAAACTATATTTGAAGGTAAAAAGCGGTGCAATCGTTTATTACGATAAAGAGGCACAAGAAAATGTAACAGTACCAACACCTCTAGAATTTATCGTTCTAGATCAACTAGCAACCATTAAGGGATGGTCTGATGCAGACGAATCTGGTTACTGGTCTAACGAAGTTCGTTCAGTCGGTCGTGACGCTCTAACTGTTCGCACCTCTAAGGGTGTCAAAGAACAAGGTATCTGGAAAGAGATCAAAGGTTCTATTGGTGTTGCTGGTGCTAAGTACAACTCTAGCGCTTATATCGCTACTAAGGGTCGTGACGGTTTAGAAATTAACAACCTATCACTAACTGGTGCCGCACTAAATGCATGGATTGAATTTACCCAAAAACATAACATTACAAAGAATAAGATTATTCTAAGTGGATGGTCAGATGCTAAAAAAGGTTCTGTATCTTACAAAGTACCAGTATTTGAAGCTGTACCTATGGGTGACGCAGAGCGTGAAGAAGCTGTTGCTCTTGATAGGCAACTACAAGACTACCTTAACGAATACTTTAATTACACTCCAGACGAAACTGGCGATGCACCGACAAGAGGATTCCAGAAAGATACAATTGTTGACCATGTAGATGACGAGCCAATCAATTTGGATGATATACCTTTTAATTAGGAGCTAAGTAGACTCCTTAAACTGCTAAAATTAAAATGAAAAAATGCTTCAAATGTTCTTTAATAAAAGAGCTATCAGAGTTTTATAGACATGATAGTAATAGAGATGGTTATCTAGGTAAGTGTAAAGACTGCGCTAGATTAGATGTTCATAAAAACTACTATGACAAAGGATAAATAATTAACAATTAGAGGGCAGACTCGCCAGTGTGTCAGAACTAAGAAGCTCTTGCAAGAGTGAGGTATAGCGATCTGAAATTGGGAGGTACCCAGATGGGGAGGCTAAAACACTAGACACACAAGCCGATCAATACCCCTGTTCTGCAGAACCCGGCATAGCGAGACGACGTACAAATCTCAACGTGCTGGCTGGTCTGCCCTCTATAGAAAAAATAATATGTTATTAACAAGATCAATCGATGGTATGTCAAAGCATCGCGAAGCACTGCTCGAATTGGGTAGTGCTTCTAGCCCTTCGCAGATAAGTGAACATACTCACATGCTCACACTTTATTTAGACGCAGCAGGTGAAAGCCTTGCCGACCTAGAGTCAGAACTTGAAGTAAAAGAAACAGAGTCTTTTAATGCACACCTTAAAAAAGGTGTGTCTGTAAACGCGTCTAAAGAGACGGTACGTCGTGAATTTACCGAAGAGCGTGCAGTAATAATAAAAACTACACGCATTATTTCTAGCGGGTTTAGACTTGTTAGTGAGTGTCAATCTCGAGTTAAGCACCTAATAGCAGAAGCTAATAATCAAATTTAATTATTATGAGTATATGTGGATTTTTTGCATCAAATGATGAACATATGGAGTCCAGTGATGGATCGCATTGTGTTGTTTGTAAGTGTTTACTTCCAATCGTCGGGGATAAAATCGTCGCTAGCGTCTCGTGAGACCACTTCTAGATATTTAGTATAGACTTCTTGTGGTGGTATTATACCACTAGTGACCATAGACCAAGGCATAACTAGATTAAGTACATCTTGAAATTCTTCTCGGTGAGTTACTCGCATAAAATGGAACCACAAGCCATCAGATGGGTCTAGAATTGTTACGGTATCACTTTCATCGTCAGTCAACGATACGAACGCTCGGCTGTTGTCGGGCGTTATTTGTATTTCTTGTTCATCATCAGTCACTAGCCATGCGGTATAAATTTCAGTACCATCTAATGCTACGTCGCCCATAAACTTATGCAAGCGATGCGTAAAGTCAACACCAGCTACCTCTGGTTGCCAAGTATTATCTTCCCATTCTCTACGTTCAAAATATGACATTTTTTATCTCTCGTATTATTTGTGTCTTTTACCATCTAGGATGAATCCTTGTTCCGTGAACAGAACTGGGGTTATATGATGACTATTATTCGTGTGGTCTAAAACCAATAAACCTTGTTGCCAGTCTTCTGCTTTTTTAACTAATTGACCCTGAGCGTCTACTGTGTGATGAAATCCTGGAACTGTACCATCAACCATCGCCAAGCAGCCAGGCGACGCTGCTGCAATAGTTATGCCACCAGCTCTCTGTGCGAAAGTCCTATATGCTAACTCTTGACGGTGGGTATGACCATACATAGTTGTCTCGCGTTCTTGTCTTAGGTATTTAGCGGCATTGCTACCACCCTTAGCTACGTTGGTACCGTGAGTCGCTTTAAGATCATCTTCAAGCCATAAAGTACCATTAGGGTAACCATCTATGCTATTTATCTCTAGGTCGTCGTAACGAACAAGATATTGTAATGATAAAACAGCTAGCTCTTTTTCTGCATTAGCTCTTTTTAGACCAAGCGCTTCGGCTGCGTTTTTTCTAACATAATCATCCATACGCTGTTCGTGATTACCGTGCACTACTGATATATTTGCATTAGGAGCGTTAGAACGAGTCTGCGCTAGAAAGTTATGGTATTGATTAATAGCGTCCTGAGTACCACCAACCCATTCACTGCGTTGTGACCAGCGACTCATAGATGGAAGGTCAACCATATCGCCTACGAATACTATATTGTCTGGTTGTGTCTCTACGACTGCATGCTGGAATCTATCAAAAGCCTCTGGATCTTGAAATGGTATTTGTGCGTCACCAGCCACTAGCGTACGAGCATCTGACCTAAATGATTTACCACGTCTAGTAGGAGTTATTTTAGTTGGTGCAGCCCTGCTCACCAATAAGTCTCGTATATCTATTCCTTCGTTGCCGACATCAGCCCTTGTATGGTCGTAGCTATTTAGCGTCGTGTGTACCCATTCACCCTTTTCTTTGTCGAACGCACCCGCTTCCCAAGACTTAGTTGGTTGTTGCTCCATTTATTGTACTCCATTTTTATTTTATGCAATCAATTGCCGTACTTTTGGGTACGTAAGTGTCTCTTTATATTATATATCATTATACTCCTTAGTATAAAGTAGCATTAGCGTAATTGACATTCACAAGCGTTTTGGTATAATCTATACTAGTTAGTAGTATTATTAAAAGGTTAAAAAAGAAATGGGGAATAAAATGAGCAAATGGACACAAGGAGTTTAAGATGAGTGAGTTTTCAAAACCAGAACAAATAAATAATAATGAACGCAGTAAAGCAGAAAGAGTATCTGAAGTAATCCACGCCCTCACTGACCACGTTAGATACACTAATCCATCTGAACACTTTGTTAAACCAATAGAAAAGAACGAACCAATCTTTGAACAATCACAGTCCTTCCAGCACGACATTATTGATGATAAAGAAGGCTCTGACTCTAATGGTAACTACCACCGCACAATACCACACAAAGATAAAAATGGTAATATAGATGAAACACACCCTGGCTATGAGATAAATATTCTTATGCCTGACCATCGAATAAGTCCTGGTTCAATGGGCGAATATATAGCTGATTTGTAATGACTTCTGAGATAATTACTAAGAAAACTATTACACCTAAAGAAAAGGTGTTTATTGAAAGTGCAATAAAAAGAGTCATAAAACAATACGGTAAAACCCTACAACTATTGTCTAAGGAATAATATACTTGATAGTGGGTAAAATTCTGATAAACAAAAAAGACCCGATTGAAAGGTCTTTTTTGCAGTAACAATAATATGATAGTTGTGGGTTAGATGAGATAACCCGCTATCACACTACTTATTATACAGAAGCATAATAGATTAGTCAATACTTATTATACTTCGCAATTTCCGCCAGCACAGGCTAATTCTTTAGCACCGACAGTATTGTCTTCTATCTCAAAATTAGACAACTTAGAGAAATCAATATCTTTGAAGCTAGCTTTACGTATATTATATTCTTCTTCTGTTATTTCTTCGTAAGGTGCAAGCTGATAAACATGTTCGCTTCTAGGTAGGAACGACAGACCACCAACCTTATCCCAGTTGTTGTATACAAAATTAGCGATACTTAGCCATTCTTCATCGCTAGAGTAGATAGTCACAGATGGGTTGTGTTCGGTGAAGTGCTCTTTAAGTCGCTTCCACTCAGTCAACATGTCGAGTGCTGTAACATCTTTGTTTGTTAGAGCGCCTTCAGGTGCTTTGATTGGAAACTCCATCACCATTGTAGAAGCGGTTGATGTTGAGTAACCGACTTCAGGTAGTATAGGAATACCCTGCTCTTTAACCATCTTCATGAGTGGGTCATTAACTGAAATACGTACACGACGAATATAGTACTTAGAGAACCAAGGGTGCATGCCCGAACCTACGTACAAAAGCTGTCCTGAGTTACCGTGAGGCTTCACACAGGTGATTGCAGTTGATTGGTTGCTACCGAATCTTTCTGAGTATTCTTTGTTCGCGTCAATACTTTCTTCACGTAGCGTGTCTAGAACGTTATTATCGCGAATAAGTGGGTTGTCGAAATAACCAGTAATAGAAACACCAAGCAGTTGTTCTTCGTCACAGTTATTCTTCCAGTCTTTGCCTAAGTAACCGAAGTCAGTTAGGGTAGCTTGGTAAGTACCAAGTAGTGTCGCAAGACGCATCTTACGCTTTAGATCTTCTAGCGTATCTTTAGGTCGTACAACAATCGAAGTAAGGTTGCAGAACTGCTTAGAGCGCAAATAGATCTCGCCACACGGATTAACGCCTACTTGTTTTTGGTCTTTGAGTTTCTGCCAACGACGATCAGGTACTTGGTTAACTAGTTCACCCCTGTTAAAGATACCGCGTTCGCCCGTACCAGACTTTACGAGTGCTGTCCATTCTTCTAAGAAATCAGCAGCAGACGGCTTTGATTCGTACACGGCAGAGTTATTAGCCATAGAGCGTTGACCATTGCGCTCCCAGAACGCACCAGCTTTTGAGTCGCGTAATTCTGTATCGTGTAGTTCTGAAAGTGATATAAGTGCAGAACGACGAACGCCACCAGAGACAACAATCAAGCCAATTTGACAGATTATGTCATGAAGTTCAAGGGCTGTCAACTGACGACCCTGAGCTGCGAACATCTTATCACGGGTAAAGTTCATTAGATCGATTAATGGTTGAGGTCCAGAAGCACGACCACCCATAGTCTTTAGGCGGGCACCCGCGGGTCGTACAAAGTCGTAATTTATCTTTACGTCGTTGCCCTTAGACCATTCAGTAGCTGCGAGCAAGAATGCTTCACACCAACCATCACGGCTGTCGTCAACTATAATATCATCTCGCATTTTGCCAGTTTGATGTGCAATAACAGGGAATTGAGATACGTTCTCGTGCTCTACTGCAAAACCACAACCAGCACCACACATAGAAACATACATTATTTCTGATAGGTCTTTCCAACTCGTAGGCGCTACGTAAGCACAATTGTAGGCAGTTACGTTAGTTGCGTCGCAAGCATCACCTGCAGACCACAATAAACGCATAGAAGGACATATTTCTTGATTAAGTAAAGCATCACGAATATCGCGATATTCTTCAGTGGTTAGTTTGTCACCAACCTTACTCTTCATATAAGCGATATATCGGTCGATTGCTTCGATCCATGTTTCGCGACGACCAATTTCATCTTGCCATCGAGCATAGAACTGATAAAAAATCATTTCTTGATATGACGAGTGAAAGTATTTAGAACTTTCAGCTATTACGTCTTTGTGCATTACATAATCTCCGCGAGCCGTTGTCTGTTGAAGCCAATAACATACTGGTCACCTATTTGAGTAATAGGAACTGTCATGGCCCCCGTTTTCTCGTACAGAGATTGTCGCATCTTGGGATTGTCATCAAGATTTACCACCTTAAACTCTTTGCCTTTTAATGATAAAAATTGTTTAACCATAACGCAATAAGCGCATGTTGTAGTGGTAAAAACAGTGATCATATACCCCCCTTTTTGGTGTATAAAAAACAAGACTCTAGCTGGACTAGAGCTGTCAATTGTCTTAAGTTAGTCTTCTAATTATAACAGAATTAAGTTATGACATGAAGTTGAAAAAAAGAAAAACCCGAAGGTTCTTCTTTTAGCATATGTTACATAAATGACCGCGTGTAAGCGTTCAGGAGACTAACAATATCTTATAGTGTGTATTCTACCAAACAGTACAATAAAGACGACCAGAGACGCCCTGTGAAGCTCGTACGGTATCTACGAGACTCTATTAGATACGCGATTAACTACACTTGAGTTTTTGATTGTCATGTTATAAATAATAGCAGACAAAACCGACACAGTAGCTACGTACACCACCCACTGCTGCAAGCCAACTAGTGCAAGTGTAGTTTTGTAGGTTACTATAATAGACGCTATTATGCTAAGTACGATGTTAGTTAACACTGGGTACTTATTAGCGAAATAAACTGGCACGATGTTGAGTTTCAATATTTGCTGTACAGATACAACCCCCAAGGCTGCTAATGCTGTAATTTGCGTAAATAATTCCATATATTTCTTTCTTTATTAATTTTTAATATTTGCTATAAAATCAGTAATCATTTTAATAATACTTATTAAGAATGCTACTACTTTATTAACTGGCACGGTTACTACTTGAGCTGGGATAGTTACTGGTGTCGGTGTTGTTGTGATTATAGGTGCTGGTGCGATAGGTGCATCTTTAGGCGGCTGCACGACTGACGTTTCTTTAGGTGGTGCAATAACGTCTACATAGTCTTCACAGTCTTTGATATTGATACCGTTACCGACTCCGCGAGAGTATGAGTATTCTGATAGATAATAACTACCACCCAGCGGGTGTACTGCTAGTGCTGATACTTCTATAATAGTTCCAGCAGGTAGTGTTTTAACGCTCTTTGCACTCGCCCAAGTTGTGAAACTTAAGTCCCAAAGGTTAGTGTCTTTGACGAGACGAACCTTCTTGTTTGTGATATCTGAGATTTGCAAAGTTATCGTACTAGCTGGTGGTGTTGGTGGTAGCGGTACTGGGGTTGGTGCGGGTACTGGCTTTGGTGCGTCGTAATAACCAGCCTTCCACTTATCGGCTTCGACACGTATGCGGTTCTTGTCCATAGGAGAACAAGCCGTTCCTGGCTGCCATTCGTAGTGTACCCAGATAGATAGTATCTTGCCAAAGCGTTGTTCTAGTTGGTCGTGTAGCCATCCAGCTTTCTTATAGAAACCATCGGTCCATTGTGGTGTACATTCTACGCCTACAGTAGTCGGGTTACCAGCACTAGATGTCCACGCTACGTTTTCTGGACTTATACACATTGTGAGTTTTGGTTCACTGAGTACATAGTTAACAGTAGGTGCTTGACCTGCAGCTGCTCGCCCATTTAAGTAATTTACAATACTGTCGTGATCGGTAGCACTACCACCGATTTTATCTGGTGAGTTCCACCAGTGATAAGTAACGCCATCTCGTGAGTATTTACCATAGTAACTTCGAGCCTCAGAAGGTGTATACCACCCTGCCTTGCTCGCTAGCACGGTTTCAATCGCATAACTATTATCTGCCATAAAACTCCTTCAACTGATTTATACAGTATGATTTAATATACTTATTATAACATTATTGTATTATTGAGAAGCTATTGGTTTCAAACGTATGCTGATAATTTCTGGTGAACCATAAAAAAGTAGGGACATGATAAGTCGTAAGTGTGACCAATTTGCAGTATGGTGGCGACGCTAACACTCCATCTGGTATAACGCCCATTTTGAACGCTGGATAATTGCCCTCTGTTTTATACATTCTTAACGTAAACGTTTGCACTACATAAGATGATGTACCACATTCAATATAGACATTATTAGTGGACATTGCATTAATGCTAACTTTTGTATAACCACTAACTAAAATAGGTTCGCCAATTCTATACTCCGTTTTATCCGTTTTACTTTGTGGTGCTTCTACAATATTTCTTGGATAAATATAGAAAAAACCTATTACAGTATAAGCTGCTATAGCAATACTAAGTAAGATGGTTAACAAATTAATAGGGTGTATTTTTTTCGTGTTCATTTTAATATGCTTGCCATTATCGCACCAACTACCGCTAACGCAACCGCTATGCCAATAGCATTTGCAAACTTTTCGTAAGGTGCAAACTTTTCTTTTGTTATTACTGTGCCGCCAAGTTTAGTTAAGTCTGCTTCTAGTCTTGTAACATCTTTTTCTAATATCTGAGCCCTATATTTTAGTTCTGTAATATTTGATTTGAATAAATCTATGTCTTTTTCTATGTCATCTATCACTGTTTTTGTGTCTGTTTTCATTTTTTGTTTTAGTGCTATTCTTTTTATTATTATAACATTTAAGCACGTTTTGATATAGGCACGATAGAGAACGTCACCTGTCCATACATGCCAGATACACGGTTAATCAGTTTTATTTTATAGTCTGATGCGTAATAGTTGGCTGTTTTTTGAGTACCCGATGATGGGTCCCAGAAGGTAGCAGAGAAATACGGCTGGTCCAGTGCTGTACATAATGTTTGTACTCCTGCCTGGGTTAATGGCGTTGTTTCTGCATCTATATTAGGAAAAATACCTATAAAAGTAGCTGACACATCACCATTCATGTTACGGTCTGCATCTTTCCATAACTTACTGTAGTTGACCTCATATGACATCATTTGCGTGAGCGTTAAGCTACCGATAACTATTAAGGGGTGGTCTATGCAAATAGTCATTATACTAATATCGTGTTTCTACCACTCATTTGGGTTTTCTCGTTTATTAAATCAATTAATTTTGTTAAAATTCTCTCTTCACCTATTTGAACAGTTAGCTGTATAGGCTGACCATTGCCACCAGATGCATTGATCTTGGCTGCAAGTTTATCTAACCACTCAGTATTATTCTCTAACGGTACTACCGCTTCTGCGCCACTCTCACCTATCATAGCTAGTGTAGCCTTTTGAACAACGCCACCCTGTGCTAGTTTAGGTATCATCGGGAAGTTTACACCACTACCGCCAAGTCCAGGAACCCAGTCGGGTACTTTTACGTTTCTATTAAGACTTGCAAGCACTTGGTTGATAAGATCAATAACACCATTAATCGGTGACTTAATAATGCCACCAAGACTACCAAAAATAGTCCTTAGACCCTCCCACATAGCTTCTAGACCAGTTTTTATGCCGCTCCACAAACCGCTAAAAAGACCTGCTATCGGACTGATTACATTATCTCTTATCCAGTTTACTACTGGGCCTAAGAAACCATACATCGTAATCGCGAATCCACTCACAGCCCCTGAGACCGTATCCCACAACCACTGGAAGAACTGCCAAACTGGTTGAATGACATTATTATTTATCCAGTTAGCTATTGGAAGTAGTACACTATTAAGTATCCAGTTAAACGTATTAGTGACACCAGCAACTAGAAGTCTCCATAGTTCTGCAAAAACACTTAATACTGGTTGAATTAGATTTGTATATATCCATCCAACTATTGCAGATAACACATTATAAATAAGAGTTATTGCGCCTACTACTAGTTTGAATACTAACTCTAGGGCAGTAGCAACAACTGCAACTACCAATGTAAATACTGCAGTCCAGAATTGAAGCAAGAATTTAATTGGTCCTGCGAATATATCATATAGTGTGTTCCATACTTCCACGAAAAAATTCACCGTGAATGTAAACGCAGTCTTCATCCAGCTCCATATAGTATTCCAGTTTGTCCATATCAACCAAATTACTGCTACTATTGCAGCGATAATAACACCTATAACTAGTATAGTAGCACCGATAGAGAGACCAAGTATACCAGCTAGTGCACCAACAGCCGCAGCTACAGGAAACAATATGTATGTCCATACAGCATCAAGTATGATAGTTCCTGCTGCCGATAGAGCTGGTACTAACACAGAGGTGAACATAGTAGCGATACCGCCTGCTATGCCACCAAAGAAAGAACCCAAAGCGCTAGAACCCTTACCGAGACCACTAGCAACTTTTTCTCCTATTGTTTTACTAGTTTTTTCTGACTCTTTGTTAACGCCAGTAAACGCATCTTTTAATCTATTAAGATTTTTAGTTGTATCATCTATTCTCTTAACAAGGTTATTGAATTGGTCTGCTATCTTCGAAAGTGTGAAAGCTCCAGCTATTGAAGCGAGCACCCCACCAAATATTTTTGCCCAGATTGTAGCTTCTTTTATGCCGCCAGTTACGCCATCAAACAAGCCTTTAAGCTTACTTGTCATGGCTGGATCGAAGTTTGAACCACCAGCACCAGCACCAGCCTTATCTTTACCTCCACCAGAGGTTTTATCAGCGAGTACGTTCATCTTATCGAAACTAGATAGTTGCTTATTTAATTTCTTTGCAGAGTCACCAGCACTATCGAGACCGTCGCCTAGGTCACCAGCAGCACTAGCGCCAGCACCTATACTGCTAGCTACATCAGTTGCATCGCTTTTAATACTCCCAAAAATATCAGGGCCACCAAATAGGTGACTTATCATATTAACAAGACTGCCAAATAAGTTAATTAATGTTACTACCCAGCCAGACAATACCTGTATGACTTGAGTAAGAAAATTAAAGAACCCAACTATGTTAGCCCTATTAAAAGCGTTGATAATAGCCGCTACACCTTGCACCATCGTATTTTTCATAACATCAAACGCAAATTGCATACCAGTCATACGAACCCTAGCTTGGTCTGCTATCGGCCCAGTCAAAGATAGTTTAGTAAGTTCTGTAGTGAAATTAGCCATAGACTCTTTACCTGTAGTAAGAGCAGTGCCGAGATCGTTAGCGTTAACATACCCCATTGACTTAGCTACTTGGTTCAACTGAAAAGACATGTTCTGAGTAAGTGTTCTCCACTCACGCATGTCAGGCTTACCGCGTTCAAGAGCCTGTGCAAATTGTATCATAGCCTGATTGCGTTCTTCAGCGCTCGAATCGCCAGCTATTAATGCATTGTTAAGACCCTCAAAAATAGCAGTCGCAGACTTTACGTCCTGTGTAGCTCCAACGAAACGTGTTACATAAGATGTAGCGTCGCCTATATTACCACCTACAGCACCCACATATCTCGTAAGTTGAGCCATTGCAACGGACGCATCCTGAGTTGACTGACCCATACTAGCCATAGTATTAGGAAAGTTTTTCATCAGGTCAACCTGTTGCACTGCTTGACCAGCCACATCAACCATCTCTAAGAATAGCTTGTTAACAAGCGCAGACTGAATGGTGGTTCTAGCGATATGCATAAAGAAGCCTTTTTGCGACTTTGATGCATTGTCTGTGGCTTGAGCAGCCTTATTAGCTGCACTACCCATCTTATCTGTACTAGAAGCATTAGTACTAGCAGAAACAGAATTCCCGTTAATCGCCTTTGATGCGTTCTTACCTGCAACTGCAACTTTGTTAAGTTCTGCGACAGCTTTATCGCCACCGACAACATCTAGCTGGTATTTAATTGAGTTATCTTGCATTTATAGTTCTGATACTTTCTTGTATTGCTTTATTAACTTGTCAACCATCTGACCTTTTTTTGTGTGGGGGGCGGCTGCTATAAGTACGTGGTTGTAAAATACGATTGCTCTTTGCTTTTCTGCTTGTAGCAGAAGTGCAGTTACTTGACTGTCGGTAAGTTGCTGTGCGGTTTCTAGGGTGTATTGTGGATAGAAGTAACATACTCGAGTTATAAGCTCTACTACGTCTGCGTCGGTATCTCTATCCTCATCAAGCTCTTCATGTATGGGTTTGACATCTACAGAGTCACCAAAGACCGCCCTGACTCGCGCAGATGCGTCCTCAGGACTGACTTGGTTCATTGCTATGCCGTGCCAAGCTCTTTTTTAACCATCTCGTTGAATGCAACCTGCACTCCGATTGGTTGGTCTTGCAACAAGTCTTCTAGTACTGCATCGTGACCGATTGGTTCTATGAAGGCATATAATTCCCTCATAGCTTCTTCGCTTAATTGCGTTTGTACTTCAGTGTCTTGTTCTTTTTCAATAACAGCAAATTTCTTTGCTACTACCCGCATTTCGCGTACGGTTGGTTTTCTGAATTTGAACTCTTTATCGCCGATAGCGAAAGTGAACTCAGTCTCTAAACTGCCTGTTAGATCATATTTTGCCATAATGTAAACTCCTTGGGTTTTATTATATTATGTGTTTTTTAACTAGCTTACGAAAGTTTCGTTATCTTGCAAGAACTGTATTACAGCATCTCCTGTTAGTGGTTCACCGATGAACTTGACTACAACAGTACGAAGACCGTTGCTCATATCGATAGAATCAATTTGCGTACGTGCTCGAACTAGACGCATAACTTGGGCGTTTGTGCCACAAGAATATATGTCTAATTGATTAAATACATCAGAAGTCGTGCAAGCTGCTGCTGTTATATCGATAGCACCCTGTGCTTGTCCGACAGTTTCACCAGTTGATAGTGTTCCACCCATTGGGATGTAATACTGTGGTAGTACTGTAGCTAGCGATGCTATATCGTTGTCAAGTAGTGTCATCGAAACGGTTGCATTAATTCCTGTTTGAACCATGAATTTTCTACCGTCAAGAGTTGTGGTGTCGCTTGATTCAACCGCGTAATCTACTGAGATTTCGCTGACGTTGTTAAGCTGGTTTACACCCCACTTGAAGTTGAATGGACCTTTTACTAAACTCATTCTTTTTTTCCTTTAGCTTATTTGTATATTTTCTTTGAATAGTCTTACTTGTGCTTGTAACAGCCCAATTCTTCTATCCTCATTTTCAAGGTCTACATCTTGTGCGAAGTTTGTCGCTCTTGAGTAGATTGTTTCGAATCCACTTAGATTGACGCACGATGCACAATTTAGTGCCTCTTCGAGACTGAATAGTTCTCGTTCAAGTTCTTTCCCTGCCAGTGAGCGATGATAAATGTTAAACGTATAAAGCTTAATCATTCCGCCATCTAGTGTCACAACTTCTGGATTCCCGCCACCTACGACTACTAACCACGCATCATCTGGTGCTTCGATTGGTAATGAACCCAAGAAAAGGTCTGTACCAAAAGTACCAATAGCCTTATCTTCTAAGAACTTTACGAACGCTTCACCTACTGTTTGTGTGTTTATCATTTAGTTAGTCCTAGCTCTCTCATTACTGCTGGCATATCTGATTGTGTCTGTTGAAACGCTATAAATGCAAATCTAGGACCAGTGCCAGGAGTAGTATAGTTTCTATAGTAGTATCTTCCAGGCATTAGAGTAACGAACCTACCGTCTATGTTAACAACCCTCTTATTCGTTACGTCGTGGTAACCTTTATTTTGAGCTGCTGCGTATGGCGATCGCCAGCTGATACTTGCTGTATTACCCAATGCTTGAGTAATAATACTTCGGCGCAACGCACCAGTCTTTTTAGGAGTTATAGAAACAACATTCTTCTTATATAGCCTAATAAACTCTTTTGGTATATTAGTCGTTGCTCGTTCTAGTAATTGAATGTTATGGTTCGTATGATCATCGAAAAAAGTTTTAGCTGATAGCAACATATGCAAGACCCGCAACTTTCTTAAGGCTGCAATAAACATTATCTATTGCGTTGTCTAGTAGTTTTCGTTCTGCGATGTTAACGTGTGATATTCTATACCAGTTATTTTCGGTGAACGGTGTAACTATGACGTACATACCCTCTAGGTTGTCTATATTAGCAAGTACTGCAGTGTTTGTCGGTAGTAAATAGACAGTTGCGTCTGAGGTCTCACCCTCAGTATTATTATCGTGTGCTATGCCAGCCTTTTTTATAAAAGACGCTGGTATTTCATCCATGATAAACGCTACCGTTCTATCGCCATAACCATCTACGCTCGTTGTTGCTAATCTTATACTGTCTGGATATATCATCTTACTAGCTTCCTGAATACTCCTGGACCAGCGTATTTTTCAATTATCATCTTAGATGACGCTTGACCTTCTGGTGCGGAACTATCAGGAGTAGAGCCAGTAGTGTCTCTAGAGTAGCTGTGCGAGTCTATAGACTCTGAACGTACATTGCCCATTATAGAGTAGTTCGGGTTAGAGTAGTAAGTAACCATGTCTGCTAGTAGATAAGCTAAGTCTTCGTATTTGCTTGCATCGCAAACATCTACATAATCTGCATCTACTGCGATCATTAAGTTCTTTCTATCTGAGTATAAGAGCGAACTCCAACCTGTCCATGCGTACCAAGTAGTGTGGCGGGTAATCGCCGCAACAAGACCTGCACTGTTAAGATAGGGTAGAGCGGTATCTAAGTCGTATATCGTAATGAACTCATCACGGTTTACTGGTAGTACAATTTTTGCTCTGTAAACTTCTTTGGCTGGGTTTATTCTAATGTGCTTGTCTAACTCGTCTAGGTTAAACAGTTGTATTTCGCCAGTTTGGTTATCTGGTGCACTTAAGTTATTAAGTACATCATCGCCTATTGGCAGGGAAGGAAACGGTACTAGACCGTCATATTGAACTTTCCCTAATTCAGTCCATGTTTTTTGTTTTGAGAGTGGGTAACCAAGCAGAGTACCTAGTTTCGATTCGGCTCGACGAATAATCGCCGTAACGCGAGCGGTATCAGTTTGTGAGACTGTTGTACCTGTCAAAGTTTGATATTCTGCTATGGTCATTTCCCTACCTCAGTTATTTTTGTTTTTTAGTCAGTTAGACTAGGATACAGCTACTGCTGGGATAGAAGCAACAACGCTAGTATCTTTTACAACGCCACCGCGGAAGAATGATCCACGAAGGACAATTTCGTTACGTTGGTAAGCTGAGTAAACAGTACCTGCAATTTCGTAAGAAGCTGAACCGTCAACATCATACTTAAGACCACCTGATGTACGACCAGTAAAGGTACGTAGATCACCGTAGAATACAGCAGTGTCAATAGTAACTGCTACTCCACTAACTGTGAAACTCTTAGTTTCAGTAGTGTTAATAGTAGGCATTAGGTCGTTAGGTACAACTATAAATGGTGTTCCTAAGATTGCACCACTAGCGATTTCTGTTAATACAGCTGCGTTAAGAGTGGCGATAGCTTGACCTTTAAGAGCAGCAAGTGTTTTGCTGTTGAAGATAAGCGTACCAATAGTAGTCGCGTCGCTGATTTTAGCAACAACAGCTGCCCAGCCTAGAAGACCGTCGCTGATATCAAAAGTTTGCTTGTTTCCAGTAGCGTCAACTGCTTGCTGTAGACGAGCGATAACCAACTGTGCTCGCTTTCGGTCGTAGTCATTTCGGTAGCCTTCAGCAACATCACTCAAGATGTCAGCAGCAGCAAACTTAATAACGTTGATTGAAATAGGAGTAACAGCAGCCATTTCTTCTAGCTTGCCGGTGTGTGCACCGTAAGCAGGATTGCTAACTGGTTTTAGGCGTGAACCGTTGTCGGTTGATATACCTAAAGCAACGCTAGTCATGTCGATGTCAGATGTACGTGTGATCCAACCGAACTCTATTGAGCTAGTTTCTTTCCACTGTGTAGCACCTAAGATAGCTGAGTAGTCAGTTCGAGCTGTAGCAACTTGGTTGTACAATTCAGGTCCGATAACAAAGTTACCTAAGTCTGCAAGACTAACTGATGCGTTAACGATTTTTGCGTCTTTTAGGGCGTTTAAGTTACGTGCATTAATTTCAGCAAGTACTTTAGAACCTTCTACGCTTTGTAGTCGTTCTACTGCAACAGCAGCATTAAGTTGTTTTGCAAATAATTCGTCTGCGCTCATGCCGTCGTAGCTGTTTGCAACAACTTCTTCAACTTTTTCGAATGCAGGTTCTTTAGCCTGAGTATCGATTGCATTTTGTGCTAGTTCTTTAGTAGCGCTTAACTCTTCAACCAATGGTTTGATAGCATTAGCTACGATTTCTGCGATTTGTTCTGCAGTCATTTCTAGTATTTCCTCGTTTTTATTTATGTTATTTTCAACTTCTTCTTCAGATTCAGTTTCTACAACTTCTTCTTCTGTTTCGGTTTCTTCGACTTGAACGTCTTCGACAGCAACTTCATTAGCTACTACTTCGACTTCTTCAGCCATCACTTCGGCTTCTGCTTCAGTTTTTACTTCTGCTTCTGCTTCGTTTTCTACCTTAGCTTCAGCTGGTGCTTCTGCTTCAGTTTTAACCACCTCTGTTTCTACTATCTCCGCACTATTATCGATAATATCGACTACAGGAGACGCTTCAATTTCAGAGGCATTCATTTCTTTGTCTTTTGCCATACTTTCTTCCTTGACGACCTCTGAGGAAACTAACTCTAGTGAACTAAAGATTTTTTCCTCGATACCTTTGGTATCAAGTCCGTCTCGTTGAGAGCGCTCAAGTGAATTATGAACCATCTCGTTAAATTGATTGATTTTGGCATTGTAGTTATTAGGTACAACTACTTGTGACAAACCTACAAGTTCGTGGTTACGGTATACAAGATCTTGCTGATCTGGATATGCACCAATTGTTTCAATACTGAAAGAATTGGAGAATCCACCGACCAATAGGTCGTATGCAAGACGTGCATAGGGATTTTCTTTTACCGCGTACTTGATAGCGTTTACTATAATACGGTTACTCTCTTTTACGACGCCAACTGTTTTACCAATTAGTGTTTCAAGTGAGTCTTCATGGTCTGCTGTTAACTGTCCGCCATAATTAGATATGTCTAAGGAGCTTATGTCATAACGAGTACCACTTCGCATTACTGTATCGTCAGTAATAGTTAGACCGTTAGGGAATGATATTAAACCATCTCCTTCGTCTACAAAACCATCGTTAGAAACCGAGATTTGTATTTGGTTTTTAATTTTATCCATTTACGTCTTCTCTATTTAATGTTTCTTTTGTAAAGGTGAACGTTTTTGTTTTGTTTGTTTTGTTTTGAAGAGTAATCTATATCTCGGAGCTTAATCTAGCCTCTGGACACGCTTCTATACTTATTATACCATATTATGTAAGGGGTAGAGCGTTGACAAAAGATACAACAATACCCTTTTCGTCGCACTCAAAGCTAAAGGATAGTCTACACTTGCGACAGCGAGCTTCTCCAGCAGACAACTGTTTAACTCTAACGCATAACGAGTTACACCTATAAAGCTTACCGTCGGTACGTGAAAGACGCTCAAACGGGCATCTTATTGGGAATAAATTATTCTTTTTATCTTCTAGGTCCATAATCACTCTCGGATTTTATTTTTTGTCTCTATACTCATTATACCATTTGACTTTTTATTATAATATAATTATAATAAAAAGCATGAGCAAAATAACCAAACAACGCATAAATAACATATTTTGGTATTGCATATCTGTGTGCAATGTTATTATATTTTTAAGTCTTTTTATCGGTAACGGTAAATACTTTACGTCATTCTTATGGCACATTACTGGCTAGACAGCCTTATACGTACGACCTTAGTGACCCATACACCGTTTACTAATACCTTGACTGGCTTGCTTGTCCAGACACCAAGCACTAATACTTTCTTAGTAACTAATCTAAATCTTGTAACAGAGTATTCCGCAGCGAAGATTATATCTTGAGATGTCGCAACACGATATTCTGATGGCTTCGTAACGTCGACACTGAGTGCTACTGCATAGGTAGCTGACTTTGTGACATCGGTGCTAGTAAATGTCGCGTATGTCGCTGATTTGACCAAATGTGTTTGTTGCGAGAATGAAGCATTCGGCGTGCCTATCCACTGATAACCAGCATCATTACCATCGTAGTAGGTTGGTACTGCTTCTCCTGGAGCGGTAACTGTAAATATCGCTTCTGAGAATATAGCAGTAGTTGTGCCCGTCCAGTCGGCAGTAGGGTGTTTCACACCGAATAATACAGTACCTATTCTATCTCCAGAGACACCTCTACTTGGGCGGGAAACTGTTATAGAAGTAGCACCATTACTTACGGAAGCCTCTGGGTATGCTATGGTTGTTCCGCCAGTGTATTCTTCAAAGTATGCGAAAGCTACAGTTCCAGCCGCCAAACCACTGGTGTCTACTTTAACCCTAAGAGTGATGACATCTGTGGTGCTGAACAATATGTTAGCCATTGTGCCATAACGGATAAGACCAAATCTACGGCTACCGCCAGCCAGTGTTGTAGCTGTGATTGTTTGCAGACCGCCAGATACACTCGCACTACCAGCACTAGTGCCGTTAGCATAGTAAATATAGCCACTTGCATACGAACCAGAGCCAGCGAAGTCTGGGTTCAACAATAAGTTCATTCTTCTATTGGTAGAAGCGACTAGGTACTGTGCAGATTTCGTTATGTCGGTTGATAGTAGTTGAACATTATAGCTAGCAGACTTTGTTATGTCCGTAGGAGTTGTGGCTACATAGTAACTTGAGTTTAGTAATAGATGGGTCTGTATGCTTTCAGAGAAATTAGCGGTACCAGCCCAAGCCCAGCCAGCGTAACTACCGTCCGCATAATTAACGGCAACACTAGATTTTTCTGCCATCGTGCTGTCGAAATCAAGCGTATCGCCGATCTGATAGCTGATTGTATTACGACCATATAGGCACGGCTTGATAAACGTTGCATTAGCCGGTACGGTTGCAAACCCTTCAATTTTTGTCCATACATTAGGGGTTACGGTGACTGGGGTTGAATATATATTCCCGCCGACACCGTCATTTTCAAATGTTATGCCGAACGTTGTAGCGACGTTGCTTCGGAACATATACGAAACATATAGAACTTCGCCCGGTCTTGCAGGTATTGCATCTGGGTACCAACCAAGATTTGTTGCTGTGAACCCTGTCGTTATTGTTGTACGAGAATAGTACAGTCCAGATTGAGGTGTGTCAGTTGGTCGAGATTGGCTAACGTTAACAGAGTTCCAACCCCAGCCAGACTGGTTTACTTCGAAGCTTGGGTTTTTGAATAAGTTCCTATGTCTGTTGGTAGAAGCGACCAAATACTGGGCTGATTTAGTTATGTCAGTAGCTAAAGCAGATACGATATACTGTGCAGTTTTAGTTATGTTGATATCTGTACTACTAACCGCAACTACATAGGCTGCAGTTTTAGTTATATCGGTAGGAGTTGTGACAACTGTATACTGTGCAGTTTTAGTTATGTCTACGGTGCGAGTGACTACATAGGCTGCAGTTTTAGTGATGTCGGTAGGGGTTGTGATAACTGTATACTGTGCAGTTTTAGTTATATCGGTAGGAGTTGTGACGACTGTATACTGTGCAGTTTTAGTTATGTCTACGGTGCGAGTGACTACATAGGCTGCAGTTTTAGTGATGTCGGTAGGGGTTGTGATAACTGTATACTGTGCAGTTTTAGTTATATCGGTAGGAGTTGTGACGACTGTATACTGTGCAGTTTTAGTTATGTCTACGGTGCGAGTGACTACATAGGCTGCAGTTTTAGTGATGTCGGTAGGGGTGGTAACAACTGTATACTGGGCAGTTTTAGTAATATCGGTGTTAAAGGTTACAACATAGGCTGCAGTTTTGGTTATATCAACAGTAGTGACAACTGTATACTGTGCAGTTTTAGTAAGATCGGTGTTAAAGGTTACAACATAGGCTGCAGTTTTAGTGATGTCGGTGTTAAAGGTTACAACATAGGCTGCAGTTTTAGTGATGTCAGTAGCTAATGCAGATACGATATACTGGGCAGTTTTAGTAATATCGGTGTTAAAGGTTACAACATAGGCTGCAGTTTTGGTTATATCAACAGTAGTGACAACTGTATACTGTGCAGTTTTAGTAATATCAGTAGCTAGGGCAGATACACTATATTG
>Ga0194035_1000108_pt1 | contig 47638 bp, 48 predicted proteins | sample JunL2320m_MetaG_FD_148680 | JGI IMG/M metagenome (GOLD analysis project Ga0194035, IMG submission 148680) | Anoxic zone freshwater microbial communities from boreal shield lake in IISD Experimental Lakes Area, Ontario, Canada - Jun2016-L239-20m | ecosystem: Environmental > Aquatic > Freshwater >...
CGTAAGACACGCAGGACACGCAGGACACGCCGGACACGCAGGACACGCCGGACACGCAGGAATTCGCCGCCCTTCGGGACGGGGCAGAATAGAGACATGGCACTCACCTCCACTTCCCCTGACACCTTCGGCGCCCGCGGCAGCCTCCATGTAGGCGACACCACCTACGAGATCTTCCGGATCACCGCGCTCGCTGACCGCTTCGATGTGGCCCGGCTCCCCTACTCGATCAAGGTGATCCTGGAGAACCTCCTGCGCCACGAAGACGGGGTGGCTGTCACCGCATCGGACGTCGAGGCCGTAGCCGGGTGGGGTGTCGACCCTGGGCGTCACGGCGTGGGTGGCACGGATGCCGCCGAAATCGCCCTCACCCCCGAGCGGGTGCTCATGCAGGACTTCACCGGCGTCCCTGGCGTGGTCGACCTGGCTGCCATGCGCGACGCCCTGAGCGCCTTGGGCGGCGACCCGGCCAAGGTCAACCCGCTGGTGCCGGTCGAGCTGGTGGTCGACCACTCAGTCATCGCCGAAGCGTCCGGTACTTCTGGCGCCTACGACGAGAACGTCGATATCGAGTACCAACGCAACATCGAGCGCTACCAGCTCCTGCGTTGGGCCCAGCAGGCCTACGACGGATTCCGGGTCGTACCTCCGGGCATGGGCATCTGCCACCAGGTCAATCTGGAGTACCTGTCGCGAGTGGTATTCGCCACCGAAGACGGCCAGGCCTACTGCGACACGTTGGTCGGCACCGACTCCCACACCACCATGGTCAACGGCCTCGGAGTACTGGGCTGGGGTGTCGGCGGCATCGAGGCTGAAGCAGCCATGCTCGGCCAGCCGCTCTCGCTCCTTCTTCCTCCGGTGGTGGGCTTCCGCCTCACGGGTGAGCAGCCGGCTGGGACCACGGCCACCGACCTCGTCCTCACTATCACCAACGTGCTGCGTAAGCACGGCGTAGTAGGCAAGTTCGTCGAGTTCTTCGGCCCAGGTGTGGCCTCGGTGCCGCTGGCCAACCGGGCCACCATCGGCAACATGTCTCCTGAGTACGGCGCCACCTGCGCCATGTTCCCCATCGACGCCGTGACCCTCGACTACCTGCGGTTCTCGGGCCGGGAGGACAGCCATGTGGATCTCGTCGAGGCCTACGCCAAGGCCCAGGGCATGTTCCTAGAGGCCGACAGCCCTGAGCCGGTGTTCTCTCAGGTCATCGAGCTGGACCTCGCAACTGTCGTTCCCAGCATCGCCGGTCCGGCGCGGCCACAAGACCTGGTGCGCCTCGACGAAGCGGCCACGGCGTACCGCACAGCCCTTGGCCGCCCGGCCAAGAGCCACCCGGCCACTCTGGTCGATGGGACGGCAGAGTTGATCTCAGACGGCCACGTAGTGGTGGCTGCCATCACGTCGTGCACCAATACCTCCAATCCGCAGGTCATGGTGGCGGCCGGTCTGCTGGCCCGCAACGCCGTGGCCCGGGGTCTCAACTCCAAGCCGTGGGTCAAGACCACCCTGGCCCCCGGCTCGCGCGTGGTCATGGACTACCTCGACCGAGCTGGCCTGACCGAGCCGCTGGCGGCCATCGGCTTCGATCTGGTCGGCTACGGCTGCACCACCTGCATCGGCAACTCGGGTCCACTGTTGGCCGGAGTGTCCGAAGCCGTTCAAGAGGGTGAACTGTCCGCAGCATCGGTGCTGTCCGGCAACCGCAACTTCGAGGGCAGGATCCATCCCGATATCCGGATGAACTACCTGGCCTCGCCTCCCCTCGTCGTGGCCTACGCGTTGGCTGGCTCGCTCGAGGTAGACCTGACCTCGGAGCCGCTCGGCATCGGCTCCGACGGTGAACCGGTCTACCTGGCCGACCTGTGGCCTACCCCCGACGAGGTGACTGAGGCGGTGCGGACCTCGCTGACCTCGGACATGTTCCGGAAGCGCTACGGCTCGGTCTTCGAAGGCGACGAGCGGTGGCGTGCCGTGGAAACCGCCACAGGGGACACCTTCTCCTGGGATACCTCTTCGACCTACGTGCTGCGCCCGACGTTCCTCGAGGGACTGTCGATGACCCCGGGTGTGGTCAGCGACATCGCCGGGGCCCGAGTGTTGGCCAAACTGGGCGACAGCGTCACCACGGACCACATCTCGCCGGCCGGCAACATCAACCCGACCACCCCGGCCGGCCGGTATCTGGCCGACCACGGCGTCGACCGGGCCGACTTCAACTCGTATGGTGCGAGGCGCGGCAACCACGAGGTCATGGTGCGTGGCACCTTCGCCAACGTGCGACTGCGCAATCAGTTGGCCCCCGGGACCGAAGGCGGCATCACTCTCCATCTCCCCGACGGCGAGCAGACCACCATCTTCGAGGCATCCGAGCGCTACGCCGCCGAAGGCGTGCCTCTGGTGGTGCTGGCTGGCAAGGAGTACGGATCAGGTTCGTCCCGCGACTGGGCAGCCAAGGGAACGTCGCTGCTCGGCGTCCGGGCCGTCATCGCGGAGTCCTACGAACGGATCCACCGGTCCAACCTGATCGGCATGGGTGTTCTGCCCCTGCAGTACGAGGACGGGCAGAGTGCCGAGTCGCTCGGGCTGACCGGCCACGAGGTGTTCGCCATCAGTGGCCTCAGCTCCCTCAACGACGGCGTGAGCCCCAAGACGGTGCTCGTGGCTGCCGTCGACGGTGACCGCACGGTCGAGTTCGCAGCCCGGCTGCGCATCGACACTCCCATGGAGGCCCAGTACTACCGCCACGGAGGGATCCTTCCCTACATGCTGCGTCAGATGGCGGGCTGAGCGATGCTCGGACTGCAATCAGGCACCACTGTCCTCCAGGTACCGGCCGATGACTGCAGCCCAGCCATGGTCGGATCGGCTGCTGCTACCGCCATGGTCAGTGCTGGCCTGAGCGACATGGCCGCCACCGAGGTGCGCTGCGTCGTCGAGGCACTCTGCGTCGATGCGGTCCTTCGGTGCGCCGAGGGACCCGATCCGGAGCCTTCCATTGAGCTCCGCATCCAGCGTGTTCCGGGGGGCATGGAGCTGACGTTGCGAGACAAGGGCCTTCCCATCGCGTCCGATCGATCGGCCATTCGTCGGGCCAAGCAGCTGGCTGGCATCGGTTTCGTCGACCACCTGTCGATCGTCCCCATCTCCCCCGAGGGGCCCACGTCGACCATGACGGTGGCGCTACCGGCCGAGGTGCTGCATCCGACCCTTCACCAATCAGTCCCGGGCGAAGTCACTGGATCAGCAGCCGGCTCTGACTCGGCCGCCTCGTCGGTCGACGTCGAAGAGGTTCCATTCACGGTGCGGACCATGGTGCCCGGCGATGCCGCGGCCTACGCCCGGCTGGTGTACCGCTGCTACGGCTACGACTACAAGCGCTCGGCCTACGAGCCCGAGGGCGTGGATGCCGGTCTGACCAGTGGCCTGCAACTGGCCGCCATCGCCGAGGGGCCGGACGGCGAGATGATCGGCCACATCGCCTACCGGCGCCTGCGTGCTGGCAGCATGGTCGTCGAAGGCGGTGCCGGCATGGTGGATGCCCGGTTCCGTAACCGTGGGGTGCTCAAGGCCATGGGGACCCATCTGCATGAGGCCATCGGCACCCAACAGATCAACGGCATCCTGGGCCAGCCAGTCATGGTGCACATGGCAACTCAGCGCATGGCCCACCTGGTGGGTTTCGATACTGGCGTATTCCTCCAGTATTCCAATCCGCGCCTGGTGACTGGTTTCGATGCCCAGGACAAGTCCGAGCGGGTCTCTGTTCTGTGCAGTTACATTCCGTTGGCGCCTATGACGGAACGGTCCATCTACCCTCCGATATCGGCCCATCGCCACGTGGCTACGGTCGTTGAGCAAAGTGCGCTGGTTCGAACAGTGCTGGCCCCCCAAGAGCCTTCTGAAGCACGCGGCCCGAGCGTGCTGTCGACCCATGTCGACACCAGTGCCGGGGTGGTCCGTATCGAGGTACACCAGGCCGGCCCAGACCTGATCGAGCACCTCATCGGGCTGGTCGAGGAACTGGTGGCCACCGGGATCTCCGTCATCCACCTCGACCTGCCCGCCAACGACCCCGATGCCGGTTGGTATGCCACCGGGATCGGCCAACTCGGGTTCGTCTTCTGTGCGCTGCTGCCCGAGTGCGGCGACGACGGCGATGTCCTTCGGTTGCAGTACCTGACCGACACCACCATCCACATGGATGACTGGCAGATCGACCTCCCGACCACTGCCGACCTGGTGTATGCGATCGTCGCCGACATCCATGCCTGGGAGCAGGGCGAGATCACCGCCCGCCAAGAGCGGGTCGAATCGTGGCGCACGGCGGCTCTGGACCAGTCGTGACGGCCCCCAGGCGCTAAACGGAGACGACGTCGATCGGGTCGCCGAGTCCTTGGAAGTCACCGGGATTGTGGGCGGGTAGATGGGCCCGGGGTGCGACGCCAGGGCCGCTTACCCCACACGTCAAGGTTGAAGCTGTATTTGCCAACGCCGCAAGGCGATCACCGCCCAGATCCCCTCGACCACGCCGAAGGGCCAAGCTCCGGATGCGAATCCGTAGACCGAGGACAGCGCGCACCCAAAGGCGAAAGCCAGGACGTACCCGTTCCCCCGCCGCTCGAGGGCGTACATCGACATCATGAAGGTGAGAGCGAGGACGCCGTAGACGGTGAGCATCGATGATCCTTGTCTGTTGGGGCTGGGGTCGGGAGCGGTGCTGGCCCGGTCAGCCAGCCAGCGGCAGGACGAACCAGGCGATGCAGATGAAGTGGCAGGTCGCCCCGACGATGGTGCAGGCATGAAACACCTCGTGGTAGCCGAACACCCCTGGTAGCGGATTCGGCTTCTTGATGGCGTAGACCACAGCACCGGCCGAGTAGGCCAGCCCTCCGATCAGCAGCAGGGCGAACCCCGTGGGCCCGATCGCCCGATACAACTGCGGGAGCACGATGACGGCGGCCCAGCCCACCACCACATAGGGCAGAGCGATCACCCACTTGGGCGCATCCAGCCACACCTGACGAAGGGTGATGCCAACGATGGCCCCTCCCCAGGCGATCACCAGGAGCGTCGTCCGGGCCCATCCGGTCAGAGCGATGCCGGCTACCGGCGTATAGGAGCCGGCGATGGCGATGAAGATGGTTGAGTGATCAGCCCGCCGCATCCGTTGTCGCCCTACTGGTCCCCAGGTATGCCGGTGGAACAGGGCGCTCACCCCGAACAACAGGGAGATGGCACACGCGTAGATCAGACAGAGCAGCTTCGACGACAAGGTGGGGGCGTCCCACACCAGCCATGCCCCTGATGCCAATGACACGAAGAAGGCAATCTCGTGGAGGACCCCCCTCAGCCGGGGCTTGACGAGACCATCGGCATCTTCGTCCTCACCGTCGATGTCGGCCAGGTCTGAATCGCTCGTCGAGGTCATGCCGGGATCTCCACATCAGCCGATGCCACATCCACGAACCGTCCAAGGATTCGACGGCCTACACCCTCGACCCTCAGTGCCTCCACCTCGGTCAACTCGACACCATCGGGCAGAAGCGGGCGCCATGCCTCAGCCAGCGCCAGATCGATCTCGAGGTGGAACTGGAAGCCGTAGGCGTGGGACCCGTAGCGGAACGCCTGGTTGGGAAAAGATCGGGTGGCGGCCAGGTGCACTGCATCCTCCGGCAGGGAGAACGTGTCCTGGTGCCAGTGCACGCAGGGGACCGATGTGCCCGACAGCCCGTTGTACTCCGGGCCGAGCACTGGGTCTCGTCGACCATCGGCGGTGAGCTCCACCCAGCCGGCTCCGACCTCCTCGGCTGGCCCAGTCGTGACTTCGGCCCCCAACGCTGCGGCCAACTGCTGGGCACCCAGGCACACACCCAGAACCGGAAGCCGTCCCTCGACGGCCGAGCGCATCAGCACCCGCTCTGGCGCCAGCCACGGATACCGATCGTCATCATGGACACCCATCGGTCCACCCAGCACGATCAGCCCGCCGAGGGAATCGACCGCAGGAAGCACCTCGCCGAGGTCCAGGCGGACCATGTCGGCGACCTCGCCACGTTCGGCCAGTACCTGCAGAATCGCTCCCGGGCCTTCGTGGGCCACATGCTGCAGGATCGCCCATGGGCGACGCGAGCGACCGGTGCGACGCGAGCGACCGGTGCGACGCGAGTGACCCGTGCGACCAAGTGACTCGGACACCACTAGGCGGTGTTCACCACGTGGAACGCCTCGGCCAGGCGTCCCTCGGGGAGGCCGGCGGCCAGTGCCGTCCCGCCCATCCAACCCCGCAGCAGCTCGTCGAGGTGCTCACCGTCACCCACCTGGCTGGCGTGCGACTTGAGTGCCTCCAACTTGCGTGCGTAGACGTCGGTGGTATCCACCACCCGATTGGACCGCTCGGTGGTCATGAGCCACAGCTCGGGGACGGTGTGGGGCTCAAGCCCCTCTTCGAGGAGCTCGGGGAAGGCGAACGGGTTCCGAGCATCGGGGTAGACGGCACAGGCCGTGGCCTCGCCGGTGGCCAGATGGTCTGGGTGGCTGGCGTAGATGCGGGCCCAGTTCCGATCCGGCGACTGAGTGACGACCCGATCGGGCCGAACCAGGCGGATCACCCGGGAGATGGCCGCCCGCAGCTCCAGGCTGGCGGTGACCCGCCCATCGGCGAACCCGAGAAAGGTGACATCGGTGACGCCCACCACCCGGGCGGCCAGCAGCTGCTCTTCGCGGCGGATAGCGGCCATCTCGACGCGAGTGATCGAGTGGTCGGAGCCCCCGGCATCACCATCGGTGACGATGCAGTAGGAGACCTCGATCCCCTGGCTCGTCCACACGGCCACCGAGCCAGCCGCGCCGAAGTCGACATCGTCGGGGTGGGCGGTGACCACCAGGATGCGCTCGACGACGGTTGACCCGTCGTCAACGGTCATGAGTTCAGCACTGTCGGGCATGAGGACTCCTGGTCAGGATGTGGTGGGAGGCGGCTAGGCAGTAGCCCGGCCCCGGTCTACCTGCTCAGGCCTTTTCGGGCGTCCACGCCACCAGGTCGGCGAGGCGGGGGTCGTTCGAGAACATTTCGACGATCGGCATACGTACGCCGATGCGGGTCTGGATCCGCTCGATCTCGAGCACCTGGTTCCACTGCACGAGCGAAACCACCAGGCCGGCCGAGCCGGCCCGGGCGGTACGGCCCGAGCGGTGCAGGTAGGCCTTGTGATCTTCCGGCGGATCGAAGTGGACGACGATGTCGACGGCATCGATGTGCAGGCCGCGGGCCGCCACGTCGGTCGCCACCAGCACATGGAGCTTGCCCTCGGTGAAGTCCTTCAGGGTCCGCTCCCGGTTGGCCTGACGGAGGTCGCCGTGGATGGCCCCGGCCCGGACGCCTTCCTTCTCCAACTGCTCCACCAGGCGGTCGGCGCCGTGCTTGGTCCGTACGAATACCAGCGCCTTGTCCGCACTGCGGCAGACAGCGGCACACACCTTGACCCGGTCCATCTGATGGACGGCGAGGAATCGGTGCTCCATGGCCTCGACCGTGGTCGAATCCGAGGCCACTTCATGGAGGACCGGATCGGTCAGGTAGCGGCTGACCAGTCGGTCAACAGCGCCATCGAGGGTGGCCGAGAAGAGGAGCGTCTGATGCTCGCGCTCCAGGCGGCGCAGCACCCACTCGACCTGGGGCATGAACCCCATGTCCGCCATGCGGTCGGCCTCGTCGAGGACCAGTGTCTCGATGTCGGCCACCGACAGCTCGCCGCGGTCGCCCAGGTCGATCAGCCGACCAGGGGTGGCGATAATGATGTCCACGCCGCGACGCAGCTTCTTGACCTGGCGCTCGATGTCGGCACCGCCGTACACGGCGACAACACGTAGCCCGGCCGCCTCGGCCAGCGGCTCGAAGACCTCGCTTACCTGCACGGCCAGCTCGCGGGTGGGGACCAATACCAGGGCTCGGGGACGACCGGGCTCGGTAGCCGGGGACGCCATGGTGCGCTGGAGGAGCGGCACGCCGAAGGCAAGCGTCTTGCCCGATCCGGTCTTGGCTTTTCCGCAGACGTCCCGGCCGGCCAGTGCGTCCACGACGGTCATGGCCTGGATGGCGAAGGGGGCGTGGATGCCCTGCTCCTCCAGCGCAGCACAGATGGCGGGGTCGACACCGAGTTCGGCGAACGACGGCTGAATTTCGGCGGCATCGGTACCTGCGTCAGCATCAGTACCAGCTTCAGCTTGGGTGCCCTCAAGGGCGCGATCCGACGGATCAAGGGTGGTGGTCATGGGATGTTGAAGCTCTCTCTCATCGTTCAGCGACGGCCGTAGCCGACCGTCAGCGCCGTGCCAGTCACGGTCGCGTTCGGGCCCGCCTCGGGCCATCGTCCCGGTCGAACTGAGCGACCAGGGGACGGAGATGAGGAAGACCCCGGTGGCGGGCACTCGCCCGACCACAGTTTCCAGTCTACCGTTCCAGGGCCCTCAGTCCAGGGCGGCGGTCACTATGAGGACCTGAGCACTGCGGGGATCAGGTAGCCGATGGCTCCCGATATACCTCGGCGCCGGTGTCGCGGAACTCGGTGGACTTCTCTTTCAGGCCGATCTCGACGGCCGTGGCCAGGTCCATGCCCTTCTGCTCGGCATAGTCGCGGACATCCTGGCTGATGCGCATCGAGCAGAACTTCGGACCGCACATCGAGCAGAAGTGCGCCGTCTTGGCTGGGGCGGCGGGCAGGGTCTCGTCGTGATACGACCGGGCCGTTTCCGGGTCCATGGCCAAGTTGAACTGGTCCTCCCACCGGAACTCGAACCGGGCCTTGGAAAGGGCATCGTCCCAGTCCTGGGCCCCGGGGTGTCCCTTGGCCAGGTCGGCGGCGTGGGCGGCGATCTTGTAGGCGATCATCCCCTGCTTCACGTCATCGAGGTTGGGCAGACCGAGGTGCTCTTTGGGGGTGACGTAGCAGAGCATGGCCGTGCCAGCCATGCCGATGACTGCAGCCCCGATGGCCGAGGTGATGTGGTCATAGCCCGGGGCAACGTCCACCGTCAGCGGCCCCAGTGTGTAGAACGGGGCGTCGTGGCAGACCTCTTTTTGCAGGGTGACGTTCTCCACGATCTTGTGAAGCGGCACGTGGCCCGGCCCCTCGATCATGACCTGGACATCGTGGCGCCAGGCCACCTCGGTGAGCTCGCCCAACGTCGACAGCTCAGCGAACTGGGCCTCGTCGTTGGCATCGGCGATGGAGCCCGGACGCAGTCCGTCCCCCAACGAGAAGGCCACGTCGTAGGCGGCCATGATCTCGCAGATCTCCTCGAACCGGGTGTACAGGAAGTTCTCCTCGTGGTGGGCCAGGCACCACGCCGCCATGATCGACCCACCCCGGCTGACGATGCCGGTCATCCGCTTCGCCGTCATGGGCACATAGCGCAAGAGCACTCCGGCGTGGATGGTGAAGTAGTCCACCCCCTGCTCGGCCTGTTCGATCAGTGTGTCCCGGTAGAGGTCCCAGGTGAGCTCTTCGGGAGCGCCGTCCACCTTCTCCAGGGCCTGGTAGATCGGCACGGTCCCGATGGGGACCGGCGAGTTCCGCATGATCCACTCGCGCGTGGTGTGGATGTCCGGGCCGGTCGACAGGTCCATCACCGTGTCCGCACCCCATCGCGTCGCCCAGGTCAGCTTCTCCACTTCCTCCTCGATCGAGGAGGAGACGGCCGAGTTGCCGATATTGGCGTTCACCTTCACCAGGAACTTGGCCCCGATGATCATCGGCTCGGACTCGGGGTGGTTGATGTTGGCCGGGATGATGGCCCGCCCGGCGGCTATCTCGTCTCGCACCAACTCAGCGGGCACACCTTCGCGGGTGGCCACGAAGGCCATCTCCGGGGTGATCTCCCCCTTGCGGGCGTAGTACAGCTGTGTCACCGGAGTCCCAGTGGAGCGCAGTGGGCTGCGACCATCGAGAGGGAACGCCTCGGGACCGTCACCGGCGCGCCGCAGGGCAGCCCGGCCGTCATCGCGTCGGTTGACCGGACGGCCCTCGTACTCCTCGACGTCTCCTCGCGAGGTGATCCACGGGCGGCGCAGGGCGGGCAGACCGACAGTGGGGACAGAGCCCGGCCCCGACGTGTCGTAGAGACGCACCGGCGGGTTGGGGGTCGCTCCGTTGCGGGCCGGCGAGTCGGAGAGCGCTACTTCGATGCACGGGACTCGGAGACCGTCAGGCCCGTCCATGTAGACCTTGGATCGGTTGTACGCGCCCTCGGTGGCCGAGGTGCTGGGGTCGGAAGCTGTTGTCGAATCAGTCATGGTGGTCGTCCCTTCGAACGGATCGCTGCCTGAGTCTTCCACGACGACCGCCCCGGTGGATTTCCGGGTGTGCCATCGTGGGGAGGTACCGACCATTCAAGTGGCCGACGCTGCCGGGCCGTGCAGTCCGCAGATGACCACCGACCCATCCAAAGGAGCCACCATGGGAGCACTCGCCGCGGGAGACGCCGCCCCCGCCTTCACCCTTCCCGACCAGGACGGTAAGCCCGTCTCACTGGCGGACTTCGCCGGCCGCCAGTTCGTCGTCTACTTCTACCCGAGGGACGACACTCCGGGCTGCACCAAAGAAGCATGTCAGTTCAACGAGAACCTGGCCGCCTTCAACAAGGCGAAGGTCCCGATCCTCGGTGTGTCGGCTGACTCCGCCGAGAAGCACCGCAAGTTCCGGGAGAAGTACGGCCTGAAGATCACCCTGTTGACCGATGCCGACCATGCCGCAGGCGAGGCCTTCGGAGCCTGGGGCGAGAAGACCATGTACGGCAAGAAGGTGATCGGCGTCATCCGCTCGACCTTCCTGATCGGAGCCGACGGCACCATCATCCGTTCCTGGTACTACGTCAAGGCCGACGGGCACGCGGCCAAGGTGCTGGCCGAAATCCAGGGCTAGGTTCGCCAGTTTGGTGAGATGGATGTACTGAACAAGACACATCCGCACCGGACCTCCGAACCGGATACAACTTTTTCGTCTCTCGGCTGAGCGACCGCATCCCGGTCTTCTCTGTCCTCGGGTCAGCGTTTTTCGTCTCCGGTCGTAGCCCGGCGACGTCTTGGGTTGGCGGTATGGGCTGGACAGCTTGCGGACTGGCCTCGGTGCCGGACTGGCCTGGTGCTGCAGGGAACACCAATGGCTGAACCACTTATGAAAACACTGGCCTATGTGGTATCGGATCAGATAACGCTCCAGCGCCGATTCCTGCCAACGCCCACCGACATGGGAGATGGCGACCTTTTTGGATGGGGGCTTCGCCGGCGGCCAACTTCCTGGACGGGCGACGGGTGGACTCGGTGACCGTTACGGGGAGACACGGCCGGCCAGCACGGACAGGTCCTCGAACCACGACCCCTGGTGGTTGATCTCGGTGAAGGTGACCGACGGCTTGCATCGGGCCGAAAACTTGAACCGGAAGAATCCGACGGGACATCTCACCAAGCTGGCGAACCCGTCCAGGGCTGACCGTCCTGGAGTCTCCGACTGGGGGCCGCCAACCCGTTAGCGCTCTTGGCGGCTCTCTTGGTGGCTCTCTTGGTGGGCCGGGCACCACCACGAAGTGCGCCCACCCACCGTCGACTTCGTGAGTGGGCACCCATCGTTGGGGCAAATACCACCAACGTGCCGCTCCCCCATGAGATCGCCCATGTGCGAGCCGCCGCGGGCGGTCAGGTCGGCCAGGGTGCGCACCAGGGTGCGGTGCAATCGCCGAACCTCGACCGAAGTGAGCGAACCAGCCGGCTGCAGTGGAGACAGCCCGGCCCGCCACAGCACTTCATCGGCGATCAGATTACCCACACCGGACAATCTCGACTGATCGAGCAGCCGAGCCTTGAGTGGAGCCGAAGACCCAGCCAGGGCAGCTGCCAATCCGGCTGCTCCAACCGAAGAGGCGTCGGGGCCCAAGCCGGACACGTCGGGGTCCAGGGAGACTCCGCCGAGGCGACGCGGATCGTGGATCACCATCCGCCCGCCGTCGGCGAAGGTGACCGCCCACCGCTCCCAAATCTGCTGTCGTCGGGTCGGTGCGTACAGGAGCTGGCCTACGGCATCGTCCCCGTCGACCAGCAGGGTCCCTGTCATCCCGAATCGGATTCCGATCACCGGACCGGCATCGACATCGACATCGACATCGACATCGGTATCGACATCGACATCGAGCAGTAGGAGCTTGCCGATCCTGCGAGCAGCGACGAACTGACTGCCGACCAGGATCTCCTGGAGCAGCGGCCCCGAGGCACCGCCCTTCAAGAACCAGTCGTCAGGTGAGTCGACCGACTCGATCGTCCGGCCGAGTGTCTGCTCAGCCAGCATCCGGTAGCTCTCCACCTCGATCATCTCGGGCATCCGACGAGGGTACCCACCCCCACGCCAAGTCACGCCAATTCGCGCCACTCCACTCGACGAAGGGCACCAGCAGCACCTGAGTCGGACAGTAGGGTGTCCACCATGCCGCCCGAGAAGCCGCACTGGACAGAACTCCTCACCGAAGTCGTCACCTCCGGCCTGTGCACGGGGTGTGCGGCGTGCGTGGTGGCGTGCCCCTACGACGTCCTTTCCTACGACGACACCGGTGGCAAGTACAAGCCGTTCCACGTCGATGCCGATGGCGGCCCGGACAGCTGCACCCATGGGGTCAAGGGCTGCACCATGTGCACCCGGGCCTGCCCGCGCTTCCGTCTGTGGGAGCCGGAGATCGACACCCACCTGCATGGGCGGGAGCGCACCGACGAAGAAGTGGCCGGTATCTCCTCGGACGTACTGCTGGTCCGGGCCACCGACCCCGAGGTCCACACGGCGGGCCAGGACGGCGGCCTGGTCTCGGCCATGCTCATCTGGGCGCTCGAGCACGATGTCATCGATGCCGCCCTGGTGTCCGATCTCGAAGGTGACGGATCGACGTGGAAGGCCAAGCCCACTGTGGCGACCACCCGTGCACAGGTGCTGGCTGCGGCAGGATCTCGCTATACCTACTCGGCCAATCCCCTGGCCTACCCAGAAGCCATCGCCGGGGGTGCGGAGCGGATCGCACTGGTCGGCATGGGCTGTCAAGCCTCGGCGCCGCCGATGATGCAAGCCCGCAAGGCCGGAAAGATCGCCCGGCGCCTGTCCCTGACGATCGGTCTGCTCTGCTCGAAGACCTTCGACGATGCCATCTTCCCCGAGCTGTTCGAGGCCAAGTACGGCATCGCCCGAGCCGATATTGCCAAGATGAACATCAAGGGTGTCTTCCAGGTCTGGACCAAGGACGGCGAGTTCCACGAGATTCCCCTCAAAGAGGCCCATGCCTGGACCCGTGAGGGCTGCACTTCATGCCCGGACTTCGCGGCCGAGCACGCCGACATCTCCACTGGGGGAATCGGCTCGTTCAATGACTGGACGCTCACCATCGTTCGCACGGACAAGGGCCGTGACCTGCTGCAGGGGATGATCGAGGATGGATCGGTCGAGACGCGCCCAGGCGACGACGACCCTGCCGCCATCGCCCTCCTCCAACGCCTGTCCAAGGTGAGTCGAAAGCGCTGGCCCGAGACAGCAGTGCCGATGCCTCGGCGCATGCCTGCCGCCACCTGAGCGGGGGCGGAGCGGTCGACGCACCGCGGGAACCGAGTACCGTAATCGGGCGTGGCCAAGCGACCCCAACCCTATGAACGACCGACGGTGGTCCTACTGGTCCGTCATGGCCGGACCCCGACCACCGGTCAGGTCCTGCCCGGCCGAGCTGCCGGCCTCCACCTATCCGAGGAAGGGCTCGCTCAAGCCGAAGCGGTGGCCGATCGGATCGGGGCACTGACTAGCGGTAAGCACGGCGGCCCCGTGGCCGTCTATGCCTCGCCCCTGGAGCGGACCACCGAAACGGCGCGCCCGATCGCTCGTCGGCTCGGCCTGCGCGTACGTTCCGAACGAGGCCTACTCGAATGTGACTTCGGCGAATGGACCGGTGGCAAGTTGGCCGACCTGGCCAAGAAGCCCGAATGGACCACCGTGCAGCGCAATCCCAGCGGATTTCGCTTTCCCGGTGGCGAGTCCTTCATCGAAATGCAGGCCCGCATGACCTCAGCCCTGGCCCGCCTGGTAGAGCGTCACCGCGGGGAGACCATCGTGGCGGTGTCACACGCCGATCCGATCAAGGCGGTGGTGGCTCAAGCTGCCGGCACACCGCTCGATCTGTTTCAGCGGCTGACGGTTGCCCCGTGCTCCGTATCGGCCCTGGCCTACACCGGGATCGGTCCCTTCGTGCTCACCGTCAACTCGACCGATTCGCTGACCGCCCTGGCCATCGCATGAGCAGCAGCCGCATGAGCAGCAGCCGCATGAGCAGCAGCCGCATGAGCAGGGCCACGAGCCACCCGTCGACGACTCTGGAGTCCGCCGCCGGCGACCACGCGAGGAAGGACAACACATGACCGATGCCTTCGACCTGTCAGCCGACCGGATGTGCGTGGGCACAGTGGGCCCCGTGGGCAGTCGGCTGTTTCTGATCCAATGTCGCCAAGGTGTGACCCTTCTGACGTTAAAGATCGAGAAGCAGCAGGTGGGCGCCATGGGCGAACTCCTGGCCCGGGTGATCAAGGACCAGCAGCGGCCCGGTCACCTGCCCGATGATCAGGCGCTCGAGGAGCCGACCGAGCCGGCCTGGGCAATCGGCACCATTGGGGTCTCGTTCGATGAAGCCGAGGACCGGGTGGTCCTGGTCATCGAGGAGCTGACCCCCGAAGGGGAGGTAGGCGCCATCGCTCGGGTATCGATCACCCGCGAGCAGGCCGCCGCATTCGCCATTCAGGCCACCCGCTTGGTGGAGTCCGGCCGGCCTCCCTGCCCGCTGTGCGGCTCACCACTCGATCCATCCGGACACGAATGCCCCAGGACGAACGGCCACCGTCCGCCGGCCGTGTGAGCGGCTGGCAGTCAGGATCTGGGCCGAGCCTCGATGAGGCTGCTCGTCTCCTGACCACCTGCGAACTGACCATCGAAGGCCGGCTCCCGTGGAGCTCGAACTTGACGTTCCTGGTGAGCCTCGAGGGCACCGACACCTCAGGAGAAGCCGGTGGCCCAGATAGGGGTGGACCGGTCCAGGCCGTCTACAAGCCCCACCAGGGAGAGCAGTCCCTGTGGGACTTCCCCGACGGGCTCTACCGTCGAGAGGTAGCCGCGTATGTCCTGTCCGAAGCGCTGGGATGGGGAGTGGTCCCACCCACGGTCGCCCGCCAGGAGGCTCCGTTCGGTCCCGGATCCTTGCAACTGTTCATCGAGTCCGACTACGAACAGCACTACTTCACCCTCCTCGAGGAGGGAGGTCGCGAAGACGAGCTCAAGGTCTTCTGCGCCTTCGACGTGGTGGCCAACAATGCCGACCGTAAGAGCGGCCACGTGCTGTACGCATCAGACGGTCGGCTGTGGGGCATCGACCACGGCCTCTGCTTCCACTCCCAGCGCAAGCTGCGCACGGTGATTTGGGACTTTGCCGACGAAGCGGTCCCCGAGCCACTCGTTGCCGATCTTCAGCGGTTCGTAGCCGCCGGTCTGGACGACGACCTCGCTGCCCTGCTGTCCGAAGAGGAGGCCGAGGCGATGCTCGAGCGAGCGGCAGACCTCGCCGCTAGCGGCTACTTCCCGGAACCGATCGGGGACCGCCCTCCCTATCCGTGGCCCCTCGTCTGAGCTCAAGCGGTCAGCGTCGGCGGCCAGTTCCTCCCACCCCGGGCACGAGTTGGACGCGCAGATCCCCCTGAATGGATTGGATGACGGCCGCTCCCAGGCGTGCTCCACCTCCAGGAGTCACGTGGATCCCGTCAGGGGTCCGGATATTCACCTCCGCCCCGGACTGGTCCGGGAGGTAGGCGACGAATCCGCCATCCTTGTCGCCGAGGGAGGGGACCGAGGACAGGTACTTCGCCCCGGCTCCCGCCAGCGCGACCTGTGCCCGAACGAGACCGTCCAGGTGCTGCAGCTGGGCATCGAGCCCCGGGTCTCGCATGGGGGGCATTCCCACCCACAGCACGTGCGCACCTGCGGCATTGGCTGACGCGATGAACGCCGCGACCCGCGCCGAGTACTCGGCATCCCATCCGGGCTGTCCGAACTGGAGGCTTCCACCCGCCGTCACCAGTCCCTGCGGGTCGTTGGCCCCCATCATGATCACCACTAGCTGCGACTGCTGGTTGGCTAGGTCGACCTTGAGTTCGGCCGGCCAGTTGAAGTAGTCGGGCCGGGAGAGCCCAGTGTCTATATGGCCATCTAGATAGCTGGCCACGTTTCCATAGGAAGCGAGTGCATTGACCAGAGGCTGCCCGAGGTCGAGCCCGACGGAGTCTCCGATGACCAGCACCCGCAGTGGATTCGCCGGAGTCGGGTGGTAGTTGAGGAGCGGCAACGTCGTTGGTGTAGGTATGCCGCTGGTGGCGGGCAATGGCTTGGGCTTCGCTCGATGCGTGCGAATGGCGAGCGCGGGTCCACCCCCGGGGGTGCGGCCGAACGCTTGGTCGGTCCATTGGACCACGTTGTCGAGACCCGAGGTTCGACTGAGTGCTGCCACCGGGCCGGTCACGTCCAAGGAGACCGTGCGGCGCACGCCCAGCGGGGATGCCTTAGCCGCCCGCTGCAGGCTCGGCGCATCAAGCAAGAACCACAGAGCGAAGCAGACCACCCCGATGAACAGCACCCGGGTCCAGGGAACTCCGGGGAAAGGAAGACGCTCCCAGAACGAGTGGTCGCGGCTGCCCGTGGGTCCGACCCGAGGCTGGCGCTCGGTCGACGGCGTACTCGTGTCGCTTTCGGCGACAGACCAGTCGTAGGGAACTGCCTGCCCCGCCGACTGGTCGGGGCTCGAGGGACGGGAGCGGAGGCGCACGATCAGAACCGGTAGTAGATGAAGGGGGCCACACCCTGGGGCCCAAGTGTCGTGATGGCGAGTAGCACCAGTCCCAGTATGCCTCCCTGGATCACCGGACGGCGGTCGGCAAATCCGCGCTGCACCACGGCCAGCCAGTTGTCCGGCAGGTACTGACTAGCGATGCCGACACCGATGGCAGCCACGGCCAAGGGGGTGACCAGGGGCGACGAGCCCCAGCCCACCACCAGCCGGCTCAACATGGCAAACGCGTTGCCAAGGGTGTCGGCCCGGAAGAACAACCAACCCAAGCAGACGACCTGGAACGTTACGAACTGAGCCCAGGCGATCCGGGTCCGGCCCTCCGGCTCGGCGGGCAGTCCCTTGGCCACCCGGACTGCTCGGCGGCGTCTGCCGATGATCTGGCCTACGCCGTGGTAGGCACCCCAGATCACGAACGTCCAGGATGCCCCGTGCCATAGACCACCGAGCACCATGGTGATCAGGAGGTTCAGCGAGACGCGTGCCTCACCCCCGTGGTTTCCCCCGAGGGGGATGTAGAGATAGTCACGGAGCCAGAACGAGAGGGTGATGTGCCAGCGCCGCCAGAAGTCCTGGAGATCGATCGCCGTATAGGGCCGCCGGAAGTTGACCGGGAACCGAAATCCCATCAGCAAAGCCAGCCCGATGGCGATATCGGTGTACCCGCTGAAATCGGCGTAGATCTCGACGGCGTACCCCCAGATGGCAAAAAGCACCTCGAGGGCAGAGTGCTGGTGGGGATTGGCGAATACCGGATCGACGACGTGGGCCGACAGGTACGACGACAGCACCACCTTCTTGGCCAGTCCGGCAACGATGAGCCAGAACGCTTCCACGTAGTGGACGTCTCGCGGGTCGCGCATGGCCCGGATCTGCGGAAGGAGTTCGGTGCCACGGACGATGGGGCCGGCGATCAGGTGAGGAAAGAAAGCCAGATAGACCGTCATGTCGATACCCCGGGCAGGTCGCAGCGTGCCCCGGTAGATGTCGACCACGTAGCTGATGGCCATGAAGGTGAAGAACGAGATACCGATGGGCAGGGTCACCGCCATCAGCGGCAACGGACGGCCGAGCCCGAGCGCATGGGTGACGTTGTCGATGTTGAGGGCCACGAATCCGTAGTACTTGAACCACACCAGGAGGCCCAGCAACAACCCCAGGGTGGCCCACAGCAGCGCCTTTCGTCGTGCGCCCGTGGCCGGGTGGATCAGGCGACCACCGAGGAAGGCAATGGCGGTGGAGAGCGCCAGAAGGAAGATGAAGCGCCAGTCCCACCAGGCGTAGAAGACGTAGCTCGCCACCACCATGAACGCCTTCCACGGTCCCGCGTACGGGACGAGCAGCCACTGCACCGTGAAGACCACGGCGAAGAAGATGGCGAAGTCAATGGTGGGAAAGAGCACGTGAACTTCATTCGGGCTGAAGGCGAACAGGAAGGGCGCCAGCTGGTGACGCTGGAGCGGACACTACCCGGTCGCCTCACCCGTCCTGGTGATGTCCACAAGCGCCCACCACCTGCCGCGGAAAACAACACGACCCGCAGCCGAAGCCACGGGTCGTGATCGATGCATCTGGGGTTTCTGTCCACCGGCCGAAGCCGGTGAACCACAGGTCAACTGCGGGCTTGGAGGGCCTCGATCAGCTTCGGGATCACCTTATGGACGTCGCCCACGATGCCCAGATCTGCGACCTGGAAGATCGGGGCATCCTGGTCCTTGTTGATGGCCAAGATGTTCTTTGAGTTCTTCATGCCGACCATGTGCTGGGTGGCTCCCGAGATGCCACAGGCCAAGTACACGGTGGGCTTCACCGTCTTGCCGGTCTGGCCGACCTGGTGCGAGTAGGGCACCCATCCGGCATCCACGATGGCGCGGCTGGCCCCGGCGGCTCCGTGCAGGAGTCCGGCCAGCTGCTCGATCAGGACGTAGTTTTCCTTTTCGCCCAGTCCACGTCCTCCAGACACGACCACTGCGGCCTCATCCAACTTCGGACCGGTCCGCTCCTCGACATGGCGAGCCACGATGCGCGCACCGTTGGAGGCACCGGTGTCCGGGGCAGGGGCAGCGGCCACTGCGGCCGGTGCGCCGCCGGATGGCTCTGCGGCAAACGACTTGGCCCGGACCACAAAGATCCCCGGTCCCTCGGCCGTGAAGCGTGCCGTGAGGATCTCCGCACCACCGAAGATGGCGTGCTGGCTGGCCAGTCCACCGTCGGACTCGGTGAGGTCGACGACATTGGTCAGCACCGGGCGGTCCAGCTTGACCGAGAGGCGACCGGCTACGTCACGACCGTCATAGGTGGCCGGAAGCAGGACGGCGTCAGGGCCGGTGCCCGCAGCGACTGCGGCGGCTATGGAAGCGGCCACCGAGGAACCCGGCAGCGCGCCACCCAAGTCGCCCACATCGTGGACGGTGGTAGCTCCGTACTCTCCCAGAGTGCCGGCGGCAGTTGCCCCGTCACCCCAGACGACGGCCTCGACCGTGTCGGCCAGCGTGCGTGCGTGGCTGATGAGCTCGAGTGATGTGGTGGTGGGCGCTCCGTCGACTACTTCGGCGACGACCCAGATCTTGGCGATAGTCATGTGCGTGTTCTCCTGTTACCCGGGCTAGATGACTTTGAGCTGCTCGAGGAACTCAATCACCCGCAGGTGACCTTCGCCCTCGTCGACGACGATCTCACCGGCGGCCCTGGACTCGGCCGGGGTGACTTCGGTGATCTCTTGGCGGGAACCAGCGAGTCCGACCTGTCCGGCATCGAGGCCGAGGTCAGCAATGGTCAAGTTGTCGACCGGCTTGGACTTGGCGGCCATGATCCCCTTGAACGAGGGATACCGAGGCTCGACGACCCCGGCAGTCACCGTGACGACGGCCGGTAGCGGGCACTCCACCTCGTCGTACCCGGCTTCGGTCTGACGCTCGACCTTGACCGAGGAGCCGACCACCTCGACCTTCTTGGCGAAGGTCACCGACGGTAGGCCCAGCAGTTCGGCAACCTGGACTGGGGTGGTCCCGGTGTAGCCATCCGATGACTCGGTGGCTGCCAGGATCAGGTCGGGCTCGGCCCGCTTGATAGCAGCAGCCAACACCTTGGCGGTCCCGAGCGCATCTGCTCCGGCCAGTGCCGGGTCGCTGATGAGGATGGCCTTGGCGGCTCCCATGGCCAGGGCGGTCCGCAGACCGGAGACCTCACCGTTCGGAGCCATCGAGACCAGGGTCACCTCACCGCCACCGGCAGCATCGACGAGCTGCAGGGCCATCTCGACGCCGTAGGCATCGGAATCGTCCAGGATCAGCTTTCCGTCACGGACAAGGTTCTTGGTCCCCGGATCCAGCGCCGGCGGAGCGGCGGGGTCGGGGATCTGCTTTACACAGACAACGACGTTCATGGATAGGCATTCTTGACGAAAACTGACCCGTTCGACCAATCGACGCACTATCCCAGGTCAGGACGCCCCGGATCGCATCGATCAGACCCCATCGATCAACCGTCTCGCCAGAGCCACATCATCGGTGATGACGGTGTCCACACCCGCCTCGAGCACCCGGGAGAGCGTGTCGGCGTCGGCCACGGTCCACACGGCGACGGCGAGTCCGGCCGCTCGGGCGGCTCCCACGGTCAGCGCCGATACCAACGGGACAGGTAGGTGGATGGCAGAGCATCCGAGGGCTACCGCATCGGCGACGGCGGCGTCGGTGTCAAAGGACGGGAGCACCAGCAGGCCCATCGGCAGTGCCGCCCCGGACGAGCGCACTGCGGCCAATGCCCCGGACCAGAACGACGTAACGATCACGGACCCTCCCGATCCGACAAACGCATCATCGTGGGCCAGAAGGTCCACGACGGCCGCGGCACATCGGTCGGACGGATCGAAGGCGGGTTCCGTGGGCAGGTTCTTGATCTCGATGTTGACGACCATGCCGGCGCAGACCGAGAGGGCATCGGCCAGGAGCGGCACATGGGCTGGCAGATCGCCGGTCGACAGCTCGTGAATCGGCCCTACTCCCTCGATCACCGGATCGTGATGCACGGCAAGTGCGCCATCTGCCGTCAAGCGGACGTCGAGCTCCACGCCGTCCGCACCCAGCGCCCTGGCCCGCGCGTAGGCCTCCAGGGTGTTCTCCCTGATTCCTGAGGCTCGATCAGGGCTGCCTCTATGGGCTTGGACGGCAGCTGTTTTGCTCACGCAGCGCACTCTTTCGGTCACATGAAGCGAGATTGCATGATTTGTGTCAAATCCCACGTCGCAGGGTCAAAAACTGCTTGCGCAGCGGTGTCGCGATGGTTACTGTAGTGAACGAACCCTAAACGGCCGGTGACACTTCAGCGTCGAGCCATGTGAAACAGATCACAAGCGGGTGAATCGAACTGACCTAGTGGAGGAATCAGCGTGGCTCTCATGTGGAATCGCACGGTTGAGTGGGACGATGGCGACTGGCGGCAGTTCGCTGCCTGCCGCAGTACCGAACCCGACCTCTTCTTCCCCATCGGCTCGACGGGCCCAGCCGTAGACCAGATCGAGTCGGCCAAGCGGGTCTGTCGTAGTTGCGAAGTGGTCGACACCTGTCTCGACTTCGCCCTCGCCACCAACCAGGAGTCCGGAGTATGGGGAGCCACGTCCGAAGAGGAGCGGCGCAAACTGCGCAAGGCGTGGCTGGCTGCCCGTCGCAAGGCTTCTTGAGCCGCTGACCACTCGCTGACCCCTCGCTGACCCCTGGGGTCGGCCCATCGAGCCACTCCCCCGCTGCCGGTGCCGCAGCAAACCGCAGAGTGCACCCTAACTGCTGCTTGCTGCTTGCTGCTTGCTGCTTGCTGCTTGCTGCTTGCTGCTTACTGCTTACTGCCCGATCGGCACAGGGTCCCTCGAGGGGAGTTCGATCATGACCAGAGTCCCGGTAGCGCCGGAACCATCGGCACTCCGGTCGTTCATCACGATCGTGCCATCGAGCTGACTGCGGACCAGGTCCCTCACGATCGACAGACCCAAGCTCTGGGTGGCGTCAATGTCGAAACCCTCGGGCAAGCCTGAACCGTCATCGAGCACCTGAACACGGAGGAGTCCGCCTTCGGCGTGCAAGTCCACCTGGACGGTTCCGGTCGGCTCTCGATCGGTCCCGTCGACGGCCCCATCGACCCCGCCGTCCGCTTCACCCTCCACCTCGAAGTCGAGGAATGCGTGTTCGATGGCGTTCTGCACAAGTTCGGCCAGGACCACCGCCAACGGGGTGGCCACATCGGCCGGGACCTCACCGAGCCCCCCGGTCACCACGAAGTTCAGATGGCTGGAGACGACAGAGTCCTTGGCCATCCGGATCAACGAGGTCACGATCTCGTCGAAGGGGACCTGATCGCTCGGCTCACGCGACAGGATCTCGTGGACGATGGCGATCGAGCGCACGCGGCGCTCAGCCTCGAACAGAGCCACCCGCCCGCCGCCCGGAGGCAGCCTGCGAGCCTGCAGCCGCAGAAGGGCCGAGATGGTCTGGAGGTTGTTCTTCACCCGGTGGTGCACCTCACGGATGGCCGCGTCCTTGGAGAGGAGAAGGCGGTCGAGGCGGCGGACGTCGGTGACGTCGCGCAGTAGGACGATGCAGCCGGTCACCTCGGTGGCCTGGATCAGCGGGATGCAGTGCAGCAGTACGGTGACGTCCGGACGCCGCTCCACCTCTTCCACCACAGGAAGGGCAGAGGCTAGGGCCCATTCGATTGCTGACTCCTCGATCCCGAGATCGGTCAGACGGCGGCCTTCGATCTGAGAGTACATGCCCATCCGGTGCAGAGCGTTGGTGGCATTGGGAGAGGCATAGCGGACGCGTCCCTCCTCGTCCACGAGGACGATACCGTCCCCGACCCGGGGCGCCTCTTCGGTGGCGACCTCCTCACTTGGGAACGGGAATGCCCCCTCGGACAGCATGATGGCGAAGCGGTTGGACACATCGCGATAGGTGCGCTCCAAGTGCCCTGGTCGTCGCCCAGCACCGGCTGACATCCGGGCCAGGACGGCCACCGTCTCTCCCTGGCATCGGACCGGGATGCAATGCAGCCGTACCGGCTCGCCGCCAGCTTCGAGGATCATCTCCCCTCGCGCCGACTCACCCGATCCGAAGGACTCCACCACGAGTGGCCATAGCTCACCGTCCACCGTCTGTCCGACCAGGTCATGTTCGACCACGGTCGAACTGTTCGACGGTCGCATCTGTCCCAGGATCACCATCTCGAGGCCACCTTGGCGGGGATCGGCTGGTTCCGGAGCCATCGGCGCCATCAGCACGAGGTCGGAGAACGAGAGGTCGGCCAAGATGCCCCAGGTCCCGAGCAGGCGCTGGAGGTGGGCGAGCTGCAGTTCATCGAGGTTGGTGCGCTCGAAGGCAAGCTCCGCCGGAGTTGCCACGTTCAGGCACCGTGCCTGTGCGGCTCGACCGGCAACTCAGGTGCGGGCGATATCGCAATCTCGTGGGGCTGGCGCTGCCGGAACCCTCGGAGGGTGTCGACCCCGGCTGCCATCAGCAGGCCGCGCATGTCGTCCGCTCGATCGGCCACATCGGGCAGTGTGTGGGCATCCGAGGCGGTGGTGAGCGGCACTCCTTGCTCGACGAATCGACGAAGGAGCGGAGGGGCCGGATACTCCTCGCCCACCGGCTTGCGCCAGCCGGCCGAGGAGACCTCCGCGGCCATGCCTGATCGTACGGCCGCCTCGGTGATGCGGTCGTAGAACTCGTCGGGTACATCGGGGACTCGTCCAGCGATCTTGATCAGGTCAGGATGAGCGAAGACGTCGCAGACCCCGGAGGCACCGAGCTCCTCCATGGCCAGGGTGTACTCGTCCCAGACGCGGTCGATAGCCCGATGATCCCACTCGGCCAGCACCAGCGGGTCACTCAAGACATCGAACCGCCAGGTTCCCAACCAGTGCACGGACCCGAGCAGCACATCGAAGGGATAGCCGTCGAGCAAGTCGGCCACGTCGTCCATACGGTCCTTGTAATAGTCGACCTCGAGTCCGAGGACGACGGGCAGGCCTGCCGCCTTGACCGCTTCGACCACCTCGACATACTCGTCGAGGTCGGCCCGGGCATGGTGGTCCCAGTAGGCAGCCATACCTGGGCGGAGGTGATCACCGGGAAGGTCGTCCCAGAATCCGCCGAGTCGATCCTTGGCCTGGGTGAACCGGAACAGGTGCTCGGTAACGGCGATCTCGGTGACTCCGTGGGCAGCGGCGTGCTCGCAGTAGGCAGCCACCTGCTCGACGGTGGTCTGGGCATCGCTCTGGCTGTGCGGCCAGAGGTGAAGGTGGTAGTCCAGCACGGTCGTGTTCGTTCCTTTCAGGGCCTGCGGACGGAGACCAGACGGAATGGCGGTAGTCGCAGCCCGCCGGTCCGGAGGAGTCCTCAGTCCCAGATCTTCTCGCCGAGGCGGAGGAGCCCGGCGATGTCGTAGATGTCGGTGTCGAAGAAGGGAACCGTAGCCAAGACGTCGGGGGCGACGGCCAGCGCGGCTCGCTCCTCCATCTCGCGCAGTGCCACCACCTGGAAGTTGAGATAGCTGTCCGCTACCTCGTTCAGCACCCGAGCGATCTGTGCGGGGTCACCGAGGGTCGGATCGCCGGCACCAACGGCGGGGGCCAGAGCCGCGGCCATGTCCTCGGCCCGATCCTTCATCGCCTCGGCCACCTTGGTGCCGGCCCGGCCCTGGAGATAGTCAGGCAGGACCTTGTTCAAGACGATGGCACCGAGGTGGAGATTGCGGGCCGTCAGTTGCTCGGCAAAGAACTCCGCCTCCCGCAGCGGCGTGGCCTCCAAGGTGGAGACCACCACAAAGGTGGTCCGGCGATCGGACAAGAGACGTCCAACGGCCTGGGAACGCTCCACGAACCCGTCGTACATGGTCTGGAAGAGCATGAAGAATTCGGAGATGTCGGACATGAACTCTGTGCCCAAGATCCGGTCGCTGATCTGGTAGAACGGCTTGGTGGCCACATTGACCAGCTTGGACCGGTAGGGCACGATCAGCCACCGGAGCAGCCGCGACGAAAAGAAGTCGGCCAGGCGCTCAGGCGCATCGAGGAAGTCCAAGGCATTGCGAGTAGGAGGGGTGTCGACGACGATGAGGTCGTACTCGGCCGCCGAGTGGATCTCGTAGAGACGCTCCATGGCGATGTAGTCGTGGCTCTGGATGAACCGCCCCGAGATGTTCTGATACAGCGGGTTGGCCAGAATCTCATCACGAGTCTGCTCGTCCGGCGCATGGTGGCTGATCAGCGAGTCCCACGACTCCTTGGTGTCCAGCATGGCTGCCCACAGCTCGCCTCGGGGCTTTACGCCCGCGGCCTTGAATGCGGAGTTCGGCACCCGGTGCTCGGTGTTGCCGATACCGTCCAAGCCCAACGCATTGGCCAACCGCTTGGCCGGGTCGACGGTCAGCACCAGCACCTTGGAACCGTGGTGCACGGCTGCCATAAGGGCCGAGGCCGCGGCCGTAGTGGTCTTGCCGACACCGCCGGGGCCACAGGCCACCACGATCTCCTTGGTGGCCAGCAAACTGTCCATGGTGGGTCTCGGGATCGCCGGGTCCACCGACTTTCGCTTCGGGTCTCGGGCCGCCATCAGTACCCCATCTCCTCGCCCAGGGACTCGGCCACCTGCCGGGTCGTCCGCAGCCCATGGGACCGGGTAAACAGGTAGGGCAGATAGAGCATTGGCACCGTCGGGTCGATGCCTTGGCGCAACCGCTCCAGGTGCGTGGACCGGGTCCGGCGCATGGTGACGGCCAGTCGAGCGGCCTCCAATACCGGGCTGGCATCGCTCCCGACCAGGAGATCGAGCTCAGATTGGAGCCCAGGCTCGGTGAGCGCCTCGAAGACCGCCTCCTCCTGGCGCCCGAAGAGCTCGGGCAGGACGCGGTTGACCACGACGGCGGCTAACTGCACCGTGGTCTCTTCGCGCACCCGGACGGCCAGCTCGATCGTCTCGGTCACCGGCATCTCTTCCGGCGTGCACACGGCGAGCAGGCCGGTGATGGCCGGGTCGGACAGCATCTCGAGCATCCAGTCGGTCTGCGTCCGGATGAGGCCCACCTTCACCAGCCCGTTGACGGCCTGAGGAGCGGCCAGCTGACCGATGATGTGACCCGAGGCCGGCGCGTCGACCACCACCATGTCCCAGGCGCCATCGCGGACCTCGAAGCAGAGTTTCCCGACGGTCAGGATCTCACGGACCCCGGGGGCCGCGGTAGCCAGGAAGTCGAACGCTTTGGCCACCGGGCCGATGCGGCCGACGAATGGGATGCGGAGCTGGAGCTTCAGGTACTCGCGCAGTGATGCCTCGGTATCCATGGTCATGGCGAAGAGGCCCGGCTGGACCTCCTTCTCCTTGAAACCGGTGGGAGGTGCCTCGTAGTAGCCGGCCAACTCGCCCTTGGCGTCAATCTCGCAGACCAGGACCTTCTTGCCCTGCGAGGCGACCAACAGGGCCAATGCAGAGGCAACCGTCGTCTTGCCTGTGCCGCCCTTGCCGGTAACGAACACCAGCTTGCGATCGAGCAGCGGGGTCATCTGTTCATCGGGCACTGTGGCTCCCCTCCGGAGACCCCGGACGCATGAGCGAAACGACCTGGGATCAGGAGATCCCGAATCCGACAGGTCGACCCGAGGTAGGCGGATCGAGTTCGATATACGCGACCTTGCCGACGGGGATCCCCACTTGGCGACCCTTGCGATCGGTCAGCCAGAGGATCTTGCCCTCCTCGGCGAGCGCTTCCTCGATGTCGGCCAGGACCTTGTCTCGGTCAGCATCGTCGGGCAACTCGACGTCGAGCTCCTTCATCGACTGCACGATCCCGATACGTACGTCCACCTGGCACGCTCCTCTCGAACCCGGTGGTCGGTGGGACCACCCGGTGACCATGACGATACAGCCCTGTGGGCCATGGTCGCCCCGCCGTCTCACCCATGGTGCACACTGGCGGTATGGACGGTCAGGCACCGGGTGCACAGCAGGCAGACAACGGGGCGTCGTCGGGTGCGGTTCGACCGGGCGAAACCGAGCGGAACCGCCAGTGGGCCTCGACCATGGCGGGCCATGGGGACGACGGGGTGACCTTCGCCCACCGGGACAGCAGTGCCTCGACCGGTGCCGAGCTCCCGGCAGCCGGGTTCGATCGGATCGCACGCGAAGAGCTCGAGGCCGCCCAGCTCGCCCCGGGAGCCACCCACTCGACCGGCGCCGGACACCGGGCCAGAAGTGAGGAGCCCGACCCGTGGAGGACCTGCTTCGAACGCGACCGGGACCGCATCCTGCACGCCCCGTCGTTCCGCCGGTTGGCGGGCAAGACCCAAGTCTTCGTGTTCCCTGACGACCATCAGCGGACCCGGCTCACCCATGCCCTCGAGGTGGCCCAGGTGGCCGTCGGCATCGCCCGGGCCTGTCGGCTCAATACTGCCTTGACCGAAGCCATCGCCCTGGGGCACGACTGCGGACACGGTCCTGGCGGCCACGCCAGCGAGGATGCGCTCTCCCCTTACGTGGATGGAGGGTTCGACCATGCGCCCTGGGGCGCTGACGTCTCCCTGGCATCGCTCAACTTGTGCGAAGAGACCCTGGACGGCATCCGCAACCACTCCTGGTCGCGGCCAGCGCCAACGACTCCCGAGGGCGAAGTGGTCAGTTGGGCCGACCGAATCGCCTATGTCTGTCACGACTTCGAGGATGCCGTCCGCAGCGGCATCGTCACCCCGGAGATCCTGCCCGAGATCGTCCGGGCGCGTTGTGGCGACCGTCGAGGCCAACAGCTCGGCACGTTCATCGACGCGCTGGTGGACACCACGCTGCGGACCGGCCGGATCGGCATGTCCGACCAAGAGGCAGAGGCGCTGGCCGCGTTCCGGGCCAGCAACTACGAGCACATCTACCTACGCCCGAGCTCGGTGGCTCAGGGGGATGCGGTGGTCGGGGTGCTCCAGGCACTGGTCGAGCACTTCGGCGACCGCCCGCACCTGATCCCCTCAGTGGAAGCCGATGCCCGTGGCCTCACCGGCGGCGAGCCCGGGGCGATGCACCTAGCGGTGGCCTACGTGGCCGGCATGACCGACCGATTTGCCTTCTCTCAGGCCGTGGCCCTGCTGGGCTGGGACCCGGCCCGGCTTCCGGTCGGGATCGGCACGGCCGGAAGGTTCTGACCCAGGGCCTGCTGGTGGGCCTGCTGGTGGGCCTGCTGGTGGGCCTGCTGGAACTGGTCAGTCGATGGATCAGACGTGCAGCCAACTGATGACGAAGGCGCGGCCGGTCGGGTCGAGCACCGATGGAGACGCCTTGACCACAGTGCCCTTCCTATTCTTCGTCATGGTGATCCGATTCGCCGTAAGTCCCGGCGCGGTGAGTGCCACTCCGTTGACGGTCGCTCCAGTAAAGGCCACCGAGGAGAAGTCAGCCAGTGCGATCGGCTTGCACTTACCGTCCTTGCAGAGCAACGGTGCCTCAGTCACCAACTCAGCCGAGGTATTGAGGGTTCCACCTGGCGCCACCTGGGTTGTCGAGAACGACCAGTGGCCGACATTGGTTATGGCCAGCACATAGTTCGAACCCGATGCAGTGACGCTGGCACTCAAGACGTTGCCCGGCGTCACTGGATATGTGGCTGGATCGAGCACCACCAGCGGCAGCGGATACATCTCGAACCATGCGTAGTAGACCGGACCACCTGGGTTCCTGTGCGTGCCCTTCGTGCAGTCTGCGTCCGTTCCGATCTGCTCCACTGTTGTGCTGTCCGATGTGAACCCATCGATGCCGACCCAGAATGCTGACTGCTGGGCTTTGGTGCCCGGACATATCGCCGCTGGTTGCGTCCAACTGCCAGAAACACTGGTGATCGTGGGACCGGTGACGGCGTAGCCGGCCCAGTCGAGCGAGTTCGAACTCGAGAGTCCGTGCCTGATTATGCTCCCCGTGCTCATATCCGGAGCCCGCAGATGCGTGCCAGCGGAGGAGACCTCGTGCTGCGAAGTGGCTGCGTGCGCCACGGTTGGCCCGCCGGCGCAGAACACCACCGCCGCAACCGCGCCCGCTGCCGCTACCAGGCGGATGCGCATCGTCGATCGGCTGGCCGTCACCATGAGCCCATTGGCACACCGGCCGTCACCGGGAGTGCCTGGATGGAACTGGCTGCCACCGCTGCCGTTCACTCATCTGCCCCCCGTTGCTTACGTTTCCTACATGGTGGCAGCATCTCACCTTGAGCCCCCAGTGCAGCTTCTCGAGTGAAAACGAATCAACGCCTCAAACGTTACACATCGGTGCACCTGGCACGTGGACGGGACGGACGGGGGCGGACGGACGGGACGGACGGGGGCGGACGCTAGGACCGGTAAAACGCCCTCGGATTATTGGTGGCCACGATGTCCTTGCCTAAAGGGGCGATCGCGGCTGCCGCCAATTTGAAGTCGGCGATTCCGAGGGGAATTCCGATGATGGTGAGGCAGAGAGCGATCCCCGTGATGATGTGAGCGATGGCCATCCACACTCCGGCCAGCAGGAACCACAGGATGTTGCCCAAGAACGAACCGGCCCCAGCATTAGGCTTCGCCACCAGCTTCCGTCCAAACGGCCAGAGCGTATAAGCCGCTAGGCGGAAGCTGGCGATGCCGAACGGGATGGTGATGATCATGATGCACATGAGGATGCCGGCGATCACATAGCCGATGGCCAGCCACAGACCGCACAGCACGAGCCACAAGATGTTCAAGATGGTGTTCACACTTCCCATCATGACAGCAGATGGGCGGACTACGCACCAGACCGCCAGCGGCTCCGTGCGGCGCAAGCGTGCTCACCTGGTTACGGGTTGGGCCTCGAAGATGCCACTGGTGAGAACGTAGATTCAGGGCATAGGCGGTAGGGAGCGCCCTACTATGGAGCGGCCAGGGGCGTCGATCAGGGTCCCGCAACCCCGATCCGCCCCTGGCACGTTTACGCCCTGCCCGCCAGCCGTTTTAACTGCGACTTACGACAGGGTGGCCAAGTGGGCAATGCCGGCGTCGACCCCGATGGAGGTGGTCGGGTTGAACCGGCCTGGTACCGGAGGAACCACCACTGGCTGAACTACTTATTGAATAAATGGCCGAACTTGGTATCGGTTCAGATACCACTTCAGATACCGAATCAGATACCGAACCAGGTACCTCACGAGCACCGATGCCGGCCAACGCCCCCCGACACGGGAGATGGTGTCCTTCGAGATGGAGGCCTCACCGGCGACCACCTTCTTGGCCAGGCGCCGGGCGGACTCGACGAAGGTGACCGACGGCTTGGAACGATCCCGAGACTTGCACCGGAGGAATTCGACGGCCCGCCCCTTGCGGTCGCCCTTCTTGGAGGACCGGAAGGCGTGCATGGACACCTCGGGCCACCAGAGAGCAGCGTCCTCTTTGTCAGCGTTTCACTCTCCGTGGAGGGAGTGGGCGGAGCAGGACTGCGACGGGGTGAGGTCGAGCGATAACACCACGGCCGGGTCAGGTACTCCTCGGCGCCATCCCCGGTCATAGCGGTGGTTGTCCCTGATGGGTGTCACCAGGCACGAGGTTGGATACATCTCATCGCACCAAGCTGGCGAACCCACCACTGACTGACGCGTTCTTCCTCTGCCGTCCTCAGTGAGTGCCAACGTGTTGCCCGATCGAGCGGTGACGACGAGAGCTACGGTCACCGCCTACTTGACGGTGAGTTCGCGTCGATAGACGCGGGCCGGACCGAGTCCGGCGATTGTCTTCGCCAGTTGGGCGAACACCAGGGCTGCGTCACTTTCCGGGTCAGCCACCACGACTGGGATGCCGTCGTCGCCACCTTCGCGCAACGCCTGGACCAGCGGCACCTTGCCCAGCAAGGGAACGCCGAGGTCGTCGGCCAGGAGTTGGCCTCCCCCGCTGCCGAACAGTTCGTAGCGGGTGCCATCGTCGCCGGTAAACCAACTCATGTTCTCGATCACTCCGCGCACCGCCAGCTTCAGCTTGCGGGCCGCGTAGGCCGAGCGCTGGGCCACACGCTGGGCGGCCGGTTGGGGTGTGGTGACCACGAAGACCTCGGTCTTGGTCAGATACTGGCCGAGTGACAGCGTGACATCCCCAGTACCAGGAGGCATGTCGATCAACAAGAAGTCGGGCTCACCCCAGTAGGCGTCGACCAAGAACTGCTCGAGCGCCTTGTGCAGCATCGGTCCACGCCAGATCACTGGAGTGTCGTCGGCCACGAAGAACCCCATCGACAGACAGCGCACGCCGTTGGCGGTTGGCGGAACCACTAGGTCACCGATGATGAGCGGGTCGGTCCGTACCCCCAGCATCTTCGGCACCGAGAACCCATATACGTCGGCGTCGAGGATCCCGACGTCGTACCCGGCTTGAGCCAGTGCGACGGCCAGGTTGACCGTCACCGACGACTTGCCTACTCCACCCTTCCCCGAAGAGATCCCGATGATGCGCGTCTTGGAGCGCGGCTCCATGAACTTGTTCGGCCGGCCGTCCTCGTGTCCGAGAGCGCTTCCATGGTCGTGGCCGTGCCCATCATCGGCCGCATGCATAGTTCCGCCGTCGACGGCATCGCCTCGCAGGAGCATCCGCAGGCGTGCACGGTTCTCCTCGTCCATGACTGCCGATTCGACCGTCACCTCGTCCACCCCGCCCAATGCAGCCACCGCAGCCCGCACCCTGGAGAACAGCTCTTCGGTCTGGGGGTAGTCCGCCACCGGCAGATCCAGCTCGACGGCGGCCTTCTTGCGCTTGGTCTGGATGCGTCCGACCATGCCCAGCTCCCCCAACGGACGGCGCAACTCGGGGTCGACCACAGACGCAATTGCTGCGGCAACCTGGGACTCGTCGATGGACATGGATGCACTCCTGAAGGGATTTCGGCGTCCCCGGTAGACTAGGGGACGTGCAGCTCGCCCCGGACAACCCCATCGCGCTCGTCACCTCCGACTCGGACAGTCAGTTTGCCGCGGCCGTGATGGCCGTCACCTCAGCCTTCGGCGACCCCACTCGGCGCGAAATCTATCTCTTCGTCCGCTCGAACCCAGGGGCGACGTCGTCTGAGGTGGCCGCCAGCTTCTCCCTTCACCCCAACGTGGCCCGCCACCACTTGGAGCGTCTGGCCGCCGGTGGCTACCTCGAGATCACCATGGAGCGTGCCGCTGGGAACGGTGCTGGGCGGCCGTCCAAGCGGTTCCGGGCCATCGGCAACGACCCCACCCTCGACCTCCTCACCCGGCGCGACGACCTCTTGGTCCTACTGCTCCAGGAGGCACTGCAGATGCTCGGGCCGCTCGCGGCCGAGGGCATGGCGGAGCGGGTCGGTGAGGAGTACGGACGGACACTGGCCGGGCAGATGTCGCCCGGTGACAGCCAGCGCTCGCTGCGGACGGCCATGCACGCTATCGCCGATACCCTGACGGCCCACGGGTTCGCCGCCCACGCCGAGGACCAGGGGGCCACCACTGCGGTGGTGGCAGACAACTGTCCCTTCGGTGATGCCGCCTCGCAGTACCCGGTGCTGTGCGCTGTCGACCGCGGCATGGTCAAGGGGCTGCTGTCCGGCCTGTGCGGCGACGACCCCGGTGTCGTGCCGGTGGTCTTGTCGTCGTCACGGGCCAAGGGCGACGACTCCTGCACCGCTGTGGTCTGACCAGCGACCGTGGCCCGCCACTACCTCGACCACGCATCTGTCACCCCGCTCCGCCCCGAAGCCAGGGCCGCCATGGATGCTTGGGACGATCTGGGGATCACCGCGGATCCGGGCCGGGTCCACACCGAAGGCCAGATGGTCCGCTCCGCCCTCGAGGAGGCGCGCCAGCAGGTGGCCGACCTGTTCGGCGTCCGCCCCCGCCAAGTGATCCTGACCTCGGGTGGCACCGAGTCGATCAATGCAGCCGTGTGGGGCGTGCTGGCCGGTACCGACCCGGGCCAGGGTGAGCGATTGACAGGCGCTTCGGCAAATAGTTCGGCTCCGGTGGCGTGCGCCGCCGTAGAGCACTCAGCCGTGCGGGATGCGTCGGCACGCCACGGCTCAGTGGTGTGGATCGACGTGGACGGCGAAGGAAGGATCCACCCGGGCGCCGTGGAAGATGCCGTAGCCAGGTCCAACGCCGAGCACGGTCGGCCCCCGGTGCTCGTCCACTGCCAGGCGGCCAACCATGAGGTCGGGACCGTCCAAGATGTGGCCGGCGTGGTGGAGCTCTGCCGGGGGATCGGCATCCCAGTCCATGTCGACGCGGCGTCGGCCGCTGGGTACCTAGAGCTCGATCTCGGTCCCTCCGGAGCCGACCTGGTGTCCGTGTCCGCTCACAAACTGGGCGGCCCGTCCGGTATGGGCGCGCTGCTGCTCCGGCGCGGGCTGCGGATCGACCCGCTGTTGGTCGGCGGCGAGCAGGAACGAGGACGCCGGGCTGGTTTGGAGAACGTCATCGGGGCCATTGGCTTCGGGGCCGCCGCTGCCGCACTGGCCAAACCCGGGCGCCGGGCCGAGGAGGCCGAGATCGCTCGGCGCCACACGGAGCGCTTGCTGGAGGCGGCCTGCGCGGTGGACGGCGTCGTCCCCTATGGCGACACCATTGGCAGGGTCCCGCACATCGTGTGTGTCGGGGTGGCCGGGGTGGAAGCCGAGCCCGTTCTGCTCGGCCTCGACCAGGCGGGGGTCGCTGTGCACTCGGGGTCAGCGTGCTCGTCGGAGTCACTCGAGCCGTCACCGGTCCTCGAAGCCATGGGTGTCGACGGCGAGCGGTCGCTCCGCCTGTCCGTTGGATGGTCGACGACCGATGCGGACATCGAGGCGTTCGCCGCGGCCTTCGCCGGCGTGGTGGGACGGCTCAGGAGCCTGGCGAACTAGGGCCACCACCGGTGGCGACCGCTAGGTTTACCGCCATGAGCGCCGTCGTTTGCAACGAGTTCGGGCCCCTTGACACCTTGGCGGTGGAGGAGCGACCCGCCCTGGAGCCCGGTGAGGGGATGGTGGTCATCGATGTGGCCGCCGCCGGTGTCAACTTCGTCGACGGCCTGATCTGCCAGGGGAAGTACCAGCTCAAGCCGGCGACCCCGTTCGTCCCCGGAAGCGAGGTGTCCGGAACCATCGGCGCCATCGGCTCAGGGGTGACAGGGTGGGCGGTCGGTGACCGGGTCCTGGCGTTCTGTGGCTTCGGGGGGTTCGCCGGACAGGTCCTGGTCCCTGCCCTATCCCTCGTGGCTATACCCGATGCCATCGACCTCCCCCAAGCAGCCGCCCTCGTCCAGAGCTACTGCACCATGCTCTTCACATTGACCCGGCGCACCACGGTGGCACCGGGTGAGTGGGTGCTCGTCCTGGGCGCTGGGGGTGGCATCGGACTGGCGGCAGTTGATGTAGCCACCGCACTAGGGGCCCGGGTGATTGCTGCCGCCTCCACCCCCGACAAGCTCGAGGCGGCGGTCGCTATGGGGGCCGAGGCGACCATCGCTTACGAGGAGGAAGATCTGAAGATCCGGGCCCGAGAGCTGTCCGGTGGCGGGGTCGACGTGGTGATCGACCCAGTCGGTGGGCGCCACGCCGAACCGGCGCTGCGGGCCACTCGTCACATGGGCCGCTTCTGTGTGATCGGCTTCGCGTCGGGCCCGATCCCTTCGATCCCGATCAACCAGGTACTGCTCAACAACCGCACGCTCGTCGGCGTGGACTGGGGCGGGTGGACGTTCAAGGATCCCTTCGGCAATCGGGCCCTCATCGATGAGCTGATGGGGATGGTGGCCGACGGGCGCCTGCACCCCACCGCTCCGGCAACCCGGCCTCTCGAGGATGCCGCCGCCGTCATGGAGGCGCTGATCGACCGGACTGTCGCAGGCAAGGTCGTCCTCGTCCCCTCACGATGAGGCGTACGGATGAAGAATCTGCCTTCCGAAGAGTGCCTTCCTCTCCACGTCGGTGAGGCGCGCCATCCCCGTTGTTGGTGAAGGTCAGCACCGCCTTGCTGGTCGCCAGGGTGGCCGAGAGGGTGGCGGCAATGCCTGCCCGGACCCACAACCGAATGCGGGTCCGCGCGTCGAGTCGAGGAATCAGCCGGCAGGAACCCCGGCAGGTAGCGGCTGTCCGGCCTGGGCGAACGCAGTGCGCAGCGTGGGCGCGGCCTCGGCCAGCACCCTGGCTGGAGGTCCTGCGCCCACGAACAGGCGGAACTGGTCGGCCGCACCGGCGGCATTGCCATCGTGGGCGAGCAAGATCGTCCCGATGTACAGATGCGCCGCGTAGTCACCAGGCGCCAGGTCGACGGCCTGGTCGAGCTTGGCCCGGGCGTCGGTGATCAACGATGTACTAGATCCTGCCGTGCCGATCCGGTACTCGATCCAGCCCAACTGGGCCAGCGCCACGGCACTGTCCGGGTGTGCGCTCAGGACTGATTGGTAGAGCTGGGCTGCCTGGCCCAGCTGTCCCGTATTTGCGACGGCAGCCGCTTGATCAAGCGAACGGGCGAGCTGTTGGCTCGGACTCAAGTTCACCGACCCGGTAGCCGTCTGGCCGGGCAGCCGGTTCGAGCTGAACAGCGGAACGGCCACGATCAGCGCGGCAGCGAAGCAGGCCAGCGCACCAAGGAGAAACCGACGGTTCCGCCGGTGTCGAGCGGTGGCAGGACCCTTCGATGGATCCGTGGAAGCAGCAGTACCGGTGGTGGCGTCGAGAGTGTCAGGGGTGTCTCGGACGGAGGTGGACGCCGTGGACGCCGTGGACGCCGTGGACGACGTGGAAGCCAGCAACCCCAGCCGGGTGAGATCGCGCTGGCGCAGCGCCAGATAGTCAGCATCCGACAGATCACCAGCCAGGTACTCGGCATCGGCATCGGCCAACGACTGAGTGAGGAACCGCCGACGTTCATCGAGCAGCACCGGGTCGACGTCCGGGGACCGCACGTCGGCGTCGAGGTCACCGTCACCTCTTCGTCGCCGTCGCACCAGCACCAGGACCAGCAGTCCGATGGCCGCTATGGCGACCACGACGGGTAGCACCCAGACCACGGCGGCCCATCCGGTGGTAGCAGGCTCCAGCACGATGGCCGAGCCATACCGGGCGACCAAGTACTCCTTGATCTGGCCGTCGCTCCTGCCTTCCGCGACCTGACGCGACACCTCGGCCCGCACGGCGATGGCGGTCGGGGCACTCGAGGCGGCCACCGACAGGTCCTCACAACTCGGGCAACGGATCACCGATTCGATGGCCGCGGCCCGAGCAGCAGCAGAGGGGGATGACGATGAGAACACGCCACCACCGATCAGGAGTGCTGCGACCAGCACCACGGCCAGCACGGTCCACAGCGGAAAGTGCTTGCGGCTCATGCGCCGGTTGCCTTAGCGCGGGCGATCAGTGCATCGAGTCCCGCCGCCGTCACCGGGGCGACCAGGTAGGCAACCACTCGTCCGTCAGGGGCGATCAAAAACGTCGTCGGAGGGGCCCGGACCCCGTAGTTCAACGCCAACTCGCCCTTCGAATCGGCCAGCGTGGGCCAGGTCGCCCCCAATGTGGCCTGGTAGGACCTGGCGGCCGACGTCGTGTCATCGAAGACGACACTGACCAGACGGGCGTCCCCTGCTTGGCGGTGCTGGAAGTCGAAGCGCACCAACTCGGGACCCTCTTGCTGACACGGCACACACCAGCTGGCGAAGTAGTTGAGCACCACAAATGTGCCCGGGGGTTGGGCCAGTGCGTAGGCGTGCCCGTCCACAGTGATCCCGCGAATGGATGGAGCCGGATTGCCGACCAGGGGACTCCGCACCTCGGTCACCGCGGCTGGTGGCCGTGTGGCCAGGACGGCGATCAGGCCAGCTCCTACCACCAGCACGGTGACTGCCGCCCACCGAGCCGTGTGGCGTTTCGCTGGAAGTTCCCCAGCAGTCTTTCCTGTTGATCGAGGCTGGTCGTCCAAAGAGGGGAGGTCGCTCAAGAGGCATCTCCGACGCCGACCGGGTCGGAAACCACCGGTGACGAGGCCGGAAGGTCAGGATCAGCCAGCGGAGCCGTGCCGGCCACCGGTGCCGATACCGGATCGGTGGGTCGACGCCTGCGGCCGGGGATGGCCGACAGTACCGAGCCCACTACTACCAGGGCACCGCCGATCCAGAGCCACATGACCAAGGGCTGGACCACCACACCGAAGGTCCACGCGCCACCCTTGTCGGGGATCGAGTTGATGGTCAGGTACACGTCGGCGGTGACGCCCGAGTCGACGGCAGGCGTACCCACAGCTTGGGTTCCGGCACCGAACTGACTGATAGCGGGCGTGAAGACGGCACCGTCGTCGACAACCAGCAGGGCCTGGCGGCTCACATGCGAAGGTGTTCGTACGGTGCGGGTACCAACGAATTTGACCGAGTGACCGGCGTAAGAACCGGTCTGCCCCTGGACGAGTACAACCGTGCCCCGGTGACCGAATGCGGTGGCCCCAGCCAGACCCACGGCGATGATCACCACACCGATATGGACGATCATCCCTCCGTTGGCCCGCCCCACCAGCCCCCGCCATGCGGCCAGCGTGGCCCGGGCTGGAGACTGTCCAGACGCCCGGGCTCGGCGCCAGGCACCACGCACCGATAGCACCAAGGCCCGCCCGGCCGATGCCGCCGCGAATGCCCCAAGTCCGAAGGCCAGCAGTGGCTCGATTCCGTCGATACCGCCGAGGACGCAGCCCACAACTACGAGGACGCCGATGGCGGCCGGGATGGCCAACCGACCCCGCATGACCTCGGCCGAGCTCTTCCGCCATGGAAGCGCCGGTGCCACCGCCATGAGGAAGAGCAGTCCGAGGCCAAGGGGGATGATCAGGCGGTTGAAGTAGGGGGCGCCCACCGCCACCTGGGCTCCGCTGTTGAGTGCTTCGTAAAGGAGGGGGAACACCGTGCCCAGCAGCACGACGAAGGCGAACAGGACGAACACGAGATTATTGGCCAGGAATGCGCCTTCACGGCTGATCGGCGAGTCGATCCCCCCGGGTGACCGCAGGCGGTCACCCCGCCAAGCGATGAGTCCGAGTCCCACCACCAGCACCAAAGCGAAGAAGCCGAGGAGGAGCGGGCCGATGCTCGAGGTCGAGAACGAGTGCACCGACTGGATGACCCCGGACCGAGTGAGAAAGGTGCCAAGGATGGTGAGACTGAAGGTGGCCACGACCAGCGACAAGTTCCACACCTGCAGAAGCCCGCGCCGCTGCTGGACCATCACCGAATGGAGATAGGCGGTGCCGACCAGCCACGGGAGCAACGAGGCGTTCTCCACCGGATCCCACGCCCAGAACCCACCCCAGCCAAGCACCTGATACGACCACCATGCCCCCAGCACGATCCCGAGGGTGAGGAACGTCCAGGCGAACAGCGTCCACCGCCTCGTCTCCACCTGCCAGTCCTCATCGAGCCGACCGGTGACCAGTGACGCCACCGCGAAGGCGAACGGAAGAGTGAAGCCGACCAGACCGAGGTAGAGCATGGGCGGGTGGAACAGCACCAGGGGGTTGTCCTGCAGGAGCACGTTGGGACCGAGCCCGTTGGCCGGAACCGCCCCCGTGACGTGGGCGAACGGATCGGCCGGGCCGAGCATCAGGCCGAAGAAGAAGGCGGCCACGGCGTACATCACCAATGTGGCCCAAGCCACCAGCGGGTCGTCGGACCGGGCCCGGAAGCGCCAGACCATGGCGGTCGCATAGCCACCGAGAATGACCCCCCACAGCAGGATCGATCCAGCCAGCGCCGACCACATCCCGGTGATCGAGTAGATCAGCGGTGTGACGCGGCTGTTGTTGTCGGCGACATAGCTGAGCGAGAAGTCGTGGGTGACCAGCGCCCGCTGCATGGCGACCACCGCCACCACCCCACCGAGCAGGATCAGCGGCGCGTAGACCCGGCCCCGGGTGAGCCCACCGGGTCGGCCTCGTACCAGGCCCACCACCAGGACGGTGATCCCCGCCAGGGCAGCAACGAAGCCCAACAGGACGCCGGTGTGGCCAAGGGTGCCGTTCACCGTCTGCTGTCGCCCATGTCCAGATACCCAGTATTCAGAAAGCAAGTAACCAGGCAGTCAGTATCCAGGAAGCCAGTAGCCGATAGGTGCAGCTGAGCGCTCATCGAGCCGAACCGTTCGGCGCCGTTACCCGGGTCGGGTGCTCGGCCTTGTAGGTCGACGAGTGCTTCACCAGGATCTGGTCTGAGGCAAAACGGTCGCCGTCGAAGTGCCCGACGGCGATGACCGGGATGTCGGCCTGGAATAACTGCGGCGGGCTACCGGTGTTGTGCACGGCGAGACGAGTGGTGCCCGCCATCACGGCAAAATCGACGCCCCCCGGGGTGGATCGGATTGAGCCCGGTGCCACCACACCTTCGACGTTGAAGGTCTTCGTGCCCAGTGATGCCTTCTGCGCCACGGCTTGGTCGGCGGGCAGATAGAAGTCGAGTGCCGATCCCAGCCCCTTCGCCACCACGAAGGCCAGCGCTCCCACTAGGACCAGGCCGACCACGACATAGCGTGCCGTGTGGCCTCGCCGACTCGCCCCAACGCTGCCGTCAGTGGTCAGCGGAGGTCCGGCATTGGCGTCGCCATCACCTGACGGCGGAGCGGCTGGTGGTGCAGTGGTCATGTCGGGTCCTCGGCGATCGGGACCGCATCGATCGATCGGCCAGCGGTTGCTCGTAGCGGCACAGGCGGAGCCGCCGCTGCCACCTGAGCCACCTGAGCCACCTGAGACACAGCCCGGGCCAGACGACGTCGACGCCACACCAGCTGCACGGCGTAGAGGAACAGGACGACCAGGATGAACACATAGCCACCCACGACGTATCGCATCAGGCCGCCCCACCCTGGTCGCTCGGGCTTTTGTCGTCGAGCCCTGCACCCTCTGATTGACGCTCGGCCAGAGCCAGGTCGAGTTCGTTGTCCGCCAGCCAGTCCTCGAGAACTCCGATCCGGTAGCGCACGAGGAGCATCCACACGAAGAGCAGGGTCAGGGCCACGAAGCCGAGCAACAGCGTCCAAGCCATCGATCCGTGGATCTGAGGCGACAGGTTCGCATTAAGCACAGTGGCTCCCTGATGCAGCGTGTTCCACCAGTTGACCGAGAAGTGGACGAGCGGCACGTCGACTGCCGCGAACAGGGCCACGAACGCGCTTCTCCGGGCCCGGACCTCGGGCTCGGCTGGCACCCGTCGCAGGGCCATATAGCCAAGGAACATGATCAAGAGCACAGCGGTAAGGGTGAGCCGGGCATCCCACACCCACCAGACGCCCCACGTCGGCTTGCCCCAGATCGAGCCCGAAACCAGCGTGCAGATGTTGAACACCACCCCGACCTCGACAGAGGCTGCGGCCAGGCGGTCCCAGAACAGCGAACGGGTCCTCGGCCACAGGTAGAGCAGGCTGGATACCGCAGCCAGGCCAAAGGCCAGGTAGAGCGCCACCCAGGCCACTCCAGGATGGATGTAGACCAGTCGGACCAGGTCGCCCTGGACCTTGTCGGGTGGCGTGACCCACACTCCTAGCCACACGGTGGCGACCGTGCCCACCAGGGCCAAGGTCCCGATGGTGTACTCCGTCACCCGGGCTCGTGACGTCTGCACCGGAGCCAAGGTCACACCCGTGTTCGGGGCGACGGAGGCCTGCGGATGAGGAAGGGTTCCGGTGGATGCACTCCGGTCGTCGGTCATGCCGTCTCCTGGATCGGGCCGAACAAGGCCACACCAATGGCCAGATAGACGGCATCGAACACCACGAGGAGCCGAAGCCACTGGGTGCCGTCGGATGGAGTCCCCCCGGCCATGCCTGCCTGCCAGATCCTCGTTCCGGCCAGGAGGACGGGGGCGACGATGGGCAGGAGCAGAAACGGCAGGAGCGTCTCGCGCACCCGCAGTCCCGAGGACAGGGCACCGTACAGCGTCCCGGTGGCGGCCAGCCCGATCGTGCCGAGCGCACACGAGGCGACGATGAGCCAGGGGACGGCGATCCGAGCCCCGTAGAGCAGGACGACACCCGCCGCGAGGAGGACTTCGAGCACCACCAACTGCACGGCGACGGCCGCGCTCTTGCCCAAGTAGAGGCCGGCAGGATCAATGCCGGACAGTCGAAGCCCGTCCCGAGCGCCGTTGGCCGACTCCACCGAGACGCTCCGCTGGATGGCCAGAACCGTGCAGAACAGCACGGCAACCCAGAAAAGGCCGGGTGCCCCCTTGGCCATGATCACCCGATCGGGGCCGAGGGCGAAGGCAAAGAGGGCGAGGGCCACGAGACCGAAGGGTGCCACCTGCGACAGGGCCACGCGCGAGCGGAACTCGATGCGCAAGTCTTTTCCGGCCACCAGGACGGCGTCACGCCACATGGGTCACCGATCCCGACGTTGTGGGGATCTGACGGCTCAGCACTCGTTCCGCCGTCACCCGTCCTCCGGTAATGGTTACGGCCCGGGTAGCGATGTCCTCGACGGTCCCAAGTTCATGACTGGCGATCAAGATGGTGACCTGAGATGCGGCCGCCTCGGCGATGACCGTGTCGAGCAGTTGACGGGCTGAAGCGTCGAGTCCGGCGTGAGGCTCATCGAGTAGCCATATCTCCGGCCATCGAGCCGTCAACACGGCGAGCGCGACCCGACGGCGCTGGCCGGACGAGAGCTTGGATGCCTGCGTGGTGGCCAGTCGTCCAACCAGTCCCCATCTCTCGCACGCTGGGCCGATGCGGGCGATGTCGCCACCGGCGGCTCGCACGGCGAACCGCACGTTCTCGATCACGGTCAGATCGTCGTAGAGATGCGACGCATGAGCGAGCAGGCCGATCCGCCTGCGCACGGCCGTCCGCTGCCGGCCTGGGTCCATGCCGAGCACCGAAAGCCGACCCGATGCCAATGGCACCAGTCCGGCACAGACGCGGAGCAGGCTGGTCTTGCCAGCCCCGTTCGGGCCATCGATCAGCACGGTCTCCCCCACAGCGACGTCGAGGTCGACGCCGGCAAGGAGCGGAAACCGTCCCGACAAGGCGACTACGTCGCGCAGCGAGACAGCGGAGGGAGAAGGAGAGGCGATGGCCATGTGCTCCGCTAATGCTACGGGGGTAGACGGTCCGTAGCCAGACGGGGAGGGAAGGCCAAGGGAAAGCCGAGGGGGTGGTGCCTCTGGCTCTCTCGGGGGATCAGCTGTTCGACAACCGGTCCAAGTGCAGGGCCCGGAGCCAACTGGAGATATGCGCCGACAGTATGTCGACATTGCCGGTCACCAAGAGCAGCCCGAAGACGACCAGGATGACCCCACCCACCAGGTCCACGATCCGAAGACGCCCCCGAACTTTGGCCACCAGATCGGTCATCCGCCCGAAGGCAATCCCACTGAGTAGGAAGGGGACTCCCAGCCCAAACGAGTAGGCCAGCAGGAGGGCGATCCCTCCGGCAGCCGATCCTCCGGTACCGGCGGCGAGGGCGAGCACGCTGCCCAGCACCGGGCCGATGCAGGGCGTCCATGCGAAGGCGAAGGCCATGCCCATGATCGGTGGAGCCCAGTCCCCGAGCATCGAGGGCCGCACGATGAACCGCTTCTCTCCGGCAAGCGCCATGGGGAGCACCACGCCGGCGGCCATGGCCACCAGAACAGCTCCAAAGCACATGATGAGTGCCCCAGACACGACCTCGAGCACGTGTTGATGCGTCAAGAAGAGCTGCCCCAGCGAGGATGCCGAAGCCCCCAGGATGGTGAACACCACAGTGAACCCGGCGATGAACGCCAGGATCCCCCGCAGGAGACGACTGCGTTGGCGCCGTAGTTCGTCGGGGCCGGGACCGGGACCGGGATCAGTAGTGACGGCGCTAGCCGTGGCTCCATCTGGCCCGGCCACGACGTCGGCCGGTCGGGGTGACGACACCGGTCCTAAAGCGCCGAGCTCGGCCGCCGTCAGCCCCGAGACCATCGACAGATAGGCCGGCACCAGAGGCAGCACGCATGGCGACAGGAACGAGAGCATCCCGGCGCCAAAGGCGACCAGGAGTCCGAGCGGGTCGGCCTGGATCGCCGCTAGTCCGCTCATGGCCAACTGCTAGGCCTGCTGGCTCTTCACCAAGGCGATGTCAGCTTCCACCATCATCTGGACCAACTGAGCAAAGTCCACCTCCCGGTGCCACCCGAGCACCTTTTCGGCCTTGGCCGGATCCCCTACCAGGAGGTCTACCTCGGCTGGTCGCAGGAAGCGCTCGTCCATGACCACGTACTTCTCCCAGTCGAGATCAGCGGCGGCGAACGACAACTCGACGAGGTCCTTCACCGAGTGGGTCTCTCCGGTGGCGACCACATAGTCGTCGGGCTGGTCCTGCTGGAGCATGAGCCACATGGCCCGCACGTAGTCAGCAGCAAAGCCCCAGTCGCGCTGGGCATCAAGGTTGCCAAGAGCCAGGTTGTCCTGGAGCCCGGCGGCGATGCGGGCCACGCCATGCGTCACTTTGCGGGTCACGAACTCGAGGCCCCGGCGAGGAGACTCATGGTTGAAGAGGATCCCCGAGGAGGCATGGAGGTCGTAGCTCTCCCGATAGTTCACGGTGATCCAGTGCCCGTAGACCTTGGCCACGCCGTAGGGGCTGCGGGGGTAGAAGGGTGTGGTCTCCACCTGGGGGACCTCCTGCACCTTCCCGAACATCTCCGACGAACTGGCCTGGTAGAAGCGGATCTCTGGGTCCACGGTGCGCACGGCATCGAGCACCCGGGTCACACCAAGGGCGGTGGTCTCCCCCGTCAGGACCGGCTGGTTCCACGATGTCTGCACGAAGGACTGGGCAGCGAGGTTGTAGACCTCCTGGGGCCGGATCTCCTTCAAGATGTTGATCATCGAGACCTCGTCGAGCAGGTCACCGGCCACCAAGTTGATCCGGTCCTGGATGTGGGCAATCCGCTCGAAGTTGATGGTGCTGGACCGCCGCACCATCCCGCTCACCTCGTAGCCCTGGTCGAGCAGGAGTTCAGCCAGGTAGGAACCGTCCTGTCCGGTCACGCCGGTGATCAGTGCTCGCTTGGCCATGTTGGTGGGACTCCTCAGGATCTCGTACGTCGGATTGTTGCTGGTCGTCTGTGGCCGCATGTTCGATGCGACTGGTCAAGCGGTCAAGTGGTCAGGCGCTCTCGTCGGTCACCGGTGCCACCTGCCAGGACGGGGGGCGCTTCTCGGCGAACGCCGCTATCCCTTCCCGTGCCTCCGCAGTCTGGCTGGTGACCGTCAGCATGGCGTGGAGGTAGGGCAGCGCTTCAGAGGCCGCTGAATCGATCACATTGTAGAACGAATCGCGGCCCAACTTGATCACCCCTGGCGGCTTGGAGGCCAGTACGGCAGCCAGGTCGGCCACGGCGGCGTCGAGCTGGTCGGCCGGAACCACCCGTGTTACGAAACCGATCCGGTCCGCCTCCTCGGCTCCCACTACCCGACTGGTGAGCATCAGCTCCAGCGCCTTCTTCGGAGGCATCGAGCGCAGTAACGACACCGTGACCATGTACGGCCACAGCCCTACGTTGAGCTCGGGTGCCCCGAACTTGGCATCGTCGGAGGCGATCACCATGTCGCACGCCAGGGCCAGGCCGAACCCACCGGCCATGGCCCACCCCTGCACCCGGGCGATGGTCGGCTTACCGAGGCCCCACATCTCTTCGAAGAGCTCGGCCAGCCACCCTCGGGCCAGATGATGGTCCAGGTATCCGTCCGAGGTTCCTCCCGGGTCGGCTGGCACCATTCCCGACAGGTCCGCTCCCGCGCAGAAGGCCTGATCGCCAGCCCCAGCTAGGACCACTACCCGCACCTTGGGGTCGACCTTGGCCAGGGCGAGCTCCCGCCGGAGGCCGGCGATGACATCCCAGGTCATGGCGTTGCGTCGCTCCGGCCGGTTGATGGTGAGCGTCAAGACCGGACCGGCTCGCACGGCGAGGAGGTCACCTGAGGCCGAAGGGCCGTTCGACGAGGCGGCGGGGGTTTCGGTGACTGGCACCCCCCGACGGTACCCCGAGGGCGACGGCCGGGCGCAACTGTCCCGGTAGTGCCGTGGCGCTACGGTGGATGCATCCCGACCGCAGCACTCCTCTCCTTCCGTCTGGGCGGCACCGATGGAGTGGCCATCGAGGCTGCCAAGTGGCAGCGCGCCCTCGAGGTTCTTGGTTTCGATACCTATACGGTGGCCGGAGGTGGGGCCGTAGATGTGACCGTCCCAGGTCTCAGTATCGGCGCACTCGGCGGCCCCGACCACGGTGCGCTGTGTGATGCACTGTCCCGCGCCGATCTGGTGATCGTGGAGAACCTCTGCTCGCTGCCGCTCAATCCGGCGGCATGGGAGATGGTGGCCCGCATCCTGGCGGGGCGCCCGGCCGTCCTACACCACCACGACCTCCCGTGGCAGAGGCCTCAGTTTTCGACCTATCCGCCCCCGCCGGACGACGGCCGCTGGCGCCATGTCACCATCAACGAGCTGAGCCGCAACGAGCTGTCGTCGCGTGGCATCAGCGCCACCACTGTCTACAACTCGTTCGTCGTGCCGGAGAAGGACCCGAAGGGTGGCGGCGGCCTGAAGCGGTCAACGGCCGGTGACGCGGTGCGGGTGGCGCTCGGCATCCGCACAACCGAGCGACTCGTGCTCCAGCCGACACGAGCCTTGGCCAGGAAGAACGTTGCCGGTGGGATGACAGCGGCGGCGCGGCTGAGGGCCACCTACTGGCTGCTGGGACCGCCGGAGGACGGCTACGGCCCAGAGCTCGATCGACTGATCGCAGATGCCCCGTGTCCGGTGGTCCTCGGCGTACCGACCACGACCGGTGGTTCTGGGGCGGGAGGCGTCATGACCATCGACGACGCCTACCAAGCATGTGACGTCGTGGCCTTGCCATCTACGTGGGAGGGCTTCGGAAACCCGAGCCTCGAGTCGGTCACCCACTCCCGGCCGTTGCTCATCGGCCCGTATCCGGTGGCGGCCGAGTTGGCTGCATTCGGCTTCGACTGGTTCCCGCTCGACGACGTGGATCGCCTCGATGCCTGGCTTACCGCTCCTGATGGAGGCCTGCTGGGCCGGAACCTCGCGGTGGCCCGGGCCCACTTCTCCCTCGATGACCTCCCCCGGCGGATCGCCGCCGTGCTCCCTGCCCTCTAGGTTCGCCAACTTCCTCTGAACAGTCCGAGTGCCGAGCCAGCCCGATCGTGGAGAGCCTGGCGGACGATCGTCCTGAAATCTGTTCAGACCCCACTACACCTGCGGTTTCCCGGGTCGGGGCTACCATGACGACCATGAGGCCCTCAGCCACCGCAGACCGGCATGGGACCGGCGCCGAGGCGGGCACCAGCAGTTCAGCAAGCAAGACCGGAAGACGCCTCACCGCCGATGCCCGCAGACGCCAACTCTTCGAGGTGGCCCTGTCCCTGTTCGCGGAACACGGGTACCCCGCCACCACCATGGACGACATTGCCGAAGCCGCTGGGGTCACGAAACCGCTGGTCTACCAGCACTTCGAGTCCAAACGGGCGCTCTACCTTGAGCTGCTCGACGTCTTTTCGGTCGAGATGATCGACGGAATCGTCCGGTCCACATCTGTTGCCCAAGGACCGCGCCAGCAGGTCGAGTTCGGCTTCGCTGGCTACTTCCAGCTCATGGTGGACAACGAGAACGCCTTCCGCCTTTTGTACGGACGCGATGCTCCCGACGATCGGGAGCTCGGCGATGCGCTCCGCCGAGTAGAGGAGGCCATTGCCGAGACCATCGATCCGCTCATCGATGCTGATCTCGATCCGGCGCACCGCAGGCTTCTGGCGCATGCTGTGGTCGGCATGGCCGAGGGTGCCAGCCGACTGTGGCTGGATGCCAACCGGCATCCCGGTTCTGAAACGTCCGAGAAGATCGATCGGGCGGCGGAGGCGGCACAACTTGCCGCCCGGCTGGCCGACTTTGCGTGGGCCGGCCTCCGTCAGGTCCATCGGATCTAGGGGTCACTGGATGCAGAAGGACCCAGAACATCCGTCAACGCTCCTATTCGCAGGGTGGACAGTGGTCACTCGATGACGAGTGACCCGGTCGTTCAGACGGGAACCGACCCTGCGGCAACCGCCGGATTGGCCGATGAGACCACACCGCCCGCTACCTCCTCGGTAATGGCGAAGGCCGTGACCGGCACCGTCCCGGCGACGCTGAACGGCACGATGGCCGGGCGGCGACCGAGCAGCCCCAATGAGATGGTCCGCGTGCCGACCACGCCCCACAGCTGATAGGTCCGATCCGACGGCAGCGGAGCCAGGCCGACGCCGGACTCATTGACCACGAATCCGGTACCCGAAGCCGTGAGTACCACCGACGCTGGCGTGGTGACGGCTCCGTTCGGCCCGGTGGCGGTCAGGTCAATCTTCCGCGTGGTGGGTGCCGCCAACGCTGCGCGTTCCGCCGCCCCCAGTCGGGATTGGCCTTGGAGTGCACTGACCCGGCCGTTCAGGTGATGGACCTGGACCCCGAAGACAAGAGCGATGACCGCGGCGGCCGCAGCCACCAGCCCGGCTCCGATCGAAAGCGGGCGACGGCGACGTGCTGATCCGATATCAGCCACGGCAGTCCTTGCCGCCGTCGATCCATCATCGGCTGTGGAACTCGGCATCGATGCCGGAGCCGACCCGTCGTGTCCGTCTTGCCCGTCGTGTCCATCTTGCCCTGTCCCCAGGTCCCGTTCGGTGCCGTGTCCATCGAGTCGGGCGGACAGCCGGTCCCACGACTGGTCCGAGGTACCGCTGAGCTGGCC
>Ga0194035_1000109_pt1 | contig 47451 bp, 50 predicted proteins | sample JunL2320m_MetaG_FD_148680 | JGI IMG/M metagenome (GOLD analysis project Ga0194035, IMG submission 148680) | Anoxic zone freshwater microbial communities from boreal shield lake in IISD Experimental Lakes Area, Ontario, Canada - Jun2016-L239-20m | ecosystem: Environmental > Aquatic > Freshwater >...
TGCCGCCGATGGTAATGGCAGCAGCGTTGCCGCTGCCGCCCGTATGGGCCAGCTCGTTGCCGAGCGTGCCAAAGCGGCTGGAATTGAAAAAGTAGTGTTCGATCGTGGTGGCTTCGCCTACCACGGTCGGGTCGCCGCGGCAGCCGATGCCGCTCGTGCAGCAGGTCTGGAGTTCTGATGGCTGGTCCGTCGTACAGCAACAACAATCCAAACGCAGCCCCACCCGAACCAGGTGGCCTCCGTGAGTCGCGAGTGATCGCGATCAACCGAGTCGCCAAGGTCGTCAAGGGTGGCCGTCGTTTCTCGTTCACCGCTCTCGTAGTGGTCGGCGATGGCAACGGTCGGGTCGGTCTCGGCTACGGCAAGGCCAAAGAGGTTCCTCTTGCGATTCAGAAGGGCACCGAAGAAGCCAAGAAGAGTTTGTTCGATGTGGCCCTTGCAGGCAGCACCATCATTCACCCAGTGCTCGGTATCACCGGCGCCGGTCGAGTGTTGATGAAGCCAGCAGCTCCCGGTACTGGCGTTATCGCCGGCGGTGCAGCTCGAGTCATCCTCGAAGAGGCAGGCGTGCACGACATCTTGTGTAAGTCGCTCGGTTCGGCAAACGCCATCAACGTAGCCCGCGCCACGATTCAGGGTCTGCAGTCGTTGCAGCGCCCCGACGAAGTGGCCAAGCGTCGTGGCTTGAACGCCGATGAGTTCGTGCCGAAGGGTCTTCTCAAGGCATACAACGACCGTCAGAAGTCGATGGCTGCAGGAGAAACTCACTCATGAGCGAAAAGACATTGTTCGTAAAGCTGGTGCGTTCAAGCATCGGCGCAAAGCCAAAGAGCCGCGGCACGCTGCGCGCCCTTGGTTTGAAGAAGATTGGTGACACCAACACCCTGCCCGATCGCCCCGAAATCCGGGGAATGATCGCACGGGTACCTCACCTTATTTCGGTTGAGGAAAGCACCGACGCCTGAGGCGTTCGGTAACGGATTCGAAAGAGCAGCACAATGCGCGTAGACGAACTTTCACCGGCGCCTGGCGCCAACAAAGCCGAACAACGAGTCGGCCGTGGTATCGGCGGCAAGGGCGGCAAGACCGCGGGCCGTGGTACCAAGGGCCAGCAGTCTCGTGGTCGCGGCAAGGTTGCGCGTGGCTTCGAAGGCGGCCAGATGCCGCTCAAGCAACGAGTGCCAAAGCTCAAGGGCTTCAATAACCCTTTCCGCGTTGAGTACACCGCAGTCAACTTGCACTCGATCGCGAAGCTCGAGGTCGGTGCAATTAGCCCCGAGATCCTCGTTGCTCGCGGCCTGTTGCGCAAGGGCGATTACGTCAAGGTGCTTGGCTACGGAGAACTCACTGCCAAGGTCGATGTCACGGCTCACGCCGTGTCGAAGTCGGCAGAAGCTGCCATTGTGGCCCTCGGTGGCACGGTCACCATCGTTCCAATGCCGTTCAAGGTTCGCCCTGCGGCCAACGGCAACCAGTTCACCAACCGTTGATTGCCCGCTCTGGCCACCCTTGTGGCTCTAGCGTGTCGTTGTTCATCGTCTCGTCGAGGAGTTACTAGTGTTTTCAAACTTGAAGAACATCTTCAAGGTTGCCGATCTGCGAAACAAGGTCCTGTTCACAATCGGCATCGTGGGGCTCTATCGCCTCGGTGTTGCGATCCAAGTGCCAGGTGTCGATCAGTTAGCAGTGCAGCAACTTCGCGACCAGGCCGAAAGCGGTGGCGCGCTCGGATTTCTGAACCTGTTCTCAGGTGGAGCGTTCAGTAGTTTCTCCATTTTCGCGTTGGGCATCATGCCGTACATCACCGCCAGCATCATCATGCAGGTGTTGGGCGTGGTCATTCCCAAGCTTGAGCAGCTGCAACAAGAGGGTGCAGTCGGCCAGCGCAAGATCACGCAATACACGCGTTATCTCGGCATCGGTATCGCCACGCTGCAAGCAGCCGGCCTCACGTTTATCTTCGGTCAGGGTCGAGGCAGCGCATTCTTTGGTGCCGCGAGAAACGCTCCCGACGTGAAGTTGTTGCCTGAGTTCATGCCGCGAGCGTTGCTCGTGATCGTGTCCTTGGTTGCTGGTACGGCCCTCATCATGTGGATGGGCGAGCTCATCAGCCAGCGTGGCATCGGTAACGGCATGTCGATGATCATCTTCGCCTCGGTCGTGTCGAGTCTGCCGGTCAACTTCTTGCGCATTTGGCAAGAAGAGAGCAAGGTGTTGTTCGTTCTGCTCGTCGCCTTGGTGATCGGCATCGTCTTTGCGGTTGTGCGTGTCGAGCTTGCCCAGCGTCGTATCCCGGTCTCATTTGCGAAGCGTCAGGTTGGGCGTCGCATGTATGGCGGCCAGAACACGTACATCCCACTCAAGGTGAACCAGAGCGGCGTCGTGCCGATCATTTTCGCCAGCTCGGTCTTGCTCTTGCCCGTGCTGCTCACCAACGTTCTTGGTTCCGCCGAGGGTTGGCGTGGCAGCATCACCGACTTCGTGAACCGTTACATCGTGAACACGCAGAACGTTTTGCACGCGGTCATCCTCGCCGTGCTCATCGTGGCGTTTGCTTACTTCTACAACTCGATCGCCTTCGACCCAATTCGTCAGGCCGATCAGATTCGTAAGCAGGGCGGCTTCATTCCCGGTATTCGTCCCGGACCTCAGACCGAGCGTTACCTCGGCAAGGTTGTGAACCGCATTACCCTCCCTGGCGCGTTGTTCGTCGCCACGATTGCGTTGTTGCCATACATCTTGCTGTGGATCTTCGGTGTTCAGAACTTCCCATTCGCCGGTACCACCGTGCTGATCGCTGTTGGCGTTGCTCTTGAGCTCATGCGCCAGATCGACAGTCAGTTGACGCTGCGCAACTACGAGGGCTTCCTGAAGTAGCCAAACGATGATCCCCGGTGCTCGGCTCATCATCCTCGGTAGGCAGGGTGCGGGGAAAGGTACGCAATGCGTACGTTTGTCACGACACTTTGTTGTACCGCACATCTCCACCGGAGACATGCTGCGCGCTGCCGTTCGCGAGGGCACTCCGCTCGGTCAGGCAGCTAAGGAAGTCATGGACTCTGGTGGACTCGTCGGCGACGAGACCATGGTCGGCATCGTCAGCGAGCGTCTGAGCAGTGACGACGCACGCACACGCGGTTACATCCTTGACGGGTTCCCACGCACCGTTGGCCAAGCAGAGGCACTCGATCTGGTGACTGGCGAGCGCCCTCTCGACGCCGTCATCGACCTCGACGTACCACGAAGCTTGGTGCTCGAGCGGCTCTCGGCGCGGCGAGTGTGTCGTGACTGCGGCACGAATTATGTGGCCAGTGGCAACGAGCGCCAACCATGGATCTGCGAGGTGTGTGGCGGCGACGTGATGTACCGCGCCGACGACACCCCCGATGCAATCAACAATCGTCTCGATCTCTATGAGCAGCAGACATCGCCGTTGATCAACTACTACCAAGCCACTGGTCGGCTCACCGTTGTCGATGGAGTCGCTAGCCCCGACGAGGTGTTCGCCCGACTCACCACAGCGGTCGAAGCCAGCCGGCGCAAGTAATGCGTCGCCGCAAGGCAGGGCTTCCTCGTCGGAGCCTTGAAGAGATCAAGCACATGCGTGCTGCTGGACGCGTAGTGGCCGAGATGCACGAGGCAATCCGTCAAGCGGTGCGGCCTGGCGTGACCACGCTCGATCTCGATGCGGTCGCCCGCGAAGTACTGCGACGGCGCCAAGCAGCTTCCAATTTCCTTGGTCATCGCGGTTTCAGCGGGGTCATCTGTGCGTCGGTGAACGACGAAGTGATCCACGGCATCCCCAGCGAGCGTGTACTCGACGAAGGCGATCTGTTGTCTATCGACTGTGGAGCAATCGTGCACGGTTGGCACGGAGATGCGGCGTTCTCGATGCTCGTCGGAAGCGGGTCGGCTGCGGCCCAGTTGCTCATTGACACCGCCGACCGGGCGCTCGCAGCTGGCATCGCAGCGATGGTTCCTGGCGGACATCTTGGTGATATCGGCGCCGCCATCGATGCGGTGGTGTCGCTCGCCGGGTATGGCAGCCCGCACGACTACTGCGGACACGGAATCGGACAAGCAATGCACGAGGAGCCCGACGTTGAGAACCGCGGGCGCCACGGTCGTGGACCGCTGCTTGAGTCGGGGGTCGTTTTGGCCGTAGAGCCCATGCTGCTTGGTGGTGGCGACGACGACGTCTACGAACTTTCCGATGGTTGGACCATCGTTACGTCCGATGGTTCGCTTGCGGCGCACGCCGAGCACACAATTCTTGTCGGGCCGCATGGACCCGAGATCCTGACTCGAGCTTGACGATGAGTGCTAAAGGTGCAGGTCAGCGAGCTGAAATCGGCGATGTCGCTACGTGTATAACAGATCCACGACCGCAAGAAGTGGATTTGCGACGATTTCTCTCTCAGAACTGTCGGATCACGCTTGGCGTTCGGAATCGTTGCCGATAGCATTGCCACTCGGCCCTAACGAAGTCTGCGCGCACGCAGCCCTCGCGAGAGCCTTTTGTCCGCCGCTGTTGAGGAGGCCACCCTGGCCAAGCCTAAAGAAGACGCCATTGTGCTTGAAGGCACCATTGTCGAGTCGCTTCCGAACGCCATGTTCCGAGTCGAACTCGAAAATAGCCACAAAGTCTTGGCTCATATCTCCGGAAAGATGCGTATGCACTACATCCGCATTCTGCCTGGCGACAAGGTTCAGGTAGAGCTCACCCCCTACGACCTCACCCGGGGTCGAATTACGTACCGCTACAAGTAAAGGCACCCCATGAAGGTCCGACCGAGTGTCAAGAAAATTTGCGAGAAGTGCAAGGTCATCCGCCGGCACGGTCGCGTCATGGTGATCTGCGAAAACCCACGTCACAAGCAGCGCCAGGGCTGAGGAACAGGAAACAACGATGGCTCGTATATCTGGTGTCGACATTCCCCGCGAAAAGCGGTTGGAAATCGCCCTTACCTATATCTATGGAATCGGTAAGCCGACCGCACAGAAGATCTGTGTCGATGCTGCTCTCGATCCAAACACCCGCGTACGCAGCCTCACCGAAGACGAGGTGAACCGCATCCGCGCCGAGATCGAAAAGCTCACGGTCGAAGGCGACCTTCGTCGTGAAGTGCAGCGCGATATCAAGCGCAAGATTGAAATCGGTTGCCTCCAGGGCATCCGCCACCGCAAAGGCCTTCCTGTTCGTGGCCAGCGCACCCACACCAACGCTCGTACCCGTAAGGGCCCGAAGAAGACCGTTGCCAACAAGAAGAAGGCCGTGAGGAAGTAGCGATGGCAAAGCCAAAGCCAGGGGGACGGCGTCCCCGCAAGCGCGAACGCAAGAACGTCACCGTCGGTGTCGTCCACATCAAGAGCTCGTTCAACAACACCATCGTCAGCATCACTGACACCCAGGGCAACGTCATCTCATGGGCGTCGTCGGGCGGCGTTGGCTTCAAGGGTTCGCGTAAGAGCACACCATTCGCCGCGCAGATGGCAGCCGATAAGGCAGCCCGCGCAGCAATGGAGCATGGCTTGCGCCGAGTCGAAGTTCAGGTCAAGGGTCCAGGCTCCGGCCGCGACACCGCAGTGCGCTCAATTCAGAACACTGGCCTCGAGGTCACCTCGATCAAAGATGTCACACCGTTGGCCCACAACGGTTGCAGCCAGCCGAAGCGCAAGAGGAACTAGACATGGCTCGTTACACCGGACCAAAGGTGCGCATCTCGCGCCGCCTAGCGACCAACATCTTCGAGAACGAAAAGGGCCGCAAGGCGCTTGAGCGTCGTCCTTTCCCACCAGGTCAGCACGGCCGTACCCGCCGTCGCAACGCCGGCAGCGAATACCTCGCTCAGTTGCAGGAAAAGCAGAAGGCCAAGTTCATCTACGGCGTGCTCGAGCGTCAGTTCCGCCGCACCTACGAAGAGGCCAACCGTCTGCAGGGCCCAACCGGTGAGAACCTGTTGCGTTTGCTTGAGCAGCGCCTCGACAACGTGGTGTACCGCGCAGGCTGGGCCGAGACCCGTCCGCAGGCCCGCCAGTTCGTGAGCCACGGCAAGATCTTGGTCAACGGCAAGCGCGTCGATATCGCGAGCGCCCGCGTTAAGCGTGGCGACGTGGTGAGCCTGTCCGAGAAGGCCCGCGCCATGATCATCGTGCAACACAATCTCGACACACTCGATCGCGTCACCGTCGGGTGGCTCGAAAAGGGCGACGAGGGCAAGCAAGTCACAGTTCGTGAACTGCCCCAACGCGAGCACATCGATGTGCCCGTCCGCGAACAGCTCATCGTTGAGCTGTACTCAAAGTAACCGAACCCCGAAAGGACTCAGGCGACTTTCATGCTCGTCATTCAGCGCCCCACCGTCGAGGCAATCGGCGAAGAAACCAACAACCGCCAGCGATTCTTCATTGGCCCACTCGAGCCTGGCTTCGGCCACACGATTGGTAACTCATTGCGTCGTACATTGTTGTCGTCCATCCCGGGCGCAGCGATTACGGCCGTTCGATTCGACGATGCTTTGCACGAGTTCGACACCATCACTGGTATCAGCGAAGACATCACCGACATCATCTTGAACCTCAAAGACATCGTGCTCACCAGCTTGAGCGACGAAGCCGTCGTGATTCGTCTCGACATTCGTGGCGCAGCCGAGGTCACCGCAGCCGACATCAAGTGCTCGAGCGATGTTGAGATTCTCAACACCGAGTTGCACATTGCATCGCTCAACACCAAGGGCCGTCTCGCTATCGACCTCACCGTCGAGCGTGGCCGTGGTTACCTGTCGAGTCACCGCGAAAACGAGAGCCGCACCATTGGTGTGATCCCGATCGACGCGATCTTCTCGCCAGTGCGCCGCGTGATGTTCGAAGTCGAGCCAACTCGCGTCGAGCAGAGCACGAACTACGATCGTTTGGTACTCGACATCGAGACCGACGGCTCAATCACCCCTCGTGAGGCACTTGCCTCGGCCGGCGCAACACTGCGTTCGTTGGTCGATCTTGTGGCCAACCTCAGCGACGAGCCACAGGGTCTCGAGCTTGGCGAAGTTGCTGCAAGCAGCGCTTCATCACCAGACCTCGACTTGCCGATCGAAGACCTCGATCTGTCAGAGCGCCCACGTAACTGCCTCAAGCGGGCACAGATCAATTCCATTGGCGAGCTTCTCACCAAGACCGAAGACGACCTTCTGAACATCACCAACTTTGGTCAGAAGAGCCTCGACGAGGTCAAGCAGAAGCTCGACGAGCGCGGCCTCACGCTGCGCGGCTGACCAAGAAAGTCATTGAGGGAGACCCCTAATGCCAGCTACACCACGTAGAGCCCGCAACTTCGGCGGCAGCTCACAACACCAAAAGATCATGATGGCCAACTTGGCTGCGTCGTTGATTGCCGCTGAGGCAATTGTGACCACCGAGGCCAAGGCAAAGGCATTGCGCCCTATCGCCGAGAAGCTGATCACCAAGGCCAAGAAGGCAACCGAGGACGACCCGATGCGTATCCATCGCATCCGTCAGATTCAGGGCTACTTGGGCGACCGCGAGATGACCGCCAAGTTGGTCAACGAAGTGGCCCCTCGTTACGTCCAGCGCCCAGGTGGATACCTTCGCATTTACAAGCTCGGCCCGCGCCACGGCGACAACGCCCAAATGGCGCGCATCGAACTGGTCTAACACGGTGCCGGATAACGGCGCTATCGAAAACGTGAACGAGCCCGTCGCTATGCGGCGGGCTCGTTTCGTTGTCGCATACGACGGTGCAGGATTTCACGGCTTTGCGGTGAACCCCAATGTCGACACGGTGATGGGTGTGCTCACCGAGGCAATGTCGCTGATTACTCGCCACGATGTTGACCTTGTTGGCGCCGGCCGAACTGATGCTGGTGTGCACGCATGGGGTCAGGTGATCAGTTGTGATCTTCCCGGTAACACGGTGCTGAGCAACCTGGTGCATCGCGTGAATCGCATGTGTGGTCCTCGGGTTGTACTGCGCAGCGGTGAATGGATGCCACACGAATTCAACGCGCGTTTCAGCGCGCAGTGGCGGCACTACCGCTACACCATCTACAACGGATCGACGGCAAATCCCTTTTTGACCGATCGGGCATGGCACGTGACGCGTCCGCTGTTGTTGCCCACGATGCAGCTCGCATGCGATCCGTTAATCGGTGAGCACGACTTCTCCTCGTTCTGTCGTAAACCTCAGGTGGCCGAAGGGCAAGCCGAGCGGTCGCTGCGGCGCCGAGTGATGTTGGCCAACATCTCTGATGTGACGGCCACTACCGATGCGATAGGTCCGAATGCAGGCGAGGCACGGGTGTTGCGTTTCGAGATTCGAGCGAATGCGTTTTGCCATCAGATGGTGCGCTCAATCGTTGGCGCACTGGTCGATGTCGGACTCGGCCGCATGCATGCGGGCGAGATGCGCTCGTTGATGTTGGGTCGCGATCGCCAGGCCGCCCCAGAAATTGCTCCAGCGCGCGGGCTGGTGTTGTGGGAAGTGGGCTATCCAGAAACGGTGGTTTCGGATCAACGTTTGCGGTAGCGACCGAGGTAATCGCGTAGTCCAAAGCCGGCAGCGACGAGCATCACCACGCCGATTGCGCCGACCAGAAGACGCGATGTCATGTCGTTTGTAGCACTGGCGACAAATAACGCTGTTGTAGTTCGAGTCACGCAATCCTCCAAAGATGGCCGACATCAGTGCGATGCGTGACTTCTGCTGGCGTATCGGCGAAAAGGACGCGAATTCGCGCCCGATCTGATTGCTGATTCGACATCGGCACCCCTATCCTTGTTGAGTTCCCTGTGGCTGCCGGTCGGCGCCCGGTTGAAAGAAGCTCTTATGATGCGTACATACAGTCCCAAAGCAAGTGAAATCACCGCAGCCTGGCATGTCATTGATGCCGAAGGCTTGGTGCTTGGTCGCATGTGCACCGAGGCAGCACGCGTGCTGCGCGGTAAGCACAAGCCAACCTTCGCCCCACACATTGACACAGGTGACCATGTCATCATCGTCAATGCGGCCAAGATTGTGCTCACGTCAAACAAGGCCGAACTCAAAGGTGTGCACCGCTACAGCGGTTACCCAGGCGGCCTCAAGACCGAGACCTATGCCAACTTCATGTCGCGTAAGCCCGAAGAGGCAATTCGCAACAGCATCCGGGGCATGTTGCCAAAGGGCCCACTTGGTCGTCAGATGATCAAGAAGCTCAAGGTGTACGGCGGCGCCGAGCACCCACATGCGGCACAGATGCCAGTCGTATTTGATCTTTCAGCGGCCAAGTCGCGCTAAGTATTCGGAGAATGTGAATCACCATGGGCACTAAGCCGCTGACTCAAACAACTGGCCGTCGTAAGGAATCTGTCGCTCGGGTGCGCTTGCGCCCCGGCACCGGCATCGTCACCGTGAACGGTCGTAGTTTCGAGAACTACTTCCCAACGGCGATGGCTCGTATGACCGTGAGCGAACCGCTCCGTCTCACGAACACCGAAGAGGCGTTCGACATCGATGCAACCATTCACGGTGGTGGCATCAGCGGCCAGGCCGGCGCATTGCGAATGGGCATTGCCCGTTCGTTGATCGAGCTCGATCCTGAGCAGCGCGCAGCGCTGAAGAAGGCCGGCTTGCTCACTCGTGACTCACGTCGCAAGGAAAGCAAGAAGTACGGTCTCAAGAAGGCCCGTAAGGCTCCTCAGTACACCAAGCGCTGATTTGCTTCGCTTCGGCACCGATGGTGTGCGCGGCGTTGCGCTCACCGAACTGACCACCGATTATGTGCAATGCCTGGGCGTTGCCGTGGCTCAGGTACTCGACGGTGGAACATGGCTCATTGGTCGCGATACCCGCGAGTCTGGTGAACTGCTTGAATTTGCATTGACCCAGGGCTTGCACGCGCAGGCCCAGACGGTGCAATCGTGCGGAGTGTTACCGACCCCTGCGTTGGCGTTACTTTCGGCGCGCCGAGGTGTACCCGCGGCGATGATCACGGCATCGCACAATCCGTATTCGGACAATGGCGTGAAGATCTTTGCCGTTGGTGGGCTGAAGCTCACTGACGATGTCGAGTCGTCGATCGAGGCACGCCTTGAAGGAGTGCTTGCTGATGGCGCAATCGCATCGGCTTCGAAGGCCTCTGCTGATGTGGTTGTCGATGCAGTGACTGAGTATGTGCAACACGTTGTGTCGCTGTTTCCGCCCGGTTGCCTCGCTGGCGTGCGCGTGGTGCTCGACTGTGCCAATGGTGCAATGAGCGTTGCTGGTCCGGCGGCGGTGGCTGCGCTCGGTGCCGACGTGATTGTGATGCACGCCACGCCAAACGGCACGAACATCAACGCCGAATGTGGTGCAACACATCCGGCCTCACTTGTAAACGCTGTGCTCGAGCACGGCGCCCACGCAGGTCTTGCCTTCGACGGCGACGGTGACCGCGTGATTGCGGTTGACAATGAAGGACGCATCGTCGATGGCGACCGTCTCATTGCTCTGGCGGCGCTGCAGTTGCAGGCTGAGGGCCGCCTCACCGGCAACGCAGTCGTTGTCACGGTGATGAGCAATCTTGGGTTTCATCGAGCGATGCAGGCAGCGGGAATCGCCGTGGTGGCCACTGCGGTGGGCGACCGCTATGTGCTCGAAGCACTCGACGCTGGTGGTTACTCAATTGGCGGCGAGCAGAGCGGGCATGTGATTTATCGAGATCTGGCGACCACCGGCGACGGCTTACTCGCGGGCCTTCGACTGCTACACCACACGCACTCGTCGCACCGTTCGTTGGCCGAGATGTCGCGTGATGTGATGACGGCGTTCCCTCAGGTGCTCGTGAACGTGCGAGTGGCCGATCGTCATCCCGATATCGCAATCGAACTCACCAGCGAATTGGCCCAAGCCGAAGCTGCGCTTGGCGGCGAGGGCCGAGTGCTGTTGCGGGCCAGTGGCACTGAGCCGCTCGTGCGGGTAATGGTCGAGGCGGCAACTGATGCCGTGGCGCACGATGTTGCCAATGGGTTGGCCGACATCGTTCGGGCCCGTTTCAGCTGATCGAATTGCCAACGAAGATCCACACGTAGCCCAGCGCGGTAACCTGCAAGCCATGTGCGGGATCATTGCGATTTTGAGCAAGCCGACCACGCGATTGGCACCAACCTCTGCCAGCATCATCGCCGCGCTCGATGAGGCCCTTGGCCTGAGCCCGAGTACTGCCGCCATGGCCGACGCCTGTGCTGCGCTCGACCAAACGCTGCGCGGAGTTGCGGGCGTTCAGGCGTTGGTGGGTCGCCACGAATTGGCGGCCAGCATCATCGCCCGTGTCGACCAGCTTGAGGCGGCGCTGGCCAGTGCAGAGTCGACGCTTGAGCTGGGTACTGATCTCACGCCCGATGTGGTTGAGGCCACCAACGTGGTGATCGGTCGTTTGCGTGATGCCCTCTGGTCGATTCGCAACGACCGCCTGCGCGCGGCGCGCGCGGTCGATGAACTCGCGGGTCGCGACGCCGCGCCTGCGGCGGTGGCGGCTTACTTCGCAGTGCAGCAGGCGTTCTCGGCGCTCGATCGCCTCGAGGTGCGCGGCCGCGACTCGGCCGGTTTACATCTGTTCGTGTGGGGTCACAACCTGTCGATCGATGATCCTGCAGTGCGTAGTTTGCTGGCTGGACGCAACGACAATTCATTGTTCACCGGCGGTTCGGTGCGTGTCGCCGGGCAATGCCTGAGCTTCGTGTATAAAGCCGCCGCCGAGATCGGTGAGCTTGGCGATAACACCCGTGCGTTGCGTGCAGCAGTGATGGGTGATGACCTGTTGCGCCTCGCGTTGTCATCGCCGACCTCGCGACTCAACGTATTGGGTCACACGCGCTGGGCAAGTGTGGGCATTATCAGCGAGCCAAACTGCCATCCGCTGAACAGCGATGAACTCGAAGCTGGTTACGAGCAGGGGCCATATTTGGTGGCGGCGCTGAATGGCGATGTCGATAACCATGCCGATCTGAAGATCGAGCACGGCCTACGAATCGCTGGGCCCATCACCACCGACGCCAAGGTGATTCCCGCGTTGGTCTCACGTTTTTCTGCTGCATCGAACGGCGACGTTGTTGAAGCGTTTCGACGCACGGTCGCCAGCTTTGAGGGCAGCGTTGCTATCGGCGCGGCCAGTGCCGGCGAGCCGGAGCAAATGTTGTTTGCTCTGCGCGGCAGCGGCCAGGCGCTGTATGTGGGCCTCGCCGACGATGCGTTCATCGTTGCTAGCGAACCGTATGGCGTGGTCGAAGAGACAAGCCGCTATGTGCGTATGGACGGCGAGACCCCCAGCGATCCAGACCAGCCCGAAAGCCGCGGCCAAGTGTTCGCATTGTCGGCGGCACATGCTGGCGAACTCGAAGGCATCCGTCGCTTGTCGTATAGCGGCACCGACTTGCCGCTCGCAGCGCGAGACGTCGTTGTGGCCGAGGTAACTACCCGCGACATCGATCGCGGCGCGGCTCCACACTTCTTGCTGAAGGAAATCACCGAGGCCCCCGAGAGCTTCCGCAAGACATTGCGCGGCAAGATCATCGACCGCGACGGCATGTTGCGCGCAGCCGTTGGGGCTCGATCGCTTCCTCCGTTTATTGCTGAGCGTCTGGCCACCGGAGCCATTCGTCGAGTTCTTGTGATCGGCCAGGGAACTGCCGCCATCGCCGGGCGCAGCATGGCAGCAACGCTCGCAACGCTCACCGAGGGCGGCCTCGATGTCGACCCTGTGGTGGCTACTGAACTCAGTGGCTTTGGTATGCGCCTCGACATGAGCGACACGCTCGTGGTGGCGGTGAGCCAGAGCGGTACGACCACCGACACCAATCGAACGGTCGATCTTGTTCGCGGCCGCGGTGCATGCGTGATTGGCATTGTGAATCGTCGCAACAGCGATCTCACCGACAAGGCCGATGGCGTGTTGTATACCTCTGACGGTCGCGATGTTGAGATGAGCGTCGCCTCAACAAAAGCGTTCTACGCGCAGGTCGCCGCCGGTGCGTTGCTGGCCTGTGCGATCAGCGAGGCCGCAGGTCTTGGTTCGGCGCAACGCAGGCATCAGTTGCTCTCGTCGTTGCGTGAGATTCCCGATGCGCTTGTGTCGGTGCTTGGGCTGCGCGACCAGATTGGCGAGGCCGCTCGTCGGTTCGCCCCGCAGCGTCGGTATTGGACCGTGGTCGGGAACGGCGCGAATGCCGTGGCTGCGCAAGAGGTGCGGATCAAGCTCAGCGAGCTTTGCTACAAGAGCATCGCCTGCGATGTCACAGAAGATAAGAAGCACATCGATCTCTCGTGTGAACCGCTCATCATCGTGTGCGCTGCGGGCTTGGTTGGCGGCACGGCCGACGACGTCGCGAAGGAGGTCGCCATCTTCCGCGCCCACAAGGCGCTGCCGATTGTGATTGCCACCGAGGGCGACAAGCGTTTTTCGGCTGCTGCTCAAGTGATCGGAGTGCCGGCTGTAGATGGCGCACTTGCCTTCATCTTGTCGGCGATGGTGGGCCACCTTTTTGGCTATGAGGCAGCGCTGGCCATCGACGCATCGGCTCGTCCGCTGCGCGAGGCCCGCGAGGTGATTGAGCGGGCAGTCTCGACCACCGATGTTGGCGACGAAGTGATGCGGTTGGTGCGCAAGGAGCTTGAACCCATCGCCGAACGGTTCTTCGTAGCGCTGCGCACAGGTGTGTACGACGGTCAGATGGAAGCATCGACAGCTGTTCGGGTGGTGTCGATGTTGCGTGATGCGCTCAGTGATGCGCCGCTCGAGTCGTATCACGCCGATACCGGCAAGGTGGGCACGCCGAGCGCGCTCATCGACGATCTCACTGCCGCACTCACGCGCGCCATCGAAGAACTCACCCGCCCCATCGATGCAATCAAGCATCAGGCCAAGACGGTCACCGTCGGCATCAGTCGCAACGACGAAGGTGTGCTCGACCGCCGCTTGGTGCAATCGGTGCTCTCGCTCGGGGTTGGTCGCGATCGCTTGTCGTATCGCTCGATGAAGGTGCTTGCCGATCTCGACCCGGCCGTTGCCGAGGTTGTTGGGTTCACCCGTTACGGCATCGAGGGCGATCCCGACACCACGAGCGCAACGATCACGATCGTGGATCGTGGGGGTCTGTCGCGCGATGTCGCATCTCGTGTCGAGCGCAACCATTCGCTGGTGGGCACCAAGCGCCGCGTCGCAGCCGAACGAGATGTGCTCGTGGCGCGTGGGCGCAGCGATGGCCGCACTGTGATCTTTGTGCCCGAGCTCAAGGGTGCGCAGATCACTGGCATCACGTTGTTGCACGTGCGGTTCCACGATCGCTTGCCGGCCGCCGTCATGCGTGGGGTCCTGCAGGGTTACGACCGCCGATACAACCGTCTTGTCGACTGGGTGGCCGAAACCGAAGGTGGATTCAGCGACGATTTGCTCGGCGAGCTTCCGGTGGGCGATTTGCTGATCTTGCCCATCAGCGAGATGGCCGATCGCTGGCGTCGTTAGATCATGATCGGCATCGGAGTCGACGCGATAGAGATAGATCGGTTTCGGCGCTCGCTGCAACGCACGCCAACCATGCGCGAACGATTGTTCACCGCAGACGAACTTGAGTACGTGGCCTCAAAGATCGATCCGGTGCCGTCGCTTGCGGTTCGCTTTGCTGCGCGAGAAGCAGTGATGAAGGCGCTCGGCGTGGGCCTTGGCGCGTTTGGCTTTCACGATGTGTCGGTCACCCGTATCGACTCGGGTGCGCCGTCGTTACGGGTCTCGGCGCGAGCCGCCGAACTGGCACGCGACGCGGGGGTCACGCGGTGGCATGTTTCGCTGACACACAGCGACTTGCTCGCCATTGCATACGTGATCGCCGAGTAGGCGCGACGTCCTCGCCGGCGGCGAGGGTGTGTACTAGCTACGCTCAACGACATGTTGTCGATCGTGACGCCAGACGAGATGCGAGACATCGACGCGGCTGCTTCGCGACAGACCCCAGCGAATGTGTTTATCGAGCGAGCCGGCTCTGCAGTTGCGTGGGCCGCGTTGCGAATGTTGGGCGGTTCGTACGGCCGCCGTGTTGTGGTTGTAGCTGGCCCGGGCAATAACGGTGCCGATGGTCGAGTTGCCGCTCGCAAGCTCGCGCTCAAGGGCGTGCAGGTGACCGTGTTCGCGGTGGCCGATTGCCCAACGGTGTTGCCTGATTGTGACTTGGTCATTGATGCTGCGTACGGAACCGGGTTTCATGGATTGTGGCAGGCTCCCGATCCGGGCTCAGCGCTTGTCCTCGCAGTCGACATTCCGTCGGGGGTCGATGGCCTCACTGGGGCGGCTGGCTCGGGAGTCATGCAGGCCGACCACACCGTGACTTTTGTTGCGTTGAAGCCTGGGCTTGTGTTCGAGCCGGGAGCAGCGCTAGCGGGGTCTGTCGAGGTGATCGACATCGGGCTCTCGGCGGCACATGTCAGGGTTCATCTGGTGCAGCAAAGCGACGTCGCCGAATGGTGGGAACCACGCGAGGCCGATGCGCACAAGTGGAGCGCGGCCACACAGATCATCGCCGGCAGCCCGGGGATGACCGGCGCTGCTCATTTGGCTGCGAGCGCTGCGCAGAGAAGTGGAGCCGGCATGGTTCACCTCTCAGTGCCGGGTGCCGTGCCCAACAGCGGCGACCACGAGTACGTGCAGCGCCCGTTGGGCGGCGGCGACTGGGCACGCGAAGCGCTGACCAGCCTTGATCGTTTTCAATCGTTGGTGATTGGCCCCGGCCTCGGCCGGAGTCAGGGAAACGTTGCTGCGATCCGAACAGTCGTGAGCAAATCGTTAGTTCCCACGGTGATCGACGGCGACGGTCTATTCGCCTTGGCGTGGAGCAGCGACGGGCCGGCCGCAGTGCTGAAAGCTCGCGAGGCACCAACCGTGGTCACGCCGCACGATGGTGAATTCGCGTTGCTCGCCGGCGCCAAGGTCGGACCCGATCGAATCATGGAAGCGCGCTTGTTGGCGTTTGAACTCGGCGTGGTCGTGTTGCTCAAAGGCCCGGCAACAGTGGTGGCCGATCCCGATGGTCGTGTACTTGTCGTCACCGCCGGTGACGAACGTCTGGCCACCGCCGGAACCGGCGACGTGCTGTCGGGCATCATCGGCGCACTTCTCGCGCAGGGTCTCTCGGCGTTTCAGGCAGCGGCAGCAGGAGCATGGATTCACGGTCGGGCTGGTCGTTTGGGGCCTCGCCGCGGGCTCATCGCCAGCGACTTGTTGCCGCTGATTCCACAGGTTCTGGACTCGCTGCAATGAGGTGGGCATGGGCCGAGGTGAACCTCGATGCCATCGCGCACAATGTTCGCCTGATTCGTGAGGTCGTCGCGCCGTCTGCTGTGTGGGCCGTGGTGAAGGCCGACGCCTACGGCCACGGCGCCGTGCCGGTGGCACGCGCGGCGCTGAGCGCCGGTGCTGAGGGACTCTGTGTGGCGCTGGTGTCCGAGGGCGTCGAACTTCGCGCTGCGGGTCTGACGGCTCCGATCTTGATCTTGAGCCAGTCGCCCTCGGAAGAGTTCGATCTCGTGGTCTCGCATCAACTCACGCCCACTGTGTATTGCGGCGAGTCGATTGAGGCGTTGGCCCAAGCTGCGGCGAGAGCGGGGCAAGCCGATTATCCGGTGCACCTGAAGATCGATACCGGGATGCATCGTGTGGGTGCGGCACCCGAGCACGCTGTCGAACTCGCCGATGCAATCGCTACACACCCGCAGCTTGAACTGCAGGGGGTCTTCACCCACCTTGCAATGGCTGACCAGCCTGATGCTGCATCGAATGACCGCCAGATCGCGCTGTTCAACGAAGTGGTCGACACGCTCGTAGCTGCTGGCCACGAACCGCCGCTGGTTCATCTGGCCAACTCGGCGGGGGCACTTGGTATCGCTGCGTCTCGCTGCGAGTTGGTGCGACTTGGAATTGCGATGTACGGCGCAGAACCCGGCCCGGGAGTGGCAGCGTTGTGCGCCGAGTTGCGGCCAGCGTTGTCGTTGCGAGCGAAGGTGAGCTTTGTGAAGAGGGTGGCTGCTGGCGAGGGCATCAGCTATGGCCTTCGCCATGTATTCACAGAAGCAACAAACGTTGCCACGGTGCCTCTCGGATATGCCGATGGTGTGCCCCGCCGATTGTTTGATGTTGGCGGCGAGGTGCTGATCGGTGGCGTTCGACGTCGAATCGTTGGCGTCGTGACGATGGACCAGTTGATGGTTGATTGCGGTAACGACGCGGTATCGCTGGGCGACGAAGTGGTGCTGATCGGCCGTCAGACTCACGAGGCACTGTCCGGCGAGATCAGGGCTGAGGAGTGGGCGGCTCGCCTTGGCACAATTGCCTACGAAATTCTGTGTGGCATCAGCCAGCGGATCGAACGTCACTACCCATGAACTCTCGCAAGAGGTTGCACCCCAATGATTGAGTTGGTTTCTCACTCTGCTGAACAAACGCGGGCGATCGCCGCAGGCGTGGCCACGTTGGCGCGTGCCGGAGACCTGATTGTGTTGGCGGGTCAGATGGGCGCCGGCAAGACGGCATTCGCCCAAGGGTTTGCGCGCGAGTTGGGCATTCATGAGCCCGTGACATCGCCCACCTATACGTTGGTGCACAGCTACACCGGCGGCTCAACAACGCTGCATCACGCCGATCTGTATCGCCTCGAGCACACCGCCGAAGTCGACGATCTGGCGCTTGCCGAATTGCTCGAGGACGACGCCATCGTGCTCGTCGAGTGGGGCGATGTGGTTGATCTCGGACCCCACTTACACATCGAACTTCGCCTCGCCGATGACCCCCTCGATGCGTCAGATGGGTCAGATGGGTCAGATGGGTATGTCGACCGACGCGAGATCTGCATCACCTCGAGCGATAAGCGTTGGCTGCCGCGCTGGGAACGACTCGAAGCCGCCGTCGAAGAATGGACTGTGTCGTGATCACGCTCGGAATCGAAACGGCCACTCAGGTAGTCAGCGTGGCGCTCGGCGGCGACGACGGCGTGATTGGCCTCGTCGAGATCATGCAGGGCCGCCGTCACGCTGAAGTGCTGGCTCCGGCCATCGAGTTCGTGTGCCGCCAGGCGGGTATTGCCATCGCCCAGATTGGTGCAGTTGGTGTCGATATTGGTCCGGGACTGTTCACCGGTATGCGCGTGGGTATTGCTACCGCGAAGACCATGGCCCAAGCGCTCGATGTGCCGCTCGTAGGCATCTCGTCGCTCGACCTGTTGGCGTTTCCGTTGCGGCACACCTCGAAGGTCATTGCCAGCCTCATCGATGCGCGCAAGGGCGAAGTGTTTTACGCCTTCTACCTTCCTTCGCCCGGTGGGGTGCAACGGGTGAGCGAGCCGATTGCGTGCAGCGTCGAAGACTTCAACGCCGATGTGATGGCGCGTGGGCAAAACGTTCTTGCGGTTGGCGACGGCGCCCATCGGTATCGCGATCAACTCGATGCCTCGATCGAGGTTGCCGATCTCGCTCATCCGTCGGCGGCGCCGCTTGTTCATTTGGCCAGAGCACGTGCGTTGCGCGCCGATGTTGGCCAAGCCGGTGCAGCCAACCTTGAGTCGGTTCAACCGATGTATCTGCGCGCGCCCGATGCTCAAATCAACTGGACCACACGATGAGTGTGCTGTCGCGCCTGTTGCATCGAGACGTACCGGCACGCGGTCTCGAGATCTTGCCGATGCGTCGTCGTGACTTCACCGCGATTCAGGTGATCGAGCACCAGGTGTACCCGCAGCCGTGGTCGATCAACGTGTTTCTCAACGAGATCGAACTCGCCAAGCAGGGCCAGCGGTATTACACAGTGGGTTACCGCGGCGGCGAACTGATGGGGTATGCCGGGATGATGTTGGTGCTCGAAGAAGCGCACATCACCAACATCGCTACCGATCCAAAACGCCGGCGCAGCGGTATTGCTCGTCATCTGCTCGCCGACCTTGCCTGGCAAGCGCGCCGAAAGGGTTGCACCGGGCTCACGCTTGAGGTGCGCATCAGCAACGTGGCGGCGCAGGGGCTTTATCACCTGTTTGGATTTGAGCCGGCCGGGGTTCGTCCGAGGTACTACGAGAACTCAGAAGACGCAATCGTGATGTGGTGCCACAACATCGATTCGCCCGAGTACGCGGCGCGGCTCCGCTTGCTGTGTCCCGATGTGGCCGAGATCCGAGGAGAGTCATGACCGTCGACGAGTCAACAGTGGTTTTGGGCCTCGAGACGAGCTGCGATGAGACCGCTGCCTCAGTGGTGATGGGCGGCAGCGATGTGCTGAGCAGCGTCATCAATACTTCGATCGAACAGCATGTTCCCTTCGGTGGCGTTGTTCCTGAGATCGCAAGTCGGGCTCACGTTGAGTTGATTGCTCCGGTCATCGCTCAGGCCATCGAAGAGTCGGGCGTTGCCGATACCCGCATTGATGCGGTGGCAGCAACGGTGGGTCCCGGTCTCATCGGCGCGCTGTTGGTTGGGGTCGCGGCGGCGAAGGCGTTGGCGTTGGTGTGGGATGTGCCGTTCGTTGGGGTAAACCATCTCGAAGCACACCTGTACGCCGGGCTGCTCGAAGATCCGTCGCTTGAGTTGCCGCTCGTGGTGCTGCTCGTTTCGGGTGGGCACACGATGCTCATCGAGATGAGCGCGCACGGCCAGTACCGCTTGCTCGGTGAAACCATCGACGACGCCGCTGGCGAAGCCTTCGACAAGGTCGCTCGATTCTTGGGTCTCGGCTATCCCGGCGGGCCAGCGATCGATCGAGAAGCTCAGTACGGCGACCCCACAGCTGTGGCGTTTCCGCGAGCGATTCCTGACTCGCTCAACTTCAGCTTCAGCGGGTTGAAGACCGCAGTGATGAATCATGTGCGCAAGCACCCCGATTCGGTCACCGCCGATATCGCCGCGTCGTTCCAGACGGCCGTGGTCGATTCGCTTGTGGCAAAGGCTCGCCGTGCGGCTCGCGAAGTTGGGGCCAAGGGACTGGTGCTTGGCGGCGGTGTTGCCGCCAACTCGCTGCTGCGGCAGCGTTGGGCAACTGCGTGCGACGAAGACGGCATTCAAGCGTTTGTGCCGAGTCGGGCGATGTGTACCGACAACGCAGCGATGATCGCCGCGGCTGGTTGGTATCGCCTGAAGAGCGACGGACCCACGTCGCTCGACTGCGGTGCTTATCCGGGCCTGCGGTTACCGCTGGTACAGTCGTACACCCCATGAGTCGACTTGCCGCGTACATCGTCACAGCACCTGGCCTCGAGCAGGTCACCGCAGCAGAAATGGCGCGTCTCGACTTGAAGGTCGTCGACCTCGGAGTCGGCGGGCTCACGGCCTCGATCACGTGGTCGCAGTTGATGCTTGCTCACTTGCATCTGCGCACTGCCACCAGAATCTTGATCCGCATTGGTCGCTTCGAGGCCAGTGGCTTCGGCGATCTGCAGGCCGGCCTCAAAGAGATTCCGTTTCACGAGTGGCTTCCGAAGCGCTGCGCACTCAACATCAGCGTGTCGGCTTCAGCGTCACGTTTGAACCACACCGGTGCTATCGAAGAGCGAGTGCGTGCGGTGGTGCGTCGTTCGTATGACCCTGCATACGAGTACGAAGGCGGCGTACACACGTTGCATGTTCGGATGTCGCGAAATATCTGCACCGTGAGCATCGATGCCACTGGCGATCCGCTGTATCAACGCGGGTGGCGCACCGAATCCGGCCCGGCCCCTATTCGCGAGACTCTTGCTGCTGCGTTGTTGCAATGGAGCGGTGCGTCAACACATAAAGGTGTGCTCACCGATCCGTGTTGTGGCGCTGGCACCATCATGATCGAGGCTGCGCAGATGGCGCGTCGCATGCCGGCCGGACGTAATCGCTCGTTCGCTTTCGAGAACTGGATGCCGGTAGACCCGGCGCAGTGGTCGAAGTTGCTGGCCGCCTCCGACGCCGATGTGCGTGGCCCGCTGAAGAAAAAGTATGTGGCGCGAGATCTCAAGGGCGACATGATCGCCAAGGCTCAAGCCAACGCCGAGCGCGCCGGTGTGCTTGACGACATCGTGTTCGAGGTTGGCGATGCAACCAAGCTTTTCAGCGGTCCAACGGGCGGCGCCGGCCTTGCAGTAGTCACGAATCCTCCGTATGGCGAGCGCCTCAGTGCGGCCAACCAACGCGCCCTCTACCTTGAGCTCGGCAAAGCCGAACGACTCGCGGTGGTTGCGCCCACCTCAAGCCTGCCGTCGTTCAAGCGTGAGTTCGACGACACCCTCGCCACCAGCAACGGTGGCCTTGCTGTGCAGTTCGCGCGGGTAGCGTTTTCGGGGTGAAACCGCTGCAGCTCGGCCCGTATCAGGTCTGGCCCCCCGTTGTGCTTGCACCGATGGCTGGTGTCACCAACGCGCCGTTCCGCACGATGTGTCGACGCTTTGCGCCCGACCTCATCTATGTCAATGAAATGGTGATGGCCACCGCTCTGGTTCATGGCAACGCAAAGACAGCGCGCATGGCCACCTTCGGCGCTCACGAATCGCCGCGAAGTCTGCAGATCTATGGCAGCGATCCCGCCATCATCGGCGAGGCCGTTCGTCTGTTGTGTTCGCAAGATCGCGTTGATCACATCGACCTCAACTTCGGGTGCCCCGCCCAAAAGGTCACTCGTCGCGGCGGCGGCGCCGCAGTGCCGGTGAAGCCCAACTTGTTGCGCGCCATCTTGCGCGCCGTGGTCACCGGCGCATCGCCCTACGGCATTCCGGTCACGGCCAAGTTCCGTATGGGCATTCACGACGAGCTGCTCACGTTTATCCGCACGGGCCAGATTGCCGAAGAAGAAGGTGTGGCGGCCATTGCGTTGCATGCGCGCACCGCCCAGCAGCACTACGCCGGCACTGCCAACTGGGATGCCATCGCCGAGCTCAAGGCAGCAGTCACCGGTATCCCGGTGCTCGGCAACGGCGATATCTGGGAAGCCGCCGATGCGCTCAAGATGGTTGAGCACACCAACTGCGACGGCGTGGTCATCGGCCGCGGCTGCCTCGGCCGGCCGTGGTTGTTCGGCCATCTCGTGGCTGCGTTCAACGGCGAACCCGTGCCCGAATCGCCACCGCTTGGTTTCGTTGGTCAGCAGATGGCCGACCATTGTCGGCTTCTCGCCGAGCATCTTGGCGAAGACCATGCGGTGCGCGACTTCCGCAAGCACACCTCGTGGTACCTCACGGGTTACCCAGTGGGCGGCGAGGCGCGTGGCAACTTCAGCAAGATCAACTCGATTGCCGAGCTCGATCACCTCATTGCCGCGCTCGACCCCACCTTGGTGGTTGTGCCCGGCGGCGAGCGCATCCGACGTGGCCACACCAACGGACCCATTCGGGTGATTCTGCCCGAGGGCTACCTCGACGACCTCGACGACGCGACCCCGCCCGACGACGGACATGTGATGGCGCTCAGCGGCGGATGAGTAACGATTCGATACGGGTTGTACTGGCGTCGGCATCGCCGCGCCGAAGCGAATTGCTGGCCCAAATCGGCATGTCATTTGAGGTCAGGCCCACCGACATCGACGAAACCGAGCATCCGGGTGAGGACCCAGTGTCATACGTGCGCCGGTTGGCCATCGAAAAAGCCCTCGCTGCGGTGGTGGGTGATGACACTGGTGAGAACGTTGTCGTGATTGCCGCCGACACCACGGTTGATCTCGACGGAATGATCCTGGCTAAGCCGGTCGACGACGCCGACGCGCTGCGCATGCTCGGATTGCTCGCCGGCCGGACCCATCAGGTGCATACCGGCGTAGCCATTTGCTATCAGGGTCGTGTGGCCGCCGAGGTCAATACGTCGTTGGTGACCATGAAGGCCAGCGACGACCAGTGGCTGCGTTGGTATGTGGCAACGGGCGAGCCTCATGGCAAGGCTGGGGCATATGGCATTCAGGGTGCCGCAGCGGTGTTTGTTGATTCCGTGCAGGGAAGCGTGACCAATGTGATCGGTCTGCCCCTGAGCCTGCTCGAGCAGTTGCTCGCTGAGGTGGGTGTTTCGCTGCTGCGGTTGCTAACGCCGTAGGTGAGGCCCTACCATTAGCACTCGCACTCGTCGAGTGCTAATGCCCGTGCGGCAGCCGCCACACTCGGCCCTGCCAGACAACACGTCTCAACAAACCTGGAGCGTTCTCTCATGAATCTCAAGCCGCTGGACGACCGCATTGTGGTCAAGCCCAACGAAGCCGAGCTCACCACAGCATCGGGCCTCGTTATCCCCGACACCGCCAAGGAAAAGCCACAGCAGGGCACCGTGCTCGCTGTTGGACCTGGCCGCTGGAGTGACGACAAGGGTGCACATGCTGCACTCGACGTCAAAGTCGGCGACACCGTTTTGTACAGCAAGTACGGCGGAACAGAAGTCACGCTCGAAGGTGTGGATTACCTCATCCTTACCAGCCGTGACGTCCTCGCAATCGTCGGTAAGTGAGGCACTAGCCCCATGGCCAAGATTCTCAAATTTGACGAAGAGGCGCGTCGCGCACTCGAAGCCGGCGTAGACAAATTGGCCAATACGGTCAAGGTCACGCTTGGGCCAAAGGGTCGCAACGTCGTTCTCGACAAGAAGTTCGGCGCACCAACCATCACCAACGACGGCGTGTCCATCGCAAAGGAAGTCGAACTCGACGATCCTTTCGAGAACATGGGCGCTCAGTTGGTGAAAGAAGTCGCCACCAAGACCAACGATGTAGCCGGTGACGGCACCACCACCGCAACGGTGTTGGCGCAGGCAATGGTTCATCAGGGCATGCGCAACGTCGCAGCCGGCGCCAACCCGATGGGCCTCAAGAAGGGCATCGAGAAGGCAGTTGCCGCAGCGGTCGAGTCGATCAAGGGTCAGGCCAAAGAGGTCGACGACAAGGGCGATATCGCCGCTGTTGCCACCATCTCGGCTGCTGATGCCTCAATCGGCGAAGTCATCGCCAATGCAATCGACAAGGTCGGCAAAGACGGCGTCGTAACGGTCGAGGAAAGCAACACCTTTGGCACCGAGCTCGAGTTCACCGAGGGCATGCAGTTCGACAAGGGCTACTTGTCGCCATACTTCGTGACCGACGCTGAGCGTCAAGAAGCAGTGCTCGAAGATCCGTACATCCTCATCACCAGCGGCAAAATCAGCTCGGTGCAGGTCATGCTCCCAGCTCTCGAAGCTGTGATGAAGACCGGTCGTGCGTTGTTGATCATTGCTGAAGACATCGAAGGCGAAGCACTCGCCACGTTGGTCGTCAACAAGATCCGCGGCACCTTCAACTCAGCAGCAGTCAAGGCCCCTGGCTTTGGCGATCGTCGCAAGGCGATGTTGCAGGACATGGCAGTGCTCACCGGTGGTCAGGTCATCAGCGAAGAGGTCGGCCTCAAGCTCGAGAACGTGACCATGGATCTGTTCGGCCGTGCCAAGCGCGTCATCATCACCAAGGACAACACCACCATCGTTGATGGTGCTGGCGACCACGAAGATGTGAAGGGCCGCGTCAACCAGATCAAGGCTGAGATCGACAACACCGACAGCGATTGGGACCGTGAGAAGTTGCAGGAGCGCTTGGCCAAGTTGGCCGGCGGTGTTGCAGTCATCAAGGTTGGCGCCGCAACCGAAGTTGAGCTCAAAGAGAAGAAGCACCGCATCGAAGATGCTGTGTCTGCAACTCGCGCAGCCATCGAAGAAGGCGTTGTTGCCGGCGGCGGTGTGGCTCTGGTTCGTACCCGTGCCGCAGTTGCCAAGGTTGTTGCGTCGCTCGAGGGCGACGAGGCCACTGGTGCAAAGATCGTTTGGGAGTCGCTCATTGCGCCACTCAGCACGATCGCTGACAACGCTGGCCTACAGGGCGCAGTCGTGGTGCAGCAGGTTGAGTCAGCCGAAGGCAACATGGGTCTCAACGCCGCCACCGGCGAAATGACCGACCTTGTCAAGGCTGGCATTATCGACCCAGCCAAGGTGACCCGCGCTGCATTGCAGAACGCTGCGTCAATCGCAGCGCTCGTCTTGACCACCGAATGTCTCGTGGCCGACAAGCCAGAGAAGAAGTTCGCAATGCCAGGCGGCGGCGGCGCCGGTGGCATGGGCGGCATGGGTGGCATGGGTGGCATGGGCGGCATGATGTAACCACTTCGGTGGGAAGTGATTTGGGTTTCGTCGACAACTGTTGACGGAGTCCCCCCAACGACAACGGCCCCGAGCTTTGGCTCGGGGCCGTTTGCGTTGGTGCTCAGATCACCGTCGAGTCACCGGTAGCTTGTGACCCATGGCTGAATCGGGCAAGAGGCCGTTCTGGGCACATCAGGGCGCGGAGTATCTGATCGGCATTGTGTTCGTTGCTCAGGGCATTCAGAGCCCCACGCCGATGGTGCCCACGCTGTTGGGCGGTTTGGTGGTGCTGAACACCGCCACGGCCAAGGGGCCGCTCGCTGCATTTCAGGTCTTTAGTCGCCGGGTGCACCGTGTGCTCGATGCTGTGCTGGTGCTGTTGACGGTGCTGTGCGCTGTGCAGAACACGGTCTCAATCGAAGCCGGCACGCGGATCTTGATGGGCCTGTTGGCCTTTGCATTGGGGTTTATTTGGTTGCTCAGCGATTTCACCGAAAAGGTGAAGGTGCCAAAGTCGACGGCCAAGCCAGCGGGCGCCACGCGAGCGGCACGCCCATCAACCCCAGACGACGCCAGTATGGCCTCGACGGTTGGTCGCTCGGCTGGCCGGCTCGTTGGCAACGGCGTGAAGGCGTATCGCAAACGCAAGCCGTGAGACCCCGCTGTTCGGCGCTCGCGGCCGTAGTGTTGTAGCCATGTCGTTCGAACGTCCAGTAGCCGATCTCGCCAAACTTGTTCTCGCATGGCAGGAGTTTGAAAGCGGCGATCAAGCGCCCGGTCGGGTGCTCGCAGATCTCAAGAAAGCCGGCTTGCCCGAGGTGCTCAAGCAGCTCGTCGAATCAGGTTGGACACCTTCGCCAACGGCGTAGCCGAAGTCGGGCAATGGCACATCGGATGACGCCAGAGGGTTCTCGTCGCGGCGGAAGTCAGGTGATTCCTCGCCCCAGCGCGTGGAGGCTTGGCAGCGTTGCCGTCTGGAATGTTGTTGAGTCGCTGAACGCCGAGGCGGCTGTGCGTGCAGTAGAGAACAGTGGGCTTGGCCTCGAGGCGCAGACGCCAATGTTCGCCGGCGCGAAGCCGTCGGCGGTACTGGTGGTGTTGGCCGATGGTCCCGGCGGTGCCGAGGTGTTGCTCACCAAGCGAGCTCAGCATCTGCGCAACCACGCAGGCGAAATCAGTTTTCCGGGTGGCCGCCTTGAGCCGGGGGAGACGCCGTTGCAGGCTGCCGTGCGCGAGGCACACGAAGAAGTGGCCCTGCCCCCGCACGCTGTGAACGTGCGGGGACAGCTCAGTTCGCTCTCGACTGTGGTGAGCCGCAGTCACATCGTGCCGCTGGTGGCTCACCTTGGCTCACGCCCCACATTGCGGGCAGATGTAACCGAGGTCGATCGCATTCTGTGGGTGCCGTTACATGAACTCGCCGACCGCAACACGTATCGCGAAGAGTGGTGGGGAACCGCGCCGCTTGACCGCCGAATGGATTTCTTCGAGCTCGAAGGTGAGACGGTTTGGGGTGCCACCGGGCGCATCTTGCACGAGTTGCTTGGCGTTGTTTACGGACCTGCTACGAGCCGAACAGCTCCGTAAAACGTGTAGGCCCAGCCGTAACACGATGGGCGATCGAAGATCGATCGCGAGGCGCAGTGGGCCTTGGTGTCGTCGAGAAACTGCAGGTCGATTCGCTTGCGCGACGTGCTATTCCAGAACTGCCCGCCACCGCCGTAGCGACGCTCGAGCAGATGTGTATTGCGATACGCAAAGTCGTGTCGCCGGCACGGCTCAGTGAAGTTGAACGACCGGCCGGTGTTGCCGACCAATGGGGCCGAACACAGGTCGGTGCTCCAATCGAACCACGTGTCGCCAGCAGTGCCCTGCAGGCCGACCCGAGTCCGAGCCGTGTTGGAGAACTGGCTGAGTGTCACGTTGAACACAAGATGCTGCACATAGGCCGAATCGTTGACCGCGTTATTGCCAACGGCGAGCGCTGGGTGAGCGGAAGGAACGGCAGTCAACAAACTCGTGACTGCGACGAGGACACGGGCGAAACGCCTCATGATGCCCCCTTGGGTATGCACCGGACGGATCCGGTGGAGTTACTGATTCGGCATGTGCCGAGGTGCAGATTCAAGCAGCGTCAATCGACGCGCGCAACCTCGCGACTCGACGCAAACGATGCGGGCTACGGCGCGAGCGATTGCAGCAATTGCCAGCCGTCGAGCACATGGCGTTCGGTGGTGAGCCGTGATCCGATCGAGAAGCGCAGGGTGCTCTGCGTGTTCAGCACGGTGCGCGTGAACAACGCCTTGCCGGTGAGGTTGGCGCGCTCGATGAGCGAGTCGGTGGCCTCGTTGCCTTCGCGCAATCGAATGCAGAGCAGGTTCAGCGGATGCGGCGCGACTATCTCGAAGCGATGATCGGCCTCGACCCAATGGGCGAGCAGCTCGGTGAGACGAACGTGTTCGCGGATCATTGCTTGAATCGACTCGATGCCATCGCAGCGAATGGTGAACCACAACTTCAGCGATCTGAAGCGACGCCCAAGTGGAACCTGCCAGTCTCGATAGTCGATGACCGCACCCGACTCGGCGGCCTTTGAACGGAGGTACTCGGGCAAGATGCTGAGCGCGCCCAGCAGCGCAGCGCGATCGGCGGTCCAGAACAGATCGCAATCGAAGTTGACGCCCATCCACTTGTGAGGGTTGGTGCAGTAACTGTCGGCGAGCTCGAGCCCGTTGTTCACCCAGCGATACTCGGGGGCCAATGCTGCGATCCCACTCATCGCCGCATCGACGTGAAGCCACACATTGTTGGCGTTGCATACCGCGGCTATCTCGGCCGTGGGATCGAACGCGGTGGAGCTGGTGGTGCCATGCGTGGCGCAGACGAAGAACGGTGTGAGGCCGGCATCGATGTCGGCAGCAATCATGCGCGCGAGTTCATCGACGCGCATCGCGAAATTCTCATCGACCGGAACCATACGAATTTGGGCGAGACCAATTCCGGCGATTCGCAAACCCTTCTCGATGCTGCTGTGCGCCTGAGTAGTTGCATATGCAACAAGTGACGACGTGTTGCCGTCGAGGTTCACGTGGCCGTTCGTTGCGCGCCAGCGCGCTGCGAGGATGGCTGCGAGCGTGGCCTCTGATGCGGACCCGTGGATGACGCCGCCGCCTGTTGTCGAGTCGCTGCGAAAGCGCTGTGGAAGGCCCAGTAGTTCTTGCATCCAGTCGAGCATGAGGGTCTCTACCTCGGTGCAAGCGGGGCTCGTGATCCAGCTCATACCTTGAACGCTGAGGCCCGCTGATGCGAGCTCACCAAGAATCGACGAGTACGACGCGTTGGCCGGAAAGTATGCGAAGAAGTTGGGGTGCTGCCAATGCGTGATGCCCGGCAGAATCACGGCATCAAGGTCGCGCAGCACTGCATCGAACGGCTCAATGGCGGTGGGCGGGTGCGCTGGAAGGGCCGCGCGAACATCGCCCGGCTGTAGCTCTGGATCGATCACGGGGAAGGCCTCGATGCCCTCGATGTAGTCGGTGATCCAATCGATGAGCGCATAACCGTTCTGACGAAATTCTTCGGGTGTCACAGACACATACGGTAACCGTGGCCCTGCCGTGCCGATGCGCGCTGGCGTACCCTTGGCGAATGTCGTCAGCAGATATCGACCCACATCGTTTTGTCGTGCATACCGCCGAGCCCCGAGGGTTTCGCCAAGCCTTCGTGCGTGAGGGAGTCGGTGGGGTGCCGTTGCTGTGCGTGCACGGTTGGCCTGAGACGATGCGAATCTTTTGGAAGGTGATTCAGCCGCTCGCCGATGCTGGCTTCGAAGTGATCGTTCCCGACTTACGCGGATTTGGTCAGAGCGCCGTGAGCGCCGACGGGTTCAACGATGTGGCCTCGCATGCACGTGATCTGTACGCGTTGGTGCACGATCACCTTGGGCACGAATCGGTGGTGTTGTTGGGCGGCGATCTTGGCGGACCGGTGATTCAAGATCTCGCCCTGCGCTATCCCGAATGGGTGGACCGAATGGTGCTGTTCAACTCGCCGCTGCCATATCTGAAACAGGAGATGTCCGGCATCGAAGGAACGCGGGCGCCGCGTGAGGCCGCCGACTACTTCATTCGTCAGGGCACCGATCCCGACGGACTTGCCGCTGAATTGTCCACCGCCGAGCAACGTCAGCGATACATCGCCACGTTTTACACCAGTCGCTTCTGGGCCCACCCTGGGGCGTTCGCTGGCGCGGGCGAGGTCGATTTCCACACCGAACCATTTGCCAACGCTGAGTCGCTCAGGGCGAGCTTTGGTGGTTACGAGAGTGCGTTCTCGGCGAGCGCACGCAGCGAAGCCTCGATGATTGGGCGAAACGATCGAACCCGCACGCTGATCATGCACGGCACCAGTGATCACGTGATCTATCCGGCGTTCGATCGCATGGCAGCGGCAGTGTTCGCCGATCACGTTGGACCGTTCCTGCTGCGTGACTGCGGCCATTTCGTTCCGTGGGAAGCAGCTCACGCGTTGGTGAGCGGCACGGTTGCCTTCTGCGGCGATCGGCTTGCGACGGGCTAGTTGTTAGGGCTGAGCGGGATCGACTGCTGAATCGCGGGCTCTGACCCCGCGACTCACTCGCCAGAAGATAAAAGCGATACCCAGCGCCATCAGCGCAAACGTGACGTACTGCAGCGATCCGCCGCGTGCGCCGGGGGTGGTTGGCTCAATGCCACAATCGGGCAGATCAACCGAGTTGCCAAGGCACTCGGAGATGTCTCTCTTGGTGTTGAGAAACTCGTTGTCGATCGAGGTGGTGGTGACGGCTGTGTCGCTGGTGACGCCCGAGTCAGGGGGTCCCACCGCAAACGCCGGTGCCGGAGCAAGCACGGCCAGAACTGTCAGGGTGAGTACAAACCATCGACGCATGGATCCATCGTCGCGCGTAATGGGTGTGTTCGCCCAGCGGGGGCTAGATTCGGGATCTTGACCGACCGTATCGAAACCGTCCTTGTCGTTGACTTTGGTGCCCAGTACGCGCAACTCATTGCGCGCCGCGTGCGTGAGCTCAACGTGTACAGCGAGATAGTGCCCCACCGCATTACTGCCGAAGAAGTCATCCGTCGTCAGCCCGCGGCCATCATTCTGTCGGGAGGCCCCAAGAGCGTTCACGTCGATGGCGCCCCATCACTGGATCCGGCTATCTACGAGCTCGGCATTCCGATCTTGGGCATCTGCTACGGGGCGCAGCTCATTGCGCAACAACTTGATGGCGGCGAGGTCGGCCGAGGCATGCGTGGCGAATACGGGCGCGCTCAGCTCACCGTGACCAACACGGCCACGCAACTGTTGGCAGATTTGCCTGTTCAGCAAGACGTGTGGATGAGCCATTTCGACGCGGTGGTTACTCCACCCACCGGTTTCATCGCCACGGCGTCTACACCCGACGCGCCAGTAGCTGCGCTCGAATGCGCAGACCGTCGAATCTGGGGTGTGCAGTTCCACCCAGAGGTAGTGCACTCACCGTTTGGCATGCAGGTGCTGCGCCGGTTCTTGCACGATCTGGCGGGCTGCAAACCAAGTTGGACGATGACCTCGGTCATCGACGATCAGATCGCTGCAGTGCGCGCCAAGGTGGGCGAGCATCGCGTGATCTGTGGTCTCTCGGGCGGGGTCGACTCTGCTGTTGCTGCGGCACTGGTGCATCGCGCCATTGGCTCGCAGCTCACTTGCGTGTACGTAGACACCGGCCTGATGCGTCAGGGCGAAAGCGATCAGGTCGTTGAAACGTTTCGACGCAACATGGGCATCGAACTCATTCATGTCGATGCCGGGCAACGCTTCTTTGAGCGCCTGGCAGGAGTCACCGATCCAGAACTGAAACGCAAGGCCATTGGCGAACTGTTCGTGCGCATCTTCGAAGAGAACACTGGCGGCCTCACCGACGCGCTGTTCTTGGTGCAGGGAACGTTGTACCCCGATGTCATCGAGAGTGGTGGCAGCGACGGCACCGCTTCGGTCATCAAGAGCCATCACAATGTTGGCGGCCTGCCCGACGACATGACCTTGAAGCTGGTCGAGCCGTTGCGCAGTTTGTTCAAAGACGAAGTGCGTCGCCTCGGATCAGAGCTTGGGTTGCCCGACGAGATCGTGTGGCGCCAGCCGTTTCCAGGTCCGGGTCTTGGTGTTCGCATCATTGGCGAGGTCACCCCAGAGCGCGTGGCGGTGTTGCAAGAGGCCGACGCCATCGTTCGCGAAGAGATCCGCCTTGCCGGCCTCGAGCGTGAAATCTGGCAGGCGTTCGCAGTGTTGGCCGACATCCGCTCGGTTGGCGTGATGGGCGACGAGCGCACCTATGAGAACCCAATCATCATCCGCGCGGTTACCAGTGACGACGCAATGACCGCCGATTGGGCGCGGCTTCCGTACGACTTGCTTGAGCGGATGGCCAGTCGCATCATCAACGAGGTCAAGGGAATCAACCGAGTTGTGTACGACATCACCTCGAAGCCGCCAGGCACCATCGAGTGGGAATAGCGGCCATCACGGCCGGTGTGCCAGAGGTCCGTCGCTCTGTTTCGCAACATAACCGTAATATTTGATAGATTCCTGTTTGTCATGCGTGCGCCTCGGACCATTCGATTCTGTCTCGGAATCGCTCTTGCCTTGTTCGGCGGAGCCGTCTCGATTGAGCCCGCAGCCGCCGATGGCATCAGCAATCAGCAGGCCGAGGTGAAGCGGGTGCTCGCCGAGATCGATGCGCTCGAGCAGAAAGAGGGGCAGTTCGCCGAACTCGGTGTGCAGGCCCTCGACCTCAAGTCGCAACTTGACGCTGAGATCGTGGTGGCGCAGGGCAAGATCGCCGCACAGCAAGCCGAACTCAATGTGCTTGGTGGGCAACTCTCGAACGTGGCCGTACAAAAAGTGATGGGCGGCGGCAGCGGGGCATTGGGGCCGTTGTTTACCGATCCAGCCGCCATCGACGAGGGGCTGCAACGCGATCATCTTGCTCGGGTCGCGGTGAACGCTGGCGCAGCCACCACCGACGATTTCGAAGCGCTGTTACGAGCGCTCGACAAAGAGCAGCGGTCGCTCACCAAGAAGCAAACCAAGGCCACCGATCTCGCGGCGAACGCCGAAGTCAACCGCAAGGCCGCCGACAAGGCTGGCCGCGAGGCCACAACTCGTCTCGCCAAGGCCAAGGTGAAACTCGGCTCCCTCATCGAGCAAGAGCGTCAGCGCCAAGAAGCGGCAGCAAAGCGTCAGTATCAGCAGAAGCTCCAGCAACAACAAGCCGCTGCGGCCGCCCGTAAGGGTTCGGGCAAGAGTGGCAGTGGCGCCTTTGGCGGCGGGGCCTCTCTTGGCGGCGGTGGCGGCGGCGGTGCTGGTGGCGGTGGCGGCTCGTATGTCGCGGTTTCGGGACAGGCTGGCGCGGCTATCAGAGCCGCGCAGGGTCAGCTTGGCGTTCCGTATCGGTTCGCCGCGTCTACACCAGGAGTTGCGTTCGATTGTTCGGGTCTCACAGCATGGGCGTGGGGCACGGCGGGGGTTTCGCTACCGCATCAATCTCGAAGTCAGTACTCGTCGCTTCCGCATGTGCCGGCAAGCGAAGCGCAGCCTGGAGATCTGATTTTCTATTACTCGCCGATCAGCCATGTGGGCCTGTATCTCGGTGGTGGGATGATGATTCATAGCCCACAAACCGGAACCTCGGTGAGCTACACCCAGGTGCGATGGAACAAAGTGGTCGGCGTCGCTCGACCGGGCTAGTCCCTGCTGGCGCCCGCACGATACGGTCGCAGCGTGCAGGGATTCAATGTCGCCAACATCACCAAATGGTTGCTCGCCAACATCGACAATGTCGTCGCGCCGTTCTCGGTAGAGCTCATCGCTGGTGGCCGCTCGAACCTCACCTTCTTGGTCACTGATGGTGCCGGTCGAAAGCTGGTGCTGCGTCGCCCACCGCTTGGTCATGTGTTGGCCACAGCGCACGACATGGCACGCGAGTACCGCATCATCGCTGCCGTTGGTAAGACGTCGGTTCCCGTGCCGCCAGCGCTCGGACTGTGCACCGACCTCGAGGTCAACGACGCACCGTTTTATGTAATGGGCCATGTCGATGGTGTTGTGCTCGACAGTGCCGAGCGTGCCGCTGCATTGCCTCGTGAGTTGCGGGTACCCGCGAGCGAGCATCTCGTGCACGTGCTCGCCGATCTGCATGCCGTCGATATCGACGCCATTGGTTTGGGCGACCTTGCTCGCCGCGAGGGATACATCGAGCGGCAGCTCAAGCGTTGGTCCACGCAGTGGGAAAACAGCAAGACCCGCGAACTGCCCGCACTCGACGAAGTCGCTCTGCGCCTACGCGATCGGGTGCCTGCGCAACACGGTGTCTCCATCGTGCACGGCGACTTTCGCTTCGGCAATTGCCTCGTCGACACCACGCGCGGGCAGGTTGCTGCAGTGCTCGACTGGGAACTATGCACCCTTGGTGATCCGCTCGCCGACCTTGGCTATCTGGGCGTCTACTGGAGCGATGGCGACGAATCGTCGTCACTTCGCGCCAACGATCCCACGCCAGCTGGCGGGTTCTTGAGCTACGCCGACGTCGTTGAGTTGTACGGCAAGCTCACTGGTCGCGATGTGAGCGATGTTGCCTATTACGTTGCCTTCTCGTGCTGGCGCCTGGCCGTGATCAGCGAAGGTGTGTACGCCCGTTATATGCACGGAGCGATGGGTGATCAAGGTCTCGATCTCGCACCCATGAAAGCCGGAACCGAGGGGCTCGCCGAGCGGGCTCTCGCTGCAGTCAGGAGTTTGTCATGACACAGAACCAAACAGCGGTGCTCGAGGGTTGGGCCAAGAGCAGCTTTACTGCGGCCGGATTCACGCGTGATGTGTACCGTCGCGGCAGCGGCCCAGCGGTTGTGGTTGTGCACGAGATTCCAGGCGTCACGCCCGCGGTGGCAGCGTTTGCGAACAACGTTGTCGACGCAGGTTTCACCGTGGTGATGCCGTCGCTAGTTGGCACACCCGGGCGCGGTCCGAGCGGCAGCTACATCGCGAGCTCGATGCTCAAGGTTTGCGTCGCCAAAGAGTTCACCACGATGGCGATGAAGCAGACCTCGCCGATCATTGCGTGGTTACGCGCGCTCGCGCGATCACTGCACAACGAACTCGGTGGACCCGGCGTGGGCGCTATCGGCATGTGTTTCAGCGGCGGTTTCGCGTTGGGCATGATGGTCGACGACATCATGGTTGCACCAGTGTTGTCGCAGCCCTCGATGCCATTTGCTGTCGGCGGTAAAACTCGTGGCGCCGATCTCAACCTGTCGCCCGACGATGCCTTAGCGATTGCCGAACGCGCAGCCCAAGGCTGTCAGGTGCTCGGGCTGCGTTTCACCGGCGACAAGCTTGTTGGCTCGCGGTTCGACTCGCTGCGCGAACTGTTGGGCGATGCGTTCATTGCGATCGAGCTACCCAGCGCGGCCAAGACCGATCACTCGGTGCTCACCGAGCAACGTGATGAGCCCAGCGTGCAACGCGTGCTCAGCTTCTTGCAGGACAAGCTGCTGAGCTGAGCCCTGTCGTGCTGAGCTGAAATCAGTTGGCCCGCCGCCGGGCCAACTGCCTATGCCTTACCCAAGGCCTCGAGAGCTTGCTGCTTGGCGGCTTTGTAGTCGGCCTTACCATTTGGTGCACGGGGCACGGCCGACACGAAGATCACTCGCTTGGGCGCCTTGTATCCGGCCAACTGGCCCTTCACGGAGGCGATGATGGTGGCTTCGTCGATGGTGGCGCCCTCGGCGAGCGACGCTACCGCGGTCACGCTTTGGCCGAACTTCTCGTCGTCGACGCCCACGACGAGGCAGTCGAGCACACCCTCTGAGCGCTTGACGGCCTCTTCGACTTCTTCGGGGAAGACCTTTTCGCCAGCGGTGTTGATGACCTGACTGCCGCGACCGAGCAACGCCAAGCTGCCGTCGGCGTTGACCGTGGCCATGTCGCCGGGGAATGAGTAGCGCACGCCGCGAATCGTGCGAAACGTACGTGCAGACTTTTCGGGGTCTTTGAAATATCCGATCGGCACGTTGCCGCCAGCAGCGACCATGCCGGCCTCACCCGAGCCGGCAACGACCTCGCGGTCGTCGTCGGTGAAGACTTTTGTGGTTGGAGATTGGCTGAACTTTGCGGTCTCGATGGGCATGCCTCGCATCGAGATCTGCATGCCCATGCTGCCCTCGCTGGAGCCCATCGCGTCGAGCAACACAGCTTGCGGGATGAGCTCGAGCATCTCCGCTTTCACCTCGGAGGTCCACATGACTCCCGACGACACGACCATCTTGAGCGTTGTCGTGTCGAAGGGCTTGCCAGCCTCAATGGCTGCCTCGAGGGCGCGCACGATGGGCTTGGCGAACGAGTCGCCGACAATGACGACGCTGGTGGCCTTTTCGTTCTGAACAGTGGTGAGCAGTTCGTCGCTGTCGAGCGAACGCGATGGCAATGTGATGACGCTGCCACCCATGAGGTGGGGGATGAATGCGCCAAGCCACAAGCCCGTGCCATGCATGAGCGGGCAGCTGGGAATGCTGATGATCTGATTGCCCGCGCCGACGATGTCGGTGACAGCAGATGCCACAAGCGCTGCCTCGGTGATAGGCGCAGCGCCGACCAGTGGGAAGCCGCTCGTGATGAAGCCGCCGGTCATGCCGCCCATCTCGTACATCACGCCCTTGGGCATGCCGGTAGTGCCGCCGGTGTAGAGCATGTAGATGTCTGATTCGTCGCGGGTGATGCGTGGCATCGGGTCGTAGCCGGCGACTATTTGGTCGTAGCTGCGTGCGCCATCGACCTGTTGGGTACCGCCATCGTCGACTTCGATGAGCAGCTTGATCTTGGGCAGGCGACCGATAATTCGCGCAACGCGATCGCCGAGCGACGAATGAAAGACGAGCGCTTCTGCGTCGCTGTTATCGAGCAAGTACCAGAGTTCTTCGTCGAGGTAGCGGTAGTTCACGTTGACCGGGACGCCGCGCATCTTGAACGCGGCGTATTGGGCTTCGAGGTATTCGTTGCTGTTGTAGAGAAACAGGCCGACCTTGCTGTCGGGCACGAGACCTGCATCGACATATGCAGCAGCAATGCGCGCCGAGCGGTTGTCGTATTCGGTCCATGTGCGGCGGGTGTCGCCGTGCACAATCGCCGTAGCGTCACCGATTACATCGGCGAGGGACTCCCACACTGTCGCAAAATGCATTTCCATGCGTGCAGCGTAGGCCGTTTGCGAAACCTGCGCTGCTATTGCAGCAACGCTGGCTGACCTCGATCAGTCGGTGGCCCAGACCAGCAGTTCGGCGCCGTCTGGCCCAGCAGTCATCGAGATCGACGCGGCGTCGGTGAGGCGCACAGCCGCTCCCTGATCGAGTGGGTAGCCGCCCTCAAGAACTGCGGTGCCCAAAGCGACAAAGGCGTGCACGTGAGGAGTCGACGGAAGCGCAACTGTTTGACCCTCGGTGAGCCGCGCTCCCCACAGCACGGCGCCGCGCTGGTTGATGGTGATGGCCGCGTCGTGGCCCTGGCCCGATGCAATCGGCACGAGTCCGCCTTTGGCGAGCTCGGCGTTGATGTCGAGTTGCTGATAGCTCGGCCGAATTCCTGTGGTGTCGGGGTGCACCCACATCTGCACGAAGTGCACCTCGGTGTCGGGGCTCGGGTTCTCTTCGCTATGGCGGATTCCGGAGCCGGCGGACATTCGTTGGGCGAGGCCGGGGTACAACACGCCGTGGTTGCCTTCGCTGTCGCGATGTTCGAGCGTGCCGCTGAGCACCCAGGTGATGATCTCCATGTCGCGGTGCCCGTGCATGCCAAAACCAGTTGCAGGTGCAACAAGATCGTCATTGTTCACGAGCAGTAAGCCGTGCCCGTTGTGGTGCGGCGAGTAGTGCCCGCCGAAGTTGAACGAGTGTTTCGATTTCAACCAACCGACATCGGTGGAGAAGCGGTTATCGGCCGACTGAATTGCGATTGTCATTGGCTCATCAAACATCGTGTCGACGGCTGCTATTCCCCGATGCCGCGATTGCTTAGCGCGGGCCGCCGTCGATGTTGAGTAAGGCGCCAGTGGTGTAGCTGCTCGCTGCGCTGGCGAAGTAGAGCGCTGCGCCAACGACCTCGTTGGGTTCGCCGCCACGCTGCAACGAGAAGCCCGACTTGGCGCTGCGGCTGAATGCATCGAGGTCCCACGCTTTGCTGATGTCGGTGAGGAACGGTCCGGGCACGATGCAGTTGACCCGAACCTTTGGGCCAAGCGTGCGCGCTAGGCCCAGGGTGAGGTTGTTGATGCCAGCCTTCGCCGCGCCGTAGACCAACTCATTGGGAGTGGGCCGGTGCGATGCGATCGATGACACAAAGATGATTGAGCCGCCATCACCCTTTGCCATCTCCGTGCCCACAACTGCCGAGAGACGAAATGGGCCCTTCAGGTTCACGCCGACCACCTTGTCGAAGAGGTCTTCGGTGATGGCGTCGACCGATGGGTACAACGGCGACATGCCTGCGTTGTTCACGAGGATGTCGACATGACCGAACTCGGCGTAGGCGCGCTCGGCGAGTTGGTCGGCACCATCCCATGACGCGGCGTGATAGGCGACAGCGAGGGCTCGCTGTCCGATCGAGCGCACCTCGTCGGCCACGACTTCGCAGTTCTCAAGCTTGCGACTGGCGATGACCACGTCGGCTCCGTTTGCTGCAAACGCCAGTGCCATTTCTCGGCCGAGCCCACGGCTGCCCCCGGTGACGACAGCAACTTTTCCCGATAGGTCGAACAGTTCGGTGCTCATCAGCGAATGCTGCCACATCACCCGCCCGAGTTGTCGTCTCGCTGAGGCGGCTGGGTTATGAGAACCGGGTGACGAAGCCGCGGCGGCGAAAGACGTGCAGCATCCGCGCCGTGAACGCGAAGCCGGCGAGCAGCATCACGAACGCTCCGATCACGCCGAGCGCAATCTCGTGGCCGGGTAACGGATTGCCGTTGAGCACCGCGCGCAACGCATTGAAGGCGTGGGTACTGGGCAGGATTCGGGCGATTGGCTGCAGGGCGCCCGGCAGCGCGTCGACGGGATTGAACACGCCGCTGAACGCCATCAAGATGAAGTTGCTCCCCCAAATGAGAATCTCGGCACCTTGCCCGAACCGCAGCACGATGCCGATGTTGGCAATGCCCGCCGACCACCCGACGATGGTGAGGATCAGCGCGATGGGCAGTATCGACCAACCGATCGAGCTCAGCTCGAAGCGGAAGAATCCAAAGGCCGTGATGGACAATGTGGCGAGTGCGAACAGCACCTTGAACAAGCCGAACGCGGCCGTGCCCGCAAGGTATTCGAACTCGGTGACCGGAGTGGTGAGCACGTTGAGCAGGTTGCGGCTCCAGGTCTCCTCAAGGAACCCGGTGCCCACCGCAATCTGGCTCTGGAACAGAATGTGAAACATCATGATTCCAGCGATGAGGTACGGCGTGCCGCTGGTGGCCGACGTGCTATTGCGGGCCACGTAGGTGCCGAGGCTGCCCCACAAAATGATGTCCATCAGCGGCCAAAAACCGATGTCGAACCAACGGTGAGGGGCGCGCCACAACACATAGGCGTGTCGACGCATGACCACTCGGATGCGATGCCAACTCATGCGCGCCTCGCTTCATCGGCGAGTTGCATAAACACGCCTTCAAGATCGTCGTAGCCAAAGGTTGCAGCGATTGCTGCGGGGGTGTCGTTGGCGACAACCTGTCCGTTCGCCAAGAAGATGACCCGCTCAGTGAGCATCTCGACCTCGCGCATGTCGTGGCTGGTAATGAGTAGCGCCGCTCCGGTAGATGCGCAGAACTGAAGCAAACCGGTGCGCACTCGCAGGGCTACGTCGGGGTCGAGTGACGCCGTTGGCTCGTCGAGCACGAGCAACTTCGGATTGTGCAACGTGGCTTTCACGATGCCCACGAGCGTGCGTTGCCCACTGCTCAGTGCGCTGCACAGTCGGTCGGCGAGATGGGTGATCTCGAAACGTTCGAGGGCCTCGTTCACCGCCTGTTTCTCGTTGCGCACGCCGTACCACCCAGCGAACACGCCGAGTGCCTCGCGTACTTTGAGCCGGTCAGGAAGCGGTAGGTAACCGGCAGCGAAACCCACACTCTCCATCGCCCGTGAGCGGTGCCGCGGCAGACGGTGACCCACGATGGTGACGCTGCCGTTGTCGGGCAGGATCGCGCCGAGCAGCATCAGCAGTGTTGTGGTTTTACCCGCGCCGTTGGGTCCGAGCAATCCAACACGTTCGCCTGGCGACACCGTGATGGAGATGCCACGAACGGCTTCCACCTTCTTGAAGGTTTTGCGCAGTTCGTGAGCGACGAGAACGTCGGCTGCTTGTTGCGTCATGGCGCAATTCTGCCCGACGCCCCGTCTGCCCGTCTGCATGGGCGCGATTTGGGACAACTGCTGTCCCAAATCGCGCCCATGCAACTGGGTTGAGGCGGTGAGGGTGGGTTGAGGGGTTGAGGGGGTGAGGCGCCGATCGGGCGTTAGACGTTGTCGATGGCTAGCGCGGCGCGCCGGCCTTCGAGTATTGCTTCGTACACCGTGCGTGGCGCCACGCAATCGCCGGCCTGCAGTTGTGCACCGGGCAGGGGCTCGGACGGTAGCCGGAAGCCACAATCGACAAGGGCAACGCAGGCGATGTCGCGTCGCTCTGCGGTGAATCGGTCTTCGACGACGATGTGTCCTTGATGGACGTCGCGAAGGAGCGACCGACGCTCAATGTGCACGCCACGTTGGGCGAGGCGCACGTTGGCTGGAGCTAGATCGCCGGTACGGCTGAGTTCGTTGCCAGCAATGTTGTCTTGCGTAATCAGCACAGCCCGCTCGCCAAGTTGCTCGGCGAGCGCGACTGCGATTGGTCCGCCGATGGGATCGAACAACACGATATGACCCTCGCTGGGCAACGCTGATGGATCGGAGAGGGCGTGCAACACGTCGAGCACCATCTCAGATGAGTGCACTGCGTATGTGCGCACGCCGGGCAACGATCCGGTGGCTTGCACAACGACCTCGTTGGGACGCGAGGCCAATTGCTGATCGGCAGCAGTGTTGAGTTCGATCGAGACGCCGTTGCGCTCGCACTCGGCAATGAGCCAATCAACGAGCGGCAGAGCCGGGCCCGCAACGGTGGCGACGCCGCCGAGTCGTGCAGAGCGCTCGACAATGCGCACGCTGTGTCCGCGCAGGGCAGCTACTCGGGCCGTCTCTAAGCCAGCGGGTCCACCGCCGACTACGACCACGTTGCGCGGGTGACGCGAGCGTTGGTACCAATCGGGGTCTTCGGTCTCGCGGCCGCTGGTGGGTTCGCCGACACAACTGACAATCGGGTTGCGCGCGTCGCGCACCTGACAGCTTTGGTTGCACCGAATACATGGTCGGATCTGAGCTGCCTGACCGTTGGCAAGCTTGCTGACCAACGAGGGATCGGCGATCTGGGCACGGGTCATTTCGACGGCATCGCATACGCCATCGCCCAACGCCCATTCGGCTTGGCCCCAATCGACAACAGAGCCCTGCAGGATCACCTTGGTTTGAGGGCTGCTCTGCTGCACGGCATCGCGAACGCTGCGGCACACGTCGATGTTGAAACCGGTTGGCTCATGAAAGTCTGGGCGGGTCTTTTCGATGCTGAAGATTGCGCCTCGAACCACGACGAGATAGTCGAGCCCGCATGCCGCGAGTTGTGCAGCAATTGACGGAGCAGCATCGGGAGTGATGCCGGCCCAGGGTGCAAGCTCGTCGCACGACAAGCGCAAACCAAGCACGCGATTTGCGCCAAGGTTGGCTCGCACGGTGTCGATGACTTGGCGGGCGAGGAGCAGGCGGTCGGCGCCCCATTCGTCGCCACGCTGATTGGTGAGACCCGACAGGAACTGGCGGATCAAGCTGTGTTGCCCAGCGTTGATTTCGACGCCATCGCAATCGGCCTGGGCGGCAACCTGCGCAGCGGCACCAAACCCCGCAACTACGGCAGCGATGTCGTCGGCTTCCATCCACTTCGGCACTTCGCGGCTGTTGACCTCGGGCACCCGTGATGGAGCCCAGAGTTCGCGCTGGCTATAGGCCGACGAGCCTTGGCCGCCAGCGTGATCGAGCGAGGCGATGAACATCGAGCCATGGTCGTGGCACGCTGTAGCGGCAAGTTGCCAACCGGTGCCACACCGCTGAGCCAGCGGCGAACGCTCGTAGGGCCAGTCGCTTTCGTGCACGCTGGCGCCTTCGCCCACCACAATCGCGCAGCCGCCTTCGGCGCGCCTCGCAACGTAACGAACCCAGCGCTCGGGCAACGTGCGCGAGTCGTCGGCAAGATTGGTGACGTGTGGCCCGAACATCACGCGGTTCTGGGCAGCCCGTGGTCCGAGCTGGATCGTTTCGAGGAGGTTCATGGCCTACTGATTCTTGCCGAGGGCGAGTTCTTCGCGCCGTATCAGCCGCTTGATGTTTTCGATATGGCGGGCCAACACGAGCAAGCCGAGGGCGACGATTGCGCAGATCTCCCAAGCTGGCGCGCCAGCGAGAGCTGCGCCGACGGGCAGCAACACGATGATCGCTATAGAGCCAATCGATGCCTTCTTGGTGAGCCTGCTGACAGCGAGCCACACTGCGGTGAGCACCACTGATACAAGTGGCTGCAGCACAAACATGGCGCCACCAACGGTGGCGACCCCTTTGCCGCCTGCAAAGCGCTTGCCGCCGAAGCGACGCGCTGCAGGAAGCATGTGCCCGAGCGTGGCAGCAGCGACGCACATGTATGCCGTGAAGCGGCCATCGATGAGCCAACCTCCACCGGCTGCGATGGCACCTTTGGCTGCGTCGAGAGCGAACACGAGGACGCCGCGTTTCCAGCCGAGAACACGGCTGACGTTTGAAGCGCCAGGGTTGCCGGAGCCATGAGCGGTGATGTCGACCCCGCTGGCCCGCGCCACCATCGCCGCGCTGGGGAACATTCCCAGCAGGTATGCCAGTGGCACGAGCAGCACGATGTTCAATGACACGTCTTCATTGAACATCATTGCGGCGGCTCAGAGCGTGAGCTCAGCTGACAACGCTGAGTTTGCGCGACGCCGACAGCGACACGGATACAGGCTTGCTGTGGTCCATTGCAGGCTTCGGGTTGAGCGCAGCGTTGACACCTTGCAGGGCTTGATCGCCGTGGCCGGTGACGCATTCGGGGTCTGGGCCATCGAGCGGAAGGCCGGTAAAGAACTTGGCAGCCATGCAACCGCCCTGACACGCGTCGTAGCTGCCGCAGCTTGAGCACGCACCGGCCGACTGTGGCTCGCGCAGTTCGAGGAACAACGGGCTTTGCTTCCAGACGTGGCTGAAGCCGCCTTCATCTCGAACCGAACCGGCCTTGAACTCGTCGTGGATGACGAATGGGCAGGCGTACACATCGCCGATTGGATCGATGAGGCAAACGACTCGGCCAGCGCCGCACATGTTGAGGCCTGGAAGCGCATCGCCCAGCGCATTGAGGTGAAAGAACGAGTCGCCGGTGAGCACGTTGTCGCCATGAGCCATCAGCCAGTTATAGATCTGGCGCTGTTGCGCATTGGTTGGGTGCAGGTCGTGCCACGTATCGGCGCCGCGACCGCTGGGACGCAAACGGGTGATGCGCAATTGCGCACCGTACGAATCGGCGAGGGCCTTGAACTCGTCGAGTTGATCGACGTTGTGGCGGGTGACGACCACGCTGATCTTGAACGGCCCGAAGTTTGCAGCGGCCAAGTTGTCCATTGCCCGCCGAGCCATCTCGTAGCTACCCGGGCCGCGCACGGCATCGTTGGTGACTGCGTCGATGCCGTCGAGGCTGATCTGGATATCGAGGTAATCCATTGCGGCGAGACGACGCGCTTTTTCGGCGTCGATGAATGCGCCGTTGGTAGAGAACTTGACGCCGATGCCGTTGGCGATGGAGTACTCGAGCAACTCGAAGAAGTCGCGGCGCACCATGGGTTCGCCGCCGCCGATGTTGATGTAGAACACCTGCAGATCACGGAGTTCGTCGAGCACTTGCTTGGCTTCGGCGGTGGTGAGTTCGCGCGGATCGCGCTGACCGCTAGAAGACAGGCAGTGGACGCACTGCAGGTTGCATGCGTAGGTGAGTTCCCATGTCAGACAGATCGGCGCGTCGAGGCCGCTCTTGAGTTGGGTAACGAGTGTTTCAACGCTCACGGACAATCTCCGATGATTTCAATGATTCGAAAGCCGTGGCGAAGCTCGGCCAACGACCGGGAGCAATGCCGCATGCCTGCAAGGTGTGGGCTAACGATGGGTGTTGCGAAAGACTTTTGGCCACGGCTACGACGTCGAGATGTTTGAGAAACACCAACCGACGATTGCCGTAGTGGTAGGCGAGTGCGCCGAATGGCTCGGGGCGCAGGGCTACCTGAGGATTTAACTCGAGCGCAGCGTCGAGCAGGCTCGAATCGGTCATGGCTTAGTAGACGCCGCACATGCCGTCGATGGACAGCTCTTCGACGAGCATTTCTTCGACGATCAACGACTGCTGAGAAGTGGCTTCGGCGAGTTCGGCCTGAGCGGTATCGAGCGTTGTGGTGACGGTCTGCGTGATGTCGTCCATCGGATCCTCCTGCGGGCTGAATGCCATTGTGTGCAAGAACGAACGCTAGGGCTTATCGCTGCGTCGCGCCAACATCTGTCTCACTACTCGATTGGCGAGCCGATCGCTCCGCCGCATGTGACCCCCAGCTCGGGTGTCTGGGGACCTTGCTCGTACTCGACAACAAACGCAGCGAGGCGTGCATCGGTGACGGAATCGAGGCGCAGTTGCTTGCCCCAAGCATTCGCAACGACGGCCTCTTTCAAGCCTTCGTAGGGGCTGACCAACACATGCGTGTGGTTGCGAGCAAAGGCTCGAACGATCGCCACTTGATCTGCGGGTAGATCAGGCCGGTAGGTGAGCCACACAGCACCATGCTCCATGGAGTGCACGGCGTTTTCGTTCTTTACGGGCGTGTCGTACACGCCGCAGTTCTGCCACTTTGAGTCGTGGCTGCCGCCCACGGGTGGCGACTGCGGGTAGCTCACAGGAGTATCGACATGCTCTTGCAACAGCGGGCCGAACGTCTTGACGCCATCGATGTTGGTGGCAACAGAAATCTCGCTGGCGATGGCCACGTCGGTTGCGGTGGTGGAGTTGCTCTCGGTGCTGGCCGCGGTGTTGGCGTTGCTCGAGCAGGCCGCTGTCGCAAGGCTCACGATCAGCACGGCCGCGAGTGTCGTTGATCTCATTCGCCGATTCTGTCAGGAAACCGAGCAGGGTAGGCACGCGGGACTACTAACATCTGCTTCCCCCTGCGGACCTCAACATGGCTGAACCGTTCCTTTTCCCCGAACTCGACAAAGAACTCGAACAGCTGAAGTACTCGCGCGCCTGCCGTGATGAGATGATCGCTGCGTTCGAACGGGTCGACCCCGATAGCTCGGCCGACGACATCACTAAGGAGTACATCGAGGTCACCGTCGCCGAGGCGCTGCAAGATCTGCGTACGCCGGGTGCGGGCGACTTTTTCGGTCGTATCGACGAGGACGACGACCGGTGGTATATCGGTCGTCGACACATCGAAGATCAGCGTCACGATCCGGTGGTCATCGACTGGCGTGCTCCCATTGCAGCGCCGTTCTACCGAGCCACGTCTATTGACCCGTTGGGCCTCAAGCATCGTCGCCGTTTCACACTGGCTGACGGCCAGATCACGGCCTATCTCGATGAGCAACTTGACGACCCCGATGCCGTCGGCGCGGCTTCGGGTATCCCCGATCCGGTGCTCGCCGAAATTGGTGCGGCGCGCACTGGTGCGATGCGCGAGATCGTGGCCACCATTCAGGCCGAGCAAGACGTGGTGATCCGCGCCCCAATGCAGCAGGCGCTCATTGTGCAAGGTGGCCCGGGCACCGGCAAGACGGCAGTTGGTCTGCACCGCGCCGCGTACTTGCTGTTCGAACACCGCCGCCAGTTGGCGCGTGATGGCGTGCTTGTGGTGGGCCCCAACAAGGTCTTCCTTGACTACATCGGCAACGTGCTGCCGTCGCTTGGCGAGCGCAGTGTGCAACAGCGAACGGTGCTCGATCTGTGCGTGCCACGCATCGAAGTTGGTGCCCGCGATTCGGTAGAGATGGCCCGCCTCAAGGGCGATCCGCGCATGCTCGCCGTGTTGCAGCGCGCAGTGCTGGGCGGTGTGCGGGCCCCTCAGGAAGCCGTTCGCGTCCCCATGGGTGCGCGCACGTTGGTTATCGAACCCCAAGAATTCGCGGCGTGGATCGAAACGGCGCTTGGCGGCTCGGCCGTGTCGCGACCGTTGAACCGCCGCCGCGATGCACTGAAGGCGATTGCCCAACAAGACCTCATGCGTCGAACCGATAAGGAAGACGCTTGGGCGAGGGCCAGCGTGTTGCGCGATGCGGTGACCGCGGCGTGGCCGGTGCAGCAACCCAAGACCGTGCTGCAGCGCTTGTTCAGCGTCGACGCCGTGATGGCTGCTGCGGCCGACGGCATCTTGACCGCCGACGAGCAGAGCGAACTGTTGCGACTCGGCAAGCCGGGTTCGAAGAGCAGGCCATGGACGGCGGCCGATCAGTTGCTGCTCGACGAGACGCACTCGTTGCTCAACGGGCCGCCCTTTCAGTTTGGCCATGTGGTGGTCGACGAAGCGCAAGATCAGTCGGCGGTTGGCCTGCGTGTCATCGGCCGTCGCAGTCCTACGGGGTCGTTCACGATTCTTGGTGACCTGGCCCAAAGCACCACTCCGGCAGGTCAACAAAATTGGCCAGCAGTTGCGCAATATCTCGGCGCTACCGACTACGAAGTGGCGCATCTCACCATCGGATATCGCGTGCCCGAGCAAGTGCTCACGGTGGCGAATCTGTTGCTTGCGTTCACCGGTGTCGACACAGTGGCGAGCCGCAGTGTGCGCATGGATGGCGAGTCGCCAACCATGCGAGTGGCCGAAAGCTCCGAACTCGCCGAGGCGGTGGCTCAAGAAGTGCTCATCGCCCGGCATCGCCATGTGCTCACGGGCGTGGTTGCCCCGCGGCGATTGCACGAAGCGATTGCGGCCAGCCTTGCTGCTCATACGCTTGAGGCAGTCGAGCGAGTGCAAGACCTGCAGCGTTCGCACATTCCGGTGTTCACCGCCGAGGATGTGAAGGGTCTCGAGTTCGATGCCGTTGTTGTGGTGAACCCGGCCGAGGTGTTCGACGGGTCTGCTCGTGGGGCGCGTTTGCTGTACGTGGCGATGACTCGTGCAGTACAGGTGCTGCGGATGGTTGGCGATACAGCCTTCAACGCTGAGGCGCTGTAACGTCAGAGCCAAGAGCAAATAGCCAACTCGTCTCGTCAAACTTGGGAGCCATCGTGAAGACCAAAGCGGCAATTCTGTGGGAAGTCAATACGCCTTGGAGCGTCGAAGAGATCGAACTCGATCCACCAGGCCCAGGCGAAGTTTTAGTGAAGCTCGCAGCGTCGGGCATGTGCCACAGCGATGAGCATCTCGTCACGGGTGACCTTCCGTTTGGTCTGCCAATCATCGGTGGCCACGAAGGCGCCGGCGTTGTGCAAGAAGTTGGCGCCGGCGTCAGCTGGCTGGCCCCCGGCGATCACGTCGTGTTCGGATTCATCCCCAGCTGCGGCCGCTGCGCAAGCTGCTCAACAGGTCATCAGAACCTGTGCGATCTCGGCGCGCTGATGGGCCTCGGCCGTCAGATCACCGATGGCGGCAGCCGTCACCATGCCCGTGGTCAAGACCTCGGCATCATGTGCATCCTTGGCACCTTCGCTCATCACACCGTGGTGAACGAGGCCAGCTGCATCAAGATCGATAAAGACGTTCCACTCGATCGCGCCTGCCTACTCGGCTGTGGCGTGGTCACCGGCTGGGGCAGCGCGGTGTATGCAGCCGAAGTCAAAGCTGGCGACACAGTGGCAGTGGTCGGTGCCGGCGGCATCGGCGCAAACGCAATTCAGGGCGCACGCCTCGCTGGCGCCAAGCGCATCATCGCCATCGACCCAGTCGAGTTCAAGCGCGAAAAGGCAATGGAGTTCGGCGCCACGCACACTGCAGCCAGCATGGCCGAGGCAATGCCACTCATTCAGGAACTCACCTGGGGCACGATGGCCAACAAGGTCATCATGACCATGGGCGTCGGCTCGGGCGAAGTGATTGGCGAAGCGTTGGCCCTCACCGCCAAGCGCGGCCGCGTTGTTGTCACCAACATTCACCCAGCCATGGAATACAGCGCCAGCATGAGCCTGCTCGA
>Ga0194035_1000110_pt1 | contig 47206 bp, 41 predicted proteins | sample JunL2320m_MetaG_FD_148680 | JGI IMG/M metagenome (GOLD analysis project Ga0194035, IMG submission 148680) | Anoxic zone freshwater microbial communities from boreal shield lake in IISD Experimental Lakes Area, Ontario, Canada - Jun2016-L239-20m | ecosystem: Environmental > Aquatic > Freshwater >...
CACCACCGGAACCCTGCCGACCGGTACCCAGTTCGCACAGGTGACGGTGAACCTGCATGCGTGGAACCCGATCTTCCCCGGACTCAACGCCGACTACAACTCGGCCTTCGCCGACAACATCTCCTTCACGGTCAGTGCTCCCGGCCTGGCCCCGGCTCCGGTTCCACCGGAACCGCCGGTCTCGAAGGTTGGCGCCCTCGACCACGTGTTCATGGTGTACGTGGAGAACAAGGGCTACGACGATATCGTTGGCAGCCTCAACGCGCCATTCCTCAACAGCCTCATCAACGCCTACGGCTTCGCCGACAACTACTACGCGCTCACCCACGGGAGCTCTCCGAACTACTACCCGATTGTTGGCGGTACTGACTTCGGGCTTACCTACAACTGCGCCTCGCCGTGTATCGACGCGTCGACCACCCTGGTCTCCAATATCGATGACGCCGGTAAGACGTGGCGGAGCTACGCCCAGGGATTGATTCCCGGTGCCAGTCCTCTCGTCAGCACAGACAGCTATCAGTCCGGTGAGACCGTTTTCCCGGCGTTCACGTCGATTGCGAACGACCCGGCCTACGCCAAGGCCCACATCGTGCCGTTGGATCAGATGGCGATCGATCTGCGGTCCGCGGCGACAGCACCGAACTATGCGTGGTTCGCGGCTAACGAGGACTTCGCCGGAGAAGGGCCGATCAGCTCGCTGGAGGGCTTGCTGAAATTCGCGTTCAATCAGATCGAGCCTAAGCATCAGTACAACGTGCCCGCACTTGATCAGTTCCTGTCCGAAACGGTTCCAACCATCATGAACTCTGCTGTCTGGAACGACCCGAACGAAGCGTCGGTCATCGTGGTCACCTTCGACGAGGACAACAACAACCTCTCGCTTGGCTTCGGCAACGAGGGCAATCACATCGTCACGGTCGTCATCCCGAACCAGGCGGCGATAGACGCCGGAATGCGCAGCGGCCCATTCATCGCCAGCAGTCATCTCGACCACTACAGCCTGCTGCGAATGATCGAGGACTCACTGGGCCTACCGTCGCTGACCAACAACGACAAATACGCGGCGCCGATGAACGAGTTCTGGACCGACGGCATTGTCGGCAACTCCGGCAATATCGCGGTCTAGCTCCCCCCGATCACTTCGGCAGGATGCGCGACCTGGCCCCGCCGCCGGCGACCTGGATGGTCTGACCACTGACCCAGCCGGCGGCCGGGGATGCCAGCCACAGGAATGCGTTGGCGACGTCCTGCGGGGTGCCGGCCCGGCCGGTGAGGTTCTTGGGGTTGGCCAGTGCGTTCCGGACCCGCTCATCCAAACCGACATCCGCATAGCCTTCGGTCAGCACGGTGCCAATAAGAATCGAGTTCACTCGCACCTTCTTGCCGAAGTAGTGCGCCACGCTCAGCATCGCGTGATTCAGCGCGGACTTGGCCGCGGAGTAGGCGAGGAACTCAAACGCCGGCATCACGGCGACCATGGAGCCGGAGTTGGTCACGGTGGCGTTGTCGGCGTCGAGCAGATACGGCCGGCAGGCGGCGGTCATCCGCAGTGCTGCAACGCAATTGAGCCTATAGCCGTCCACCATGTCTTCGATCGGGATATCGAGTGGGTCTTTATAGGGCTTTCCCCAGCCGACGTTGTTGACCAGGGTCGAGATACCGCCGAAGGTCGCCACGGTGTGCTCGACAACGCGGGTGATATCAGCCTCCTCGGTGACATCGCATCCCATACCCAGCACCTCACCGCCGGTCTCGGCGCTGAGTCGCGCAGCGGTCTCGACCGCCTTGTCGGCGTTGCGGTCGGCGATCACCACACTCGCACCGGCGCCGGCGAAGGTGCGGGATATGGCCTCGCCGATATTCTGGGCGCCGCCGGTGACGATGGCGACGTGGCCATCCATTCGGAAATCGGCGAAGGCGTCGAAGGTCATGGTTCTCCTCGGCTGTGCGTCGGATCGGCGGTACCTGGGCAATACTTCCTCAATGGGCACCTATGCGGTTACCGGATCCGCTTCCGGCATGGGCAGCGCGGTCGCCCGGAAGCTACGTGCGGCACAACACACCGTCATCGGCATCGATATCAGGGATGCCGACGTCGTTGCCGACCTGTCAACGCCGGCCGGTCGCCGCGGTGGGGCCGCCGACGTCCTGGCCGCGTGCGGCGGGAGGCTCGACGGTGCGGTGCTGGCCGCCGGGCTCGGCCCCACCGCGGGCGCCGAACGCCCGATCACCGAGGTGAACTACTTCGGCGTGGTCGAACTTCTGCAGGCCTGGCAGCCCGCTTTGGCATCGGCGGAGGACGCGAAGGTAGTCGTCTTCGCGAGCAACTCGACCACCACGGTGCCGGCCATTCCCGGCCGGGCCATTCGTGCCCTGCTGGCCGGCGATACCGAGAAAGCACTGCGCGCCTACAGAATGTTCGGACGTTATGGCCCGCCGATGGCATACGCGGCATCGAAGATCGCGGTCAGTCGCTGGGTGCGCCGCAATGCCGTGACCGCGCAGTGGGCCGGTGCCGGAATCCGGCTCAACGCCTTGGCCCCCGGGGTGATCATGACGCCGATGCTCGAGGAACAGCTGGCCACGCCGTCGGATGCGAAAGTCGTCCGGGAATTCCCCGTCCCGATCGGGGGTTTCGGTGATGCCGAGCAGCTGGCCGACTGGGTGATCGTCATGCTGTCTGAATCCGCCGACTTCCTCTGCGGCAGTGTCGTTTTCGTCGACGGCGGCTCGGACGCCTACTTCCGGCCCGACGACTGGCCGCGGGCGGTACCGGCTCGCAAACTTCTGTCCTACCTTCGGCGCACCCGGCAGTTCGCCTCCTTCGAAAGGATCCGGCCATGATCCGACGGGCCGCTGCCCTCATGGCCGTACTGCTTGCGGCATCCTCGGCGATGGGTTGCTCGGGTAAGTCCGACCCACCGAAATCCGGGCCGCAGACCACGACGATCGAGGTCTCCTACGACGATCTGCTGAACCAGAAACACATCAGGCGAACCCTGGCCCTCAAAGTCGGTGACACCCTGCAGGTGAGCCTGGGATCCAACCCGTCCACCGGCTTCGGTTGGGCGCCGCAGATGCAGATCACCAACGCCACGGTGCTGGCCCAGACCGGCCACGAGGTTCTCGCGCCGTCGGCCAGCCGGCCGGGCGCGGCGGCCAGCGAGGTATGGGCACTTCAGGCCATGGCGCCCGGCACCGCCGCGGTGTCTAACGCCTATGGCCGACCCTGGCCCGGCGGGGAGAAGGACTCATGGACATTCACCGCCGACATGACGGTGAACTGAAACCCCGCGAGTCACTGGCGTCACTCCAGTCACGGAGTGCGTACTCTGGTCAGGTGCGATTCTCCACCGGGTTGAGAGCCGGCATCACGGCTGTCTGGCTGCTGGCCGCCGCCGCGGCGGGGGCGGGGTGCGCCACCACCGTGGATGGCGCCGCCGTCTGTCCCGGCTGCGGCAACGGCACCGAACCCAATTTCCCCAACGGCCGACCCACCGCGATGCCGGCACCCGGTGCACTGCCGCCGTCAGGTAGCGGGACACTGGCACCCAACTCGGCCGGCTACGTCTACATCGAGACGAAGTCCGGGGTGACCCGCTGCCAGATATCGGCCGACACGGTGGGGTGCGAGTCCACCTTCACCGACCCGCCCACCGTCGACGGCGAACAGGCCACCGGCGTCGAGGTGTCCGCCAGTGGCAGCAACCGCTGGGTGGTCGGCAACCTGGGAGCGATGCCCACCACCACGATCGACTACGCCAGCTATGAAGCGGTGGGCTGGACCATCGAGGCCGACAGCAGTGGCACCCGGTTCACCAATGGCGGGACGGGCCACGGCATGTTCATCAGTACCGAAGCGGTTGAGTTCTTCTAGCCTGCCCTAGGCTGGGCGGCGTGGATTTCCGTGTCTTTCTCGAGCCGCAGCAGGGCGCTACGTATGACGACCAACTCGCCGTCGCCCAGGCCGCCGAATCCCTTGGATTCTCCGCGTTTTTCCGCTCCGATCATTATCTCGCGATGAGTGGTGACGGTCAGCCGGGGCCCACTGACTCCTGGGTGACCCTCGCCGGGATCGCCCGCGAGACATCCTCGATCAGACTGGGCACACTGGTGACATCAGCGACCTTCCGCTATCCGGGCCCGCTGGCGATATCGGTGGCGCAGGTGGACGCAATGAGCGCCGGGCGCGTCGAATTCGGTATCGGTGCAGGCTGGTTCGAGGACGAGCACCGCGCCTACGCCATGCCCTTCCCCGGCCTCGGTGAGCGATTCGATCGGCTCGAGGAGCAACTCGATATCATCACCGGGATGTGGGCAACACCGATCGGTGAGACTTTCGACTACGCGGGAAGCCACTACGCGGTCAACGATTCCCCCGCGTTGCCCAAGCCGGTTCAGCAGCCACACCCGCCGATCATCATCGGCGGCGGCGGCCCCAAGCGGACCCCGGCGCTGGCGGCGCGATTCGCCGCGGAGTTCAACCTCGCCTTCCCGACACTGGATTTCACGGGCGTCCAGTTAGGTCGGGTCCGGGCCGCGATGGACAAGGCCGGACGTGCTGCCGACGACATCATCTACTCCGCGGCATTTGCGGTATGCGCCGGACAGGACGGGGCGCAGGTAGCCCGGCGGGCCGAGGCGATCTCCCGGGATGTCGACGAACTTCGCACCAACACGCCACTGGCCGGCACCCCGGCCGAGATCATCGACCGACTCGGGCCGTTCGCCGAAGCCGGCGTGCAACGGGTGTATCTGCAACTGCTGGACACATCCGACCTCGATCAGCTGGAACTATTCGCATCCGAGGTCATGTCCCAGCTCTGAAGACCCGACTAGGATCGCAACCCGTGGCGCACGATGGTCTTCCCGGCGGTCCCCCCGACGACTCCGGCGTCGAGCCGACCCAGTACGCGAACTACACCGGAACCGGCGGTGCGGCATACAGCGAGTCTGCGGCCTACAGCGAGTCGTACGACCAGCAATCCCCTGACCAGTACGCCTCGCCCCAGCCGTCTCGAGCGTGGTATCAGCGACCGGCCGCTCTCGTCGGCCTCGGCGTGCTGACCGCCGCGATGCTGGCACTGCTGATCTATGCCATCGTCGATTTCAGGACCGCCGAGAAGCCTCGCCAGACGGTCACAACGGTGACCGCGACTCCCACCACGCAGGCTCCGACTACCGAGTCACCGACCACCGAGTCACCGACCACCACCACACCCAGTCCCGCTCCGACCGCGGTTCAGCCGCCCAGGGCCAGCACGACCATCACGGTCAGCCCCCCGGTCACGACCGTCACCGAGACGACGATCGAGCGCCGGTTCCCGAGATGGCCGAACAGGTTGAACCCACCCCCGCTGTACCAACCCCCACCAGGTCAATGAACCCGGGGCGTTGTCACCGACTGCCGGAGAAGGGAAATGCACCGTGAGCAACGCACTCGGGCTGTCGATTGGGACGACCAACCTGGTGGCGGCGTGTCCCGGCCGACAACCGGTCGCGCGACGATCGGTCCTGACGTTGTGGGGCGACCGCCCGGCCGAGGTGGGCGTGCCCTCGCAGAATCCCGAACTCACCAGTCCCAACCTCACTCAGGCCGGCGTGGTGCTGCGCGGCTTCGTCGAGCGGGTGGGCGACCCGGTGCCACTGGTCGCCGCCGATGGTTCCTCGCACCGCGGCGACAATTTGGTAGCCGCCGCTCTGGACGGAATGGCACGCACCGTCGACGACGGCATAACGCCCGCCCGGGTGGTGATCGCCGCGCCCGCACACTGGGGGCCGGCCACCGTCGGCGCACTGCGCGGCGCGCTGCGGTCCAGCACCCTTTCGGCCAATGGTGTTGCGCCGGTGATCATCTCCGACGCCACCGCGGCACTGAGCGCCCTGCAGGCCGAGCCCGGCCTGCCCGCGCGCGGTGTCATCGCGCTCTGCGATGTCGGAAGCAGTGGGACCTCCATCACCCTGGCCCGGGCAGACTTGTCCCCGATCGGGGAGACTCTGCGAGTCGCCGACTTCTCCGGAGACAAGGTCGATCAAGCCCTACTGGATCTGGTGTTGGCTCGTGTCCAGGGCGCGGGATTCAACGATCCGGGCAATACCTCCGCATTGGGCGCACTCACCCGATTGCGGGAGCAGTGCCGCCTTGCCAAAGAACGGCTTTCCTCGGAAACCGTCACGGTAATGCCGGTGGATCTGCCCGGCTACCGCTCCGATGTCACAGTCACCCGAGCCGAGTTGGAAAGTCTGCTCGAGGAGCCGATCAACGTCGTCATCGACGCGCTCGGGGATGCACTGGAACGCAATTCGATTTCCGCAGCTGAGCTGACGGCGGTCGCCACAGTCGGAGGGGGCGCGGCGATTCCGGTTGTGAGCCAACGACTCTCGGATGCCGTGCGAGTACCGGTGATCACCACCGCGTTCCCGACCCTGGCCGCGGCCACCGGCGCCGCGCTGATCGCGATGCGCGGTGCGGCAACGGATGCCCCTACCGGATTGGCCCCGACCGTTTCGGATGCGCCCACCGGGTTGGCCCCGACCGCATTGGCCCCCGTCGCGGCGGGACACGCCGCGAACGAGTCATCCGGAGCCCTCGCCTGGTCTCAGGATGACGGCTCCAGCGAGGAACCGGTTCCCTATACCGGTGGGGACTACACCACACCGCCGGCCGATTCGCGTCCCACCGCGCTGATCGAGCCGGAGACCGAGACCGGGTTCGGCTCGGCCCTGCTGCCCTGGTATCGCCGACCCCCATTGCTCTTCGGCATCGCCGCGGCATTGGCAGCGGTGACAGTCGGAGGCCTCGCCATCACCCTGACGAGTACAGACAGCACACCGACCACGACCACCACCCGGGTCACCAAGCCCGGCGAAACTCCCTCGGAGGCGCCGGTGCCCGAGACGGTCACGGTCACCGGAAGCAACGGGGAGCCGACGGTATCGACGGTCACGCCGACCACCACCTCCAGCGCCGAGCCGACCACCACCACTTCCCCCACCACCACTTCCCCCACCACCACGACCACAACGACGACAACCCCGACGACGACCACAACAACGACGACGACGACGACCACCACGACCCCGACCACGACGACGACCACGACGACCCAGCCGCCGACCACAACGACCACGCAGCCGCCCACCACAACACAGGCGCCGCCCACCACAACACAGGCGCCGCCCACCACAACCCAGGCGCCGCCCACCACCACGGCCGTGCCACCGACGACGCAGTCGATCATCACCGGCGTGACACTGCCGACGGTCAAGCCGGCGCCGGCGGAATAACCGCCATCGAGACCGGTGTCGCGCCACAATGCGCAGGGGTGAGACTATGAGCCATCGACAAGCACAAGTTACCGTCCGGTAACAACCGCTAAGTTACCGACCGGTAACTGCAAGACCTGCAGAGGGAAGCCGTGGACACGCAGACTCTCATCCGGCTGATCATCGGCCTCGCCATGACCGCCGTCGTCGGCCTGCTCGCCGTCAAGCGAGTGGCGTGGCTGACGAAGCTGATCAGGTCAGGTCAACCGGTGTACGACGAAGCCGGCCGCAAGGATCATCTGGGCGAGCGGATCGCAACCCAGGCCAAAGAGGTATTCGGCCAGACCAAGCTGCTGACGTGGTCGATTCCCGGTATCGCGCACTTGTTCACGATGTGGGGCTTCTTCGTTCTGGCCACGGTGTACCTCGAGGCCTACGGCGTGCTGTTCAACCCCAAGTTCCACATCCCGGTGGTCGGCAGGTTAGGCATCCTCGGGTTCCTGCAGGACTTCTTCGCCGTCGCCGTGCTGTTGGGCATCCTCACGTTCGCGATCATCCGGCTGCGCTCCGAGCCCAAGGAGTACGGCCGCTCGTCGCGGTTCTACGGCTCGCACACCGGCGGCGCGTGGCTGATCCTTTTCATGATCTTCAACGTCATCTGGACCTACGCACTGTTCCGCGGTTCGGCCGTCAACAACGGCAACCTCCCCTACGGTCCGGCGGCGTTCTTCTCACACGGCGTCGCCGCACTGCTGCACCCACTGGGCGCCCACGCCAACGAGATCATCGAGACCGTTTCGCTACTGCTGCACATCGGCGTGATGCTGGTGTTCCTGCTCATCGTGCTGCACTCCAAGCACCTCCACATCGGACTGGCGCCGCTCAACGTCACCTTCAAGCGTCTTCCCAACGCGCTCGGCCCGCTGTTGCCGATGGAGTCCAAGGGTGAGCTGATCAACTTCGACGATCCCGCGGAGGACGCGGTGTTCGGCCGCGGCAAGATCGAAGATTTCACCTGGAAGGGCTATCTGGACCTGACCACGTGTACCGAATGCGGCCGCTGCCAGTCGCAGTGCCCGGCGTGGAATACCGGAAAGCCGTTGTCTCCCAAGATCCTCATCATGAATTTGCGCGATCACCTGTTTGCCAAGGCGCCCTACATCTTCGCAACCCCGAACGACCGGATCGATACCGAGGGTGGCCTGGAATTAGGCGCGGATGATCCCCACCACGTTCCGGAGTCGGGCTTCGAGAGGGTTCCCGCCAACTCACCACTGCAGGCAACCCGTCCCCTGGTGGGCGATGCCGCCGCACTCGGCGTGATCGACCCCGACGTGTTGTGGTCATGCACCACCTGTGGGGCGTGCGTCGAACAGTGCCCGGTGGACATCGAGCACATCGACCACATCGTCGACATGAGGCGCTATCAGGTGATGATGGAGTCGGAGTTCCCGTCCGAACTCGCCGGGCTCTTCAAGAACCTGGAGAACAAGGGCAACCCCTGGGGCCAGAACGCCAAGGAACGGCTCACCTGGATCGACGAGGTCAACTTCGATGTGCCGGTGTACGGCAAGGACGTCGAATCCTTCGCCGACTTCGAGTACCTGTTCTGGGTCGGCTGCGCCGGCTCTCTGGACGATCGCGCCAAGAAGACCACCAAGGCGGTCGCCGAACTCTTGTCGGCGGCCGGGGTGAAGTTCCTGGTGCTCGGCGAAGCCGAGACCTGCACCGGAGACTCCGCGCGGCGATCGGGCAACGAATTCCTGTTCCAGCAGTTGGCATCTCAGAACGTCGAGACCATCAATGAATTGTTCACCGGTGTCGAGCGGGTCGACCGCTTGGTCGTCGTCACCTGTCCGCACTGCTTCAACACCCTGGGCCGGGAGTACCCCCAGGTCGGCGGGAACTACACCGTCCTGCACCACACCCAACTGCTCAACCGTCTGGTTCGCGATAAGAAGCTGATCCCGGTCGAGTCGGTGAACGGCACCGGCCGCGCCGGCACGATCACCTACCACGACCCGTGCTACCTAGGCCGGCATAACAAGGTCTACGAGGCGCCGCGTGAGCTGATCGGCGCGTCTGGCGCCACGCTCACCGAGATGCCGCGCCATGCCGAGACCGGATTCTGCTGTGGCGCAGGCGGTGCGCGGATGTGGATGGAGGAGCACCTCGGCAAGCGGGTCAATCACGAGCGCGTCGACGAGGCGTTGAGCATGGACACCGCCACCATCGCCACCGGCTGCCCGTTCTGCCGAGTGATGCTCACCGACGGTGTCGGCGACCGTGGCAAGGCCGACGAGGTCGAAGTGGTTGACGTCGCGCAGCTACTGCTGGCGTCACTGGACCGCAGCACCCTGACGCTTCCGGAGAAGGGCGCCGCAGCCAGGCTTGCCGCGGCCGCCGCGCCGGCTATCGCGCCGCCCAAGCCGGCACCGGAGCCTGAGCCGGTCATGGCCGCCGTGGCAGCGCCGTCGGCTGTCGCGGCGCCTGCTGCCCCCGCGGCACCCGCGGCGCCCGCCAAGGGTTTGGGCATCGCCGCCGGAGCCAAACGGCCCGGCGCCAAGAAGTCCGCGCCTGCGACATCGGAAGCGGCAGCGCCTGCGGCACCGGCGGCACCGGCCGCTGAGCCGACTTCAACGGCTCAGCCGGTGAAGGGCCTGGGCATTGCCGCGGGAGCCAAACGCCCCGGAGCGAAGACGTCGGCACCTGCCACGGCGCCGGTCCAACCCGCGGCCGTCGCGGCAACTGAGCCGGTCGCTGACCAAGCTCCTATCGCGGATCCCACGCCGGAGCCCGCGGCCGCTCCCTTCGACACACCTGAGGCCAAAGGCCTGGGCATCGCCAAGGGAGCGCGACCGCCGGGCAAGCGCACTTAGCTTTTCGGCAAGCCACAGACTGGCGTTATCCACAATCTCGGTTCCATCCCCGGTCGGCGCTTCCTTCAGCTCTCTCCGTGTCGGTGGGGTCCTTTATTATCGAATGTATGTTCGAGTCTTGTGGTGAGCCGGCACTGTTGGTGGAGATGGCTGAGGCGCAGCGTGCTGAGCGTGCGTCGGTGGCGCGGCGGTTGTTGGCGGCGGGTCGGTTGTGTCAGGTGCGGATGGCGGATCGGGATGCTCTGGATCGGTTTCAGTGGTGTATCGATAACTGGGAGGCGGTGGCTGCGGAGGTGGCCGCGGAGTTGGGTATCAGTCGGGCCCGGGCGTCGTCGCAGATGAATTACGGCCTGGAGTTGTTGGAGCGGTTGCCGAAGTTGGGGGCGGCGATGGCGGCGGGGTTGGTGGATTTCCGGGTGATCGCGGTGGTGGTGTTTCGGACCGGGTTGATCACCGATCCGCACGTGTTGGAGGCCATTGATACGACGCTGGCCGCGGTGGCGCCGGGCTGGAATGCGTTATCGCGCAACCGGGTGGCGGAGTTGGTGGATTGGCGGGTCCGGGCGCTTGATCCTGCCGCGGAGCGGGTGGCCCGGGACCGTGATGAGGACCGTCATGTGGAGATCAACCCATCCCATAATGGGTTGGCGCAGTTCTGGGGTGCGGTACGTGCCACCGATGCCGCGGTGCTGGATCGGCGGCTTGATCAGCTGGCCGGGTCGGTGTGCGGGGAGGATTCGCGCACCAAGGAGCAGCGCCGCGCGGATGCGTTGGCGGCGCTGGCGGCCGGGCAGTCGGCGATGGTGTGTGATTGCGGATCGGCGCAGTGCCCGGCCGCCGGGGTGGATGCCGCGCCGGCGCAGGTGGTGATTCATGTGGTGGCTGAGCAGGCCACCGTGGCGGGGGAGTCCACGACGCCGGGGTATCTGCCCGGGTTCGGGGCCCTGTCGGCTGAGACGGTCCGCGATCTGGCGACCCGCGCCCACCTGCGCCCCCTGACCCCGGCTCAGGAGTTCACCGCCGAGCCGCAGTACCGGCCGTCGACGAAGTTGGCGGAATTCATTCGGGCCCGCGATTTGTGGTGCCGGTTCCCGGGCTGCGACGTGGCGGCGGAGTTCTGCGATCTCGACCACTCGATTCCGTGGGCGTCAGGCGGGCCGACCCATCCGTCGAACATTCACCTCAAATGCCGTCCGCATCATCTTTTGAAAACTTTTTGGTGTGGTGAGAACGGGTGGGCCGAGCAGCAACACCCGGACGGCACGATCGTGTTCACCTCCCCGTCGGGGCGCACCTATACGACCACACCGGGTGGGGCACTGTTCTTCCCACAACTGGCCGCCCCCACCGAAACACTCACCCCCGAGACACTCACCCCAAGGGTGCCGCCACCGGGGAACTCCCCTGGGCGGACCCTGATGATGCCCACCCGAAAACGCAGCCGCGCCGCCGAACGCGCCGCCCGCATCGACTCCGAACGCGGCCTCAACGAAGCACGCTGGGCCGCCGACCCACCACCGTTCTAGGTCGCGTGCCTAGTCAGTGTCGCGTAGCGCGCCCGGTGGAAGTCGGTGGATCCGAACTCGTATTGCAGCGCCGTGAGCCTCTTGAAGTAGTGACCGATCGCGAGTTCCTCGGTCATGCCCATGCCGCCGTGCAACTGCACCGCGTTCTGTCCGATGAACCGTGCTGCGCGCCCGACGGTCGCCTTGGCGGCTGAGACCGCCCGGGCCCGAGTGGTCGGCTCCGCATCCAGATTGAGCACGGCCAGGAACGCTGCGGATACCGCCTGCTCGAGTTCCATGTACATATCCACCATCCGGTGCTGCAATACCTGGAAGTTTCCGATGGGTTGGCCGAACTGTTGTCGTTGCTTGCTGTACTCGACGGTGTCGGCCAGCACCTTGCGCATGGCTCCGACCGCTTCCGCGCACACCGCGGCCGCACCTTCATCGCGGGCCAGGGCCAGCGACGGCCCTGCATCGCTCTGCAACAGCGCATCCTCGGGTAGCCGGTAATTGTCGAATATCAGGTCGGCGGCACGCCGGTCGTCGATAGTGCGATAGGCGTGCATCGCCAGGCCGGCCGGGGGAGCGGTGGGGTCAAATTCGGTGAGGAACAGCGAAAGAGCTTGCTCGTCGGGGGATTTCCCGGTTCGCGCGACGATCAACAGGTGCGTGGCCAGGGGCGCCGAGACCACGACGGCCTTGGCTCCATTGAGCACCCAGTGGTCACCGTCGCGAACCGCGGCCGTCGCGATGCCCTCCCAGTACTCACCCGATTCGGGTTCGGTTGCTGCCAGGGCGACGACGGCCGCCCCTGCCGCGATCCTCTCCAGCACCGCGGCAGCCGCGTCGCCACCCGCCCGAGACAGCAGACCGCCGGCGACGATCACCGTGTCGACGAATGGCTCGGTCACCAGTGCGCAGCCCAACTCCTCGGCGATCACCATGGCTTCGGCCGATCCGCCGCCGCTGCCCCCGACGGACTCCGGCAGGGTGGCGCCCAGGATGCCGAGTTCCTCAGCGAATCCGTGCCAGATATCGGGTTGCCAGCCCGCGCCGGTCTTCGCCGCGGCGCGGCTCTTTTCAAGGTCGTAGCGCGCGGCGAGGAACTTGTTCAGTCCCTCGCGTAGGAGGGTCTGTTCTTTACTGAGTGTGAAGTCCATGTTTTCTCCTCTCGGCCCTCTCTCCTCTCGGACCTAAAGCCCCAGAGTCGCTTTGGCGAGGATGTTGCGCTGAATCTCGTTGCTGCCGGCGTAGATTGACCCGGCCCGATCGTTGAAGTAGTGCAGCGGCGCCACCGCCTGCCACGGCTCACCGCTGACGTAGCCATCGGCAGGCGGGGTGAAGTCCGATACCGGGCCGCCGGGAAGGGTGGCGTGCGGCTGGTAGACCCGTGCACGTGGACCGGCAGCTTCCATTGCCAGTTCGGTGATCTCCTGGCTCAGTTCGGTCGCAAGGATCTTCAGCATCGAGGAGTCCGCCCCCGGGTTCCCGCCCTCGGACACGACCGCCAGGACCCGGTATTCGAGGATCTCCAGCACGTCGGCGCGGATTCGTACGTCGGCGAGTTTGGCGGCGAACGCGGGATCGTCCAGCAGTACCCCGCCAGAAGGCCCGGGCTGCCCGGCGGCTGCGCCGGCGATCGATTCCGCCATCACCTGTAGTGCCGGTGCTGCCGCCCCGCCGCCACGCTCGAACTCCAGCAGGTACTTCGCCACCGTCCAACCGTCGTCGATCGCGCCGATCACATTCGCCTTGGGTACCCGGACAGCGTCGAAGAAGATCTGGTTTTGGATCTGCTCACCGGAGGTCATGACCAGCGGCCGGATCTCGATGCCGGGTGTGGCCATGTCGATCAGGACGAACGTGATGCCGTGCTGCTTCTTGGCCGATCGGGTGGTGCGAACGAGGGCGAAGATCCAATTCGCCTCTCCCGCATGGGTTGTCCAGATCTTGCTGCCGGAGCACACCAGGTCGTCGCCGTCGTCGACGGCCGCCATCGACAGCGCCGCCAGATCGGACCCGGCTTCCGGTTCGGAGTAACCCTGGCAGAAGAACACCTCACCGGTCAGGATGCGCGGCAGGAAGTAGTCCTTCTGCTCGGGTGTTCCGAAGGCGACGATCGCGTGGGCGACCATTTTGATCCCCATCGGTGAGAGCGCCGGCGCATCGGCCAGGGTGGACTCCCGGCTGAAGATGTAGTGCCGGGTCAGCGTCCAGTCACAGCCGCCGTGTTCGACCGGCCAGGCCGGGGCTGCCCAGCCGCGCTCGTGCAGGATCGCCTGCCAGGCCACGCTCGCCTGGTGATCGGCGTAGACACTTGTCATCAGCCGCCCGGCCCGGCGCAGCTCCGGGGTGAGTTTGTCGTCCAGGAATGCCCGGACCTCGTCGCGGAACTCAAGATCCTTCGCTGACCACGCCAGGTCCATGCCCAGTCTCCTCATTCGCACAGCAGTTTCACGAACGGTAAACCCCGCAGCATGCCGACGGGGACTTGGGTCTGGCCTATCGAGAATGCGCACAGATCGCGATTTCCCGGCTGATAGTGATCTGGACGTAGACTCGGCGCGAACGAGGCGTCCCCCGACAGAATGCCCAATTGGGGAATGCGCCCGCTGCCACGCCCGGCAGGCTCTACCGGATATCTGGAGGAGGTGTGCCATGCCGGCCTGGCGGCTGCGTGATTACCACGAGGAGGACCTCGACCAAGCCATCCAGATTTGGGATCAGAGTCGTGGTGCCGGGGCGACCGAACCGGTGTTCAGCGTCGCCGAGGTGATGGCGGCCGCCCGCGGCGGCCAGCCCGCGGTGGTGGCCGAGGTGGGCGACGAGGTGGTCGGAATGGCAGTCGCTCAGATTCAGGGCGAACGGGCCTGGATCATGCTGGTGGCCATCGGTTCGCGGTGGCGGGACCGCGGTGTGGGTAGCGCCCTGCTGGCCGATCTGGAACGGCGGCTGCGCTCCCAGGGCGTGCGCCGGATCAGCGCTGCACTTCCGGAGAGTGCGACCGGGGCGACAGCGCTGCAGAACTCCGGCTACACCCGTCGTGACGGCCTCGTCTACTACGAGATGATCGAGCACCTCGGCCCCGACCAGGCCAACTTGCTCGACGAGCTCGGCGGGCTGATACTGCCGCCCGGGTTGTGGGGTGACCTGGCGGGGATGGAATACGAGAAGCAGATCATCGAACGGCGAATCGTCGACCCGCTGGCCCATCCTGAGATCGCCGAGCGCTACGGGGTGAGCCCGCCCAAGGCGGTGATCCTGTTCGGCCCGCCCGGAACCGGAAAAACCAGCTTCGCCAAAGCGATTTCGTCACGGCTGGGCTGGCCGTTTGTCGAACTGTTCCCGTCGCGCATGGCGGCCACCGGTACCGGCGGGTTGGCGGCCTCACTTCGGGATGCCTTCGCCGAAATGGCCGAACTGGACGAACTGGTGTTGTTCATCGACGAGGTGGAGGAGATCGCCACCGCACGCTCCGGGGCCTCCACCGCGGAGTTGGGCGTGACCAACGAACTGCTCAAGCTGATCCCGGCGTTCCGCCAGCACGACAGCAGGCTGCTGGTCTGCGCGACCAATGCCGTGCACTCGCTGGACTCGGCGTTTCTTCGACCGGGCCGGTTCGACTATGTCATCCCCGTGGGGCCACCGGACCAGCCCGCGCGCAACGCGGTGTGGCGGCGATATCTGGGTGCGATCAATTCCCACGTGGACGTCGATCGGCTGGTGACCGCCTCGGAACTGTTCACCCCTGCCGATATCGAGTTCGCGTCCCGCAAGGGTGCCCAGGCGGCCTTCGAGCGGGAGATGCGCGACGGTGGCGGCCATCCGGCCACCACCGAGGACTATCTCAAGGCGATCGGCGAGGTCAGGCCGACGCTGACCGCCGACATGCTGGCCGAGTTCGAGCGCGGGAAGGCGGACTTTGCCCGCCTGTAGCTACGAAGTGCTTTACCCGAATCGGAACAGGGATAGAGAATCAGAGAATCCCAGGCGCGGGTGGACCTTCCTGACCAACTATGCCCACGTGCTGCTGTGTCTGGCGCGTGGCGAGTCATTGACCGCCCGTGATTTGATCACCGCTCTGGATTAGCCGGCGGGGTTACTTCACCTCGAACGAGACGGTGTCCCAGCCGGTTGCGCCGTCGGGGATGACGCCCATCTGATCACCGGTCTGCACCGCGCCGGTGTTATCGGTTGCGCGCACTGCGATGGTGTGCGCACCCGGCGTGGCGTTCCACGGAAAGCTCCACAACCGCCAGGTGTCGTTGGAGTACGCCGCACCCAATTGGGCCGGCTGCCACGGGCCGTCGTCGATGCGTACCTCCACGGCCTTGATGCCGCGGTACTGCGCCCAGGCCACGCCGCCGAAAGTCGTCGGTCCGGCGGAAACCCGCTGTCCGCGTCTCGGAACGTCGACGCGAGACTGCGTCTTGATCGGCGCTTTGGCCGACCATCCCAGCTTGGTCCAGTAGGCCTCGGCCCGATCGAATCGGGTCAGCTCCAGATCGACCACCCATTTGGTGGCCGAGACGAACCCGTACAGGCCCGGCACCACCAACCGGGCCGGGTAGCCGTGCTCGACCGGCAGTGGCACCCCGTTCATCCCGATCGCGAGCATCGAATCCCGGTCGTCGGTCAGCGCCTGTACGGGGGTGCCGGCGGTCCAGCCGTCAATCGATGTGGAGAGCGCCATATCGGCGTCGGACGCAATACCTGCCTCGCGCACCAGATCCGCGACCCGGTAACCGATCCAGGTGGCATTGGAGATCAGTTCGCCGCCGACGGGGTTGGACACACATGTCAGTGTCACGGTCTGCTGGATCGGTTCGAAGCGTTTCAGATCTTCGAAGGTGTAGGTCACCTCGCGGTCGACCATGCCGTGGATACGCAGCCGCCAATCCGCGCGTGACAGCTGAGGCACACTCAGTGCGGTGTCGATGCGGTAGAAGTCGGCGTTGGGCGTGATGAAGCTCGGCAGCGCTACGCCTTTCGGTGTGACGTCGGCCGGTGGTGGCGCGGGCGGGTTCTGCGGTGCGGGCAGGGCCAGGGCGTCGCGGTCACCGGACACCGACCGCACCTTGCGGGTCAGCACCGCGCCGAGGACCCCACTGGCCAGGCCGGCTGCCGTGAAGCCGAGGGTGACCAGGGACAGTCGCCGCCCGCCGTCGACTCGGTCGACGTCATGGGTCGCGTCGGACTCTTCGACCCGGTCGACGATCCGGCCGGAGGTCAACACGCGCAGTACCGCGATGGCGCAGGCGACCCCGGCCAGGGTCGGCACGATATCGGCGAGCCCCGCCCCGGGCCTCGCCAGCACCGCCGCGCATCCCGCCGCGCCTCCCGCGGCGATGGCCAGGCTGCCCAGCGGAATGCGAGAGCGTTCCCACCGCGCCGTGATTGCGGCCACGGCGGCGATGACCGCCAGCACCATCACCGAGAGGAATAACTTGTCGGAGGTCCCGAACGTCTGGATCGCCCATTCCTTGACCGGACCGGGCGTCAGATTCACCACCGCGGTACCCACGGAGGTGCGCACATCGGCCGCAGGCGAGAAGAAGGTGGCCAGTAGCTCCGCCGCGCCCACACCCACGGCCGCGGCGGCCACCCCCGCCCCCATTCGCAGACCTGTCGAAGCCTCAGCCATGAGAAAAACCTACCGCCGCTCGCCCCGTAGCGCGATGACCGGTCGGTGACGGGTCGTTGACCGGATGTCCGGGCTTGGGCGATGGGCGGTAACGTGCCGATGAGTTCGTCGACAGGAGGTTGGGATGGAGATCTCGGGCAAGAAGGTCGTCGTGGTCGGCGGTGCCTCCGGCTTCGGCCGGGCCAGCGCGGAACTGCTGGCCTCCCACGGTGCCGAGGTGGCGATTCTCGACCGGGAGGGCTCGGAAGGGAAGGCGGTCGCCGCAGGCCTGGGTGGCCCGTTCTTCGCAGTCGACGTCACCAACTTCGCCGAGACCGAAGAAGCCCTGAACGCGGCGGTTGAGGCTCTCGGCGGTCTGCATGTCGTTCTCACCACGGCAGGCGGCGCCGTCGCGGAGCGCACGCTCGGCAAGACCGGCCCGCACAGCCTGGACAGCTTCCGGTCCATCATCGACCTGAACCTGGTGGCGTCCTTCAACATCAGTCGCCTTGCCGCCGCACACATGGCGCGCAATGAGCCCGAAGACGAGGAGCGTGGCGTCATCATCAACACCGCTTCCATCGCGGCGTTCGAGGGACAGATCGGTCAGGTCGCCTACACCGCCGCCAAGGCCGGGATCGCCGGCATGTGCCTGACCATGGCCCGCGACCTCGGCTCGCTGGGTATCCGGGTGCTGGCCATCGCACCGAGCCTGTTCGCCACCGGGCTGACCAAAGGCATTCCCGACGAGTTCGCAGTCTCCCTGACCAAGGACGCCGCGTTCCCGAAGCGACTCGGCCGGCCCGAGGAATTCGCCAAACTGGTTGCCGCGATCGTCGACAACCCCATGCTCAACGGCCAGTGCCTGCGCCTGGACGCCGGGCAGCGTTTCGGCCCCAAGCTCTGATCACCTCGACACCAGCTGATCGAACACAGGAGAAAACCAATGTCCATCGCACTCACCGATGACCACCGCGAACTCGGCAACGTTGCCCGGTCGTTCCTCACCGCGCAGAAGGCTCGCCTGGCGGCCCGCGCACTGCTGGATTCCGATGACGAGGGCCGCCCGCCGTTCTGGATGGATCTGGCCGAATTGGGCTGGCTGGGTTTGCATATCGACGAGGAGTACGGCGGGTCAGGATTCGGGCTGCCCGAACTCGTCGTCGTCATCGACGAACTGGGCCGCGCGGCGGCACCCGGGCCGTTCGTCCCGACAGTGGTGGTGTCATCGGTGATTGCCGCCGTGGGCACCGACGAGCAGAAGGCCCGGCTGCTACCCGGTCTGGTTGACGGAACCCATACGGCCGCAATCGGATTCGGTGGCACCCTGACAGTCTCGGGTGGTCAGGTTTCCGGTGACGCCGGCGTGGTGCTGGGCGCGGGACTGGCCGATGTGCTGCTGCTGGCCAGCGGTGAGGACATGCTGGTGGTCCAGCGCTCGGCTGCCGGCGTCGCGGTGGAAGTACCGGAAAATCTGGACCGTACCCGGCGCTCCGGCCGCGTCGTACTGACCGACGTCGCCGTCGGCGACAACACACTCCCCGGTGCGCGCAACGCCGCATTGGCTCGCACCCGCACGCTCTACGCCGCCGAGGCCGTCGGTGGTGCGTCTGATTGCGTGGACAGCGCTGTCGAGTACGCGAAGGTGCGCGAGCAGTTCGGCCGCACCATCGCCACCTTCCAGGCCGTCAAACACCACTGCGCCAATATGTTGGTGGCTGCGGAGTCGGCGGTCTCCTGCGTGTGGGATGCCGCGCGCGCGGCCGATGAAGACGAGGAGCAGTTCCGGCTGATCGCCGCCGCCGCAGCGACATTGGCGTTCCCGGCCTACGTGCGTAATGCCGAACTCAACATCCAGGTGCACGGCGGCATCGGGTTCACCTGGGAGCATGACGCACACCTGCACCTGCGCCGCGCACTGACCGTGCAGGCGGTTCTCGGCGGTGACGAGTCGGCCACCGACGTCTTCGATCTGACCGCAAAAGGAATCGCCCGGGCCAACAGCCTCGATCTTCCGGCCGGATCCGATGAGTTGCGCACCGAGATCCGTGCCGAGGCGCAGCGGATTGCCGCACTGGATGAGAAGGCCCAACTCGATGAGTTGATCGCCACCGGCTACCTGATGCCGCACTGGCCCAAGCCGTGGGGCCTCGCGGCCGGTGCGGTGGAGCAACTGCTCTGCGAAGAGGAGTTCGCTGCCGCGGATGTGGCGAAGCCGGACTACGGCATCACCGGCTGGGTGATCCTCACCCTGATTCAGCACGGAACCCCCTCGCAGATAGAGCGATTCGTCGAAAGAGCCTTGCGCCAGGACGAGATCTGGTGCCAGCTCTTCTCTGAGCCGTCAGCGGGATCGGACGCCGCAGCGGTCAAGACCCGCGCGACCCGGGTGGACGGCGGCTGGTCGATCACCGGTCAGAAGGTGTGGACTTCCGGCGCTCACTACTGCAAGCGCGGGTTGGCGACGGTGCGCACCGACTTTGACGGGCCCAAGCACGCCGGAATCACCATGGTGATCCTGGATATGAAGGCGCCCGGGGTCGAGGTCCGGCCGCTGCGTCAGATCACCGGCGGCTCGGACTTCAACGAGGTGTTCTTCACCGATGTGTTCGTTCCGGACGAGGATGTCGTTGGCGAGCCGAACGCGGGCTGGACGGTGGCCCGGGCCACCCTGGGCAATGAGCGGGTGAGTATCGGCGGCGGCGGTGGCGGGATCGCGCCTGCGTCAGCCTGGCTGATGCACCTGGCCCAGACCCACGGCGACCGGGTCATCGGCTCCCTGCAGCGGGTTGGCCGATTCCTGGCCGAGGATCATGCGCTGCGGCTGTTGAACCTGCGCCGGGCAGTCCGCAGTATCGAGGGTGCCGGTCCCGGCCCCGAGGGCAATATCACCAAACTCAAACTGGCCGACCACTTTCAGGAGCAGGGCGCCATCGCGGCATCACTGGTGGGTCCGGATCTGGCCTTGGAGGACGGCGAGGGCGCACTGGCATCCCGGGCCGCGATGGGCGCCCGTGGGATGGCCATCGCCGGCGGCACTTCGGAGGTGGCGCGCAATCAGATCGCCGAACGCATCCTCGGTATGCCGCGCGATCCACTGATCAAGTAGCGGCGGTCGATGGCCGAGCCCATGATCCCCGGGATCACCGGGACACTTGATGAGCAGGCCGTCGCCGCATTGCGTGACTGGGTGCGCGCAGAGGGAATCGGTACCGATGTGACCGATGTCGTGCCACTGGCCGGTGGTAGTCAAAACGTTGTGGTGCGCTTGCGGATCGACGGGCGCTCGCTGGTGCTGCGTCGTCCGCCGCCGCATCCTCGGCCCAACAGCAACCGGACCATGCAGCGTGAGATCGCGGTGTTGCGCACGCTCGCCGGCAGTGCGGTGCCGCATCCGGCGATCGTCGCCTCCTGTGCGGACCTCGATGTCCTCGGGGTCGTCTTCTACCTGATGGACGAGGTCGACGGGTTCAACCCGGGCAACGAAATTACGCCGGCCTATGTGCGCGACCCGGCGATGCGTCACCAGGTCGGCCTGAACTATGCCGCCGACGTCGCCAGGCTCGGGCAGGCGACGTGGGAGGGTAGCGACCTGGAGGCGTGGAAGCGTCCGGGATCGTTCCTGGAACGCCAAGTGCCGCAATGGCGTTCGGCGGTTGCCGCCTACCGGCAGCAGGACGGGTACGCGTACGACTCGCTGCCCGGAGTCGACGCCCTCGCCGACTGGCTGGAGGCGAGCCGCCCAGCGGATCCCGAACCGGGCATCCTGCACGGCGACATCCACCTCAACAACACCATGCTGCGTCGCGACGCCGCTGAAGTGGCGGCGTTCGTCGACTGGGAGATGTGCACGATCGGCGATCCACTCCTCGACCTGGGCTGGATGCTGGTGTGCTGGCCGATCGCGCCCAACCCATTGGGCTCGGCGGGGTATCTGGCCGAGTTGGGCGGACTGGCCCAACGTGGTGAGCTACTCGAGGCCTACCAGGCTGCGGGCGGGCGGTGTACCGAGCACCTGGACTGGTACCTCGCGCTGGCCTGCCTGAAGTTGGGTGTGGTCATCGAGGGCACCTGGGCGCGCTATCTGGCCGGCGCCGCGAGCAAGGAAGCGGGCGCGCGATTGCACGACGGCGCGGTGATGCTGATGGGCCTGGGCACCGCAGTCGCCACCGGCGACAACCCGTTTCGTTGAACCAGGGTCGTTCAGTGCCGCGGGCTGTGGGATTCGCAGGTGCACTGCTGTGCGGTGGGTACTGAGCGCATGACCTCGGCGACGTGTTCGCCGCAGCCGTCCCAGGTGGTCTTGTGACAGCGCGAACATTGGATCGGATAGCACATGGTTGTCTCCTCGGGTCGCAATTTTAGCCGCTAGGCCAGGGGCCGCAACACGATCGGCATGCCGTCCATCGGCACCGGCATCCCGGCGTAGTCGTAGTGAGGTCGGTAATTCGGGTGCGTCAACTCGAGGCGGTAGGCGCGCAGTAACCGGTGCATGACGGTCTTGATCTCGAGTTGCCCGAACACCATGCCGATGCACTTGTGTGCGCCACCGCCGAACGGGGCGAAGGCATAGCGGTGCCGCTTGTGCTCGGAGCGCGGCTCGGCGAAGCGGTCCGGGTCGAACGTGAGAGGATCGGTCCACAACTCCGACAGTCGGTGCGTCACGGACGGCCACAGGTTCACATTGGTTCCGGCCGGGACGTAGTGGCCCAGGATCTCGGTGTCACGGACCGCCCGGCGGATGTTGAACGGCAGCGGCGTGACCAGGCGCAGGGACTCGTTGATCACCAACTCGAGGGTCTCCAGCTTGTCGAGCGCCTCGATATCGAGCGGACCGTCGCCCACCCGCGCGCCTTCATCGCGACAACGTTCCTGCCATTGCGGGTTGGCCGCCAGGTGGTAGGCCATTGTGGTCAGGGTGGAAGTAGAAGTGTCGTGGGCGGCCATCATCAAAAAGATCATGTGATTGGCGATATCGGCATCGGTGAAACTGTTCCCGTCATCGTCAGCGGCATGACAGAGCACCGTCAGCATGTCGGTGCCCTGGGCATCGCGCCGCGCTGCGACCCGCTCAGTGAAGTAGTCCTCCAACAGTTTTCGGGCCTGTAGCCCACGCCACCACTTGAACGGCGGGACCGATGTCCGAATGATCGCGCCTCCGGAGCGGGTGGTGGTCGTGAACGCCTGGTTGATTTTGGTGACCAGTTCGCGGTCGGTGCCGGGTTCGTGGCCCATGAACACCACCGAAGCGATATCGAGGGTGAGCTCTTTGGCCGCCGGGTGGAACAGGAATCGCGGGTTGTTGATCGGCCAATCCTGGGCCATCACTGCCGTGGCCACCCGGTCGATGTTTTCGATATAGCCGGACAGCCGGGTTCGGGTGAACGCCTCCTGCATGATCCTGCGGTGGTACATGTGCTCGTCGAAGTCCAGCAGCAGCAGACCCCGGTTGAAGAACGGCCCGATCACCGGTAGCCATGCTGCCTGGGAGAAGTCCTTGTTCCTGTTGGAGAGCACTTCCTGGGTGGCGTCGGGGCCCAGTGCGGTGATGGCATTCAGCGCTGGGGTCTGGGAGTAGTGGACGGGGCCGTTCTTGCGGTACATCTGTAGTACGTAGTCCGGCCCGCCACGGAAGAGCTCGATGAGGTGACCCAGGACCGGCAGGCCGGCATCGCCCATCACCGGCTTGAGGCCGCTGCCCGCGGGCGGTTCGGCGAACACGAACTGCGGCCAGTCCCGACTCCGAAGTCGCCGGTCGATCGCACCCATCCCGGGAATGGTGTTCAGCGTCGGGGTGAACCGGCGACGGGCTTGGTCAAGGAGGTAGTGCGGGGCACTGACGGTGACCACTGACGCTTTTTGAAAGGTGGTCATTGACGCTCCTCGACAGACCGGGCGATACCGCGTTCCGGTACACCTTGCGGCCAGAATTGACGCCTGTCAAGTTTCCTTCAGGCCGCGGTGTGGGGCATGGTGAAAGGGTGAGTGCACCGTCGGGATCGGCCATCGGGTCAGCCCTCGGGTCGGGGGTGCCGCGCCGGCGCGGCGATAAGCAACGCCGCGCTATCGTGGCGGCGGTCCGTGAACTGCTCGAGGAGAAACCGTTCGCGGAATTGTCGGTCAGCACCATCAGCGATCGCGCCGGGGTAGCGCGATCGGGGTTCTACTTCTACTTCGACTCCAAGTACGCGGTGCTGGCCCAGATCCTTGGTGAGGTCGCCGAAGAACTCGAGGAACTCACCGGAGACTTTGCGCCGCGCGGAGACGACGAGACCCCGGCGCAGTTCGCCCGGCGGATGGTCGGTAGCGCGGCGGCGGTATACGCGCGCAATGACCCGGTGATGTCGGCGTGCAACAGCGCCCGCAGCACCGACGCCGAAATCCGCGAGATCCTCGATGGCTTCAATGATTCCGTTATCGACCAGATCGTGCCGATCGTCGAAGCCGAGATCGCCGGCGGCACCGCCGATCCGATCACGTCCGATGTGCGCGGTCTGGTGCGGACGCTGTCGGCTGCTACCGCGCTGACGCTGTCGGGGGAGTCGCTGTTCCTCGGACCCGAGCGCGATCTTGATAGGGCAGTGCAGGTGTTGGAAAAGCTTTGGCTGCATGCTCTCTGGGGCGGGCAGGCCAGCGGCTAGTCATGGCGTCCAGCTTCGCGGGTAAGCGGGTTCTCATCACCGGTGCGGCCAGTGGTATCGGCCGGGCCACCGCGCTGCGACTGGCCCGGGATGGCGCGGTTCTGTACCTGACTGATATCAACGCCGAAGGGCTTGCCCACACTGTCGCTGACGCCCGGGCTGCCGGCGCCGAGGTTGCCGAATATCGCGCACTCGATATCGCCGACCACGACGCGGTGGCGCATTTCGCGGCCGATATCCACACCCGCCATTCCGCGATGGATGTTGTGATGAACATCGCCGGTATCTCGGCCTGGGGAACCGTCGAATATCTCACACACAGGCACTGGCGGTCGATGATCGACGTCAACCTGATGGGCCCGATCCATGTCATCGAGACCTTCCTGCCGCCGATGGTGGCCGCCGGGCGGGGCGGTCAACTGGTCAACGTGTCCTCGGCCGCCGGGCTGGTAGCGCTGCCCTGGCATGCCGCCTACAGCGCCAGCAAGTACGGCCTGCGCGGGCTTTCCGAAGTGTTGCGCTTCGACCTGGCCCGGCACCGTATCGGTGTCTCGCTGGTGGTCCCGGGCGCGGTCGACACCCCACTGGTCGACACCGTGCACATCGCCGGCGTCGATCGGGAGCACCCCAGGGTGCAACGGCTGGTGAGCCGGTTCAGCGGGCACGCCGTCTCAGCGGAGAAGGTGGCCGACAAGATGCTGGCGGGGATGACCAAGAACAGATTTCTGATCTTCACCTCGGCCGATATCAGGGCGCTGTATGCCTTCAAGCGTTTCGCGTGGCTGCCCTACAGCTTCGCGATGACCCGGGTCAACGTCGCCTTCACCCGGGCGCTGCGGCCGCGGGGCGCGAAGTCGCTGCCGCCGGAGTGAGCACGGCAGGCGGGGGAGCCTGCCCGGCGGCGTGTTGTGATGTGCGACACGCCGGAAGCCGGACCGGTCTGCGGCTTACGACCTGGGAGTTTCACAATTGTTATTCGGAACATCTTGTACCTCTACGCATTGTCACCCACTAGGTGTAGTGTTCGGAGCGCTGGAAGACCCGCCACCTCAGGTCAGCCGGAATCACCGAAACACCCGCCCGTCTGGTCGTTTGACCGCCTTCGCCAAGGAGCTTCACTGAGATGACAATCACCGTCTACACCAAGCCGGCCTGCGTTCAGTGCAATGCCACCTACAAGGCACTCGACAAGGAGGGCCTGGACTACGAGATCGTGGACATCACCGAGGTTTCCGAGGCTCGGGACTATGTGATGGCCCTCGGTTACCTGCAGGCGCCCGTGGTCGTTGCCGGCGGCGAGCACTGGTCGGGGTTCCGCCCCGACCGGATCAGGGCCATCGCGGCTACGTCCGTTTTCTCTGAAGCCGACCAGTCGGCGATCTCGGTCAGCGCCTAGCAGCCAGGTACCCGACCGATGAAGAGGGACGGCGGCCTCGCTGAGGGCGCCCCGGTAAGAGTGGTGTATTTCTCCAGCGTCTCGGAGAACACCCACCGGTTTGTCGAGAAACTCGGTATGCCGGCCATCCGGATTCCGCTGCGCGAAGCCATCGAGGTCGACGGACCCTACGTGCTGATCCTGCCCACCTACGGCGGTGGCCGAGCAGAAGGTCCCGACCCGGAGGCCGGGTCCTATGTGCCTAGGCAGGTCATCGCATTTCTGAACAACGAGCACAACCGGTTGCTGCTCCGCGGTGTGATCGCGGCCGGCAACACCAACTTCGGCGCCGAGTTCTGCTACGCGGGCGATGTCGTCTCGCGTAAGTGCAACGTGCCGTTTCTGTACCGATTCGAACTCATGGGAACCGTCGATGACGTGGAAGCCGTCCGGGCGGGACTGAACGACTTCTGGAAGTCCGCAAGTTTTCAAGAAGGGGAAGACACGTGTCACCAACGGTCACAGCTACAGAGCCGGTAACCACCTCGACGGCAGTGCATACCCTGCCCGGCGAGATGGACTACCACGCTCTCAATGCGATGCTCAATCTGTACGGGCCCAACGGTGAGATCCAGTTCGACAAGGATGTGCTTGCCGCACGGCAGTACTTCCTGGAGCACGTGAATCAGAACACCGTCTTCTTCCACAACCAGGACGAGAAGATCGACTACCTTCTGCGCGAGAACTATTACGAGCGTGAGGTCCTCGACCAGTACTCCCGCAACTTCGTCAAGACGCTGACCGATCGCGCCTACGCCAAGAAGTTCCGGTTCCCGACCTTTGTGGGAGCGTTCAAGTACTACACGTCCTACACGCTCAAGACCTTCGACGGTAAGCGCTATCTGGAGCGTTTCGAGGATCGCGTCGTGATGGTGGCGCTGACACTGGCCGCCGGTGACACCACACTGGCTGAGCATCTCGTCGACGAGATCATCGACGGACGGTTCCAGCCGGCCACGCCGACATTCCTCAACTCCGGTAAGAAACAGCGCGGCGAGCCGGTGAGCTGCTTCCTGTTGCGCATCGAGGACAATATGGAGTCGATCGGGCGCTCGATCAACTCCGCACTGCAGCTGTCCAAGCGCGGCGGCGGAGTTGCGTTGCTGCTGACCAACATTCGCGAGCACGGCGCCCCGATCAAGAACATCGAGAACCAGAGCTCGGGCGTCATCCCGATCATGAAGCTGCTGGAGGATTCGTTCTCCTACGCCAACCAGTTGGGTGCGCGCCAGGGTGCCGGCGCGGTCTACCTGCATGCCCATCACCCCGATATCTACCGCTTCCTGGACACCAAGCGCGAGAACGCCGACGAGAAGATCCGGATCAAGACCCTGTCGCTGGGTGTGGTGATCCCAGACATCACCTTCGAGCTGGCCAAGCGCAACGAGGATATGTACCTGTTCTCGCCGTATGACGTCGAGCGCGTCTACGGGGTGGCGTTCGCCGATATCTCGGTCACCGAGAAGTACTACGAGATGGTCGACGATGCGCGCATCCGCAAGACCAAGATCAAAGCCCGCGAGTTCTTCCAGACCCTCGCCGAGTTGCAGTTCGAGTCCGGTTACCCGTACATCATGTTCGAGGACACGGTGAACCGGGCCAACCCCATCGACGGCAAGATCACCCACTCCAACCTGTGCTCGGAGATCCTGCAGGTCTCCACGCCGTCGACGTTCAACGACGACCTGTCATATGCCGAAGTGGGCCGGGACATCTCGTGCAACCTCGGCTCGCTGAACATCGCCAAGGCCATGGATTCACCGGACTTCGCCCAGACCATCGAGGTCGCCATCCGGGCGCTGACCGCGGTCAGCGATCAGACCCACATCACCTCGGTGCCGTCCATCGAGAATGGCAACAGCCAGGCTCACGCCATCGGACTTGGGCAGATGAACCTGCACGGATACCTTGCGCGGGAACGCATCTTCTACGGTTCCGAAGAGGGCATCGACTTCACCAATATCTACTTCTACACGGTGCTGTATCACGCACTGCGGGCCTCGAACCGGATCGCGATCGAGCGCGGCACGACGTTCGCGGGTTTTGAGAAGTCAAAGTACGCCAGCGGTGAGTTCTTCGATAGGTACACCGACGGTGTGTGGGAGCCGGCGACCGACAAGGTGCGTCAGCTGTTCGCCGATGCGGGTATTCGCATTCCGGCACAGGAGGATTGGGTCCGGCTCAAGGAATCGGTGCAGCGCAACGGCATCTACAACCAGAATCTGCAGGCGGTGCCGCCGACCGGCTCGATCTCCTATATCAACCACTCGACCAGCTCGATCCACCCGGTGGCCAGCAAGGTCGAGATCCGCAAGGAAGGCAAGATCGGCCGCGTCTACTACCCGGCGCCGTACATGACCAATGACAACCTGGAGTACTACCAGGATGCCTACGAGATCGGCTACGAGAAGATCATCGACACCTACGCCGCCGCCACCCAGCATGTGGACCAGGGGCTCAGCCTGACGCTGTTCTTCAAGGACACCATCGACACCCGCGAGGTCAACAAGGCGCAGATCTACGCCTGGCGCAAGGGAATCAAGACGCTGTACTACATCCGGCTGCGTCAGTTGGCGCTGGAGGGAACCGAAGTCGAGGGCTGCGTCTCCTGCATGTTGTAGGGGGCTAAGTTTGGTCCGACGTTGAACTTGCGTAATTCCAAGACAACGTTCTCACGGGTGTCATGCGGATGTAGGCGGCGCCCGGCCTGGGTGCGGTGGGCCATTCGGACTCCGGTACGCCCCGTGCTCGGGCGCCGTCCCGCGCGAGCTGGAGTGCTTCGCTTGGTTCGCGAACGACGCGGGCGTGACCTTGGAACATCACGCCCCGGATATCCGCCATGGTGGAGCCATCCTCGAGCAAGATACTCACGTTGGGGTTGCTTTCAACATTGGCAACTTTGTGCGTCCCATCCCGCACACCCATGATGATGTCGCGGCCAAGCCGAAAGTATCCAAGCGGCACGGTGTGCGGGAATCCATCGCTGTCGATGGTGCTCAGCATCGCCCAGCCCGGGCGGCTGTCAAGATACGCCTCAATTTCTTCATCACTGAGTTTTCGTGGCATGAAAAGAGGGTAACAATCGCGTCAGCTACTCCGCGAGGCGGAAGTAAGGTTCAACCGTGCCGCTAAGCTTGACTACCATAGGATTTCCGCGGCGATCCTTGGCGGTGGGGACTTCAACACGCACCCAACCTTCGGCCACGTTGTATTCGTAAACATTGGTTTTTTCGACGCCATTAAAGCGAATACCCACGCCGCGACGAAGCGCCTCTTCGCTGAAGAAGGGGCTCTGCTGATCAATGGAGAGGTGATTGGGTGGCACGTCGGTGATCTGATCTTCGGACATGTTGGCTTTCGTTAAATGCTGGGTAGGTGTTGGGTCGGTTCTCTGAGAACTAGCGTGCAGCGGATTCAGAACTTGTGTAGCGGCCCTTCGGCTTTGCGGTAGGCGGCCCTGAGGATCGTGTCCCGGATACGCGCATTGTCGAGCAGTTTGATACCCACATTGGCGGCTACCGGGTGGCCGATCAGCTTGTGCATGTAGCGGCCGCGCCGGTACTCCCTACCCCACGCGGCTTCCATCCGATTCGCGTAGTTGGTGAAGTCGTCGGGGCCGCCGTTCTCCAGCGCGGCGATCGCGCACTCACCGGCGGCCAGCCCCGACTCCAGGGCCTTGGAGATGCCCGCTCCGGAGGCCGGTTTGCCCGCACCCAGCGAGTCGCCGGTGAACAGCACGCCTGGGCGCCACGGCGGCCACGCGGTGAACCCCATCGGCAGCCGCCAGGCCCGCACGCTCTTGTTCTTCTTGAGTTCCTCGATGGCCGGCAGTTCCCACTCGCGCGGAAGTGTGCGCATGAATTCGCCGAGGAATCCGGTGGCGTTGATCGACTGCCAGTCCTTGTAGCTGGTGACGTACCCCAAACCCACGTTGACGCGGCCCCCGCCCATCGGGAACACCCAGCCGTACCCGGGCAGTTGATCGCCCTGGAACTGCAACTTGAGGTAGATGTCGAAACTGTCGGAGTCGGGCCGGACGGCGTCCATCTCCGAGCGGATCGCCACCGCGGCGTAGCCGTTGAACTCCGAGTCGATCTTGAGTGCCCGCTTGACGGGGGAGTACGCGCCGTCGGCCGCGATGACAGCGTCGCCGTGAACCTGTTCGCCGCTCTTGAGAATCACGCCGGTGACCCGGCCCCGCTCGTCGAGGATGGGTCCGGTGACCTCGGCGCCCTCGCGCACGACGACGCCGGCGGATTCGGCATGCTTGAGGAGCAGCATGTCGAGTTCGGTGCGGCTCGCCGTGCGGCCGTGGTCGGGCATACCGGGACGTTTGGGGAAGGACAGTTCCCAGCGCGACGGGCTGTACACGGTCACCCGGTTGATCCGGTGGAACTCGGCGACCTCGTCGGCCAGGCCCATCTTCTGCAGATAGCCCACCGCCCGTGCGGTCAGGCCGTCGCCGCAGGGTTTATCGCGGGGAAATGCCGCCTTGTCGAGAACCACCACTTTGGCGCCGGTTTGTGCGGCCTGCCAGGCGGCCGCCGATCCGGACGGGCCGCCGCCGGCAATCACCAGGTCGAATCTTTCGGTCACGGTCTGTGGGCTCGATCTCACTCGGTGGGGTTACTGTTTTGTCGGAGTCGATGCTAACCGAGAAATCGGCCGCCGGATGGTCGGCTGCGACCTGGAGGGCTGCGACACGCCCCGAACACAACTTGTTGTGTTCTCGCGTCATGTCGGACCCCAGGGGTAGTGTCTGAGCAATAGCCGGAAAGCCGGTTTGTCCTGTCTGTGAATTGGGGTTCTGGTGAGCGATGGAATCAAGCTGGTCGACCGGGCATCAGCGATCAACTGGAACCGGGTTCCCGATGAGAAGGACGCCGAGGTTTGGGACCGGTTGACCGGCAACTTCTGGCTGCCCGAGAAGGTCCCGGTATCCAACGACATCCCGTCCTGGAACACGCTGACGGCAGCCGAGAAAGAGCTGACGATGCGGGTGTTCACCGGTCTGACGCTGCTGGACACCATCCAGGGCACCGTCGGCGCGGTCAGCCTGATCCCCGACGCCGCCACTCCGCACGAACAGGCCGTGCTGACCAACATCGCGTTCATGGAGTCTGTGCACGCGAAGAGTTACAGCTCGATCTTCTCCACGCTGTGCTCGACGAGCGATATCGACGACGCCTTCCGCTGGTCGGAGGAGAACCCGTACCTTCAGCGCAAGGCCGCGATCGTGATGGACTACTACCGCGGTGATGATCCGCTCAAGCGGAAAGTCGCCTCCACTCTGCTGGAGAGCTTCCTGTTCTACTCCGGCTTCTATCTGCCGATGTACTGGTCGAGCCGGGCCAAGCTGACCAACACCGCCGATGTGATCCGGCTGATCATTCGTGACGAGGCCGTGCACGGTTACTACATCGGCTACAAGTTCCAGCGCGCGCTCGCCCTCGAAGGCGAGGCCCGAGTCGCCGAACTCAAGGACTACACCTACGAGTTGCTCTTCGAGCTCTACGACAACGAGGTGGAGTACGCCCAGGATCTCTACGATCAGGTGGGCCTGACCGAGGACGTCAAGAAGTTCCTGCGCTACAACGCCAACAAGGCATTGATGAACCTCGGCTACGAGGCGCTGTTCCCGAAGGACGAGACCGACGTGAACCCGGCGATCCTGTCGGCGCTGTCACCCAACGCCGACGAGAATCACGACTTCTTCTCCGGCTCGGGTTCGTCATACGTGATAGGCAAGGCTGTCAATACCGAGGACGAGGATTGGGACTTTTGAAGCTGCCCGTCCCGGTCGAACGGGCGATGAACTAGCTGGCGGGATCGGCGCGCACGCGCGAGACTGACCGCTATGACTGGAACGTCGCGTGTGGGGGCAGTGATCAATTGGCCTCGTGCCGGATATCGCAGCGGTTGAAGCCGCAGCAACCGCAGGCCATCTCATCGATCATGACGAGATCGAGAAGTTCATCGAGGGTGTGGCGCACCACGACGGCGGTCCGGAGAATATCCGTCGGGTCGCCTCGACGCTGGCTGCCGCCGAGTGGCCGTTGGACCACCTCGACGACTGATCGCCGCTGCTAGCGCAGCGACGACGTATCGATCACAAACCGGTAGCGCACATCGCTGGCCACCACCCGCTCGTAGGCCTCATTGATGTAGTCCGGTTCGATCACCTCGACCTCCGAGGCGATGCCGTGCTCGGCACAGAAGTCCAGCATCTCCTGGGTCTCGGCGATACCGCCGATTGCCGAACCGGAGAGGCTGCGCCGCATACCGAGAAGCGGGAACACCGGCACCACCATCGGGTTCTCCGGTGCGCCAAGTTCAACGAAAACCCCGTCGAGGTCCAGCAATCCGAGGAACCGGCGCAGGTCGAGGTCAGCCGAGACGGTATTGAGGATGACATCGAAGGAGTTGCGCAGGTTCTTGAACGTGTCGCGGTCGCTGGTGGCGTGATAGTGCTTGGCGCCCAGGCGAAGTCCGTCCTCCATCTTCTTCAGCGACTGCGACAGCACCGTCACCTCGGCGCCCATCGCCGCGGCCAGTTTGACGCCCATATGTCCCAGCCCGCCCAGGCCGATGACCCCGACGCGGGTGTCCGGTCCGACCTTCCAGTGCCGCAGCGGCGAGTAGGTGGTGATACCGGCGCACAGCAGTGGCGCGGCCGCATCCAACGGCAGCGCGGCCGGGATGGTCAGAACATAGTTCTCGTCGACGACCATACTGCCGCTGTAACCGCCGTGCGTGGGTGTGCCGTCCTTGCCGACCGCGTTGTAGGTGCCGACGTTGCCGCCGCCGGTGCAGTACTGCTCGACGCCGGCCTTGCAGTTCTTGCACTCGCGGCAGGAATCGACGAAGCACCCCACACCAACCCGGTCGCCGATGGCGAATTTGCTTACTTCCGAACCGATCTCGGTGACGATGCCCGCGATCTCATGGCCGGGAACCACGGGGTAACGAGGCTGACCCCATTCGGCGCGCACGGTGTGGATATCGGAGTGGCAGATCCCGGCGAAGTGGATGTCGAAGCGGACATCGTGCGGTCCGACATCGCGGCGGGTAATCGTGATCTTGGTCAGCGGTTCGGTGGCCGAAGTCGCGGCATAGGCGTTAACGGTGCTCATGATCAGAAAGACTAGGCGGTTCGTTGGTGCGGGTGAGCACCTGGGTGCTCCGCACTCGACCGATGGCGGCCGTATCAGTTGATCGGTGCGTTGAGCCAGCGTAGATCGTCGATGATCCCGCGGGCGGCGACCAGACCCTGACCGCTCTGCCACACCTCGTTGTTGACGACGAACACCCGGTTGTCCCGGTTGGCCGACAGTTTCCGCCACGCGTCACTGTTCAGAAGCGCCGGTGCTCGATCCTTGGCCGCCGACGACGCGAACGACATGTAGACGATGTCGCCGTCGGCGGGGGAGAAGTCCGGCTTGTGGCCGGGTTCGGTATCTATCTCCACATACGGTTTGTCGGCAAACCGTTGTGCCGCAGGCCGATCTACGCCGACGACGGCAAGCACACTGGCCGGAAAGTTGTCCGCGCCCCACACCCGCAGACCCGAATCGGTGAGTTGGACGACCGAGGCCTGGAAGTGCGTGGCGTCGTTGGCGGCACCGGCCTGCGCAGCCAGCGCGGTGAACCCGGCGAGCAACTCCTCGGCTGCCCCACCCCGGGCCGTAGCGGCTCCGACGAGTCGAAAGTTGTCCTGCCACCGCGCGCCGGGCGCGGCGGTGAACACCGTCGGGGCGATCGCCGACAGCGCGACGAAGGTATCCGGCGTCAGCGCCTGCGAACCCAGGATCAGATCGGGTTTGGCAGCGGCGATTGCCGCCATATCGGGTGCGCTACGGGTGCCCACCGCCGGTACGTTGTGTACCACGGTGCCCAGGTATGACGGCTGGGCATCCGAGCCGTCAGGCAGTGCGGCAGCCACGATGCGTGATTGCAGGCCCAGCGCGCACAGCGCATCAAGCTCGTCACCGGCCAACACGGCGATGCGCTGAGGATCGGGCACCACGGCGGTCAGCCCGGCGGCGTGCTGCAGAGGTCCGGGCGGTTCGGGGTCCAGGCGCGCCGGCTCGGGTGCGCAGGATTCGTCGGGGCGGCGTTGATTGCCCAGCACCCCGGCCGAGGCGATCTTGGTGGTGCTCGTCACGACGCTGCTTGTGCCGACGCTGCTTGTCCCGATGCTGCCGGTTTCGCCCGCGGTCGGCGATTGCGCCGACCCCGAACACCCACTGATCGCCCACGCCACAGCCACTGCTGCGGTGAGCCCTGAACACCCGGCGCGGAACGGCACGTCGCGACGGTAACACCTACCCCCAATCACCGGTCTGAGCTGGCCTTAGGCACGTATTGGGCGATCGGTGAGACGCGAATACGACAGAATGTAGGACCCAGGGGACGCCGGGGCTGGTTTGGGGATAAGATTCGCCATATATTTCCTGGGGTCGCCCCATCGGATGGTTGGAGGACTTGTGACAGCCGTAGTTCCTTCCCGCGGAGAACTAGAGGCGACGCGCCCCTACCCGGCGCGCACGGGTCCCAAGGGCAACCTGATCTACAAGGTCATCACGACCACCGATCACAAGTTGATCGGCATCATGTACGTGATCGCCTGCTTCACCTTCTTCGCCGTTGCCGGCCTGATGGCGCTGTTCATGAGGGCCGAGTTGACCGTGCCGGGCCTGCAGTTCCTGTCCAATGAGCAGTACAACCAGCTGTTCACCATGCACGGCACCGCCATGCTGCTGTTCTACGCCACCCCAATCGTGTTCGGGTTTGCCAACCTGGTGCTTCCACTTCAGATCGGTGCCCCCGACGTCGCCTTCCCGAGGCTGAACGCGCTGTCGTTCTGGCTGTTCCTGTTCGGCGCCCTGATCGCCCTGGGCGGCTTCATCACCCCCGGTGGTGCGGCCGATTTCGGTTGGACGATCTACACCCCGCTGTCGGATGCGGTGCACTCCCCGGGTGCCGGGTCAGACCTGTGGATCCTCGGCGTGGCCGTCGGTGGTCTGGGCACCATCCTGGGCGCGGTCAACATGATCACCACCATCGTGTGCATGCGCTGCCCCGGTATGACCATGTTCCGGATGCCGATCTTCACCTGGAACATCTTCGTCACGTCCATCCTGGTGCTGTTGGTCTTCCCGCTGCTGACGGCCGCGCTGTTCGGATTGGCCGCCGATCGCCGACTCGGGGCGCATGTCTACGACCCGGCCAACGGGGGCACCTTGCTTTTCCAGCATCTGTTCTGGTATTTCGGCCACCCGGAGGTCTACATTCTCGCGCTGCCGTTCTTCGGCATCGTCACCGAGGTTTACCCGGTGTTCGCCCGCAAGCCTGTCTTCGGCTACACCACGCTCGTCTACGCCACCATCTCGATCGCCGCGCTGTCGGTCGCGGTGTGGGCCCACCACATGTACGTCACCGGGGCGGTGCTGCTGCCCTTCTTCAGCTTCATGACATTCCTGATCGCGGTGCCCACCGGCATCAAGTTCTTCAACTGGATCGGCACGATGTGGCGAGGACAGTTGACGTTTGAGACGCCGATGCTGTTTGCGTTCGGCTTCCTGGTGACCTTCCTGTGCGGTGGCCTGTCGGGTGTGCTGCTGGCCAGCCCGCCGCTGGACTTCCACGTCTCCGACAGCTACTTCGTGGTGGCGCACTTCCACTACGTGCTGTTCGGCGTGATCGTGTTCGCCACCTACTCAGGAATCTATTTCTGGTTCCCCAAGATGACCGGACGACTGCTCGATGAGCGACTGGGCAAGCTGCACTTTTGGTTGACCTTCGTCGGTTTCAACGTCACCTTCCTGGTGCAGCACTGGCTCGGTGACGAGGGCATGCCTCGCCGTTACGCCGACTACCTGCCCACCGATGGGTTCACCACGCTGAATATCGTCTCCACCATCGGTGCGTTCACCCTGGGTCTGTCGATCCTCCCGTTCTTCTGGAACGTATTCAAGAGCTGGCGTTACGGCGAGGTGGTCACGGTCGACGATCCGTGGGGTCATGGCAACTCACTGGAGTGGGCGACCTCCTGCCCGCCGCCGCGGCACAACTTCACCGAGCTGCCCAACATCCGCTCGGAGCGGCCGGCCTTCGAATTGCACTATCCGCACATGATCGATCGGATGCGCGCGGAAGCCCATATCGGGAGCTCACATCGTGCTGAGGTCGAGACCAAGGTCGGTTCCTAGGCAGGACTGCCGCCTGGCGCCGTTATGACAGATCAGAAGGCGTCGGTGTTGATCACCGTCACCGGGGCCGACCAGCCAGGTGTTAACTCTGCGCTCTTCGCGGTGCTGTCGTCCCATGAGGTCGAACTTCTCAATGTCGAGCAGGTGGTGATCCGGGACCGCATCATCCTCGGGGTGATGGTGCTGGCATCCCCGGAGGTCGCCGCGGGCGAGCAGTTGCGCAACGAGGTCATCGACGCCATGGGTCGGATGGACCTGGAGGCGTCCGTTGAGCGCAGCAACGATGTGCCGATCATCGCCGAACCGCCGACTCACACCATCGTCGTGCTTGGCCGGCCCATCACCGCCGCGGCATTCGGCGCGGTCGCGCGCTCGGCGGCCGAACTGGGCATCAACATTGATTTCATCCGGGGGGTGTCGGACTATCCGGTGACCGGACTCGAACTGCGGGTCTCGGCGCCGCCCGGACTGGGCGGTGAACTGCAGGCCAGCCTCGCCCGTGTCGGTGCCGAGCAGGGCATCGACATCGCGGTGGAGAACTACAGCCTGGAGCGGCGGGCCAAGCGGCTCATCGTCTTTGACGTGGACTCCACGCTTATCCAGGGTGAAGCCATCGAGATGCTGGCTGAGCGGGTCGGTGCCGGTGCAGAGGTGGCTGCCATCACCGGAGCGGCGATGCGTGGCGAGATTGACTTCGCCGAGTCCCTGCACCTGCGGGTGGCTACCCTGGCCGGGTTGCCCGTCGAGGTGCTTGACGAGGTCGCCGACGAGGTCGAGTTGACACCGGGAGCCCGCACCACGATTCGGACGTTGCGCCGCTTGGGATTTCACTGTGGTGTGGTGTCGGGTGGTTTCCGTCAGGTGATTGAGCCGCTGGCTCATGAGTTGATGCTGGACTTCGTCGCCGCCAATGAACTGGAGATCGCCGACGGCAAGCTCACCGGGCGCTTGGTGGGTCCGATTGTCGACCGCGCCGGGAAGGCTAAGGCGCTGCGCGACTTCGCCCAGCAGGCCGGGGTGCCGATGGAGCAGACCGTGGCGGTGGGCGACGGAGCCAATGACATCGACATGCTCAACGCCGCCGGCCTCGGGGTGGCGTTCAATGCCAAACCTGCGCTTCGTGAGGTCGCTGATGCCTCCCTGAGTCATCCCTACCTCGATACCGTGCTGTTCATCCTCGGGGTCACCCGCGCCGAGATCGATGCCGCTGATGCCGCTGACGGTATCGGGGGCAGGGTGGAGATCCCGCCCGATTAACGGTGATGCGAGTACGGCACGATGGTCAAGTGGCTGAACCGGTAGACGACGACGTCGACTCGAGCTCAGTCGATGGTGACCTGCTGATCGACTTCTCCCGCGTCACGCTGCGCCGGGGCGGCCGGGTCCTGGTCGGGCCGGTTGACTGGCAGGTCGAACTCGATGAACGCTGGGTGATGATCGGCCCCAATGGCGCTGGCAAGACGTCGTTATTGCGGATGGCCGCAGCCCTTGAACACCCGTCCAGCGGTGTAGCGGTCGTCCTCGGGGAGCGGCTGGGGCGAACGGACATGGCTGAGCTGCGCCAGCGGGTCGGACTGAGCAGTTCGGCGCTTGCGCAGCGGATTCCAGACGATGAACTGGTGCGCGATGTGGTGGTGTCAGCCGGTTACGCAGTGCTGGGCCGATGGCGTGAGCAATACGCGGACATGGATTACCACCGCGCGCTGGACACGCTGGAGAGCGTCGGCGCCGAGCATCTGGCCGACCGGACCTACGGAACGCTGTCGGAAGGCGAGCGCAAACGCGTGCTGATTGCGCGATCGCTGATGACCGACCCCGAACTGCTGCTGCTCGACGAGCCTGCCGCCGGTCTGGACCTCGGTGGCCGCGAAGAACTCGTCGCCCGATTGGCCGACCTGGCCGCAGATCCCGACTCACCCGCCCTGGTGTTGGTCACCCACCACGTTGAGGAGATTCCTCCGGGGTTCAGCCACTGCCTGATCCTCTCCGAGGGACGGGTGCTGGCGGCCGGGCTGCTCGCCGACACCCTCACCGCCGAGAACCTCTCGGCCGCCTTCGGGCAGTCCATCGCCGTCGACACCATCGACGGCCGCTATTTCGCCCGGCGTGCGCGAACTCGCGCGGCCCATAGGAGACGCGCGTGAGCGACAACTCAGAACCGAAGCCGATTCGGCCGGCGGCCACCGTGATGCTGGTCCGGGACGCATCGGCGACGCCCCCCGTCGGCCTCGAGGTGTTCCTGATGCGCCGCCACGGGGCGATGGAGTTCGCAGCCGGAATGACGGTGTTCCCCGGCGGCGGCGTCGACGAACGCGACCGGGAGGCGGGCCTGGCCGGTAACCGCGCCTGGTACGGACCCGAACCCACCTGGTGGGCAGAGCGTTTCGGCATCGCGACTGACCTGGCCGAGGCGCTGGTGTGTGCGGCCGCCCGGGAGACCTTCGAGGAATCCGGTGTCCTATTCGCCGGTCCGGCCGACGACCCCGACGGGATTGTCAGCGACGCCTCGGTATACCACCGGTCCCGCGCCGCGCTGGAAGACCGCAGCCTGTCCTTCGCCGACTTCCTGCGGGGCGAGAACCTGGTGCTGCGCGCGGATCTGTTGCGGCCGTGGTCGAACTGGGTCACGCCCAAGGAGGAACGCACCCGGCGTTACGACACCTACTTCTTCGTCGGTGCGCTGCCGCAGGGTCAGCGTGCCGACGGTGAGAACACCGAGTCCGACCACGCTGCCTGGGCCAGACCGGAGGCGGCGATCGAGGACTTCGCCGAGGGTCGCGCACTGCTGCTGCCGCCGACCTGGAGTCAGCTCGATTCGCTGACCGGACGCACGGTCGCCGAGGTGCTTGGACTGGAACGGCAAATCACCAGGGTTCAGCCGAAACTGACTGTGGTGCAAGAAAACTGGGAGATCGAGTTCTTCGATAGCGACCGCTATAACGAGGCCCGCCGCCGGACCAACAAGCTGGAGTGGGAGGGCTGAGGGTGCACGAGTTCATCAGTGTCCACCTCAGCGAGCGTCATCCGGGTATCGGCACTGTGGTGCTGATCCGGGAGCCCACTAATGCCCTGACTCGCCAGGCTTACCGTGAGCTGGCAGCGGCCGCCGCTGAGGTTTCTCAGCGCACCGACATCACGTCGGTGATTCTCTACGGCGGCCATGACGCCTTCTCTGCCGGTGACGATATGGCCGAACTGCACACCCTCAACCGCGCCGAGGCCGAGGCGGCCGACCAGGTTCGTCGCGAGGCCATCGATGCCGTCGCCGCGATCCCCAAACCGACCGTCGCGGCGGTCACCGGGTACGCGCTGGGGGCGGGACTGGGCCTGGCACTGGCCGCCGACTGGCGGGTGTGCGGAGACAACGCCAAACTTGGCGCTACCGAGATCCTCGCGGCGCTGATACCCGGCGGAGGTGGCTGTGCGCGACTCGCCCGGGCGGTGGGTGTTGCGCGGGCCAAGGAGCTGGTGTTCAGCGGGAGATTCGTCGGGGCCGAGGAAGCCCTTGTGCTCGGTCTGGTTGACGAATTGGTGGCCCCCGACGGCGTCTATGACGCAGCACTGGCGTGGGCCGACCGCTTCGTCGACACCCCGTTGGCCGCGATAGCCGCCGCCAAGGAACTCATCGACGCTTGCCCGGATCCCGAGGCGCAGGCCCGTCGCTATGGCGAGGTGTTTGGCGCCGGACCCGGACAGTTAGGCTGCCCCGCATGACCGATCTTGATCCGGCTCCGAATCCGCACGCCACCGCAGAGCAGGTCGAGGCCGCGCGCAAGGACTCCAAGCTGGCCCAGGTGCTCTATCACGACTGGGAGGCCGAGAGCTACGACGACAAGTGGTCGATTTCTTACGACCAGCGTTGTATCGACTATGCCCGCGGCCGGTTCGATGCGATCGTGCCTGACGAAGCGATCCGCGACCTGCCCTATGACCGTGCGCTTGAACTGGGCTGCGGCACCGGGTTCTTTCTGCTCAATCTCATCCAGGCCGGAGTGGCGCGGCGCGGATCGGTGACCGACCTGTCCCCGGGCATGGTGAAGGTCGCCACCCGCAACGGACAGTCGCTCGGTCTGGATGTCGACGGTCGGGTTGCCGACGCCGAGGGTATCCCGTACGACGACGACAGCTTCGATCTGGTGGTGGGCCATGCGGTGCTGCACCACATTCCCGATGTCGAGAAGTCACTGAGCGAAGTGGTGCGAGTGCTCAAACCGGGGGGCAGGTTCGTCTTCGCCGGCGAGCCGACCAGGGTGGGCAACGCCTATGCGCGTCGGCTAGCCGACCTGACCTGGAAGACCACTGTGCGTGCGATGAAGCTGCCCGGTCTGGAGAGCTGGCGACGTCCGCAATCCGAACTTGACGAGAATTCACGGGCCGCTGCCCTGGAGTGGATCGTGGATCTGCACACCTTCGACCCCGCCGACTTGGAGCGGATGGCCAAAGCCGCCGGCGCGGTGGAAGTCCGCACCGCCAGTGAGGAGTTCACCGCCGCGATGCTGGGTTGGCCGGTTCGAACCTTCGAGTCGACCGTGCCGCCCGGAAAGCTCGGCTGGGGCTGGGCGCGCTTCGCGTTCAAGAGTTGGACGACGCTGTCCTGGGTCGACGCCAACGTCTGGCGGCGCGTGGTGCCCAAGGGCTGGTTTTACAACGTCATGATCACCGGGGTTAAACCGTCCTGAGCTTCACCCGCGCTGATGTCGACTACCTGACCGGTGGGGAGGGTCCGGCCGCGCTGGCCGAAGTGGCCGCCTTCGGGCTCACCGATGCCAGCCTGCTGGCCGATGTTGCGGCGATTCGGGAACGGTTCGGGGAGCGCACCGCAGTGCTCGTCGAAACGACCCGACTGCGCCGCAAGGCAACCATCAAGTTCGACGGCCTGGCTGATGTGTCGGACTGGTTGTTCACCGACGAGGCGCTGCAGCAGGCCACCACCGCCGCGGTGGCCCGGCACCGGGCGCAGCGACTCGTCGGCGCGGTGGTGCACGACGCCACCTGTTCGATCGGCACCGAACTGGCGGCGTTGCGCGACACCGCGGAGTACGTCATCGGTAGTGATATCGACGAGGTGCGCTTGGCGATGGCACGCCACAACCTCGGCGGGCAGGTGCGGTTGTGCCGTGCCGATGCGCTGCATCCGGTAAGCCGTGACACGGTCATCCTGCTGGACCCGGCCCGCCGGTCCGGCGGGCGACGACGATTCGACCCGCATGCCTACGTGCCCGCGCTGGATGAACTCGCAAAGGTCTACCGGGGTCGACCGACGGTGGTGAAGTGCGCGCCGGGTATCGACTTCGACGCGGTGCGTGGGCTGGGCTTCGACGGCGAGATCGAGGTGACCTCATCGGGTGGGTCGGTCCGGGAGGCCTGCCTGTGGTCGGCTGCTGTGGCTGAGCCGGGCGTGCGACGCCGGGCCACCGTCCTCGACCGCGCGGAGGTGATCACCGATGCTGACCCTGATGACTGCGGTGTCGGTGCGCCGGGCCGGTGGATCGTCGATCCCGACGGGGCCGTCGTGCGGGCCGGATTGGTGCGTCAGTACGCCACCGGGCATGGTCTGTGGCAGCTCGATCCCGATATCGCCTACCTCAGCGGGGCTGAGCTGCCCGACGGCGTGCGCGGATTCGAAATTCTTGAGCAGCTCCCGCTGCGGGAAAAGGTTCTGCGCCAGGCGCTTTCGGTCCGGGACTGTGGATCGTTGGAGATCCTGGTCCGCGGCGTTGACGTCGATCCCGATTTTTTGCGTCAACGCTTGCGCCCCTCGGGTAGCCAGGCCCTGTCACTGGTGATCACCCGGATCGGCACCGGGGCGAGTGCCCGCGCGGTGGCGTTTTTGTGCCGGGCGTCGCTCAGATTGGGCTGAAGCTGTACACCTGGCCGGCACTGGTGGCCACTACCACCGTGCGGTCTACGGCAACCGAGACCCCGACCGGGAACCCGGCGGCTTGATCAAGTGGGTAGGAGTTGAGCGTGTGCCCGTCGGCGGTATCGAACACCAGGAGCGACTGTCCCTCGGGGTCTGCCGCGACGACGTAGGCCACCTGTCCGGCCTGGCTTGAGGTGGTCAGCGGTGCGATGTCATCGCGTCGCCAGGCCACCTCGGCGCGCTCGCCGGAATCCTTGAGCGCCACCAGTGTGGTGTCCGGCCCGCCACCGACGATGATGAGCCCACCCGGCGCCACCGAGGGTGGCGTCTGAGGCTGAAAGTCGAGTGCAGCAGACCATTTCGGTGTGCCATCCTGCGCACGCAGTGCCCACAGAGTGCGATCGCGGCCGTTGACATACACCGTCTCGCCGTCCTCGGAGAGCACCGGTGCGGCCAGCACGCCCGCGGTGATGGCGTCGCTGGTCCACTCCCGGGTGAGCAGTGGGGTGCGTCCGGGTTGATAGCGCAATCCGGTCACAACCGAGGCTCCCGTTCCGGGCTGCCACACGCCGAGCACGGCCATTCCACTGGTCGCGGAGAAGGCGGGCGCGGAGGGTACCGGGCAGCCGGGAAGTGACTGTTGGCAATCGGTCAGCCCACGGGTGGCGTCGGTCGGGTCGACGCCGGCGACGAGGTCGATCGGTGTGCCCACTACGTCGCCGCGATGGGAATCGAATACCAGCACCTGGCCGAGGTGCGTTACCACGAGAAGCTGACCGTCGCCGAGAAACCTTGCGGTGGTGGGCATTCCGATCACGCCTGTGCGCCAGCGGACCCACTGGGTGGGCGGATAGGAAATCATCAGGCCGGGCTGACCCATGTAGAGGTTGTCGAATCCGTCGAACAGCGGGCTGGAGAAGCCGCCGCCGAGCACCATCCGGATGCACCAGCGTTGCCGGCCCTGATTGTTGTTCTCCCACACCATCAGCGAACAACCGCCAGCGGTCTGGGCGTTGACGGCCAGATAGTCGCCGTCTCCGAGCGCCGCTGCGGCCCCGAGTTCGCCCTTGACCGAACGGGTCCACTGCCCGGTGAGCGCGGATGCGCCGTCGGTGGCGATGTAGCTGCTGTTGGCTGCGTCGGCGTATTGGGCCGACCAACCCGGCGCCGCGGTGGACTCGACCCAGGAATCGGTATTGTCGCAGGCGGTCAATCCAGTCGCGACCAGTGCCGTCGACGCCAAGGCCAGCACTCGTCGCAGCACCGATGTCCTCTCCGTCGTCGAGCAGGTCGTACAGGCGAGACTATCGGAGCGAGTGGCACTGCTCGGATAGGCTCTCTGCCCATGACAAGCATGTGGGGTGCGCCGATCCACAAGCGCTGGCGGGGCTCCCGCCTGCGCGATCCCCGCCAGGCCCGGTTCCTCACAACAGCCTCGTTGAAATGGGTGATCGCCAACCGTGCCTACACACCGTGGTACCTGGTGCGCTACTTCCGGCTGCTGAAGTTCAAGCTCGCCAACCCGCACATCATCACCCGCGGCATGGTGTTCCTCGGCAAGAACGTTGAGATCCACGCCACTCCTGAACTGGCACAGTTGGAGATCGGCCGGTGGGTTCACATCGGGGACAAGAACACCATTCGCGCCCACGAGGGTTCGCTGCGACTCGGCGACAAGGTTGTCTTCGGTCGCGACAATGTCATCAATTGCTATATCGACATCGAGTTCGGTGACTCGGCGCTGATGGCCGATTGGTGCTACGTCTGCGACTTCGACCACAAAATGGACAACATCGGGTTGCCGATTAAGGATCAGGGCATCACCAAGACCCCGGTCCGGATCGGACCGGACACCTGGATCGCGACCAAGGTGACCATCCTGCGCGGCACCACCATCGGCCGCGGTTGTGTGCTCGGTGCGCATGCAGTGGTCAAGGGTGACATCCCGGACTTCTCGATCGCCGTCGGCTCGCCCGCCAAAGTGGTCAAGAACCGAAAGCTGGCCTGGGAGACCTCAGCGGCCGAGCGTGCCGAACTGGCGGCCCACCTGGCCGATATCGAGCGCAAGAAGAAAGCCGTCACGTAAACCCGCGCCGAGAGGTTAGCGCGCCGGCAGGGGGTGTTCGACGATTGGCCGTCGGGCATGCGACTGCCGCTCGGCGCGTTTGGCGGCCAGATACACCTGAGCGGTCTTGGTGGCCACGGTGTGCCAGTCGAAGTCCGATGTGAGGCGCTCGTGGGCGGCCACGGCGCGACGCTGGGCGGCGACGGGATCGTCGAGGACTGCGCGCACCGCATCGGCGAGTGCGGCGACGTCGCGCGGCGGGAAGGACAGTCCGGTCTGACCGTCGATCACAGCCTCGCGGAGGCCGCCGATATTGGAGGTCACCAGGGGAGTGCCGGCGGCCGCAGCCTCCAGCGCCACGATACCGAACGGTTCGTAGTGGCTGGGCAGGACTGCGACGTCGACGCGGTGCAACAACGCCAGCAGTTCATCGTGTTCAGCCCGGCCGGCGAACCGGATCGCCCTGAGCACCCTGTGCTTTCGGGCCAGCTCGACGAGCCAGGCATCCTGGGTGCCGTCGCCGGCGATGGTCAGTGTGGTTCCGGGATGGGTGCGGCGGATCCGGGGCAGGGCGGCGATCACCTCGTGGACGCCCTTCTCATATTCCAGGCGGCCGAAGTACAGCAGCTCCGGCGGACCGGCATGTGGGCTGCGCAGTGCGAACGGCCACCGGGTGGAGTCGATGCCGTTCGGGATGACGGTAATCTCGGCCAGTCCGGGACTGAACAGTTCGGTGATCTCATCGGCCATCGATGCCGAACACGCGATCAGCGAGTCCGATTCCAGCGCCAGCCAGGATTCGCTCGCGTGCACCTGTCGACTGATCGCACCCGATACCCACCCGGAGTGCCGGCCCGCCTCGGTGGCGTGGATGGTGGAAACCATTGGCACATCGAAGAACTCGGCCAGTGCAATGGCGGGGTGAGCCACCAGCCAGTCATGAGCGTGCACCACATCGGGCAGCCAGCCCTCGGCGCCCAGTCGCAGCCCGGCCCGGATCATGGCATGACCCATGGACAGCGTCCAGGCCATCATGTCGAGGCCGAAGTCAAACTCGTGCGGGTCCTGGGCCGCGGCGATCACCCGAACACCCTCGCGGACCTCATCGGTGGTCGGGTGGCTTGCCGGGTCGGTGCCGAAGGGCTGGCGAGACAGCACCACTACGTCGTGACCGTCGGCGGCCAGCGCGGTGGCCAGGTGATGCACATGCCGGCCGAGTCCGCCGATGACCACCGGCGGGTACTCCCACGACACCATCAGGATTCTCATGCGCTCACCGCGGTAGCCGCCTGGCGTCCAGTGCGCCGAACAGGCCGTCGGCGCGGTTCCAGTTCGCGGCCAATAGCACAGCGACCTCGCGGTGGCCGCCGGCCAGTGCATCGGCGATCTCCCGGGTGGCATGGGCATGCAGGTGGGCGCGATAGCGGGCATAATCGGCGGCGGAGTCCTTGCTGACCATGAACGGCCAGTCGCTGGACACCGTCAGCAGTGTCTCGCGCAGGATTTGATCGGCCACCAGGTCACGCGTCGGCGCGGCGTCGGTCTGGGACAGTGCCTTGTCGACGACCGACAGCGCGGTGTCGACCACCTCTGCATTGAGCGCCACCAGATCGGCCACCTTAGGCCCGGCCCACACCTGCCAGTCCTTGCCTGAACCCCACGAACTCGGCGGCAGATCAACCGGTGCGCCGACGAAGCCGTCGGCCAGGGCGTCGCTGAGGGTGCCGACGCGCACACCGGCTTCGGGCAGCGCGCGCAGCAGTCGCTCCAGCCAGATCGGGCCCTCGTACCACCAGTGCCCGAACAGTTCGGTGTCGAAGGCCGCCACCACGTGCGCGGGCCGGCCGATGCGCCGTGACTCGCTGCGGAGTCGGTCGCGCACCAACTCGACGAAGTCGGCGACGTGGGCGTCAATGACGCGCTCGGCACGCTGCGGGTCATACGGTGCTTTGGCTTCCGAGTCCACACTGCGGCCGGTGACGCGAGCCGGTTTGAGTCCGGTCAGGTGGTCGAAGGTGTGGAAGTCGCGGTAGGCGGCATTGCCGGGGTAGCCGGACTTCGGTGACCACACCCGGTAGGAGACCTGGAGATCACGGCCGAACGCCACTACGTCGGTGTCGCCGACCGGGCGGCCCAGCGCGGTGTCGCCGTGCAGCGAGGGCCCGTCGACCATGAAGTGCCCGACTCCGGCGGCGGCGTAGTCGCGCTCCATACCGGGGGCGTAGGCGCACTCCGGCGCCCAGATACCTCTCGGGGTGCGGCCCAGTCGTTGGCCGGCGTCGGCCAAGCCCTCGCGCAGTGCGAATTCGCGAAGACGCGGATTCAGCAGCGGCTGGAATGGATGCGCCAATGGACCGCCGAGTAATTCGACCGCGCCGGCATCGACCAGTTCACGCAGTAGCGGACTCGCACCGTGGCGCCACAGCGATGTGAAATCCTCGAGAGCCCGGGTGGCTTCGCCATATTCGCGAATCCCGAAGCGCCGCAGGGCTTCCGGTGCGCTTGCGGTCCCGGCCGCCGCGCCCGTCGGGGTATGCACATTGGCGGCCTCGAGTGCCCGGAGTTGCCAGTTGGACAGCCAGCGGTGCATACCGTCGAGGCAGTAGGGATCGTCGAGTTGTGCGGCGACCACCGGTGTCATCCCCAGGGTGATCAACCCGCGACGGTTTTCGGCAGCCAGCGTTCGGAGGACGCGCAGCAGCGGAAGGTAGGACGCCGCCCAGGACTGGTAGAGCCACTCCTCGCCGACCGGCCAGCGGCCGTGGTGGGCCAGCCAGGGCAGGTGGGTGTGCAGCACAAGGCTGAACTGCCCGGGTACCGGTTCCCGGGAATGCGAAGGTGTCATGGGCGTACCGCGATCGCCAGCAGGTCCAGGCTCTCGTCGATATCGCGTCGTGATTCTTCGATGATGTTGAAGTCCTCGGATGCGACTGCGGTTACATCAGCGAGCAGCTCATCGGACCACGGCGCATCGGCGACCGCGCGGGCTATCTGGGCCCCGATGATGGAACCGCCGTGGCGGTTGTCCATCTCGGCCAGTCGCGGGCCGTGGAAAACGCCGTACAGTCCGTCGACCCGGAAGCCACCGCCGGTCAGCAGCTCGCGCAGTTCAGCGGCGTCGAGTTCGCGGGTGTGGAACGGGTTGAGCGGAGTGTCGCTGCCCGGGGTGAAGGTGATCCGGTTGGGCGTCGACATCAGCAGCAACCCGCCCGGGCGCAGCACCCGTAAGCATTCGGTAATGAATTGTGGTTGATCCCACAGATGCTCGATGACCTGGAAGTTCACCACCACGTCGATGGTGGCATCCGGGGTCGGCAGCGAAGTCAGATTGGCTGTGACGACCTGCACCCGGGGGTAGCGGGCGCGGACGTGCGCGACGGTGGCGGCGTCGTAGTCGACCGCCATCACGCGCCGGGCCACGGTCGCGATGAGGTCCGCTCCGTAGCCCTCCCCGCAGCCGGCCTCAAGTACCTCGCGACCTGCGCAGATGTCCGCACAATGGAGGTAGACGACCTCATGGCGGCGGAACCAGTAGTTCTCCACCGCCAAACCGGGCACGGTCCGCTCGCCGGTCAGCGGCAATCCGCCGTCGGCTGCGTCCCTCAGGTGCGCATTCATCGCAAGGCAGGCTAACCCGACGGGCCCGGATCGCGAACCTCGCGGTCATGACGGGCCTGCGGGAACACCAACTGTGAACAGCTATGGTGGTGGTGCG
>Ga0194035_1000111_pt1 | contig 47091 bp, 39 predicted proteins | sample JunL2320m_MetaG_FD_148680 | JGI IMG/M metagenome (GOLD analysis project Ga0194035, IMG submission 148680) | Anoxic zone freshwater microbial communities from boreal shield lake in IISD Experimental Lakes Area, Ontario, Canada - Jun2016-L239-20m | ecosystem: Environmental > Aquatic > Freshwater >...
GTGTTTTTGCGAGGGGTGGGTACTGGGGGGTAGAAGCGCAATAACTTCGCCGATTTATCTGACTTGGGAGCACGGCTAGCCACGACTAACAGCGCTCTGCTCCGCACAAGGGCTCGCACAACGGCTACAACCGTGTGACGGGTTAGAATGGCCCTCCCGATCTCGGGGTTGGCGAAATCTGACAGTTGGGTTATAGGCGGCATTCTGGTGAACCACAACAATGTGGGCTTCAGCAGATAGATCCCAAATCGAACGAGGACTACGCCAATGCAAAATGTTAGCCGCCTCCAGTCCATCTTCTTGATCGTGACAGCGGTTGGATTGACGCCGGTTGCACTTTCCTATGGCGTAGTTCCCGACAAGAGTCTGCCGTGGCTCTTTGGGATCGATGCGACGGGTGTCAACACACGGCACATCTTTCGAGCTTTGATGTGCTTGTATTTGGCCCTTGTGGCATTCTGGATTCTGGGTGCTCTGAAGCCATCAATGAAGGTTCCGGCTCTATGGAGCCTTGTTGTATTCATGCTGGGGCTAGCTATTGGACGTGTGGCCAGCTTGATTGTTGACGGTTGGCCGCATCCGCTCCTCGTCTTCTACCTCATCATGGAAATCGTCTTTGTATATGTAGGCTGGCGACTGCTGGCTAGGTCTTCGGTCTGATCCGTTGTCCTTGGAGTGATCGGGGCCGCAAAGGTCCGCGGCGCATCTTGGGCTAACTCGGTCTTCATTTGGCATTCAGTAAACTTCAATTTATCAACGCAATGGAAGGACAACTCATGCCGGATATCACCGGGAACAAACGAGGCCTCGTGAAGCGTCTGACGCTGTTCACCGCCGCCTTGCTGGCGCTTTGCGCCGCAGCCACCGCCAGCGCACAGGCCGCTGACAAGCCCAACATCCTGGTGATCTGGGGTGATGACATTGGCGGCTTCAACATCAGCGCCTATAACCGCGGCATGATGGGCTACAAGACGCCCAACATCGACTCGATTGCCGAACAGGGCGCGCTGTTCACCGACTGGTATGGCCAGCAGAGCTGCACCGCCGGCCGCGCCGCCTTCATGACCGGTCAGTCGCCGATCCGCACCGGCCTCACCAAGGTGGGTCTGCCGGGTAGTCCAGAAGGCATAAAGATCGAAGATCCGACGATTGCCGTGCTGCTCAAGGAACAGGGCTATGCTACCGGACAGTTCGGCAAGAACCACTTGGGCGACCGCGACGACATGCTGCCGACCAACCATGGCTTCGACGAGTTCCTGGGCAACCTCTACCACCTCAACGCCGAGGAAGAGCCCGAGAACCCCGACTATCCGAAGGACCCGGCGTTCAAGAAGAAGTTCGGACCGCGCGGCGTGATCCATTCCTTCGCCATGCCCGACGGCACCCAGAAGATCGAGGATACCGGCCCGCTGACGAAGAAGCGCATGGAGACGGTGGACGAGGAAGTGACCGCTGCGGCGATCGGCTTCATGGACAAGGCCGTGAAGGAGAAGAAGCCCTTCTTCGTGTGGTGGAACTCCACCCGCATGCATATATTCACGCACCTCAAGGCGGAATCAGAAGGCAAGACTGGGCTTGGCGTCTATGCCGATGGCATGGTTGAGCATGACGGGATGGTGGGCGAACTGCTCGCCAAGGTGAAGGACCTCGGCATCGAGGACAACACAATCATCATGTACTCGACCGACAATGGCGCTGAGACCTTCAGCTGGCCGGACGGCGGCACGACGATGTTCCGAGGCGAAAAGAACACCAACTGGGAAGGCGGCTACCGCGTGCCGACCGTGATCAAGTGGCCCGGCGTCATCAAGCCCGGCACGGTGATCAACGACATCGCCGCACATGAGGATATGCTGACCACCTTCGTTGCGGCGGCCGGTGACCCCAACGTGAAGGAAGAACTTCTCAAGGGTGAGAAGATTGGCAACCGCGAGTACAAGGTGCACCTCGACGGCTATGACCTCCGCCCCGCGCTGGAAGGCAAGGGCGACTGGCCGCGCAAGGAGTTCATCTACTGGACCGACGATGGCAGTGTTGCGGCCATCCGGTACGGTAACTGGAAGATTACCTTCCTGAAGCAGGACGCGTTGGGCTTGCGCGTGTGGACGGAGCCCTTCACCCAGCTCCGCGCCCCGCTCATCACCAATTTGCGCATGGACCCCTTCGAGCGTGCCGACGAGGAGAATGCGATGGGCTTCCAGCAATGGTACATGAACCGCATGTTCATGATCGCCCCGGCGACCGGTTATGTCGCGCAGTGGCTGCAGAGCTTCAAGGAGTTCCCGCCGCGCCAGAAGCCGGGTTCCTTCAACCTCGACCGCGTGATGGAAGCCGTCACCAGCGTCCAGGGCGAATAAGCCGACGACACCGAGGCACCGGAGTGGCTTGACAGAGCCCTCCGGTGCCTTTCTCTTTGCCTCTATCTGACCTGAATGGGATGGCGATGCCGGGGCACCGTTTGCGATATCTTGTGGCGGCGGTGATGCTGGTGCTTTCGGGCTCTCTGGCCTCCGCCGAGGAAGCGCCTCATGGGGGCTTCGTGGGCAGTGCGGCCTGTGCGGATTGCCATGCCGCCGAGACCACCGCCTGGGCTGGCTCCGACCATGCCTGGGCACTGAAGACGCCAGATGCCGCGAGCGTTCTAGGTGACTTCAATGATGCCACGATCACCAACAAGAACGTCACCACGCACTTCACCTCGAAGGAAGGGAAGTACTTCGTCGAGACCGAGGGCGCAGACGGCAATCCCACGACCTTCGAGGTGCGCTACACGGTGGGCCACCGCCCCCTGCAGCAATACCTCGTCGAGACGGAAAAGGGCCGGCTGCAGGTGCTCGACCTTGCCTGGGACGTGGCACGGAAGAAGTGGTTTCACCTCTATCCAGAGCAGGACGCGCCGCCGGGCGATGGACTGCACTGGACCGGCAGCTACAAGAACTGGCAGGCGCGCTGCGCCACCTGCCACCAGACCGGCTTTGACAAGGGCTTCGACCTCCCCACCCGCACCTACAAGAGCCACTGGGCCGAAGTCACCGTGGGCTGCGAATCCTGCCATGGACCGGGCGAAGCGCACAATGCCTGGGCGGCGACGAAGACCGGCGATGACCCCTACAAGGCGCTGCCACTTGGCCCCGGGCACCAGGCTCAGGAACTCGATGTCTGCGGCCCCTGCCATTCGCGCCGCGAAGCCTTCTCGCAGCTACAACCCAGTGCGGGCGCCTCTTTCGATGAGAACTACGCGCTGGCACTGCTGACGCCCGACCTCTACTTCCCCGACGGCCAGCAGCGGGACGAGGTGTTCATCCTCGGGTCCTTCATGCAATCCAAGATGAAGGCCAAGGGCGTCACCTGCTCCAACTGCCATGAGCCGCATGGCGGCGGGTTGGTTGCCGAGGGCAATGCCGTGTGCACGCAGTGCCACAGTCCGGCGGGCAACGACACGTTCCCCAGCCTGCGCAATGCAGAGTTCGATTCACCCGAGCATCATCACCACAAGCAGGGAAGTGATGCCGCGGAATGCGTGAGCTGTCACATGCCAGAACGCAGCTACATGATGATTGACCCGCGCCGTGACCATTTCTTCCGCAGGCCCGATCCCCTGCAATCCAAGGCGGCGGGAGCACCCGATGTCTGCACCGGCTGCCATGCCGACAAGACAGCAGAGTGGGCGGCCGCGCAGATCGCCTCGTGGAAGCCCGCTGGCGACAGGAGCTGGCAGGACCGTTCCGCCTTCATCGCCTTCACCAATGATGATCGTTCGGAGACCACCGTGGCCGACCTGACACGCTATGTGCTCGATCGCGCGCATCCGGCGGTCGTGCGCGCAACCGCCCTCAACGCTCTCGGTTCCAGTGGCTCCCTCTCGGCGGCCAATGGCGAGCAATTGCTGAGGACGATGACCCGCTGGTGCGCGCCGCTGCCACCGGTGCCCTCCGCCAGGTCAATGTGCAGGACAGGATCCCATTGCTGATGCCATTGCTCACGGACCCATCGCGCAGCGTGCGGCAGCGCACGGCAGTGGAGATCGCCGGCGCCGGTGTCGCGATGCTGCCTGCAGCCGATGATGCAGCCTATCGCAAGGGGCTGCAGGACTTCATGGATGCGCGCATGGCCAATGCCGACACGCCCGAGTCTCACGTCGCCATCGGAGGACTCGCACTGAGCCGGCGTCAGTGGGACGACGCCCAAAGGGCCTTCACCACGGCCACTGAACTGGACCCGCAGATGGCCTCGGCCTGGCTGGTCCTGGCGCAGCTTTCCGAGGCACGCGGCAACCCGAAGGATGCCGAGGCAGCTCTCACCTCCGGTCTCGCGGCCTCTCCCCGCAACGTCGACATCATGCTGGCGCGGGGTGACCTCTCTGCACGCCAGCAGAAGTTTGACGATGCGCTGGGCTGGTATCGCCGCGCACAGGGCGCTGATCCGCAGCGACCGGACGTCTGGGTGGCGTCCGCCATCGGCTACGCGCTGAAGGGCGACAGGGTGGCGGCGGCCGAAGCCGCCAAGCGCGCCCGTGACCTGGCACCGAGCATGGCCCTGCCGCCGGAGCTCGAGCAATTCCTGGCACAGCCCCAATGATTCAAACCGGGTATTTCCACACGCCAAGGTTTATGGACAAGTGCACACCGGAGCAGAGAATGACCGTCGCCCGCCTGGGGAATTCGAATTGGCGGCGGAAAGTTCATCAGCAAGGAGAATCAACATGATGAAACGGATGTTGCTCGCAGCGGCCGGACTCGCGACACTCGCCACCGTGGCGGTCACGGCGGCGCCCCCTGCGGAAGCGAAAGTCTTCATCTATGGGGGCGTGCCCTATTATGGCTACGCGATGCAGCCGCACTATCGCTATTACTACGGCCGCGGCTGGTATGACCCCTATGCCTACAACTACGTCCAACCCGCCTGGATGACGTGTGGCCAGGCTCGTCAGGCAGTGAAGGCCAGCGGCTACTACAACGTCGTTACGCGGGATTGCTCCGGCAAGATCTACAATTTCTCCGCCGTCCGGAACGGCAAGCCGCGCAACGTCTCGGTAAACGCCAAGACGGGTGCCGTCTGGCAGAACTAGCGACCTCACTCAGGCGTGGCCGCTGCCCATGTCGGACGCAGTGGCCCGCCTGATCTCCTGCCAACGCGGATCCGCGTGCAGCGGATCGAAATCGGAATCGCGCATGATCCACGCCCGCATATCGGCATTGCTGATTGGCAGGAGCTTGGCCAGCACGGCAAAGGCCTCATCCAGCTTGCCACCGACACTGTAGTAGCAGGCGATGTTGTAGAGCGTGAGGTAGTCATCGGGCGCTATGGCCAGAGCCGTCTTCGCCCACTGCTCCGCCCGCTTCACGTCCTTCAATTTGGCCAGGGCCGTTGCCATGAAATAGGCAGGGCGCGGATTTTCCGGGTTCCTGGCGAACTCGCGTTCTGCCCGTTCCACGCCACGTGTCGCGCAGCGCACAGCATCTGCCTCGCGGTTCAGCGAGGCGTAAACCTGATTTAGCAGGATCAGCGTCTGGTAGTCCTCGGGCTTGATCTCCGCTGCGCGCTCCCAGTGTCGCGCCGTGTCTTCGAGCTTGCCCTGCGCGTAGCATGATCGCCCTTGAAAGAAGTGAAGTTCGAAGAGATCGCGCTCGGATGCGAGTGCCGCTGCAAACTCCGCATCGGCTTCGGCATAGCGGTGCGCGATGGACAGGGCGAGCCCGCGCGAGGCACGGGCTTCGGCAAGGCTGGGCTCGAGCGCCAGTGCCTTGCCGCTGTTGGCCAGCACGGCATCGGCAGTTTCCTCGCTGTAGTCCATGTAGAGAAATGCATCGCAGTCGGCGAGACCGGAATAGGCGCGGGCATAACCAGGGTCGAGTTCGAGCGCCTTTGCAAACATGCGCTTTGCCAGGTTGTAATAGGTGCGCGACCCGCGGTGGAAGTAATCGCGGCCGCGCAGAAAATAGGTATAGGCCTCGACATTGCGCGTGGGTGCCTGTTCGATCGCCTTCTTCTCGCGCGGCAGCAGCTTGACCTTGAGCTGGGCGACAATCGACTTGGTGATCTCGTCCTGCAGGGCGAAAATGTCAGTCAAGTCACGGTCATAACGGTCGGCCCACACCTGCCCGCCACTGGCGCCCTCGGTGAGTTGCGCGGTGATCCTCACCTTCGAGCCAGACTTGCGGACGCTGCCATGAAGGAGATAGCCCACGCCAAGATCGCCTGCGATCTCCTCCATGTTGGCGGCGCGGCCCTTGTGCCTGAACACCGTGTTGCGGCCCAGCACGAAGAGTCCGGACACGTTGGAGAGATCGGTAATCAGGTCTTCGGTAATGCCGTCGGAGAAGAATTCCTGCTGTTTGTCACCACTCATGTTGGTGAAGGGCAGCACGGCCAGTGAGGTGCGCTCTGCGGCCTGCCGCACAACTGGCGCGCGGGCCTGAACCTTCGGCTCAATGTGTTCAATGAGGAAAACATGCAGTGGCCGTGCAATGTTACGCAGGGTCTTTTCGCCCAGGTCTTCGAAAGCGACATCGAGCCTGGAGCCGATCTGGAAACGAATGCCGGCGGAGCAGGCAATGCCGCCGGGCGGGGCATGGGCTACCATGCGCGAGGCGAGATTGACGTCGTCGCCGAAGAAATCATCCCCCTTCACCAGCACATCGCCGAGGTTGATGCCAATGCGGAAGCGCAGCGCACGGTCAGCCGGCAAGTCAGCGTTGCGACCTGCCAATTCGCGCTGGATTTCGATTGCGGCCTCCGCCGCCTCAAGTGCGCTGGAGAATTCGGCGAGGAAGCCGTCTCCCATGGACTTGAAAATACGGCCATCATGCCGTCCCACTGCGGGGTCGACGAGGTCATGCCGATGCTGGTGGAGCGCAGTCAGCGTTCCCTCCTCATTGGCTGCCATCAGTCGGCTGAAGCCCACGACCTCCGCCGCCATGATGGCGGCGAGGCGGCGCTTCACACGCTCCCCGGTCATCTCTACCCCCCCCTTGAATTCGTTTCCAACTATGTGTTTGCACGTTGCAAATTGCAATGCTTACGTAACGATGCCCACCTTTTCGAGCGCCACATGTGCAATCTCTACAGCCTCACCAAGGGCCAGGCCGCGATCCTTGCGATGGCCCGTGCCATGGTCGACCATACCGGCAACTTGCCGCCACTCCCCGGCATCTTTCCGGACTACCGCGCACCGATCATCCGGAACGGGGCTGATGGCCGCGAGCTTGCCTATGCACGATGGGGCATGCCTTCTCCCAGCTTCGCCTTGAAGGAGCGCAACAGCGACCCAGGAATCACCAATGTTCGCAATGTCGCCTCTCCGCATTGGCGGCGCTGGCTCGGCGAGGCTTCGCGCTGTGTGGTGCCCTTTTCGAGTTTCGCCGAACCCGCGAGCCTGCCCGATGGCAGGAAGGAGAATGCCTGGTTTGCGCTGGGCGAGGAACGGCCCCTCGCCTTCTTCGCCGGGATCTGGACCCGCTGGACCTCGGTGCGCAAGGTGAAGGAGGGCGAGACCACCAATGATCTCTTCGCCTTCCTGACCACCGACGCCAATGCCGAAGTGGGCGCCATTCACCCCAAGGCCATGCCGGTAATTCTCACCACCGGGGATGAAGTGGACTGCTGGCTCACGGCGCCAACTCAACAGGCCCTCAAGCTGCAACGGCCCCTGCCCGATGGCTCATTAGTGATCGTGGCGCGCGGCGGCAAGGACGATGGTTGAACTTGCCTCACTGGCGCTTCGATTGATTACAGATGATCGCCCCCGCAACGCACGAAGCGGACGCATGGAATGCAAGCAAGCTGACTGATTGATTACCTGCGCTTTCTCCTGCACATTCGCCATGCGTGGAGGATACCAATGAACGTTAACGGGAAGCACTACCGCACCATCTGGCTCAACGCGGATGGCTGGGCGGTGGACATCATTGACCAGACCAGGTTTCCCCATGTCTTCGAGACGGTGACGCTGCGCACGCCGGATGAGGCGGCTGTTGCCATCAAGGACATGCTGGTGAGAGGCGCGCCACTGATTGGCGTCACCGCAGCCTATGGCATGGCGCTCGCGATGCGGCAGGATACATCTGATGTGGCGCTCGGTGGCGCATATGAGCTTCTGGTGAAGACGAGACCCACCGCGATCAATCTCAAATGGGCGCTGGATGAGATGATGCGTGTGCTGAGGCCATTGCCCGCAAGCGCCCGCGCGGCTGCCGCCTATGCGCGGTCCGCCGAGATCGCGGACGAGGACGTCGCTATCAACCAGGCCATCGGGCGCAACGGCTTCGAAATCATTCGGCAAATCGCTGCCCGCAAGAAGCCGGGCGAGACCATCAACATCCTTACGCACTGCAATGCCGGCTGGTTGGCCACCGTGGACATGGGCACAGCCACCGCGCCCATTTACACAGCACATGACGCAGGCTTTCCGGTCCATGTCTGGGTGGACGAAACACGGCCGCGCAACCAGGGCGCATCGCTCACCGCATGGGAACTGCTGCACCATGGCGTGCCGCACACTGTAATCCCCGATAACACGGGTGGCCACCTGATGCAGCACGGACTGGTCGACATGGCGATCGTCGGCACCGATCGCACCACGGCACAGGGCGATGTGTGCAACAAGATCGGAACCTACCTGAAGGCATTGGCGGCGCATGACAATGGCATACCCTTCTATGTGGCGCTCCCCTCCCCCACCATCGACTTCACGGTGGTGGACGGCATCCGCGAGATACCCATCGAGCAGCGTGGCGGGCATGAGGTGTCGCACATGACCGGGCGCACGGAGGACGGGCGCATCGAGACGGTGGAGATCGTTCCGCGCGGGTCGAAGGTAGCCAACTATGCCTTCGACGTGACACCGGCGCGCTATGTGACAGGCCTCATCACCGAACGCGGCGTGATCGCCGCCGACCGGGCAGCGATCGCCAAAGCCTTCCCCGAGCGAGCTGCTCAGTAGTGTTTCATCTCCTGACGCACGCGCCGCGCGGCATCGACAACTGCAGAAATGGACGGGTAGCGCGCGGTATTCACCATCATGTCACGTGCCAGCGTGAGGACGCGTGCCTCGCAGGTGGCGCGGCGGTCCTCATCCTTGATCCACTCGAGATCGATGTTGTGGGCAAGGCCTAGGATGCGGCGGATCATCTTGGCGGCAGCAAAGCCCACTGTGTCAGCCCATAGCCGGTCCATATAGGCTTGCCGTTCGATGTCGAGCCGTGCCTCACCTTCCGCACCCGCGAAGAGCGAGGCTGGGTAGGCATCACCCGTAGGACTTTCCCGCCACAGCGCGACGAACTTGTCGCGGAATCGGAACATGATCTGTTCCAGCGTCGAAAGCACCCAGTCGCGATAGGAATCACGCTCACCGGCCTGCTCTTCATGCCCGTCCTGGGCGAAGAAATTAATGAGGACGTTGGCGACGATGGCGCCAACGTCGAAGCCCATCGGACCCATGAAGGCGAATTCCGGGTCGATCACCCGGGTATCCTCCTTCGTCAGCATGACGGAGCCGGTGTGCAGGTCGCCGTGCAGCATGGCCTCCGCCGAGGACAGGAACTTGAGCTTGAGGCGCGACACGGCAACCTTCAGATCGCCATCCTCGCGCCAGCGCGCGGCGTAGGCGTCAAGTTGCGGCGATGTCCAGCGGTTGAGTTCGGCCACGCGATAGGGATCGGTGAAGATCAGGTCCTCGGTGATCTTGCACAGCGCGGTGTTTCCGGCAAAGGCCCCGATCAGGGCCTTCTTGCAGTCGGCCGTCAGCGCGAGGTCGGACGTGAAATAAAGGGTCCGCGCCAGGAAGGTGGAGATGTCCTCGGCGAATCTCGGATATTCGGTCGCCGCAATCATGCCGCGCCGCATGATGATGTGCGGTTCCAGCAGTTCCATGACGATCAGTGCCAGCGTCTCGTCATAGTGGTGGATCTTCGGCACCAGCGCCCCGGTGAGGCGTGCCTGCTCGGTGAGGGCCGTGTGCTCGTAATGCGCGCGGGACAGTGGCAACGGCCAGCTCTCACCCACGAGCCGCACATAGGGCAGCGCCTGCTTCACAGCGACACCGCCTTGAGGCCCTTTCACGATGAACACGAGGTTCAGGTTGCCGTCGCCCACCTCGGCGATCGACCATTGCTCAGGCCTCCCGCCAAGAATGCGGCGCACGGTGTCGATGCCTGAAAGATAAGCAGCAAGTGTTTCGGGTTTCTGTGGCGCGTAGCCTTCGCGGGTTTCGATCATTGCAGACATGACATGCGATTTGCTGATGGCGATAAGCGCAGTGAGCACCGGAATGCACCGTGAATGCAAGTGTCGCGCGCCGCAGGGCGATTGCTTTCGCAAACGCAAAAGCGATGATGCCATGCAGCAAATCAGATTTGTCGGACAAAAGCTCTGGACAAACTTCAATCCGTGTTGGATGTTTTCGCTCATCGGCGTCCTTCAAGAAGTTTCGGCCGACTACGCCGGCACGAAACCACTCGGGCGCGCGACAGAACATCAGCTTTGGAGGAGGACCAACGCAATGCTCGACGATCTCATCAAGGAAGCCGCCAACCGCCGTGACGTGTTCAAGAAGCTGGGTGCCACCGCACTCGGCGCAGCGCTGCTCGCCGACGCGGGCTTCGACCCTGCCATGGCGCAGGCACTGGCGCCTGGCGCCAAGCCCATGAAGGCAGCCTTCTCGAATGCCGGCCTGCAGGCCACCTGGTGCGCCCAGGGCAAGCAGGCGGCGGAAGCCTGGGGCAAGCTCATGAATGTGGAGGTCACCTGGTTCGACGGTGAACTCTCAGCCACCAAGCAACGCGCCGCCATCGATAACATGGCCTCGCAAAAGTGGGATTTCGTGGCCATCCAGACCTTCGGCATCGGAACGCTGACCGACCCGATCAAGAAAATGATCGACGAAGGCACGCCGGTGATCGCCATGGATACGCTGGTTGCCCCTCCGGGTACCGTGCCACTGCAGACCTTCATCGCGCCTGACAACATCATGATGGGCTCGGTCGTCACCAGCGCCCTCGTCTCGGCGATGGGCGGCGGCGGCAACATGGTGATGACTCAAGGAGCACTCGGCCACTCCGGTGCGCAGGGCCGCGCCAAGGGCTTCCATCAGGTGGTTGATGGCAATGCCAACATCAAGGTGCTGGACGAACAGCCCGCCGACTGGGACGTGACCAAGGTTGCCCGCATCTGGGACTCGCTGCTGACACAGTATCCGGACATCAAGGGTGCCTTCTTCCACAATGACGACATGGCGCTTGCTGCCCACAACGTCATGAAGGCCAAGAACCGCACCGACATCCTGATCGCCGGCGTCGACGCCATGCCACCCGCCGTGAACGCGGTGCTCGATGGCGTGATGGTGGCGACCGTTCGCAACCCCTCATGCCGCATCCACGGCTGGGCGGTGGCAGCAGGTGTTGCCGCTGTTCAGGGTGGCGAGAAGCCCGGCAAGGACATTCCGGACTTCATCCTCGCCGACGGCCCGGTCATCACCAAGGAAACGGCTGCGGGACATCTCTGGCTGCAGAAGAACTTCCTGATCTGACATTTTGTGATGCAGGATCAGTCACAACAGACGAGCGGGGGCCAACAGCCCCTGCTCGAACTTTCCAACGTGTCGAAGCACTTCGGCGGCGTGATGGCGTTGCAGAGTGTCGACTTCACGCTGCTGCCCGGTGAAATCCACGGTCTCGTGGGCGAGAATGGTGCTGGCAAATCCACGACCATGAAGATCATCGCCGGGGTCCACACGGACTTCGACGGCGGCATGAAAATCAATGGGCGCGAGGTGCGTTTGCGCTCGGCCGGCGATGCGCTGGCCAATTCCATCGGCATGGTCCACCAGGAACTCTCCGTCGTTCCCGACCTGACGGTCGCCGAGAACGTGTTCCTCGGCAATCAACCGCTCACGCGGCTCGGCACCGTGGACTGGGGCCGCATGAACCGCGATGCAAAGAAGCTGATCGCAAGCCTTGGCCTCGACATCGACCCCACGACCACCATGGGCTCGCTGCCTGTCGGCCTGCAGCAGCTGGTCGAACTCTCCCGCGTGCTGTTCTCGGGCGCGCAGATCATCATTCTCGACGAGCCGACCTCGGCGCTATCGCCGCCGGAAGTAAAGCAGCTCTTCGAAGTGTTGCGCCGGTTGCGCGGCGAGGGCCGCTCCATCGTGTTTATCTCGCACTTTCTCGATGACGTTCTGGACATCTCCGACCGGGTCACGGTGTTCCGCAATGGCAAGAAGGTGATCACCGAGGACACGAAGAACCTGACCAAGGACATCGTGATCGCGCACATGATCGGACGCGGCTCCAAGGGCATGCATATGGGCGAGGATGCGGAGCTGAAGGGCGATGATGCCAAGCCCGTCGTGCTCTCCGTTCAGGGCGTGAGTGATGGCCGGAACCTGCGCGATTTCTCGATCGAGATGCGAGCCGGAGAGATCACCGGCGTCTATGGCTTCATGGGATCGGGCCAGCTCGAGCTGGCGCGCGCGCTGTTCGGCAAGGTTCCGCTCCGCAAGGGCACGGTCCGGCTTGACGGCAAGGCAGTCCGCTTCCGTTCGACCGCCGCGGCGCGCGCCAAGGGCATTGCCTTCGTGCCGGAAAACCGGCGGATGATGCTGTTCCGCCAGGAACCGGTCTACAAGAACGTCTCGATCTCCATCCTCGACCGCATTCACCGACTGTGGCTGAAGCCACGCGCCGAAAAGCGCATCACCGAGGCCCACATCAAGGACCTGCAGATCAGGCCACCGCGAACTGCAATCCCGCTCGGCTCGCTGTCGGGCGGCAACCAGCAGAAGGTGGCATTGGCCAAGTGGCTGACCCACCTTCCCAAGGTGCTGATCCTCGCCGAACCCACCCGCGGCATGGACGTCGGTGCCAAGGAAGACGTGATCCGCATCGTCAAATCACTGCGCGACAAGGGTGTCGCCATTCTCGTGCTCTCGACCGAGCCTGAGACCATCCTGACGCTGGCTGACCGGGTAACGGTGATCCGCAAGGGAACCGTGGCGCGCGAATTTGCATCGGGGCACATCGAGAAGGCCGACCTGCTGGCGGCAGCCTGAGTTTTTCGAGGGAGACGAAGTAACCATGACGACCGCCGAAACGGTAGCGCCCAAGAGCTTCTCCATGAAGCGCTTCCTCGCCGACCAGCTGCGCAACATCGCACCCGTGTTCACGCTGGTGGCCCTCGTCGTGTTCTTCACCTTCGCGTCGAGCTCGTTCCTGACGCTCGACAACATGCTGAACATCGTGCGCCAGCTCTCCATCACCGGCATCATCGCGGTGGGTCTCACCTTCGTGATCCTGACGGCCGAAATCGACCTCTCCGTGGCGGCGGTGGCCAATGCGGTGGGCATCACGGTGGCCTATTTCACCATCCAGCCGGACTACGTGAACATCGCCAACATCCCGCTCCCGGGCTGGATCGCCATCATCCTTGCACTTCTTTCCGCGCTGGCTTTCGGCCTCGTCACGGCCTTCGGCATGACCTTCATCGGCATCCCGTCCTTCATCATGACGCTCGCCATGATGCAGATCGCCAATGGCGTCTCGGCCCTGCTGGTGCGCGGCCAGATCGCTTACCAGTACCCGGACCTCATCACGCTCCTCGGCTCGGGCACGGCATTCACCATCCCACTCGGTATCAATGCCGCGGGCAAGGCGATGTTCATCCCCATTGGCTGGCCGATCATCGTCTGCATGGTCTTTCTGCTGGTGGGGCATCTGGTGCTCACCTACACGCGCTATGGCCGCTACATCTACATGGTGGGCGGTAACCGCGAGGCGGCGGAGTATTCCGGCGTCAACGTCAAGTTCATCATCGGCTCGGTGATGGTGATCTGCGCAGTGTGCTCCGGCATCGCCGGCATGCTGGGCGTGGCTTATTTCGGCTCCGCGCAACAGAACCAGTTCGACACCTTCCTGCTCGATGCAATTGCAGCGGTTGTCGTCGGCGGCACATCGCTGTTCGGCGGGCGCGGCGGCATCGGCAACACCATCATCGGCTTGCTGGTGCTGGGCGTGGTCAACAACGGGCTGGACCACATCCAGATTGACAGCTTCCTCAAGATCCTGATCCGCGGCCTCATCCTGCTCGCCGCGCTGATCATCAACGTCTATGCGCAGGTCCTGAAGGAAAAGCAGGCAGACCTGGACTGAACAAGGGGCGGTTGATCCCGCCCCTCGTTCGGTGCGTAAAAGGGGTATCATGGCAGCCCCTTCCCTCTACTGGCTTCGCAACGACCTGCGCCTCACCGACAATGCCGCCCTGACGGCGGCGGCGGCGCAGGGCCCGGTCATCTTCCTCTACATTCTCGATGACGAGGCCCCGGGCGACTGGCGCCTTGGCGGTGCCTCGCGCTGGTGGCTGCACAAGAGCCTTGAAGCTCTCGGCGCCAAGGCGCCGCTGGTGCTGCGCCGGGGCGGGGCGGACAAGGTGATTGCCGAGGTTCTGAGGGAGAGCGGCGCCGACTCCATTCACCTCACCCGCGACTATGCGCCGTGGTCAGGCGCGCTGGAACACCGCGTCAAGGCTGCCTGCGAAGCGGCAGGTGCCTCCTGCCACCGCTATGGCGGCTACCTGCTGCATGAGCCGGAGACGATCCGCAATGGCTCCGGCGAGCCCTATCGCGTCTACACGCCCTTCTCCAAGGCCTGCTTTGCGGCGGGCGAACCGAAGCCGCTGAAGCCGGTGCCGAAATTCACCCCCTGGTCGGATGCGCTCAAAAGCGATCGCCTGTTCGACTGGGGACTGCTGCCGACGAAGCCCGACTGGGCCACCGGCATGGCGGCCCACTGGACACCGGGAGAGGCCGGAGCCGCCGTGCGGCTCAAGGAGTTCATCGCCGATGGTCTTGCATACTATGCCGATGAGCGTGACCGGCCTGACCGCGACGTGACCTCGCGCCTCTCGCCACATCTGCACTTCGGCGAGATCAGCCCTGCCCAGTGCTGGCATGCGGTGCGCGCGGCGCAGCTTGCGGCTGGCGGCAAGCTGGACAAGGCGGCGGAGAAATTCCTCAAGGAAGTGCTGTGGCGGGAATTCTCCTACCACCTGCTGCATCACTGGCCGACCTTGCCGGAGAAGCCTTTCCGGCCCGAGTTCGCCTCCTTCCCGTGGAGCGACAATCCGGAGGGCCTGAAAGCATGGCAGAAGGGCCGCACCGGCTATCCCATCGTCGATGCCGGGCTGCGCGAGTTGTGGGCGACGGGCATCATGCACAACCGCGTGCGCATGATTGCGGCCTCCTTCCTCATCAAGGACCTTCTGGTTCACTGGCAGGACGGCGAGCGCTGGTTCTGGGATACGCTGGTCGATGCCGACATTGCCAGCAATGCCGCAAGCTGGCAGTGGGTGGCGGGTTGCGGAGCAGACGCCGCACCCTATTTCCGCATCTTCAACCCGGTGCTGCAGGGCGAAAAATTCGACACCAAGGGCACTTATGTCCGCAAGTGGCTGCCGGAGCTGGCGCATATGCCGGATGAGTTCGTGCACCGCCCATGGGAGGCGCCTGCACTGGTGCTGAAGGCCGCCGGGGTTGAACTGGGAGGAAACTACCCCCATCCTGTCGTCGACCACGCGAAGGCACGCGACAGGGCGCTCGCGGCGCTGAAGGAAACCAAGGGGGTCCAATGACGACGCTTCTCGGCATCACCGGCTCACTGCGCAGGGCTTCCACCAACACAGGTCTGCTGCGCGCGCTGAAGGACATGACGCCAGCACATGTGACCATGGAAATCGCGGACCTGCACGGCATCCCGATGTTCAACGAGGATGACGAGGCCGCGACCGGAAAGCCCGAGAGCGTGAAGGCGCTCGATGGCAGGATCCGAGCTGCGGACAGCATCGTGATTGCCTGCCCGGAGTACAACTTCTCGATTCCCGGCGTGCTGAAGAATGCCACTGACTGGCTCTCGCGCGGTGGCTCGCCCTTCCGCTGGAAGCGGGTGGGCATCATTGGCGCGGGCGGCGGCCAGTTCGTCGGCACGGCGCGCGCGCAGTATCACCTGCGGCAGAACCTGCAGGCGCTGCAGGCCATCACCATGCCCCGGCCCGAGATCTTCGTGAACCACAACGAGGAGAAGTTCGACGCCGAGGGCAATCTCACCGACGCGGAGACACGGCGGCACCTCTCGAAGTGGTTCGAGTCGTTTCTTGAGTGGGTGGAGAAGCGGCCGTGAACGATCTCACACTTCATCATGCGCGGGCTTGAACCGCGCATCCTTTACACCGGTGCCAAGAAGATCGCCGGGTCAGGCCCGGCGATGATGAAATGGGGGAAGCGAAATCAGACCGCGACGCTCGTCGCAGCGTTACGGATGGCACGGATTTCAGCTGCATAGTCCTTGGTCTTGAAGATCGCCGAGCCGGCGACCAGCACATTGGCGCCGGCACGAACGACCTCGCCGGCATTGTGCCGTGTGATGCCACCATCAACCTCGATGTCGATGTTGCGGCCGCCCACCATGTCACGGACTTCCGAAATCTTCTCCAGCATCGCAGGAATGAAGGACTGGCCGCCAAAACCGGGATTGACGCTCATCACCAGGATCAGGTCTAACCGGTCCAGCACATGTTTCAGAACGGACGCGGGCGTCGCGGGATTGAGCGAAACACCGGCTTTCTTGCCCATCGCGCGGATCGCCTGCAACGAACGGTCGAGATGGGGGCCTGCCTCGGCATGCACCGTGATGATGTCAGCGCCCGCCCTGGCGAAGCTTTCGAGATAGGGGTCGACGGGAGCGATCATCAGATGCACGTCGAAGGGTTTCTTCGTCACACCGCGGATCGAGTCCATGATCGGCGTTCCAAAAGAGATGTTGGGCACGAAGTGCCCATCCATCACGTCGATGTGGATGTAGTCGGCCCCCGCCTCATCAATGGCGCGCACCTCCTCGCCCAGCCGCGCGAAGTCGGCGGCGAGGATGGAGGGTGCAAGCAGCAGGGGCCGCGTCTTCATCATCAGCCTCAGGCGATCAGCCTGCCGAAATAAGCGGCCGTGTCGCCCATGCGGTTCGAGAAGCCCCACTCATTATCGTACCAGGAGAGGATCGACACGAAGTTGCCATCCATCACCTTGGTCTGGTCGAGGTGGAACACGGAAGAGTGCGGATCGTGGTTGAAGTCGATCGACACGTTCGGCTTGTCGGTGGTGCCGAGGATGCCCTTGAGCGGGCCATTGGCGGCCGCCTTGAGGATCAGCTCGTTCACCTCTTCCTTCGTCGTGGCGCGCTTGGCGATGAACTTGAGGTCGACAACCGAGACGTTCGGCGTCGGCACGCGCATGGCGAAACCGTCGAGCTTGCCCTTGAGCTCGGGGAGCACCAGGCCCACGGCCTTGGCAGCACCGGTCGAGGTCGGGATCATCGACAGCGCCGCAGCGCGGGCGCGGTAGAGGTCCTTGTGCATTGTGTCGAGCGTAGGCTGGTCGCCGGTGTAGGAGTGGATCGTCGTCATCATGCCCTTGTCGATGCCGAGGCCGTCATTCAGCACCTTGGCGACGGGCGCGAGACAGTTCGTGGTGCACGAGGCATTCGAGATCACCATGTGATCCTTCGTGAGCTTGTCGTGGTTCACGCCATAGACGACGGTGAAGTCGGCGCCATCCGACGGGGCCGAGACGATCACGCGCTTGGCGCCGGCGGTAAGATGCGCCGCAGCCTTGTCGCGCGCCGTGAAGATGCCGGTGCACTCCAGCGCGATGTCGATGCCGAGATCCTTCCACGGCAGCTGGCTCGGGTCCTTGATGGCGGTGACCTTGAACTGGTCGGAGCCGATCGAGATCGAGTCGCCCTTCACCATCACCTCATGCGGGAAGCGGCCATGGACGGAGTCGAACTGCAGCAGGTGCGCGTTGGTTTCCACCGGGCCAAGATCGTTGACGGCCACCACGTCGATGTCGGTGCGGCCGGACTCATAGATGGCGCGAACGATGTTGCGGCCGATGCGGCCGAAGCCGTTGATGGCGACACGGACTTTCGTCATGGGAAGCTCTCCGGATGATGGCGGGTTGAATGTCGGCGGCTGTTATAGAGATTTTGCTGCGCCGCGAAAGGGGGAATCTGAGGTACGTAACTCAGCGCTCTGTGGCATAGTGCTTCGGAAAGAATGCGGCCAAGGCCGTGGCCATCACCTGCTTCGCCTTGGTGTCGCTGACCTGGCCCTTGTAGCCACCGCCGCCGAGGCTGACCCATAGGCCGTCACCCAGCGATTCCAGCCCCCTTGCGGCGAGGGCCGCGTTGAGGCCATAGCCGCCTTCCGCGATAACCTCGCGGCAGAGCGCCTCCGTGGCGGTCTGCCGTTCGGCATCTGAGCCGGCGCAGATCTGGTCATAAAAGGGGCGGCCCTGTATCTCGCCCCAGAAGGCAACCCAGGCGGCCAGCTTTTCGCGCGTATAGACGTCGGTGTCGAAGTCGGAGAGCAGCAACGCCTTCAGACGGTCCGCCGCGGCGGGGCCGGCAGCGTTCATGCTGGCCTCCCAGTGGGCTCGGTATTCGGCGGCCAGCGCCCCCAGAACGGCGGCCAGCAGCTCGTCCTTGGTGTTGAAATGGAAAATCACGATGCCGGCGGATAGCCCGGCCTCCTTCGCCACATCGGCGACCGTCAGGCCTGCGTAGCCCTTGCGGGCGAGCACCGCGATGGTGGAATCGATCAATTGCTGGCGGCGCACCGGGCGCGTCGCCTTGCGCGGGGGAGGAGTTTCGGTCTGCCGGACACTTGCCATGCAGTGCAGCATAGTCAATGCTTCGCCCGGGGGAAAGGCTGAAGCCGTGCCTGCCTCTGAGGTGACCCTGCGGCAGAATCTTCTCGTAAGGCGATACATGCGCGACCATGAATTGAGATCAATCCTGAATGACGAGTTGCATGGGCGCCCCGGCCTGCCGGTGGTCGCCCCGGCGCGCATCACGCACCTGGCCTTCACTCTGTCCGAGGGAGATAGTGACCCTCTGGACCACGTCCGACTGCTGTGCGACGCGCTGGGCGTGAAGCCGCCGCCGCCTGGTGCGGCCCACCATGCCTTCGACATTGCCGGCGGGCAGTTCAAGTATGAGCGCCATGGCGAGTTCTACCGCATCAGCGTGGTCGCCGAAGGCGGGCCGGAAAAGGGCGAGGCGCTGGTCATCCTGCCGGTCGGCTGGGTCGACGGCCTGCCGGGGTCCCGACTCGTGGGCATCCACACCCGCGTCATGGCCAAGGAGGAGCCAGGTCCCGATGTGGACGAGCTCATCCGCATGTTCGGCCACGAGGACCTTGCAGGCTCACGCGTCAGTTCCGGTCAGGCGACAGTCTGGACAGACTTCCGCATCGGCCCTGACGGCTATACCCGCATGCTGGTAAAGGACCACGGCCTGTCGCCGCTGCGGCTTGGCCGCGTCGTCCGGCGCATCCACGAGATCGAGACCTACCGCATGATGGCGCTGCTGGCCCTGCCACTGGCGCGCAAGGTGACGGGGGAACTCGCAGGCCTCGACCGCGCGCTGTCGAAGGTGACGGCGGACATGCTGTCGGCGCGCGAGAGTCACGAGGACGCAGAACTGCTCACAGGCCTGAGCCGCATCGCTCGCGACGTGGAGGAAATCTCCAGCCGCACAAGCTATCGCTTCTCTGCAGCGCGGGCCTATGCAGCCCTCGTCGACAAGCGCATCGCCGAATTGGGTGAAGAAAAGGTGATGAGCTTCCAGCGCATCGGCGTCTTCCTCGACCGCCGCTTCTCGCCTGCCATGGCCACCTGCCAGGCGGTGAGCGACCGCATCAAGAGCCTGACCGAGCGCAGCGAACGCGCCTCGAACCTGCTGCGCACCCGCGTCGACATCGCGCTTGAGGCGCAGAACCAGCAGGTGCTGCAGTCGATGGAAAAGCGCGGCCACCAGCAGCTGCGCCTGCAACAGACGGTCGAGGGCCTCTCCGTGGTCGCGATCAGCTATTATCTGATCGCCATTCTCTCGAAGCTGATCGAAGGCTTTGGCTCATACGCCCATGTGGAGACGAAGCTCGTCAGCATCGTCATCATTCCCGTGGTGATGTTCTTGGTGTGGTACGGGATCAGAAGACTCAGAAAGCATATTCTGAGTTCGGAGAAATAAGATCCTTACGTCCTCTCCCGATTCGGCGGGAGAAGACGTTTGTGAACCATTCATGAGCCGGTGAGTGGCGAATTCGCCCTACAGCTTCGTCCACTTCCCGTTCTTCTCCGACGACTTCACGCAGGCCTCGATGAAGGCCATGCCGGCAACGCCGTCCGCAATGCCGGGGAAGGCCACGTCCTTGTCGCGCTTCTTGCCCGACCGCTTCGCCTTGATGGCGCGCGCCACCTCCGTGTAAACATTGGCGAAGCCTTCGAGATAACCCTCGGGGTGGCCCGGCGGCACGCGCGTGACGCGGCCTGCGGCAGGGCCGGAGCCCGCACCGCCGCGGGTGATGAGCCGCTTCGGCTCGCCAAACGGCGTGTACCAGAGATAGTTCGGGTCGGCCTGCGTCCACTCGAGCCCGCCCTTGGTGCCATAGACGCGGATCTTCAACCCGTTCTCGTTGCCCGGCGCCACCTGGCTGGCCCAGATCATGCCGCGTGCACCATTGTTGAAGCGCAGCATCACATGCACGTTGTCATCCAGCGCGCGACCCTTCACGAAGGTGGTAAGGTCGGCGGAGAGCTCTTCCGCCGAGAGGCCAGAGACATCGCACATCAGCTGGTAGGTGTGAGTGCCGATGTCGCCCACACAGCCGCCAGCACCCGAACGCTTCGGATCGGTGCGCCATGCGGCCTGCTTCTGGCCGGTCTTTTCGAGCGCGGTGGTGAGCCAGTCCTGCGGATATTCACCCTGCACCAGGCGAATGTCGCCCAGCTCGCCCGCCTTCACCATGGCCTTGGCGTGGCGGATCATCGGGTAGCCCGAGTAGTTGTGGGTGAGGGCGAAGATCACCTCCGGATGCTTCGCCAGCGCCCTCTCCAGCTGCTTTGCCTCCTTGAGGTTCAGCGCCAGCGGCTTGTCGCAGATCACATGAATGCCGGCCTCGATGAAGGCGAGCGCTGCCGGCACATGCACGTGGTTCGGCGTGACGATGGAGACGACTTCGATGCCGTCGGCGCGCTTCGCCTCGGCCTTCGCCATCGTAAGGAAGTCGGTGTAGATGCGGTCGGGGCTCAAGCCCAGTTCCGCGCCCGAGGCCTTGGCCTTCTTCGCGTCGGCGGAAAGTGCGCCGGCCACGAATTCATACTGGTCGTCCATGCGGGCGGCCAGGCGGTGCACGGCGCCGATAAAGGCCCCCTGCCCGCCGCCCACCATGCCGAGCCGGATGCGGCCCGTATTCGCGTCACTGCGTCCTGATACCATGATGCAATACCCCCTTATGCCAGGCCGAGCATGCGGCGGGCCTTGGTGGTGTCCGGCTTGCCGCCCGCGAAATCATCGAAGGACTTGGCCGTGGTCTTGATGATGTGGCTCTCGATGAAGGGCGCACCTTCCGCCGCACCCTGCTCGGCATCCTTGATGCAGCATTCCCATTCGAGCACCGCCCAGCTGTCGTAATTGTAGCCGGCGAGCTTGGAGAAGATGGCGCCGAAGTCCACCTGCCCGTCACCCAGCGAGCGGAAGCGGCCCGCGCGCTTGAGCCACGGTTGGAAGCCCGAGTAGACGCCCTGGCGGCCCGTGGGGTTGAACTCGGCATCCTTCACGTGGAAGGCGCAGATGCGCTCATGGTAGATGTCGATGAAGTCGAGGTAATCGAGCTGCTGCAGCACGAAGTGCGACGGATCGTAATTGATTTGGGCGCGCGGATGGTTGTTCAGTCGCTCGAGGAACATCTCGAAGGTGATACCGTCGATCAGGTCCTCGCCGGGATGCAGCTCATAGCCAACGTCCACGCCGTTCTCGTCCATCACGTCGAGCAGCGGCTTCCAGCGGCGGGCCAATTCATCGAAGGCTTCCTCGATGAGGCCCGGCGGGCGCGGCGGCCAAGAATAGATGAAGGGCCAGGCCAGAGCGCCTGAGAAAGTGACGTGACTGGTGAGGCCCATGTTCTTCGACGCCTTGGCGGCAAGCTTCACCTGCTCCTCGCCCCAGGCGCGACGATCCTTCGGCTTGCCATGCACCGCACCCGGCGCGAAGGCATCGAAGCCCTCGTCATAGGCAGGATGCACGGCAACGAGCTGGCCCTGAAGGTGGGTCGAAAGCTCCGTCACTTCAACGCCATTGGCGCGGGCCACGCCCAGCACCTCGTCGGCATAAGTCTTGGAGTCGGCTGCCTTCTTCAGGTCAAAAAGGCGGCCATCCCATGTGGGGATCTGCACGCCCTTGTAACCAAGCGACGCGGCCCATCTGGTGATCGAGTCCCATGAGTTGAAGGGCGCTGCATCGCCCGCGAACTGGGCGAGGAAAATGGCGGGTCCCTTGATATCGGTTGGCATGTTGGGTCCTCCCTGGACGATCAGATGTATGAGTTGAGAAGCGCTTCGAGGCGCTCCTGTTTTCCGGATTTGGGCTGCGGGTCGAGGCCTTCGGCGAGCGCACGCTTGGCGATCGACTCCAGCGTCTCCTTGCCTTCCAGCATCGCCTTGTTCTTGGGCTCGCTCCATTTGCCATAGCGGTCAGCAACGATCTTGCCGAGCTTGCCGTCCTCGAGGATGGTCGCGGCGATCAGCAGGCCGCGCGCGCAGGCATCCATGGAACCGACGTGCGCATGCAGGATGTCGTCCGGATCGATGGACTGGCGGCGGATCTTGGCATCGAAGTTGAGCCCGCCCGTGGTGAAGCCACCGGCCTTCAGGATTTCGAGGAAGGCCAGCGACATTTCGGGGATGTTCATGGCGAACTGGTCGGTGTCCCAGCCTGACTGGTAGTCACCACGGTTGATATCGATCGAGCCAAAGATGCCCAGTGCCGAAGCCAGCGCAATTTCATGCTCGAAAGTGTGGCCGGCGAGGATCGCGTGGTTCTGCTCGATGTTGACCTTCACGTCCTTCTGCAGGCCGAGCGAGGCGATCGTCGCGTAGACAGTGGCGACATCATAGTCATACTGGTGCTTGGTCGGCTCCTGCGGCTTGGGCTCGATCAGGATCGGGCCCTTGAAGCCGATCTTGTGCTTGTACTCGACAACCATGGCGAGGAACCGCTTGGCCTGTTCCAGCTCATGGCCGATGTTGGTGTTGACCAGCGTCTCATAGCCCTCGCGGCCACCCCACATGACGTAGTTGGCGCCATCGAGGTCCTTGGTCACGTCCATGCAGTGCTTCACCTGCGCGGCGCAGTAGGCAAACACGTCCGGATCCGGGTTCGTTGCGGCACCCGCCATGAAGCGGCGGTTGGAGAACATGTTGGCGGTGCCCCAGAGGAGCTTCTTGTTCTTGGCCGCCATCTTCTTCTCGAAGATCTTGGCAATCTCGGTGACGTTGGCGTTGAACTCCTTCAGCGACTTGCCCTCGGGCGCGATGTCGAGATCATGGAAGCAGAAGAAGTCGACGTTGAGCAGCTCGAGTGTTTCGAACATCAGGTCGGCCTTCATGCGGGCGGCACCCATGTCGTCCGACATATGGTGCCACTGGCGCTGGAAGGTGTCGCCGCCGAAGGGATCGCCGCCTGGCCAGCACAGCGTGTGCCAGTAGGCTATGGCGAAGCGCATGTGGTCGCGCATCGTCTTGCCCATGACCACCTGGTCCGGATTGTACCAGCGGAAGGCGAGATCGCTCTTGGAATTCGGGCCCTCGTACTTGATCGGGTCCTTGATGGAATAGAAGGCGGACATCAGCGGTAAATCTCCTTGATCGCGGGATAGATGGAAGCATAGCGGCGGTAATGCGCTTCGTAAGCGTCACGCGCCTTGGGTTCGGGCTTGATGGTGCGGGCGGTCTTGGGTGCTGTCAGCACCTTGCGGAAATCAGCACCCGTGGCGGCGATGAGGCCAAGGCGTGCCGCACCGAATGCGCCGCCAACGTCACCCGCTGCGGGCAGGTCAACCGGCACGCCCAATACGGTGGCGATGATCTTGAGCCAGAGTTCGGACTTGGAACCACCACCCACGGCGGTGACGCGCTTCACTTCCGTTCCCGCATCCTTCAGCGCTTCGAGCGAATCCCGGAAGGCGAAGGCCACGGCATCGAGTGCCGCATGGGTGAGCGTCTTGTGGTCGCTCTCGTGACCAAGCCCCATGATGAGGCCACGCACCTGCGCATCCGCCACCGGTGTACGTTCGCCCGAGAGATAGGGCAGCATCAGTGCGGACGATGGACCGGTGAGCGTGGGGCCGAGCGCGCCAATGAGCTTCGGCGCGGGCTTGCCGAGGATAGTCGCCAGCCATTCGAGGCTCGCCGCGGCAGACAGGATGACGCCCATCTGATGCCACGTTCCCGGCACGGCATGGCAGAAGGCGTGCACGGCGCGGCCAGCATTGGGCCGGAACGTGTCGTTCGACACGAAGAGCACGCCCGAGGTGCCGATGGAGACGAGGGCCGAATTATCCGTCACCGCGCCGATGCCGCAGGCCGCCGCGGCATTGTCACCACCACCGCCAGCAACGACCGGTCGCTTCGGCATGCCCCAGGCCTTGGCGACGTGCGGGGTGAGCCTGCCTGTCGCATCGGTGCCCTCATAGAGCTTCGGCATCTGGTCGATGCTCATGCTGCCGGCAGCCAAGAGTTTCTCTGACCAGTCGCGCTTGGCAATGTCGAGCCAGTAGGTGCCGGAGCTATCCGACATGTCGGAGGCATAGTCGCCGGTCATGCGGAAGCGGATGTAGTCCTTGGGCAGCAGCACCTTGGCGACCTGTGCGAAGATATTGGGCTCATGCTTCTTCACCCACAGCAGCTTCGGCGCGGTGAAGCCGGCGAGCGGGATGTTGCCGGAAATCTCCCGTGCGCGGGATTCCGCCTTCTCGATATCATCACATTCCCTGAAGGAGCGCGCATCATTCCACAGGATGCAGGGGCGCAGCGCCTTGCCATCCTTGCCGAGCAGGGTTGCGCCATGTTGCTGGCCGGAGAGGCCGATGCCTTCCACTGCCGCGATGGCCTTGGGCTTCAACTTGCCCAGCGTCTTCATCACTGTGTTGCAGGCCTTCCACCAGTCCTCGGGGTTCTGCTCCGACCAGCCGGGCTGCGGGCGCGAAACCTTGAGGGGGGCGGAGGCGGTGGCCACGATCTTCTGCTTCGCGTCGATCAAAACGCCTTTCACCGATGATGTGCCGAAGTCCAGTCCCAGATACATGTGCCGTCCTCTTAGGGGATGTTGTCGCGGAGATAGATGTCGATGCGGATGCGCTCCATCTGCTCGACGATGGGCAGCTTGTCGGCCTTGGACATGAGCACGCGAATGGCGCTTCTCACCTCGTGGCCGGCATCCTGGTTGATGATAATGTCGATTGTACCGTCGATCAGGGCGCGGCGCGTGTCGTCGGTCAGTTCATGGGTGATGAACACCACCTCGCGCGCCCGGCCCGCCTGTTCCAGCGCAGCGGCGATGCCACTGGAGCCGGCACCAACATTATAGAGGCCGATGAGGTCCGGGTGATCGGCGAGAAGCTGCTCGGCCACCGCCTGCACCTTCACCCGATCGTCGCGGCCCTCACGCACCGGCAGCAGTGTGAGGTTCGGAAAGTCATGCGTCATCACCTGCTCGAAACCGAACTGGCGCTCGATGTGATCGCGCAGTGACAATGAGCCCGCGATCAGACCCACCTTGCCGCGGCGTCCCGAGAGATAGCGCCCCATGAGGGTTGCCGCCGTGCGGCCTGCCGCTGAATTGTCGATGCCGACGTAATGGATCCGCTTCGAGCTTGGCACGTCGGACACCAACGTCACCACAGTGACGCCGCGCTCCGCCACTGCATTGAGCGCCTCGCGCACCCGCGGATGGTCGAGCGCCACTACGGCGACGCCGTCATATACGGCTCCGATGGTGTCGAGGGTGGAGGCAAGTTGCTGTGCGTCGAAGACATCGGTGTGGATGAGATCGATCACCACCTTCTCGCGCGCCATGCGAAGTGCTTCCTCCTGCACCGCCTCGGCGAGCGAGGTCATGAAGGCGTTGCTGCCTTCGGGCAGGATGAAGCAGAAGCGGTATTCACGCGCCCGCGCCAGGCGGGCCGCCAGACGGTCCGGCTGGTAGTTGAGGCGGCGGATGGCCTTTTCGACGCGCTCAGCCGTCTGCGGGCGCACGGCGGCGCGGCCGTTCAGCACGCGGTCGACGGTGGCGATGCTGACGCCCGCCTCCGCGGCGACATCCTCGATGGTGGCCTTGACCATGGCCCATCAAAGCGCGGCCACCCGTTTTCGTCAATTCCTGATAGGCGTCTATCAAAGGCTCAATCGACGGCCTTTACCGTGCCCTGCTTATGGTCACCGGAATAGACCTTGAAGCGGCCGATCTTGCGCTCGGCCGCATAGCGCCGGAGCATCGAACGGGTCGCCTCGTCAGGCAGCCGATCCCAGGGAATGTCCTCGAAATCTGCAAGCACAGTGCGGCCGCGGGCATGCAGCAGCGCCTCGCCGCGATAGTAGATGCACTGCTCGCGGGTGCCGGGGTTCTCGAACACGGCAAAGAGGAAGCCCAGCGTCGCGTCCATCCCTTCGCGCTGCAGCAGTTCATGCAGTTGCGAGGCGCTGCCCGAGTGGCCGTGCCGGCCCACTTCCGGCAGCACGAGGCCGTTGGGGCGTGACGGTTCGGGGAGCAGCACGAGGCGATTGTCGTTCTCGAGAATGGCACCCACCACGGTGCGGCTGGCGGAGGAGGCCGCGTTCACCGCCGCCTGCTCGAGCCCCAGCGTGATGTAGTGGCCCCGCGCATAGCCCAGCGGGTTGGCATCAGAATAGGAGAAGGCCTCGACGTGGCCCATCAGGATGATGTGGTCGCCCGCGTCGACCACCTGATAGCGCGCGCAGTCAAACCACGCTGCGGAACCCTCGATCAGCGGGTTTCCGAAAGGTCCTGCACGCCATGCAGCCGCTTCGAACTTGTCGGCCCGCTTGGAGGCGAAGAGCACGGAGACGTCCTTCTGCGCTTCCGAGAGGATATTGACGGCGAAGCCCTTGGCATGGCGGAACACCTCCATGCTCGCCGCCTGCTTGCCGATGCAGATCATCAGCAACGGCGGCTCCAGCGAAACGGAGGTAAAGCTGTTGGCGGTGAAGCCCCGGGGCTGGCCATCGATGCCGGCTGTCGTCACGATGGTGACGCCGGTCATGAAGCTGCCAAATGCTGAGCGAAGCTCGCGGTTGTCGAAGCTGCTGAGGCGTTCGGCGAGGAAGCTGCCGAGCAGAGCGTTTACCTCGTCCGGCGTTCCCACCGCATTGCGGCCACGCTGCAGTGCGCGCGCCAACACCTCGGCCGCATCGCGATGGGCATTGGAAGTGACAATCAGCGCCGGGCAGAGTATTGGCACGGCCGGATCATGCTGCGGCACGGCATCCAGCAAGGCGATGCGCCGCACGCGGTGCGGAAAGCTTGCAGCAAGGTCGAGGGCCACGCCTGCCGCTGATCCATGGCCGACGACATTGGCGGAGGTGATGCCGAGATCATCCAGCAAGCGCCTCGCCTGCGCCACGGGATCATTTGCCCCGATGTCAAGCGAGAGCACCCGGAACTGGCTTGCAAAGGCCTCAAACCAGGTGTCCGCGTCACCGCCGAGGAACAGGACGACCTCGCCCTCACCCTTGTCTGTGTAGCGGCTGCCGCCGATGCTGTTGTGTGCCGGCACGGCTGTGGCCTAGGCCTTGACCTTCGCCTGAGCCCGCTGGGCCAGAAGGTTGGTCAGCCAGTCCGGGTCCATCTGCGGCACCGAGGAGAGCAACAGCTCCGTGTAGGCGGGGTGCGGCGGATTCAGCACCACCGACTTCGGCCCCTGCTGCACCACCTTTCCGCGGTGCATGACCACGATCTCGTCCGAAATCGCCCGCACGGTTGCGATGTCGTGGGTGATGAAGAGATAGGAGACGTTGGTGTCCTTCTGCAGCTTCATCAGCAGTGTCAGGATTTCTTCCTGCACGATCTGGTCCAGCGCCGACGTCACCTCGTCGCAGATGATGATGTCGGGCTCGGCAGCGAGCGCGCGGGCGATCGAGATGCGCTGCTTCTGGCCACCCGAAAGCTCGGTGGGCAGGCGGTCGATATAGCTCTCGTTCAACTCGATCGAGTCGAGCAGCTCCGCCACGCGCCGGTCGCGCGCGGCGCCACTCACCCCGTGATAGAACTCCAGCGGTCGGCCGATGATGTCGCGGATCGTCTGCTTGGGGTTCAGCGAGGTGTCAGCCGACTGGTAGATCATCTGGATACGCCGGAGCGTGTCCTTGTCGCGGTCCTTGAGCGCACGTGACAGTGGCTTGCCGTTGAACAGGATTTCGCCCTTGCTGGGCGGCAGCAGGCCGGTGATGGCGCGGGCCAGCGTCGACTTGCCGGAACCCGATTCACCCACCACGGCCACAGTGCGGCCGCGCGGCAGGCTGACGGTGACATTGTCGAGGACCTTCACAACACCCGAATAGCTGGCATCGACGTTTCGCACGCTCAGCGTCACGTCATCGCTGATCGATTCTTCCTTGGTGAGGCTGCGCACGGCCCACAGCGTCTTGGTATAATCCTTCTTCGGCTCCTTCAGCATCTCGCGGGTGGGGGCTTCCTCCACCTCGAGGCCGTGGCGCAGCACCATGATGCGGTCGGCCATCTGGGCCACCACCGCAAGATCATGCGTGATGTAGATCGCCGCCGTGTGGAACTGCTCCACGATGTTGCGCATGGCCGCCAGAACCTCAACCTGCGTCGTCACGTCGAGTGCTGTCGTCGGTTCGTCGAAAATGATCAGGTCAGGGCGGCAGGACATGGCCATGGCCGTCATGGCGCGCTGCAGCTGCCCACCCGACACCTGGTGCGGATAGCGATCGCCAATGTGCTCGGGATTCGGCAATTGCAGGCGGCGGTAGAGGTCGATCGAGTCCGCAATCGCCTGGTCCTTGGTCCTGATGCCGTCACGCACCGCAGTCTCGATGGTCTGTTCCATGAGCTTGTGGGCGGGGTTGAAGGCGGCGGCTGCACTTTGTGCCACATAGGCGATGCGCGCGCCCCAGAGCCGGCGCTTCTCGGCCTCGGACGCCGTGCGCAGGTCGATGCCGTCGAACATGATGGTGCCGTCGGTTATGCGGCAGCCCGGCCGGGCGAAGCCCATGGCGGCAAGGCCGATGGTGGATTTGCCCGCACCCGACTCACCGATCAAGCCAAGCACCTCGCCGCGCTTCAGCGAAAGGTCGACGCCCTTGACAATGGGATTCCAGATGCCATCCGAGTTGCCCTCGATCTTGAGGCCGCGGATCTGCAGAAGGTCCGCGCCCTTGACGCGCTGGTTGTCACTTTTCATCGCGAAGCCCGCTGGTCTTGTGGAGGAACCAGTCCACCACGAAATTTATCGACACCGTCAGCAGCGCGATGGCCAAGGCCGGATAGAAGGGCGCCGGAATCCACGGGAAGCTCTTCACCGGGAAGGTGATGAGCGTCTTGCTTTCGGCCACCATGGAGCCCCAGTCGGCGGTGGGCGGCTGGATGCCGACGCCGAGGAAGGAGAGCGCCGCAATGGTGAGGAACACGAAGCAGAACCTGAGGCCGAATTCGGTGATGAGCGGCGGCAGGATGTTGGGCAGCACTTCCTTGAAGATGATCCAGCGATTGCCTTCGCCACGCAGCTTGGCGGCTTCCACGTAATCCATCACCACCACGTTCAGCGCCGTGGCGCGTGCCAGGCGGAAGACGCGGGTGGAGTCGAGCAGCGCCAGGATGAGGATCAGGTTTATGACGTACTTGCCGAAAACGGCGAGCAGCATCAGCGCGAAAATCAGCACGGGGATCGCCAGGAAGGCATCGACGATGCGCGAGACCGCCTGGTCCAGCCAGCCGCGCTTCAGCGCCGTCAGCACACCCAGCGTGCCGCCGATGGCGAAAGAGAGCAGCGTGGTGATGAAGGCGATGCCGATGGTGTTGCGCGCGCCGTAGATGATGCGGGAAAAAAGGTCACGGCCGATCTGGTCGGTGCCGAGCCAGAACTCGCCTCCGGCAGGCTGGTAGGCCTTGCCCACCACTTCGGCCTCGCCATAGGGCGCGATCCACGGGGCGAAGACCGCCGCGAAGACATAGATCACGATGACGATCATGCCGAACCATGCGCTGAGGGGCGCCGAGGCCAGCGTGCGCTTGACGTTCTGCCACAGGCTGCGGCGGGCACGGACGGAGCGGATGTCTGGAGCTTGCGCGGTCATTTGGGGTGCAGCAGCCGTGGATTGGTGATGATCGACACGATGTCGGCCGACAGGTTGAGCAGGATGTAGGTCGCAGCGAAGATCAGCGCGCAGGCCTGCACCACAGGCATATCGCGGCTCGAGACCGAGTCCACCATCAACTGGCCGATGCCGGGATAGACATAGACGACCTCGACCACGACGACGCCGACGACGAGATAGGCGAGGTTGAAGGCGATGACGGTTGCAATGGGCGCCCAGGCATTGGGAAGCGCATGCTTGATGATCGCCTCGCGCCGCGGAACGCCCTTGAGCTGCGCCATTTCCATGTAGGGGCTGGCGAGCAGGTTGATGAGCGAAGCCCTGGTCATGCGCATCATGTGGGCAACGATGACAAGGGTCAGCGTCAGGGCCGGAAGGGCCGCCCTGTACATGTGCTCAAGAAACGGGGTCGAGTCCGAAACCGTCGAAAGCGAATAGAACCAGCGGTGCTTGATGGCGAAGAAGAACATCAGCAGGTAGGCGATGAAGAATTCCGGGGTGGCGATGGTCGTCAGCGTCACGGTGTTGACGGCACGGTCATACCAGCTGTTGCGGTAGAGCGCGGCCATGATGCCGAGGAACAGCGACAGCGGCACAGCGACGACTGCCGTCATGATGGCGAGGAAGAAGGTGTTGTAGAGGCGTGGCGCGATCAGGTCGGTGACGCTGCGCTTGATGGAGCCGCCCATGCCGGCATAGGAGTAACCGAAGTTGCCGTGGAGGATGTTCCAGATCCACTCGAAGTAGCGGACGGTGGCGGGGCGGTCGAGACCGACCTGATGGTTGAAGGCTGCCACCGTTTCAGGTGTGGCGCCTTGTCCGAGGATGGCTTCCGCGAAGCCACCAGGCAGCAATTCAAGGGACGCGAAGATAACGACCGACACCACGAACAGCGTCAGAAGCCCTAGTCCCAAGCGCTGCAGTACGGTTTTCAGAACCGGATGCATGCCTCTCCCCTGAGCCTCTTGTTGGGCCCGTGCTTTCGATAGTAGCAGAACTACTGAGCCTACCAAGCAAAATGATAGAGGCCGGACTGCGCATCCGCAGTCCGGCCTCCGACCGTTGACTGGTCGTTTCCGTCAGTTACGAGGTGAACCACCAACGCTCGGCAACGCGCATGCCGTCAAGCTGCCAGTTGGCGGCCACCTTGCCGTGGCCGAGGTTCTTCGCATGGGCCTCGACATAGGAGTTGAACAGCATGTTCACCAACCCGCCGTCGTCATGCAGGATCTGCTGCATCTCGGCATACATGGCGGCACGCTTGGCTTCGTCCGTCTCGGAACGGGCCGCAACGAGGAGCTCGTTGAACTTTGCGTTCTTCCAGAAGGTATCGTTCCACGAAGCATCCGCTGCATAGGCGGTGGTCATCATCCAGTCGACGGTGGGGCGGCCGCTCCAGTAGGAGGCAACGAACGGCTTCTTCAGCCAGACATTGTCCCAGTAGCCGTCTTCCGGTTCCTTGATGACGTTGATGTCGATGCCGCAGTCCTTGGCCTTTTCCTTCCACAGGATTGCCGCATCGACGGCGCCCGCGAAGGCGGCATCCGCCACCGAGAGGTCGAAGGCGAGGCTGTCGAGGCCGGCCTTCTTGAGATATTCCTTGGCCTTGGCGGGGTCATAGCTGTGCTTCGGCATCGGGTCGATGGCGAACTTCACCGTGGGGGCGATCGGGTTGTCGTTGCCCACGGTTCCGTGGCCGAGGAACACCGACTCGAGGATCGCATCGCGCGGCATCGAATACTTGATGGCGGTGCGGATGTTGACGTCGTCGAACGGCTTCTGCGTCACGTTCATCACGTAGATGTAGTGGCCGTAGCCGGTGATCTCCGACACGGTGAGGTCCGGATTGGCCTTCAGCTGGTCGAGCGTCTTGAGATCGCAGCGGTCCATGTAGTGGATCTCGCCCGACAGCAGCGCATTGGTGCGGGCCGCCGAGTCCTTGATCGACAGAAACTGCACCGTGTCGAACCAGCCCTTGCCGGGCTTGTAGTAGTTTTCGTTCTTGGTGAAGGAGGCCTGCACGCCCGGATCGAACTTGTCGAGCTTGTAGGCGCCGGTACGGATGCCGGACTGCCAGTCCACCGTACCGTCGGGGTTCTTCGGCATGATCGGCATGTGGTAGTCAGAGACGGTGTAGGGGAAGTCGGCATTGCCGCCGGTCAGTTCGAACACCACGGTGTTCGGCCCGTCGGCCTTCATCACGGTGACTTCCTTCAGCAGCGACTTTGCCGCCGACTTGGAGTTCTCGCCCAGGTGATGCTGCAGCGAGGCGATGACGTCATCCGCCGTTACTGTCTTGCCATTGTGGAAGGTCACGCCGTTCCTGACCTTGAACACCCACTTCTTGGCGCCGTCGGAGGACTCAAAGCTCTCGGCGATGTCACCCACCACGTTCCCGTCGGCGTCGATCTCGGTGAGGCTGTTGGCCAGCGTGCCCCACAGCGCGGTGCCGGTGAACTGATCCGGATAGAGGCCCGGGTCCATCGAGTCGGTGGTGGCGCCGTGGCCGACGCCGACCTTCAAGTTGCCGCCCTTCTTGGGCTCATCAGCATAAGCCTTGCTGAACATGCTGTTGGCAGCGGCCAGGCTGACGCCCGACGCCAGCGCAAGCTGGGTGAATTCACGCCTGGTGATGCGGCCCCTGACGGCCTGCCCCAGCGCGGCGTTCAGCTTGTTCTTGATCTCGTCCATTGTCGCTCTCCCTCAGGCCGATGTACGGCCATTGACGTTTCCCCGGCTGGCATTCCCGTTCTCCGAGCCTGGCTTTCGCCTCAGGCCTGCGGGATCTGCCACCGTCCAGTGTGAAGGTTCACATGACGAAAAGACCCCGTCAATTGCTTGACGGGGTCCCGTTTCATTAAATTGTCGTATCAGGCGTGAATTACGCCATCCACCAACGCTCGTACATGTAGCCGCCGTCATGGTCGAAGTCGGTGTTGAATTCGCCATGGCCGACCGCGTTGTTCAGCGCGCCGACATAGTTGTTGAACATCAGCACGACCTGGCCGCCGTCGTCATGCATGAGCTGCTGACATTCGGCATACATGGCCTGACGCTTGGCCTCGTCCGTCTCGGCACGAGCCGCGACGAGCAGCTCGTTGAAGCGCGGGTTCTTCCACTTGGTGTCGTTCCAGGCCGCATCGGCAGCCATGGAGATCGAGAGGAAGGAGTCCGCGGTCGGACGACCACCCCAGTAGCACTGGCACCAGGGCTTCTTGATCCAGACGTTATCCCAGTAGCTGTCGTTCGGCTCGCGCACGACGTTGATCTCGATGCCGGCGGCCTTGGCCTGTTCGGCCATCAGCAGCGCTGCGTCGACGCCGCCCGGGAAGGCTGCATCCGAAGCCGAGAGATCGACCTTGAGGTTTTCCATGCCGGCCTTCTTGAGCAGCGACTTGGCCTTCTCCGGATCGTAGGTGTAGACCGGCTCGGGCTGGATCGCATACTTGAGCGACTGGGCGAGCATGTTGTCGTTGCCGGCGGAACCGTAGCCGTAGAGGATCTTGTCCACCAGTTCCTGGCGGTTGATCGCCCACTTCAGCGCCTGGCGCACTTCGAGCTTGTCGAAGGGAGCCTGGTCAACCAGCATCGGCGCCGAGTAGAGCGCGGTGCCCGACACGTTGTAGAGGCCGGTGTCCGGCGCGTTCTTCAGCATGTCGATGGTCTTGAGGTCAGCACGGTCGATGAAGTGCACTTCGCCCGACAGATAGGCGTTGGTGCGGGCCGCCACGTCGATGATCGAGAGCAGCTCGACGTTATCGAAGTAGGTGTCCTTGAAGTAGTTCGGGTTGCGCTCGGCGGTCATCTTCACGCCGGGCTCGAACGACTTCAGGATGTAGGGACCGGCGCCGATGCCCTTGTCCCACTGGATCTTGCCGCCCTCAGAGGGATACATGGCAAGGTGGTAGTCGGAGAGCAGGTAGGGGAAGTCGGCGTTGCCGCCCGAGAGTTCGAACACAACGGTGTCCGGGCCGTCGGCCTTGACCGACACGAGGTTCGACAGAACGCCCTTGGCCGGCGACTTGGAGTCCGGCGCGATGTGATAGTTGATGGTGGCCACCACGTCATCGGCGGTCAGCGCCTTGCCATTGTGGAAGGTGATGCCCTTGCGCAGCTTCACGATCCACTTCTTGGCGCCGTCCGTCGGCTCGAGGCTCTCGGCGACGTGGGGAACGACTTCGTTCTTCTGGCTGATCTGCACCAGCGGCGCGCCCATGACGGACTTGCCCCAGGCGAAGGTGAAGCCGTTCGACCAGGTGGCCGGATCGAGCGAGTCAGTCGTCTGGCCGTGGCCGACGGCGGCCTTGAAGGTGCCGCCCTTCTTGGGTTCGGCGCGCGCGGCGCGGGCGAACATCGTCTGCGCGACGGCCAGCGTGACGCCGGAGGCCATCACGAACTGGATGAAGTCGCGGCGCGACAGCTTGCCCAGACCGACGGCCTTCTCGGCTGCCTTCAGTTTCATTTCGAATTCGGTCATGCATCTCTCTCCTTAAGTGACCGTCAACTTTGCGGTGGGGATTGGGACTGGATCATGGCGAGCAGCGCGTTCAGCGCTCCTTAGCCAATGCTCTCCCTCGCCTCTCCCACGACCGTTCTTCTTTATCTTTGGGGCCTTTGGCCCTATCCGCGTGAGCCTGTCACGTGGATTTCCGTCCGTCAATCAGAGTTGCACAGCCGGGTGGTGAATCCTACTAACGATTTGGACAGGTTTCGGGCGAAATACGACACGTGAGGCCCATCACGGGGCGAGGTCACCCGGCTGCACCTTGTAAGTGGTCGAACAGAACTCGCAGGTCACGGCGATTTCACCATCCGTTACCATGTCGGCCCGGTCCTCTGCCGGAAACCGCGCCAGCATCCGGGTGATGCTCTCCTGTGAGCAGCTGCAGTAGCGCTCCAGATGTGTCGCGGGGTAAGCCGTGACGCCATCCTCATGATAGAGACGATAGAGAAGTTGCTCGGCGGAGAGCTGCGGGTCGAGCAGCTCATGCGCCTCGACCGTGTCGAGGAGCAGCCGCGCCTTCACCCAGTCATCGTTCTCTTGCGGTGCAACATCGAGCCCCTCCGGGGCATCGCCGGAATGGCTCGGAAGCGGGCTGGAGCCACCCTCCCGCGGCAGGTGCTGAACCATGATGGCGCCCGCGCGCCAGGCCTCGCCCTTGGCGCCGCGCTGGAGCAATGGGCCCGCCGCCATGCGAATGCGCGTGGGGATCTGCTCCGACTTCTCGAAATAGCTGTGGGCTGCCGCCGTGAGGTCTGCCCCATCAAGCGGCACGATGCCCTGGTAGCGCTCCATGTCGGGGCCCTGGTCGACTGTCATGGCAAGGTAGCCCTTGCCGAGGAGTTCGACCTGGGTGGGGTTCTTCAGCGCCGCCATGCGGTCCGCGTCGAAGCGGGCATAGCCGCGCACCTTGCCGGGCGCCACATAGTCGGCGACGATCATGTCCACCGGGCCGTCGGTCTTGGTCTGGAGAATGAACTTGCCGTCGAATTTCAGCATGGCGCCCAGGGTGGCGGCCAGCGCCACCGCCTCGGCGAGGAGCGCCGACACCGGTGCGGGATAGGCGTGGCGGTGCAGGATGTCGTCCACCGCCGGACCAAGGCGCACAAGGCGGCCACGCACGCCGAGCGGCTTGATCTCGAAAGGCAGGACGAGGTCGTCCGCCGGCAGGCCCATCGCGTCCGCCATCATGCCCCCAGGCAGTGCAGAAGGATCGACTTCTGCACATGCAGACGGTTCTCGGCCTCGTCGAAGACCAGCGAGTTGGGAGAATCCATCACCTCATCCGTCACCTCTTCGCCGCGATGCGCGGGCAGGCAGTGCATGAATTTGGCATTGGGCTTCGCCCGCTTCATCAGCGCGCCGTTCACCTGATAGGGCCTGAGCAGGTTGTGGCGGCTCGCCGTATCGGTGTTGTGCATCGAGACCCAGCAATCGGTGATGACGCAATCGGCTCCTTCCACGGCCGCTTCCGGCGAGGTGGTGAGCGCGATGTCGGCGCCGGTGGCGCGGGCCCAGTCCATCACCTCCGGGGCAGGCGCCAGTTCGGCCGGCGTGCCGATCTGCAAGCGACCGCCCATGCGGCCAACCGCCTGGATCCATGAGGCGGCGACATTGTTGCCGTCGCCCACCCAGCTGACGGTGAGATTCTTCAGCGGCGCCACATGTTCCTCGAGCGTCATCACGTCGGCCATCACCTGGCAGGGGTGGGTGAGGCTGGTGAGGCCGTTGATCACCGGAACGGTGGCCGCGGCGGCGAGTTCCGTCAGGGTCGAATGCTGCGCGGCGCGGATCATGATGGCATCAACGAAGCGCGACAGCACGCGCGCCGTGTCGGCGATGGTCTCGCCGCGGCCCAGCTGCATCTCGCTGCCGGTCAGCACCAGCGTATCGCCGCCGAGCTGCCGCATGCCCACCTCGAAGGATACGCGTGTCCTGGTCGATGGGCGCTCGAAGATCAGCGCCAGCATGCGGCCCTTCAGGGGTTCATCCTTCTCGCGCAGGCCCCTGGGAAGGCCCTTGCGCGCATCCTTCATGGCCCGCGCCTTGGCGATGATGCCGTTCAGCGTGGTGGCGTCAAAATCGGAAATATCGAGAAAATGCTTGGGAGAACTCATGGGAACCGTCATGAAGAAATGAAATGTGTCAGGCCTTGACTTCGAGCGCCTTGCAGGCACGGTCGAGCTTGTCCACGGCTTCGGTGATGTCGGCATCGGTGACGATGAGCGGCGGCAGCAGCCGCACCACATTGTCACCCGCACCGATGGTGAGAAGATGCTGGTCGAGGGCTGCCGCCTGGAACGCCGTGTTGGGCACCTTGCATTTGATGCCCATCATCAGCCCCGCCCCGCGGACGTCCTCGATGATGGTGGGGTGATTGTCCTTCAGCGCGGCAAGCTTCTGCTTCAGCGTGAGGGCGCGGCGCTGCACGCCATCGAGGAAGCCGGGCTCCAGGATGACATCCAGCACAGCATTGGCGACCGCCGTGCCCAGCGGGTTGCCGCCGAAGGTGGAACCGTGGGTACCGGCAGTCATGCCAACCGCCGCCTTCTCGGTCGCGAGGCAGGCGCCGATGGGGAAGCCGCCGCCGATGCCCTTGGCAATGGCCATGATGTCTGGCGTGACGCCCGCCCATTCATGCGCGAAGAGCTTGCCGGTGCGGCCAACGCCAGTCTGCACCTCGTCGAAGATCAGCAGCAGGCCATGCTCATCGCACAGCTCGCGCAGGCCCTTGAGGCAATGCGGCGGCACGGGGCGAATGCCGCCCTCGCCCTGCACCGGCTCGATGAGGATGCCCGCCGTCTCAGGCCCCATCGCCGCCTTCAATGCTTCATGATCGCCGAAGGGCAGCTGGTCGAAACCCTCGACCTTGGGGCCGAAGCCCTCGAGATATTTCGCCTGGCCGCCAGCCGCGATTGTGGCCAGCGTCCGGCCATGGAAGGCGCCCTCGAAGGTGATGAGGCGATAGCGCTCCGGGTGGCCGGTGGCCGACTGATACTTGCGCGCCATCTTGATCGCGCATTCGAGCGCCTCGGCGCCTGAGTTGGTGAAGAACACCGTGTCGGCGAAGGTGTTCTCGATCAGCCGCTGGGCAAGCTTTTCCTGCCCCGGCATCTGATAGAGGTTGGACGTGTGCCAGATCTTCTTCGCCTGCTCGGTGAGCGCCTCGACGAGATGCGGATGGGCGTGACCACAGCTCGTCACCGCCACGCCGGCGCCAAAATCGAGATAAGCCTCGCCTTCGGGCGTGAACACGCGCGCGCCCTCGCCCCTGTCGAAGGCAACCTTCGCGCGGGCATAGGTCGGCAGAACGGGCGTGATCATGGCGGAACCCTGTTGTCGAAATCAAAAGGCGCCCGCCGGTGGGGAGGGCGCCTCGCAGCGAAAACCTTATAATTCCGAGGGCGCGCGGGGTCAATCATGCGCTGGCCCGGAATGATTCACGAAACTCAAGGCGTGATTCACGGTTGTCCACACTGAGTCAAAACAGCGCAGCGACAGACGATTCCTGCCACTGATAAGGTTTGGTTAACCAAAGTGCTTGGCGCGGAAACTGGGGAAAACGGTTCCGATTCTGGCGCCGGAGGTTGCGGGTGAGTCACCGCGTATTGTAGGGTCACGGCCATCAGCTACGAGATGTAGCGGCTAACGGTCAGTTTGGTGATTGAACACGCCGGGACGAAGCAGGTCCGGCGAGGTATGAGGGATTCCGTTTGACTGCACAGCATGAAGTCAATCTTGGAGGGGCGAAATTGTCCTGGACAGATGAGCGCGTCGAGCTTCTGAAGAAGCTCTGGACGGAAGGGCTGAGCGCCAGCCAGATCGCCGGCCGGCTTGGCAATGGCGTGACCCGCAATGCCGTGATCGGCAAGGTTCACCGCCTCAACCTGTCGGGCCGGGTTCAGCAGCAGCGTGTGGCGCAGCCGCGCCAGCCACGCAAGCAGCGCGAACCAAGCCTGGCGCCACGCGCCGGTGGTTCGATGCCGAGCATGCCCACGGCGGGCTCCTCAGCACTGAAGCCGATGATGCGGGCGGAAACCCACATTCGCCCCGCCGCAATCCCCGAGCCGCAGCCGCTGCGCCTCGTCGAACTGTCGAAAGATGGTCGCGTCACCATCCTCCACCTCTCTGACAAGACCTGCAAATGGCCGATCGGCGACCCGGGCTCGGAAGAGTTCTGCTTCTGCGGCCACGGGCCCCGCGAAGGCTCGCCCTATTGCGAATACCACGCAAGGTTGGCCTACCAGCCGATGCAGGACCGACGGAACCGCAAGGTGAACTTCGGATGAGATGAAAAGGCCCTCAGCGATGAGGGCCTTTTGTTGATGCCTCGGCCGCGACCCACCACGTTCATCATGCCCGGGCTCGTCCCGGGCATCTTCTTTGGGTGCCGCCATCAAAAGGATCGCCGGGACACGCCCGGCGATAATGATGATGGAGAGGAGAGGGCGCGCCGCCGCTAGATCGTCCGCCCGAACCGCTCGTCGAACGAATAGCCCATGCCGCGCACCGTGCGGATCGGGTCCACTTCCCTGCCCCGGCTCAGAGACTTCCGCAGCCGCCCGACGTGAACATCGACCGTCCGCTCGTCGACATAGACGTCGTGCCCCCACACGGTGTCCAGCAATTGCGCGCGGGAATAGACGCGCCCAGGGTTGCGCATCAGGTGCTCAAGCAGCTTGAACTCGGTCGGCGAGAGGTTGATGTCGCGCGCGCCGCGCGTCACCCGCCTGGTCTTGCGGTCAAGCCCGAGATCGCCCGCCTTCAGCTGATCGGCCACTGCATCCGGGTTCACCCGGCGCAGGATGGTGCGGATGCGGGCGAGCAACTCCGGCACTGAGAAGGGTTTCACCATGTAGTCGTCTGCGCCCGTGGCAAGGCCGCGCACGCGCTCGGCCTCCTCGCTGCGTGCGGTCAGCATGATGATGGGAATGTCTCGCGTCTCGGGCTTCGCCCGCAGCAGGCGGCACACTTCAATTCCTGAAATTCCCGGCAGCATCCAGTCCAGCACGATCAGGTCCGGCCGTTCGTCGGTGACGAGTTTCGTCACGTCCTCGCCTTCCGCCGTGTGGCGGACACGGTATCCCTCGGACTCAAGATTGTAGCTGAGGAGGATCTGGATTGGCTCCTCGTCCTCAACGACCAGGATGGACGCACTCATCTGTCGTCGGATCCCTCGATGTCACCGCGCATGCCGCTGGTCACGTCCTTCTTCGGGCGGCCTTCGCTCAGCGGCTTGCCGTGCACGAGATAGTAGATGTTCTCGGCGATGTTGGTTGCATGGTCGCCGACGCGCTCCATGTTCTTGGCGCCGAACAGCAGGTGCGTGCAAAGCGAGATGTTGCGCGGGTCTTCCATCATGTAGGTGAGAAGTTCGCGGAAGATCGAATTGTAGAGCGCGTCGAGGTCTTCGTCAGCACGCCACACTTCCATCGCCAAGTCGGCATCCGAGCGCGAATAGGCATCAAGGATGTTCTTGACTTCCACCTGCGCCAGACGACCCATGCGGGTGACGCCCACCAACAGCTTGCGCGGCAGCTGGTCCGACATGGCGTGGGTGCGTTTCGCCGTGTTCTTGGCAAGGTCGCCGATGCGCTCAAGGTCGGAAGACACGCGGATCGCTACCATGATCTCGCGCAGGTCGCGGGCCACCGGCTGGCGCCTGGCGATGGTCAGAATCGCCTTTTCCTCAATCTCGCGCTCCAGCACGTCGACGCGCTCGTCGTTCTGGATCACCCGGTCAGCAAGGGCTGTATCGCGCCGCGTCAGTGCGTAGATGGCGTCGTCCAGCTGCTGCTCCACGAGGCCGCCCATCTGGGCCAGCATCGTCCTGAGCTGCGAGAGGTCCTCGTCATAGGACTTTACGATGTGTTCAGACATTCTCTCTCTCCTCAGCCGAAGCGGCCAGTGATGTAATCCTGGGTGCGCTTTTCCTGCGGCGCGGTGAACATCTCGTTGGTGTCGCCATATTCCACCAGGGTACCCAAGTGGAAGAAGGCGGTGAGCTGCGAGACGCGCGCCGCCTGCTGCATGGAGTGCGTCACGATGACGATGCAGTAATTCTGGCGGAGCTCGTCGATCAGCTCCTCGATCTTGGCGGTGGCGATGGGGTCCAAGGCCGAGCACGGCTCGTCCATCAGGATCACCTCGGGGTTCACCGCGATGGCACGCGCGATGCACAGGCGCTGCTGCTGGCCGCCGGACAGGCCGGTGCCCGGCTGGGCAAGCCGGTCCTTCGCCTCTTCCCACAGGCCGGCCTTGCGCAGGCTCTTCTCGACGATCTCGTCGAGTTCGGTCTTGCCGGCGGCAAGCCCGTGGATGCGCGGGCCATAGGCCACGTTCTCGAAGATCGACTTGGGGAAGGGATTGGGCTTCTGGAACACCATGCCGACCTTGGCGCGCAGCTGCACCACGTCGATGTTCGGATCATAGATGTCACGCTTGTCGACATCGATGAGCCCCGTCACCTTGCAGGTCGGGATCGTGTCGTTCATGCGGTTGATGCAGCGCAGGAAGGTGGACTTGCCGCAGCCCGAAGGGCCGATGAAGGCCGACACGGCGCGGTCGGGAATGTCGATCGACAGCTTCTTGATGGCTTGTTTCTCGCCATAATAGACGTCGACATCGCGCGCCGTGACCTTGAACTGACCGCTGGCGAGCGCCTTCGGATGGGCCGGGGTGATGAGGGTCTGGTGGTGGACGGGGGCGTTCATGTTTCTGTTCCTGTCTTACCAGCGGCGCTCGAAGCGCTTGCGGAGATAGATGGCGATGGCGTTGAGTGCGAAAAGCACAACGAGCAGCACGATGATGGCCGCCGCCGTCTTGGACTTGAAGGCCAGTTCCGGCAGGTCGGACCACAGGAACACCTGCACCGGCAGCACGGTGGCGGCACTGGTGAAGCCCTGCGGCACGTCGGCGATGAAGGCAATCATGCCGATCATCAGGAGGGGTGCCGTTTCGCCGAAGGCACGGGCCAGCCCCAGGATGGTGCCGGTCATGATGCCCGGCAGCGCCAGCGGCAGCACGTGCTGGAACACCGCCTGCTGCTTCGAGGCGCCGACGCCCAGTGCGGCTTCGGTGATGGACGGCGGCACGGCCTTGAGTGCTGCGCGCGAGGCGATGATGATGGTCGGCAGCACCAGCAGCGCCAGCACCAGGCCGCCGACGAGGGGCGCCGAGCGTGGCAGGCCGAAGAAGTTGAGGAACACCGCAAGGCCCAGCAGACCGAAGATAATGGAGGGCACGGCAGCGAGGTTGTTGATGTTCACCTCGATCAGGTCCGTCCATTTGTTCTTGGGCGCGAACTCCTCGAGGTAGACTGCGGACGCAATGCCGAGCGGCAGGGCGAGCGAGATCGCCACCAACACGGTCAGGAGCGAACCCACGAGCGCCCCGCGGATGCCGGCGAGTTCCGGCTCGCGCGAGTCACCCGCCTGGAAGAAGCGCCACGAGAAGGAATTCTCGATGCGGCCGTCCTGCTTCAGCTTGTCGAGCCACAGGGCCTGGTTGTCGTTGATACGGCGGTTGGCTTGCGGAACCGAAAAGCTGACGATGTCCCACTGGCCGGCATCGAAATTCCCGGTGCTGAAGGCGGCATCAGGCGGAAGAACCGGGTCGGCCTTCAGATAACCGTTCTGCATGCCTGTGACACGCACCGCGCCACCCTGGAAGCGAACCACGTCGCCGGTTGCGAGGCCCAGTTGCTTTTCGGCCTCTTCACCGGTCTTCTCGCCCGTCAGCACGAAGCCTTCTTCGCCCTCGAGCCGGGCGACGTGAAGCGTGGCCTTGCCCGGAGCAATCGTCTGGTCCGTGAGCTGGCCCTTGAGGAACATGTCGGCGTCAGCGCCCAACAGCACCGGAACGGTGACAGTCTTGCCGATGATCGACGGATCGGCGATCACCATGCTGCGCAGCGCGTCGGCACCACCCGTCGAGAGCAACGCGGTCAGGGCCTTCTGGTTGGCACGGCCGGTCACTTCCGGGAATTCGGCGCGGAAGGCTTCCTTGATCATCTTGTCGTAGTTGCCGCCCGGCAGATTCGCGGGGTCGACGTCGGCCGCATTCACGTTCACGTCGACCTCGACGCTGGTCTCGTGAAAGGCGGGAATGCCCCTGATGACGGTGTCGATCAGCAGCACGGCAAGAAACAGCGCCGTCAGGATCAGCGCGGCAGCGCCATAGAAGCGGAAGCGGCGCTCGGAGGCGTAGCGTTTCTTGACCAGTTCGTCCCTGACCTCAGTCATACTGTTCCCGGTATTTCTGCACGATGCGAAGTGCGATGTAGTTGAGGACGAGCGTGAAGAAGAAAAGGACGAAGCCAAGGGCGAAGGCCGACAGCGTCTTGGGCGAGTCGAATTCCTGGTCGCCCACCAGCAGCGTTGCGATCTGCACAGTGATGGTGGTGACCGCGGCCAGCGGGTTGGCGGTGAGGTTTGCGGCAAGGCCCGCCGCCATGACCACGATCATGGTCTCGCCAATGGCGCGCGAGATGGCCAGCATGAAGGCCGACACGATGCCGGGAAGAGCCGCGGGCAGCACCACCTTCTTGATGGTCTCCGACTTGGTGGCGCCCATCGCGTAGGAACCGTCGCGCAGGCTCTGCGGCACGGCATTGATGATGTCGTCCGAGAGGGACGAGATCAGCGGCACGATCATCATGCCCATGACGAGGCCGGCGGCGAGAGCCGATTCGGAGGCAACCGAGAAGCCCATCGCCTCGCCGGAGGAGCGGATCAGCGGCGCCACGGTGAGCGCGGCGAAGAAGCCCAGCACAACGGTGGGGATGCCGGCCAGAATTTCAAGAATTGGCTTGAGGAAGCTCCTGAGCCGCGGTGAGGCGTATTCCGCCATGTAGATCGCCGAGAGCAGCCCGAGCGGACCTGCCACGGCGATGGCGATCACGGTGATGAGCAACGTGCCGACCAGGAGCGGGATGAAGCCGAAGGAGGCTGGCGTACCTGTGGGCGACCAATGGGTGCCAAACAGAAATTCGATGGGTGAGACGGAACGGAAGAAGATCAACGTCTCGTAGAGCACCGAGAAGACGATGCCGATGGTGGTGAGGATGGCCACGGCTGAGCAGGTGATGAGCAGCACCAGCACGACACGCTCGAAATTGTTGCGTGCCCGGAAATCGAGCGAGCTCTTGGAATAGAGCGGGAATGCACCGAGGGCGGCGCCGATCACGGCTGCGACGGGCGTGAGCAGTGACTGCGACCCAAAGACGAAGGCCCCGGCGATGGCGAGCGCCAGGCCGCCGATCATCGCACCGGCCGCCGTGAAGAGACCGTGATAGGAGGGAAGTGAATGAAGCCTCGGGCCGCCGGCTGTTACCAGCCCCGCGGCATGCGTGCGGCCAGCCCAGTAGGCAATCACGGCCATCAGCACGATCAGCAGAACGGTCCACACGAACATCAGGTCGCTCCGGCTTGCGTTAAGTAGAAACAAAGACCAGGGGGCCGGTTCATCCGCGGTCCCCCTGATCCCTCACATATGCAGTTACTTAACGTCGGCCGCCGTGAGGACGGTCATGTTCTTGGCAACTGCACGGGTCTTGTCGGCTTCGGCGCCCGGAAGCGTCACGAGGCCCTTGTCGGCGAGGTAGCCGTCTTCGCCAATGGCCTTGTCGGACACGTATTCGGCGACGAATTCAGCCATGCCGGGGATCTTGCCGACGTGCTGCTTCTTCGCGTAGATGAACAGCGGACGCGACAGCTTGTAGGAACCATCGGCGATGGTCTCGTAAGTTGCCTGCACGCCGTCGATCGGAATATCCGTTATGGCGTTGGCGTTCTGTTCGACGAAGGAGAAGCCGAAGATGCCGAGTGCTGTCGGGTTGGCGACCAGCTTCTGGACGATCAGGTTGTCGTTCTCGCCGGCTTCCACATAGGCGCCGTCTTCGCGGATCGACTTCCAGACCTTTTCGAAGGCCTTCGCGTCGGCCTTCTTCATGTCGGCCATGGCGGGGAACTTCAGCCCGCCGGCCTCGAGGGCGAGCTCGGCAAAGCTGTCACGCGTGCCGGAGGTGGGCGGCGGGCCCAGCACTTCGATCTTCACGTCGGGAAGCGACGCGTCGACGTCCTTCCAGGTCTTGTTCGGGTTGGCAATCAGCTTGCCATCCTTGTCGGGGACTTCCTTGGCCAGCGCCATGAACAGCTGCTGCTTGGTGAGCTCCAGCGGCTTGGCGTCCTTCGACTGGGCGATGGACAGGCCGTCAAAGCCGATCTCGATCTGGACGATCTCGGTGACGCCGTTCTTCATGCAATCTTCGAACTCGGCCTTCTTGATGAGGCGCGAGGCATTGGCGAAGTCAGGAGTGTCCTCGCCGACGCCGGAGCAGAACAGCTTCATGCCGCCGCCGGTGCCGGTGGCCTCGACCACGGGCGTCTTCATGCTGGTGGACTTGCCGAACTGCTCGGCGACCGCGGTGGTGAAGGGATAAACCGTGGACGAACCCACGATGCGAATCTGGTCGCGCGCGGCGAAGGCCGGCACGGCGGTGAGCGCCACGAGGCTGGCGGTCAAAAGGATACGTTTCATTTTCTGGTTTCTCCTGTCTGAGGCAGGGCGGACCCTAGGGTCGCCACAAAACGCTTATGTGACTTGTAGATTACAGTAATGTGACGATTTAAATTATTGATTTTTAAAATTTATTCAAGAAGGCGTGGCCCTTCCCATTGCACTTTGCGCGGACTTGATCCGGGCGTCCTTTTCCACGACTTCCGAAAGGGACGCCCGGATCAAGTCCGGGCGAGGTGAGCTCGAACGCGTGGCGGCGGGACCAGCTACCCCTTCAGCGGCAGCCGCATCATGAAGGTGCTGCCCTCGCCCAGCACGGAGCTGATCACCAGCCTGCCGCGGTGGCGGTTGACGATGTGCTTGACGATGGCCAGCCCCAGCCCGGTGCCGCCGCGCGAGCGGCTGTCCTGGACGTTGACGCGATAAAAGCGCTCGGTCAGGCGCGGAATGTGCTGTTCGGCAATCCCGGGGCCGTGGTCGCGGACGCTCACCTCGGCCCAGTCGCCGTTCTTGCGGACGATCATCTCTACCAGCTTGCCGGAGCTTCCGTATTTCAGCGCGTTCTCGGCGAGGTTCTGGATCACCTGCACGAGTTCGTCGCGGCTGCCCGCGATGGTGAGCGGGCCATCGCTTTCGAGCCGCAGTTCGCAGTCGAAATCCTTCGCCATGCCCGACAGCACATCGCGCACATGGGCGGAGACCTGGTTCAGGTCCACTTCGCCCGCAGGCCTCACATGCTCGTTCATCTCGATGCGCGAGAGCGACAGCAGATCATCGATGAGGCGGCGCATGCGCTCGGCCTGACTCTTCATCAGGCCGAGGAATTTCTCCTGCGCCTTGGGGTCGTTCTTCGCGGCACCCTGGATCGTCTCGAGGAAGCCGGAAAGTGCGGCAAGCGGGGTTCGCAGCTCATGGCTGGCATTGGCCACGAAGTCGGCGCGCATGCGCTCGATCTGCTGTTCGCGCGTCAGGTCGCGCAGCGTGATGAGGGCACCCTTGCCGACTCCGAGGCACGAGACATGAGCGCGGAAGCTGCGTGGCACGGGCACGCGCACGTCATAGTCGACATTGGCCCCGCCCTCGCCCAGCGCCGCCTCGGTCACCGCGTCGAGCACGGCAGGCACGCGCAGCGAGGCCGAGAGGTGGCGGCCGACAGGATCGGACTCGAGCACCTCCACGGCCTGCTCGTTGGCCAGCGTCACCATGCCCTGCGCATCCACCACCAGCGCCGGATCGGGCATGGCATGGACGAGGTCGACGGGCAGCGGCACGTTGGAGGGCATGGGCCGGAACGCTCGGAGCAATGGACGAAGCATCTGCATTGGCGCAGGATTGCAGCCCCATATGACAGATCAATTGCCGGGAGCCTAGAGCCATGACGACTGCGCCTTTCGATGCCGAAACCCGGGCCCACCTCGAGGCCCAGGCGAAGGATGCAGGGCCGTGGGATCCGGCCTGGCCGCTGGCCCGCCTGCGCCAGGCCTGGGAAGACCAGTGCAAGCGGGTGCGCGCGCGCCGCCCCGACCGGCTCATGGTTGAGGACCTCGAGGTCGACACGGTCCACGTGCGCATCTACCCCGCAGTCGGTGCGGATCCCGACACAAAGTCTTACCTTGAACACGCCAACTCACCGGCGCTGAGCCGCGCGGAAATGATCGAAAGCCTCAAGGCGCTGCTGGGGCCCAGGGGCTCAGCGAACTGGAGCGACCCGCTGGGCGCTCCCAACACCGCGCAGGACGTTTCCGGCCTGCCACCCACCTTCATCACCGTGGCCGTGCACGACCCGCTGCATGACGATGGGGTGATCTTCGCCGAGATGCTGAAGGCGGCGGGCGTT